>Ga0075032_1000110_pt1 | contig 60467 bp, 54 predicted proteins | sample SynthPrep_1_END__FD_71386 | JGI IMG/M metagenome (GOLD analysis project Ga0075032, IMG submission 71386) | Synthetic microbial communities from Ohio, USA - SynthPrep_1_END_DS7_MetaG | ecosystem: Engineered > Bioreactor > Aerobic > Activated sludge | place: USA: Ohio, Columbus | collected 2014-04-10
GGCGATCTGCTCGGCATAGCGCCCGCCGGCCACCCAGCCGATGCGATAGCCCGGCGCCAGGCTCTTGGAGAAGGAGCTGCAATGCATCACCAGCCCTTCGCGGTCGAAGCTCTTCACCGGCTTGGGCGGGTGGCTGCCGAAATACAGCTCGGCATATACATCGTCCTCGATCAGTGGCACCTGATGCTCGACGAGCAACTGGTACAGGGCCTGCTTCTTCGTTTCGCTCATGCTTGCGCCGAGCGGGTTCTGCAGGCTGCTCATGAACCAGCAGGCCTTGATCGGCAGTTGCCGCAGGCTGTCCGAGAGGGCGCCCAGGTCGATGCCTTCGCGCGGGTGCACGGGGATTTCCACGGCCTTGAGCTGTAGCCGCTCCAGCACTTGCAGGCAGGCATAGAAGGTCGGTGACTCGATGGCCACCAGGTCGCCCGGCTGGGTCACGCACTGCAGGCAGAGATTGAGCGCCTCCATGGCGCCGTTGCTGATCACCAGTTCCTCCATCGGCAGCATCACGCCGCTGACCATGTAGCGCAACGCGATCTGCCGGCGCAGGTCGGCATTGCCGGCCGTCATGTCGGCGATGATCTCGTGCGGTGAGAGCATGCGCAGGCTCTGCGCCATGCTGCGGGCCAGGCGTTGCAGGGGGAACAGATCCGGGCTGGGGAAGGCCGAACCGAAAGGCACGGTATGCGGGTCTTTCAGCGAGGCGAGTACGGAGAACACCAGTTCGCTGACATCCACCTCGGTGGTCTGCGCCGCGTGGGCGGTCAGCTCCGGCTCATGCAGCGGGCGCTTGGCATGTTCGCGGACGAAGTAGCCGGAGCGTGCCCGTGCCTGGATCAGGCCACGATCCTCCAGCAGGTAGTAGGCCTGGAACACCGTGGACGGGCTGACCCCGTAGGTGCGGCTGGCATGGCGCACCGAGGGCACCTTCTCGCCGGGGCCGAGCACACCGGTACGGATCAGCTCGGCGATCTCGTCGGCGAATTTTTCGTAGCGTTTCATCCTGTCCTGGTTCACCGAGGCAAAGGGTACGGGCGAACACTTTACGGGGTGAGCGGCAGACATGGCAGTGCCTCGTGAGTGGGGTCAGGGCGTATCTCGGGTGCAGGAGCGGATTCATCCGCGAATGAACCCGCTCCTGCTGGGCTTGTGGCAACCGTAGCCCGGATGCAATCCGGGCCACGCGCTTCAGCGCAGCGGCGCGAGGAAGGTGCTGCGGGTACTGACGCGACTGCTCGGGTCGGCCCGGTCGCTTACCTCGAAGCGTACGGTTTGCGGGCCGGCGCCATTGTGCGTGGCGATCAGCGCGACGCTCACCGGCAGGTCGCGGATCTCGCCCGGAGCCAGGTTCAGCGTGCCCGGGCCGTGCAGCTCGAAGTCGCCGGCGTCGACCAGGCCGATGGCGTAGCTGCGTGGCTGCTGGGTCTTGTTGATGATCTTCAGGCTGTAGATGTTCTCGATCTGGCCCAGGGCGTTCTCGCGGAACAGGCCGCGGTCGCGGGTCACGTCCAGGGAGATCAGCGGTCGTTCGTTCAGCGCCCAGACGAAGGCACCGATCATCACCGCCAGCATCGCCGCGTAGCCGATCAGGCGTGGGCGCAGCCAGTGGGTCTTGCCGCCGGCCAGTTCGTGCTCGGAGCTGTAGCGCACCAGGCCTCGGGCGTAGCCGAGCTTGTCCATCACGCTGTCGCAGGCGTCGACGCAGGCGCCGCAACCGATGCATTCCAGTTGCAGGCCATCGCGGATGTCGATGCCGGTGGGGCAGACCTGCACGCACATCGTGCAGTCGATGCAGTCGCCCAGGCCCTCGGCTTTGTAGTCGGCGTCCTTGCGGCGCGGGCCGCGGTTTTCGCCACGGGCGGCGTCGTAGGAAATGACCAGCGTATCGCTGTCGAACATCACGCTCTGGAAGCGCGAGTAGGGGCACATGTCGCGGCACACCTTCTCGCGCAGCCAGCCGGCGTTGATGTAGGTGGCAGCGGTGAAGGAGAGCACCCAGAATGCGGTGGTCGCGCCCATCTCCAGGGTCAGCAGATCAGTGGTCAATTGACGCACCGGGGTGAAGTAGCCGATGAAGGCCATCGCCGTGATCAGACTCACGACCAGCCACAGGCCGTGCTTGGCGCTGCGTCGGGCCAGTTTCTGCAGCGACCAGGGCGCGGCATCGAGCTTGATGCGCTGGCCACGGTCGCCCTCGGTGATCTGCTCCACGCGCATGAAGACCCAGGTCCACACGCTCTGCGGGCAGGCATAGCCGCACCAGACGCGCCCGGCGAGTACGGTGATGAAGAACAGGCCGAAGGCGGCGATGATCAGGATCGCCGAGAGCAGGATGAAGTCCTGCGGCCAGAAGGTCGCGCCGAAGATGTGGAACTGGCGGTTCTCCAGATCCCACAGCACCGCCTGGCGACCGTTCCAGTCGATCCAGGCGGTGCCGAAGAACAGCAGGAACAGCAGGCCGGCGCCGAGCAGGCGCAGGTTGCGAAAGCGCCCGGTGAAGCTGCGTGTGTGGATCGGGCCGCCGGCCTGGGCCGGTGTCAGGCGGATGGGTTTGCTCGGGTCGATGGTCTCGACGCTGCGCACGGGGATCAGATCGGTCATGTCGTTGCCCTCATCAGGCGTTTATTCAGGCTGGCGCCATGATCCGAGGGCAACTGATCGCGAAACAGACTCAGGTTTTCGATAAAAAAGCGGATCAGATGTGCGCGACGAGCCCTGCGGGAAAACCCTGACAGGGCTCCAGGCCAGGCCACTTCTGCTGCCCGAGGTTTTCAGGCAAAGCGCTACAGGTATCGGCCTGCGACATCGCGCCGCGCCGAACAGCGGCCAGCGACGGTGCTTTCACGCTCATCTGATCCGGTTTTTTAAGGCTTTTCTGGCGCTGTTTTCGAAGCACCTCCGGCAGGCATAGTCGACGCCCCGTGATCAGGAGGCATGCCTGCATGTACCAATACGATGACTATGACCGCGCCCTGGTGCGCGAGCGCGTCGCCCAGTTCCGTGACCAGGTACAGCGGCGCCTGGCCGACGAACTGAGCGAAGAGGAGTTCCTGCCGCTGCGCCTGCAGAACGGCCTGTACCTGCAGAAGCATGCCTACATGCTGCGCGTGGCGATTCCCTACGGCACCCTCTCGGCCAGCCAGATGCGCGCCCTGGCGCACATCGCCCGCGAATACGACCGGGGCTATGGCCACTTCACCACACGGCAGAACATCCAGTTCAACTGGATCGAACTGGAGCGTGTGGCAGACATTCTCGACTGGCTGGCCGAGCACGACATGCATGCCATCCAGACGTCCGGCAATTGCGTGCGCAACATCACCACCGAGGCCTTCGCCGGGGTCGCCGCCGACGAGTACCTCGACCCGCGTCCGCTGGCCGAGATTCTGCGCCAGTGGTCGACGGTCAATCCGGAGTTCCTGTTCCTGCCGCGCAAGTTCAAGATCGCCCTGTGCGCCGCCGAAGAGGATCGCGCGGCGATCCAGGTGCACGACATCGGCCTGCAACTGTACCGCGACGAGGCTGACGAGCTGCGCCTGCGCGTGCTCGTCGGCGGTGGCCTGGGGCGCACACCGATCATCGCCCAGACCCTGCGTGAAGGGCTGCACTGGCAGGACTGCCTGTCTTACGTCGAAGCCATCCTGCGCATGTACAACCGCCATGGTCGGCGCGACAACAAGTACAAGGCGCGGATCAAGATTCTGGTCAAGGCACTGGGCATCGAAGCCTTCGCCGCCGAGGTGGAGCGCGAATGGCAGCCGATCAAGGACGGCCCGGCGCGGCTCACCGAGGATGAATACCAGCGCGTCGCCGCATCCTTCCACAAGCCGGCCTATGCCCCGCTGGATGCCATCGATCTCCAATTCGGCACCCACCTGGCGCATGACGAGGCCTTCGCCCGCTGGGTGTCGCGCAACGTCATGGCGCATCAGGTGCCCGGTTACCTCAGCGTGGTGCTGTCGACCAAGCCCGGCATCAGCGCACCGCCGGGCGACGTCACCGCCGAGCAGATGGAAGCCGTGGCCGACTGGAGCGAGCGCTACGGTTTCGGCGAGATTCGTATCGCCCACGAGCAGAACCTGGTGCTGCCTGACGTACGCAAGGCCGACCTTCATGCGCTCTGGATGGAGGCACAGGCGGTCGGGCTTGGCACCGCCAACGCCGGTCTGCTCACCGACATCATCGCCTGTCCGGGAGGCGATTTCTGCTCGCTGGCCAACGCCAAGTCGATCCCCATCGCCCAGGCCATCCAGCAGCGTTTCGACGACCTCGACTACCTGCACGACCTGGGCGAGCTGAGCCTGAACATCTCCGGCTGCATGAACGCCTGCGGCCACCACCACATCGGCAACATCGGTATCCTTGGCGTCGACAAGAACGGCAGCGAGTGGTACCAGTTGACCCTCGGTGGCAGCCAGGGCCGGCAGGCGGCGCTGGGCAAGGTGATCGGTCCGTCGTTCGCCGCCGAGCAGGTACCCGAGGTGATCGAGCGCATCGTGCAGACCTATGTGGACCATCGCGAGGTGAACGAGGGCTTTCTCGACACCTTCCAGCGCATCGGCCTGGAGCCGTTCAAGGAGCGCGTGTACAGCCGGGAGGTGGCAGCATGAACAATCTGATTCGCCTGTTCGAGGGCGAGGCGCGTATCGTCAGTGACGATCCCTGGCAGTTGCACGGTGCCGACAATGCCGGCTCGGCGCCGCTGATCGTGCCGCTGGCCGCGTGGCGCGAGCGACAGTCGGTGGCGGTGCTGGAGGGCAGGGCACCAAGCGCGGATGGCCTGTTGCTGCAGGTCGATGACGAGCCGGAGGCGCTACAACCGTTTCTCTCCAGCCTGCCGCTGATCGCCATCGACTTCCCCAGCTTCCGCGATGGTCGGGGTTACAGCCAGGCCTACCTGCTACGTACCCGTCTGGGCTGGCAGGGCGAGCTGCGTGCGGTGGGCGATGTGCTGCGTGACCAGTTGGCGCACATGCGCCAGTGCGGTTTCGATGCCTTCGCGGTGCGCGCCGACAAATCCCTGGAGGACGCGCTCAAGGGTCTGGCGGGCCTGAGTGTGTTGTACGGCCGCTCGGTCATCGAGCCACGCCCGCTGTTTCGTCGGGGACGCCTCGGTCATGGGCATGCCGGCGCGGAGGCAGAGCCGACATGACGCTGCTGCGTGGACTGTTCTGGCTGGTGCTGCTGCAACTCGCCGGCGTCGCCGTCAACCACTGGCTGCTGCCGATGCTGCCGGGATCGATCATCGGCCTGCTGCTGCTTTCGCTCTGGCTGATGTGGCGCGCAGGTGTGCCCGAGTCGCTGCAACAGGCGGCGGGCGGGCTGTTGCCCTATCTGCCGCTGCTGCTGGCGGTGCCGGCCTCGGGGATCATGACCAGCAGCGACCTGCTGCTCGCCGAGCTGCCGGTGATCGCTGCGGCGCTGGTGCTCTCGCTGCTGGTCACGGTGCCGTTCTGCGGTTGGCTGTTGCAGGTGCTGATCCGCCGCCAGGAGCGCGACCGATGAATGTCCTGACCCATCACCCCCTGTTCGCCATCGCGCTGACGCTGGCGGCGTTCCTGTTCGCCGCCTGGCTCTACCGACGCAGTGGCTGGCTGGTGCTGCAACCGGTGCTGGTGTCGGTGGTGCTGATCGTCGGCACCCTGCTGGTATGCGGGGTGGACTATGCCACCTACCGCGTCGGCGCCGAACCCATCGCCTGGCTGCTCGGTCCGGCTACCGTGGCTCTGGCGGTACCCTTGCAGCACAACATCGAACGTATCCGGCGGCTGCTCTGGCCGATCCTGATCACCCTGCTGGCCGGTGGCGTGCTCTCGGTCGGACTGACCCTGGGGATCGGCTGGCTGCTGGGGGCCGACTGGAGCGTGCTGATGAGCCTGGCGCCGAAGTCGGTGACCATGCCCATCGCCATGCCGGTGGCCGAGCAGATCGGTGGTATCGCCTCGCTGGCGGCGGTGATGGTGATGCTCACCGGGGTGATCGGCACGGCACTCGGACCACTGCTGCTGAGTTGGGCTGGCGTCGAACACCCGGCTGCCCGTGGTCTCAGCTACGGCCTCAACGCCCACGCCATCGGCACCGCCCATGCCTTGCAGGAGGGGCAGGAATGCGGCGCCTTCGCCGCCCTGGCCATGAGCCTGCTGGGCATTGCCACGGCCCTGTTGCTGCCCCTGCTGTTCGCGCTTTGAGTCAGAGGGCGGAATTCCGCCACCCTCGACGCCCGCCAACGCCGGGTTTGGCGAGAACTCGCCAGCCCCGGCCATGGCTGGCCCTCCGACAGGCCCCGGATTGCAGCTGAATCCTTTCAGCGGCATGCATCTTGCTCTACCAGGGCGCGAGCGGAACGAGCCCGCCAAGAGGCCTGGAACACCCTTCCTTCCGCAGCGCTGCATACCTGCAGCATTCGTCCCATGAGCGACCCAGGAACCTGTTTTGGATCTGCTGCGCGTCGGTTGAACAGCGTTGAAAACGGCCTCGGCAAGCTGCTTGCAGCTAACGCGCTTCAGCGCGGCCCGAAGGGCGAACGAAGTGAGTAATGCTCATTTACAGCACGTAAATTCGAGCGCGATTCCGATCGTTCCTCGGCCATTTTTGCCACTGTTTATCTCTAGCTCGCGAGCTCCTGAATGGGTTCTGGAACGGTCGCTGTCAGAAACCTTGCGCGTACGGCGATCCCCCGTGCGTCACCATTGGACCGTGTCATGAAGAAAATCCTGCTGACGCTGCTCAGCCTCAGCCTGATCGGCTGCTCCAACAACCGCGAGCCCGAGAAAACCGTCGATGTCCTGCTGATCGGCGCTGGCGTGATGAGTGCGACCCTGGGCACCTACCTGCACGAGCTGGAGCCTACCTGGAGCATCGATATCTACGAGCGCCTCGACCGCGTCGCCGGCGAGAGCTCCAATGCCTGGAACAACGCCGGCACCGGCCATTCCGCCTTCTGCGAGCTGAACTACACCCCCGAAACCGCCGACGGCGGCATCGATATCAGCAAGGCCGTGGCGATCAACGAATCCTTCGAGATTTCCAAGCAGTTCTGGGCCACCCAGGTCGATCGCGAAGTGTTGAGCAAGCCCGGGAGCTTCATCAACACCACCCCGCACATGAGCTTCGTCTGGGGCGAGGACAACATCGAGTTCCTGCGCAAGCGCCATGCCGCGCTGCAACACAGCAACCTGTTCCGTGGCATGGAATTCAGCGAGGATCACGCGCAGATCGCTCAGTGGGCGCCACTGATCATGCAGGGGCGTGACGAGAACCAGCACGTTGCCGCCACCCGCATGGCCATTGGTACCGACGTCAACTTCGGGGAAATCACCCGCCAGTTGATCGACTCGCTGATCGGCAGGGATCAGGCGCGCCTGCATCTGGAGCACGAGGTGCGCAACCTCGTGCGCAACGACGATGGCACCTGGCGCGTGACCGTGTACGACCTGGCCAGGGACGAGGAGAAAGTGGTCGATGCCCGCTTCGTCTTCATCGGTGCCGGTGGCGGTGCGCTCAAGCTTTTGCAGAAGTCCGGTATCGAAGAGGCCAGGGGCTATGCCGGCTTCCCGGTCGGTGGCCAGTTCCTGATGACGCGCAACAAGGACATCGTGGCCCGGCACCTGGCCAAGGTCTATGGCAAGGCCTCGGTCGGTTCGCCGCCCATGTCCGTGCCACACCTGGACACCCGCGTGATCGACGGCGAGACCGTGCTGCTGTTCGGCCCGTTCGCCACCTTCTCCACCAAGTTCCTCAAGCAGGGTTCGCTGCTGGATACCTTCAGCGCCATGACCACCGACAACTTCCTGCCGATGGTCAACGCCGGTATCGACAACTGGTCGCTCAGCACCTACCTGATGGGGCAACTGATGCTCAGTCAGGAAGACCGCATGAACTCGCTGCGCGAGTACTTCCCCGATGCGCGTGACGAGGACTGGCAACTGCTGCAGGCTGGCCAGCGCGTGCAGATCATCAAGAAGGATGCCGAGAAGGGTGGCGTGCTGCAGTTCGGCACCGAGGTGGTGACCTCTGCCGATGGCAGCATCAGTGCGCTGCTGGGCGCTTCGCCGGGCGCCTCGACCGCCGCGCCGATCATGCTGCACCTGATCGAGAAAACCTTCGCCGACAAGGTCGCCACGCCCGAGTGGCAGGCACGTCTGAAAGAGATCATCCCGTCCTACGGGCAGAAGCTCAACGATGATCTGGAACTGACCAACCGCATCCGTCAGTGGAGCAGCGAACGTCTGCAATTGCAGTACATCGAGGTCGCTCCCGACGTGGAAATGGCCATCGAGCCACAGCCGACGGCCGTGACCCTGTAAGGCCTCCCGGCGTTACGAAGAACCCGTCCTGTGTGATGCGCAGGGCGGGTTTTCTATTGGGCCAACGCCCGTACTTCGTGGCGAGTACGGCCTACTGCTTCGCAGGGCGCAGCCCGGCGGATCGTTCGCTTCGCTACGAGCGGTCGGCGCCGATTGGCCCTGCGAGCGGTCGCGGCTACGGTCATTCCGTCAGCGTCATCAGGATATCGGCGTACCAGGTGCAGTTCAGGCCCAGGGCTTCGTCCTGTTCCTCGTCGCGATTGCCCAGCAGGCGGGTGGAGTGGATGCCGAGCAGGTGCCAGGGCAGTTCGCCATCCACGCTGGCGCGCTTGACCACCGGGGCGCCGCTGATGCCACGGTGAGTACGGCCATCGGTGAGGAAGTAGCCCAGCCCCTGAAAGCGCAGCCCGAAGGAGGAGGCCAGCCCGGCATGACGGGCGACCGGCATGCGGTGCAGGCTGTCCTGAAAACCCAGCGGAAAGCCCACCACCAGCAGTGTCGAGCCGATTTCCACGTGTTCGTCGGCTTGCAGCAGGTGCTGTGGGGTGAAGGCCTGAAAGGTGCAGCCGGGCGGGAGTGCCGCCCCGTTCAATTCGATCGCGGCGACGTCGATTTCGCCAGCACCATCGATGCCCTGGCGCCACAGGCGCTTTCCCCCGTCATAAAGGGGAATGCCGAAACTGGCGGTATCGGCCAGGTTGGCCGCGTCGGTGTGCAGTTCGATCTGCAGGCTATCGGGCTGGTGCTCGCTGGGTTCGTCGAGCACCACGTGGCGGCTGGTCACCAGGAACAGCCGATCATCGCGCTGGAAGAAGAAACCGCTGGCGTTGGTCAGTATCTGCCCTGCCGCCAGGGTGGTGATGCGTGCTGCGCTGAGCATCAGGGAGTCGATCATTACCCAGGGCCTCCTGCCGGTAGTTGGTCTATCACTGACTGCCAAACCCGTGACAGGTTCGGCTGGTCGCATCGAGCCACCGCCATGGTGGATGTAAAAAGCGACATCCACGACGATGCTGAGCGGTGGCTGCGGTGATTCGAAGGTGCGCACAGCGCACCCTGCACACATCACGGCGCGGCCGGTTCGTCCTCGTTGCGATCCAGCGCCACCTGACGGATCGACAGGCGAATCTCCGCCGGCAATACCCGTTTGGCGGCGCCTTCGGCCAGTTCGCTGAGCAGCGGGTGATGGCTGAGCTTGCCGGCTTCGTCCTGGCGCAGCACGCCCTGATCCAGCAGGCTCTGGATGAAGTGACGGAACAGGCTCTTGTCGAAGAACTCCGGCGCGTTGAGGCCATGCAGGATCGACAGGCGCTGGGCCATCACCGTGCACAGGTCTTCCAGTTCCTCGGCGCTGATCGCGTTCTGCCCGGCATTGAGCAGCAGGGCGATGGCCATGTAGAAGCGTTGCAGAGTCTGCGCCACCGAACGCGATAGCAGCGTCAGCAGCACGAACTGGCGCGAGCTGGGCGCCGGGCGCACGTACACGTCGCCCTCGGTCTTGAGCAGGCCCTGCTCGACGAACGCGGCCAGCCACTGGTCGATCACGCCTTCCAGCTCGCTCTGTTCCCAGCGAATGAACAGTTCGGCCTGCAGGTACGGGTACAGTGCGCCGGCGTAGCGCAGGATCTGCTCGCGGCTGATCCGTGCGCTGCTCTGGAAGAAGCTGGCCAGCAGCGCCGGCAAGGCGAAGATGTGCAGCACGTTGTTGCGGTAGTAGGTCATCAGGACGGCATTCTGCTCGTCCAGGTAGAGAATCTTGCCCAGCGCGTCCTTCTGCTCGGCCAGCAGATCCATGCCCTGCACATGCTCGATCAGCGCCAGGCCGTCACCTTCCGGCAGGGTGGTATGCGGCGAGTAGGGCACGGCGCGCAGCAGGGCCAGGTAGAGGTCGAGCACGCGCGACAGGGCGCGCTCGTCCAGTGCCAGCTTGCTGGTGGAGAGCAGTGCCAGGGCCACCAGGTTGACCGGGTTGATCGCCGCCGCCTCGTTGAGATGGCGCGCCACGCGTTCGCCCAGGCGGTTGGTGGTGTCATTGAGCCAGGTCGGCCGGTACTGCGGACCGAGCTCCTGCTCACGCCAGCCGGGTTGCTGCTGGTCGAGGAACTCGGCCAGCTTGATCGGCTCGCCGAAGTTCACCGAGACCTGGCCGAAGCGCTGCTTGAGCGCGCCGAGCACCTTGAACAGGTCGAAGATCGACTCCTTCTTCTTGCTCGCGCCGCGCAGCTCGCCCAGGTAGGTGCGGCCTTCGAGCACGCGTTCGTAGCCGATGTACACCGGCACGAAGACGATGGGCAGGCGGTGCGAGCGCAGGAAGCTGCGCAGGGTAATGGCCAGCATGCCGGTCTTCGGCCGCAGCATGCGCCCGGTACGCGAACGCCCACCCTCGACGAAGTACTCCACCGGGAAGCCCTTGCTGAACAGGGTATGCAGATACTCGTTGAACACCGCCGTGTACAGCGGGTTGCCCTTGAAGGTGCGGCGCATGAAGAAGGCGCCGCCACGGCGCAGCAGCCCGCCGATGATGGGCATGTTGAGGTTGATGCCGGCGGCGATGTGCGGCGGCGTCAGGCCGTTGCGGAACAGCAGGTAGGACAGCAGCAGGTAGTCGATGTGGCTGCGGTGGCAGGGCACGTAGATCACTTCGTGGCCCTGGGCGATGTCGCGCACGCCTTCGACGTTGTGAATCTGGATGCCGTCGTAGATCTTGTTCCAGAACCAGGACAGCACCAGTTCGAGGAAGCGGATCACCGTGTAGGTGTAGTCCGAGGCGATCTCGTTGCCATAGCGCAGTGCCTGGGTCTCGGCCTTCTCCAGGCTGATCTTCTCGCGCTCGGCTTCCTCGACGATGGCCTGGCGCACCAGCGGGTCGTGGATCAGGCCCTTGACCAGGTTGCGTCGGTGCGACACGTCCGGGCCGATCACCGCGGCCTTCTGGTTGCGAAAGTGCACGCGCAGGATGCGGTGCACCATGCGCAGGGTACGTTCCTGGCCCTTGTCCTGCTCGACCAGCTCGCGCAGGTGAATCGGCGTGGAGAACTGCACGCGGGTCTTGCGCCCGAGAATCAGGATGCTCACCAGCCGGCGCAGGCGCCCGGTGACTGCCCAGCTATCGGCGAACAACAGTTTCCACGGGCTGGTCTCGCGATCCGGCGACTGCCCCCAGAACACGCTGACCGGCACGATCTGCGCATCATCCACGGCGTGACGGGACAGGGCGGTAACCACGCGATCGAGGGTCGGCGAGATACCGCGCTTGTCCTGACGACCGAACCAGTCCGGCTCCGGGGTCAGGTAGAAGAAGGCGGCGGGCTCGATGTGTTCCCCGACTGCCACCGGCAGCACCGGGCGCGGCAGGCCGGCCTTGGAGCACTCGCGGTCGACCACCGCCAGGTCACTCACCGAAGGCTGCTGCAGTACGTAGAACACCGGCTTGCTGCGGTCGAGCCTGAGGGTGAAGGCAGACTGGTTGATGGTTTCCGAGCGTACCCAGAGGTACAGCAGGCGGCGCAGTGCGCTGAAGGCCATGCGGCGAAAAGGGGAGCGGGTCATACGGACTCTTGCATGCGGGAGCGGACAGGCGCTCAGGAGGCGCCTAGTTTGCCGCAAGCCTGGGCGGCGGGCAAAAACTCTTGTGCTCGGCAGCGCGCGTGCCACGAGCAGGCAGTGGGCCTTGGGCTCATGCCAGGCGTTTCAGGCCCGGGGGCTGCAATCAGGACAGCAGCACATGGTCGACCAGGTATCGACTGGCCGTGAACAGCGCCACGATAAGCCCCGACAGGCCAGCGCAGATGAGCGCTTGCCGGGTGCCTGTCGTGGCGCTGCTGATCTTCTGAATGAACACGATGAATCCGGCGACGAACAGACAGGCGGTATAGGGAATGGCAAACGAGCCGGTGCCCGGGCTTGCGATGTCGGCAGCCAACATGGGGGCGGACACGAGGATGAAGATGAGGAACGAGAGCAGGCTGGCGTTCAGCATGGTTCGGTATGGGCGCGCATACTCGTCTCCGGATTCCTGCCGAACAGCTTGAGTACGGAGCCACCCAGGAGAATCAGATAACCCCACATCAGCGCAGCGATGATGATGGCAATCAGAAAGAACGGCGGTGCTGAGGTCACGGGGCTACAGGTTTCCGGCTGTGGTGTGGGGCGCCAAGGTAGCACGGGCGGCGGCGGGGGCAGGCCACCTTGCGGCGCGCATTTGTCCAGGCGCTTGCTGGCGCGCCGATCTTCAGGCCAGCTTCATCACCACCACCCCGGCGGCGATCACCGCACAGGCCAGCAGGCGGATCGGTCGCAGGGGTTCCTTGAGCAGCAGCATGCCCAGCAGCACGGCGAACACCACGCTGGTCTCGCGCAGGGCGGAAACCAGCGCCACCGGCGCCTGGGTCATGGCCCAGATGACGATGCTGTAGGCCGCCATGGACATCGCGCCACCAGCCAGCCCGCCACGCCAGTGCGGCCCCAGTTGCAGGAAGGCGCGCGGCCCGCGAGCGATGACCAGAACTGCCGCCATCACCACACCGTTGACGGTGAACAGCCACAGCGAATAGCTCAGTGCATCGCCATTGCTGCGTGCGCCCATGGCGTCGCTCAGGGTGTAGCCGGCGATGAACAGGGCCGTCATCAGCGCGCAGAACAGCATTGCGCCATGAGGTGCCTGGCGATGACCGCCGCGTATCGCCATCAGCCAGATACCCAGCACCAGGGTCAGCAGCCCCAGCAGTTGCTGGGCGCTCAGATTGTCGTGCAACAGCAGCAACGACAGCAGCGCCACCATCAGCGGCGAACTGCCCCGCGCGATGGGGTAGACCTGGCCCAGATCGCCGTACTGGTAGGCCCGGGCGAGAAAGAAGTTGTAGCCGATGTGCAGCAGGGCAGACAGCGCGATCCATGGCCAGGCCGCGGCCGTCGGCAGCGCCACCAGCGGGAGCGCGCACAGCGCCACCAGGCCGGCGCCGATCTGGATCAGGGTGGCGGTGAGGAAACGGTCGAGACCGATTTTAAGCAGGGCGTTCCAGCCGGCATGCAGGGCCGCGGCGGCGATGACGGCGAGAAAGACCGTGGTGTCCAAGGCGGGCCTCGTGATGGGGACGAAGAGGGGCGTTGCGTTGGGGCGCAGGAAGCGCAACCGTCGATGATCGCTTCAGCCTGTGACCGTACGAAGACTACTCGCTGGCGCGGCAAGGCGTCGATGCGTGGTTTTCGTATCGGTTGAGCAGATTCTTGCGCCATGTCCATTCGACCGAAGCCAGGCCGCCGACGAAGGCCGCCTCGCCGAGGAGATGGACGAGTCCCGGTGGAGACAGGCTCTGTGCGAAGACCGCGGCGATACCCAGGCACGCCAATGCCCAGAAGCCATTGGCCCAGGCCAGCAGCATGATGGACGTTTCGCTGCGCTGGGCACGAATGGCCAGGGAGCAGGAATAGCAGGCGTAGGCAATGTTGACCGCGCCGATGAACCTCAGCAGTGCCTCCGGCAATGCATACCAGTTGCCCAGCTGAGAGCTGAACGACAGCACGATGACGCCCGCCAGCGCGGCGGCGCTGCAGTCCAGCCAGAGAACCTGTCGAATCGTCCGCATGCGCCTGGCCCGGTCGTGTCAGGCGCTGCTGGTACGTTGCCGGCGCAGCGCGAGGAGGAACAGCAGGGTGCCGGCGATGACCAGCAGATCCAGGGCAATGGCGGGTGCTGTCACATTCAGGAAGTCCTGCCCGTAAATCGTCACGAGCGACACGAAAATGGCCTTGCTCAGCGCTGCGATGCTGGCGCAGAACACCCGTAGCCGCTCATTCAGAGCGCCGCAGATCATCACCATGCCGATGAGTCCGACCAGCGCCGACCAACTGCGGATGATGATGGATTCCAGCTGGCCATCGAACGATGTCCCGAACATCGATTCGAGCGCAGCCTGTGGCGCGATCAGTCCATAGAACAGGGTGGCTGTGAGAAATCCGGATACCAGCATCAGCCATTTGAAGTGTCGTGCGATGAGATTCATCGTGTGCTCATTCCCTTGTCGTGATGAATGCCGTGAAAACCTGACTCAGCTGATCTCCACCTGGTAGCGGAAATTCTCGGCTGCTGCGCGTGACAGGCGGTACTCCAGCGGCGCGCGGTCGTATCCTCGTGCGTTGCGCTCGATCACCACGATCGGGCTGGCCGGTGCCACTTCCAGCACTGCGGCGGTTTGCACGTCGGCGGCCGACACGCTGAGGGTCTCCTGAGCGGAGGCGATGCGCTGGCCGCAGTGTTGCTCGTAGAAGGGGTAGAGCAACTGGGGGAAATCCTCCGGCGCCACTTCCAGCAAGGCTTCGAAACCCGAGGCTGGCAGCCAGATGCGCTCATGAAACAGCGGACGACCCTCCACCAGGCGCAGGCGTTGCAGGTAGATGCAGTCTTCACCTTCGCCCAACTTGAGCGCCTCGCGCACCGTGGCATCCGCTGCATCGCGTCGGCATTCCAGAATGCGGCTCTGGGGCATCTGGAATTGCCCACTGGCATTGACCTGGCGGAAGAAACGAAACAGCGATCCATCGAAATTGGGCCGGCGCACGAAGGTGCCACGACCCTGGGCACGCAGCAGCAGCCCTTCGGCCACCAGGGTCTCCACCGCCTTGCGCACCGTGCCGATGGCGACGCCGTACTGGCGAGTCAGTTCGGCTTCGGTGGGGATGGCCTCGCCAGGCAGCCATTGCCCGGCAGCAATCTTCGCCAGCATCTCGTCGCGCAGCCGCTGGTAGAGCGGCAGGCGTTCGTCCTGTCCCAGGGGGGTAGGGCTCATAAACCTCAATCCGAAATTCGACCGGCCGTCACTTTACCACCGCCCTGTGCGTTGACAGCAGCCGATCGCTGTCGATAAAGTCATCCAGTCATATATATGATTAGATGTTTTATAAGAAGGAGTCGCCCCTACCTGGCGGCTCGAACAATGAACGACAGAGGTATCGCTTCGTGACGCCCATGCCTTATGCCGGTATCACCGGCATCGACACCCATGCGCACATCTTTCTCCAGAACCTGCCGATGGTGCCCGGCCGCCGCTACAGCCCAGACCATGACGCCACGGTGGAGCAGTACCTGGCCCATCTGGACGGCTGCGGTCTGTCCCATGGCGTGCTGATCCAGCCCAGTTTTCTCGGTACCGACAATCACTACATGGTCGAGGCGTTGCGGCGCTTTGCGCAGCGCCTGCGCGGTGTTGCGGTGGTCTCGGCGCAGGTGAGCGATGCCGAACTCGACGAGCTGGCGGACGCTGGTGTGGTGGGGGTGCGCCTGAACCTCATCGGCAAGGCGCTGGAGGATTACGCGGGCGCCGAGTGGCGCGACCTGTTCCGCCGCCTGGCGCAACGCGGCTGGCAGGTGGAGATTCAGCGTGGTTTCGGTGATCTGGCGCTGATCGTGCCGGCCATTCTCGAGTCCGGCGTGACGCTGGTGATCGATCACTTCGGCCTGCCAAGCCCCAGCGTGCAACTGGATGATCCGCAGCATGATGCCTTCTTCGCGCTACTCGGCCAGGCACCGGTGTGGATCAAGCTGTCCGCGGCCTACCGCAGCCAGTCCGACCTGGCCCGTGCCCGGGCCATCGAAGCGCATCTGCGCGAGGCCTGCGGCGGCGTGGGGCGCTTCCTCTGGGGCAGCGACTGGCCCCACACCCAGTTCGAATCGCAGACCCGCTACGATGAGCAGTTCGCGCTGCTCGAGGCTCTGCTGCCCAACCCCGACGAGCGCCGCCGCGTTCTGGTGGACAACCCCGCAACCCTGTTCGGTTTCGCTTCGGCGTAATCGCTGCTCACATCAGAACAACAAAAGGAGTCCAGTCATGATGAGCCTGCTCGTCGTCGCCGCGATCGTTCTCGCTGTCGCGCTGGGGTACACCACCAAGATCAACATCGGCCTGTTCGCCATCGCTTTCGCCTACCTGCTGGGCTGCTTCGGCATGGGCCTGAGTCCGGGCGACATCATCAACATGTGGCCGCTGAAGATCTTCTTCGTGATCTTCTCGGTCTGCCTGTTCTACAGCTTCGCGACGGTCAACGGCACCCTCGAGAAACTGGCCGGCCACCTGCTGTATCGCTGCCGCGGCGTGCCGCACCTGCTGCCCTATGCCATCTTCTTCACCGCCAGCGTCATCGCCGGCATGGGCGCCGGTTACTACACCGTACTGGCCTTCATGGCGCCGCTCACGCTGCTGCTGTGCCAGCGTACCGGCATGAGCCTGATCCTCGGTGGCATGGCGGTGAACTATGGCGCACTGGCCGGTGCCAACTTCGTTTCCAGCCAGAGCGGCATCATCTTCCGGGGCCTGATGACCAGTGCCGGTATTGCCGAGGGCGAGGCCTTCGTCAATGCCCTGGGCATTTTCGCCAGCACGGCGATCATTCCGGTGCTGGTGATTTCCGCGTTCGTGTTCCTCGGCGGTCATGGGCGCAACCTGAAGAACGCGGTGATCGATGCCGACCTGCCCGAAGCCTTCAACCGCGAGCAGAAACTGACCCTGCTGCTGACCGTGCTGATGATGCTGCTGGTGCTGGCCGCGCCGCTGGCATTGCTGGCCTTCCCGGACAGCGGCACGGCGAAGTTCATCAACAGCAAGGTGGATATCGGCCTGATCGCCAGCGTGTTCTCGGTGATCGCGCTGCTGCTGAAGCTGGGTGACGAGCGCAAGGCCATCGCCTCGGTGCCCTGGGCGACGCTGATCATGATCTGCGGTGTCGGCATGCTGATCTCTGTGGCGATCAAGGCGGGGGCCATCGATGCCCTGGCGTCCTGGATCGGCGGCAACATTCCGCCGCTGATGGTGCCGGTGGCCTTCGGTGTGGTGGCGGCACTGATGTCGATCTTCGCCAGCACCCTCGGGGTGGTGACGCCGGCACTGTTTCCCATGGTGCTGCCGCTGTCGGCTTCGATGTCGATCGATCCGATGATCATCTTCATCGCCATCGTGGTCGGTGCGCAGGCCACCTCGATCTCGCCGTTCTCGTCGGGTGGCAGCCTGCTGCTGGGCTCCTGCACCGACGACGAGGCACGCTCCACGCTGTTCTCGCAGTTGCTGCTGCGTGCCGCACCGATCGGCTTCATCGCCGCCATGCTGTTCAACCTGGCGCTGACCTTCTTCTTCTGACGCCACGAAGCCCCGGCACCCACTGCCGGGGCTTCGCGCAGCGGCAAGGGCTTATCTGGAACACTTGCCCTTGCGCGCCATCTCCAGTTTCGAGACGGCCTTCATGCCTGCCTGCTCGTCGACCAGTTCCAGGCCGGCGCCACCGACGAACACACCCATCTTGATGTATTGCCTCACGAAGTAGTTCTTGCCGCTCTCGGTCTTGACCAGCAGATCGTTCGGGGAGAACTCGGATTCGGTGGACACCTTGTGTTCGGTGTCACCCTTGACCTGTTCGTAGAAGAACAGGCTGGGGGCAGACTCACCGACGCACTTGTCGTTGATCCAGATGTCCTTCTTCAGCGCCGTACCAAAACCCGAGGTGCGGTAGATGTAGAGGCCGGCGCTGCCCGCGGGTGGTGCCGGGAACTGCTTGGCGGCGGCGGAGGCGTTCTTGTCTTCCATGGGAACCGAAGCGCAACCGGCGAGTAACGAGGCTGCAAAGGCAGCCGAGGTCAGTTTCTTCATGATGACTCCAATAGTCCGGGATGGAGGTGCACGGCAGCATGTTCTTCCCTGGGCAAGTTGGCTGCCGTGTTGCCGAGGCGCCCGTGATGCTTTCCACGGGCACCGACCGAACGTAAGAGGAAATGCCTGACTGCTTGCTGAACGCCCGGCAGAAAGGCGAGGGATCGTCCGAGGCGGACACGCCTCGTCACTTCAGGCGATAGCGTGCGAGGTCATCCCGGCTCAGCAGACGCAAGCCGCCTGGCGCGACCTGATGGATCGCTTCGGCCAGGCTGGCGTCGACGCCCATGTCGCGCAAGTACCTGGCCGGACTGAATGGCTGGCTGCCATGGGCGGCCTGGGCCAGTGCCGAGTCGCCGGCGGGGAAGGGCGGTCGGCGCAGCGCGACGTGGCCGTTGATGGTGCGCTTGCTGCCGGCCGCGAGCAGGTAGACGCAACTGCCCTGGCACATGCCGCCGGACGGCACCAGCGCCTCGAAGCCGGTCTCGCGCAGCAGGCGGCCCATGCGGATGGCCTCCGGTGCGCTGCCGCCGATGCTGTCGAGCATGACGATCTTGCGTTTGTGCTTGCCCGGGTTGGCGCGCAGGCCTTGCAGCAGCTTCTCGTAGTCGCCCGGTACGATCTCTTCGGAAATTTTCGCCGCCAGCAGGCCGGCGTTGGCTTCGACGACCACCTGTGCCTGTGCCGTCAGGGTGGTGAACAGGGCAGTGCCGATCAGGGCGAATCGTAAACGCTGGGCAATCATCGGGAGGGTTCGTGGCGGACGGTGGCTCGGGAGGCAGAAGATACCTGTCCGAGCCGCCTCGTGCACCTGCTCAGATCTGCCCTTTGCTGCGTTGCACCTGCCACGCCCAGGCGAACAGTGCCAGGCCGCCGAGGGCGGTGGCCGCGCCGATGTAGCCGGTGACCGTCCAGCCCATGCCGGCGCTGATGGCCAGGCCGCCGAGCCAGGGGCCAAGGGCGTTGGCGACGTTGAATGCGGCATGGTTGGAGGCAGCCGCCAGGGTTTGCGCGCCGGTGGCGACGTCCATCAGGTGGGTCTGCAGAGCCGGGCCGAGGGCGATCATGGTGCCGAGGGCGAAGATCGCCGGGAGAATCGTCCACAGGCTGTGCGCGGCAAGCGGAAAGACCAGCAGCACCAGGGTGCTCCAGGCCAGGATCCAGGCCACGGCGCGCAGGCGCAGGCGATCGAACAGCCAGCCGCCGGCGCTGTTGCCGACGATGCAGCCGGCGCCGAACACGCCCATGGCCAGGGGAATCCAGCCTGGGCCGACCCGGGTCACTTCCAGCAGGGTCGGCGCCATGTAGCTGAATACGCAGAACATCCCGGCGAAGCCGATGGCGCCGATGCCCAGGGCCAGCCAGATCGGCGCACGGTTGAACGCGCGCACCTCGCCCAATGGGCTGCTGCGCTGTTCGTGCGGGTCGGACGGCAGGAAGATGGCCACCATGGCGATGGTGGTGATGGCGATGACCCCGACCAGAGCGAAGGCGTAGCGCCAGCTCATGAACTGGCCGAGCCAGGTGGCCAGCGGGTTGCCGATCAGGATTGCCACGGTCAGGCCGGCCAGCACCCGGCTCACGGCCTTGGCACGCTTGTGCGGCGGTGCCATGGACGCGGCCACCAGCATCGCGATACCGAAGTAGGCACCATGCGGCAGGCCGGCGATGAAGCGGAAGATCAGCAGCGGTTCGTAGCTGGGTGCCAGGGCGCTGGCGAAGTTGCCGAGGGCGAAGCAGCCCATCAGCAGCAGGAGCAGCACGCGCCGTGGAAAACGGGCGCCGAGCAGGGCGAGGATCGGTGCGCCGACCACCACGCCGAGGGCATAGGCGCTGATCACATGGCCGACCTGGGGTTCGCTGACGCCCAGATCCTGGGCGACGTTGGGCATCAGGCCCATGATGGCGAACTCGCCGGTGCCGATGGCGAAGCCGCCGAGGGCCAGGGCGAGTTGAATGAGAAGGATCGCGCCAGGCGACAGGGTGGTCGCGGCGCTGGTGGAGTGGCTGCTCATGAGTGACCTGGAGGGGGGAGAAACAGGTGCCCGATTATATTCTCCCAGTAGCTCGCTTGGGTATTCGCAAGCGCTCTATTTCGGGCTTGAAGACGAATGGTCGGGCGTATTGGCAGCCTTCACGTAATCGACGAAGGCGCGTAGCGGTGCCGGTACGTGACGGCGGTTGTGGTAGTACAGATAGGGGCCTTCGAAGTGTTGCCACCAGTCCTGCAGCAAGGGGCGTAGCTGGCCGCTGGCGAGTTGCGGGCGAATGTATTCCTCGAAGGTGTAGAGAATGCCGTGGCCACCGCAGGCGGCGGCGATCAGCAGATCCTGCGAGGAACTGACCAGGGTGCCCTCGGGGGCGATGCGCAGGGTCTTGCCATCCTGCTCGAACTCCCACACACCAAGCTTGCCGCTGGCAAAGCGATAGCCGAGCAGGCGGTGGTTGCTCAGTTCGCTCGGGTGTTGCGGCGTGCCATGGCGTTGCAGATAGGCCGGCGCGGCGACGGCCATGAAGCATTGCCGACGTGGGCCGATGGGCACGGCGATCATGTCCTTGGCCAGGCTTTCCTCGTAGCGGATGCCGGCGTCATAACCTGCTGCGATCACGTCGATGAAGGTATTGTCCATGTTCACCTCCAGCGCGACACCCGGATAGCGGGCGAGAAAGCCGTCCAGCAGTGGCGGCAGGACATGCCGGGCAATGACGCCGGGCACGTGCAGGCGCAGCGAGCCGACCGGGTGCAGCGGGTCTTCCTGCAGGTCGTTGAGCGCGGCGTTGATCTCCTCCAGGGCCGGGCGCAAGCGTTCCAGCAGGCGCGCACCGATTTCCGTCGGTGTCAGGCTGCGGGTGGTGCGGTTGAGCAGGCGCACGCCCAGTTCTTCTTCCAGGCGCCGGACGCAATCGCTGAGTGAGGAGGCCGACATGCCGCGTCGCTGCGCCGCAGTGCGAAAGCCTCCCGCCTCGACCACGGCGGCGAACAGGGCGATATCGGAGAGATTCGGTTGGCGCATGGGCGTGAGTCGGAGGTAGCGAAGCGTCCGATGATGCGGCGCAGCGGCCGGTTTGCCAACCCGGCGCGAGTGGAGGATGACAGCCATGGGCGGCTTGGCCTGCGTTGGCGAACGCCGTAGCTCGCATGCAATCCGGGGGCTGAGCCGATCACGGATGGCATTCTGGTGACGAGGTCAGCAGTCGCGAGGCCGAAACACCCGGTAACTGTCCGCCTGGCCGTATGCGCTGTTCGTCATTGGACGGCTTATCGGGCGACGCGTATGCCCGCACCCTGTGTCCGGCGTCGATGCCTGGCTCGACGCATCGAGCTAACGGACACGAGGAAACAGCCGATGGACAAGAAGAGTGAATCTGGGCGAGGCCATACGCGTCGTGATGCCTTGAAGATGTTCGGCATGGTCGGCGGCAGCCTGGCCCTGCATGGCGTGATGGGCGGTGTGCCGTCGCTCGCCTGGGCCAGCGAGGCATCGGGCTGGCAGGCTGCGGACATGCCGTCGCTGGTCGGCAAGCGCATGCTGGTCACCGGCGGCAGCAGTGGCATGGGCTTCGAGGATGCCCTGGCGTTGAGCCGCGCCGGTGCACAGGTGATCATCGCTGCGCGTAATCCGCAACGTGGCGCCGAAAGCATCGAACGTATTCGCAGTGTCGTCCCTGATGCGCGCATACGCTTCGAGCAACTGGATCTGGCCGACCTGTCCTCGGTGCGCAGCCTGGCCCTGCGCCTGAACGGCGAAGGCGAGGCGCTGGACGTCTTGATCAACAACGCCGCGATCATGGCGCCGCCGCAGCGTGAAGTTTCCCGCGATGGTTTCGAGATGCAGCTGGCGACCAACTTCCTCGGCCACTTTGCCCTGACCGGATTGCTCCTGCCGTCGCTGCGTCAGTCTGCCGATGCGCGTGTGGTGACCCTGGCGAGCATCGCCGTGAACCGTGGCCGCATCGATTTCGCCGACCTGCAATCCGAGCGCGCCTACAACCCCTATGCCGCCTATGCCCAGTCGAAGCTGGCCTGCCTGATGATGGCCTTCGAGCTGCAGCGGCGCAGCCTGGCCAATGACTGGGGCGTGCGCAGCGTCGCCGCGCATCCGGGAGTCGCGGTCACCGAGCTGGTGGCACGCGGGCCAGGGCTGGAGAGCGAGTTCGGTCGCGAGTGGGCAAAGGATCGGGATGTCTACCACTCGGCGGCGCAGGGCGCGCTGTCGTCGTTGTTCGCCGCGACGGCCGCCGAAGCCGAGGGTGGCCGCTACTACGGGCCGACCGGCGAAGACGAAAAGCGCGGGCCGTTGGGCCTGGCCCGGGTGCCGGCTGCGGCATCGGATGCCGACGATGCAGCGCGCCTGTGGTCGGTGGCCGAACGTCTGACAGGCGTCAAGTACGGCTGAGACCTGACGGCGCGCCGTGCCGGCGTGCCCCTTCGAGGAGCTTTCCATGTCATCGTTGACGATGGCGCAGCGCGTGGCCGTGGCCATCAACGCGCAGCGCGATGAACTGTGGCCGGCGCTGGCCGGCTTCAGCCTGTTCTTCTGCCTGTTCTCGGGCTATTTCATGCTGCGGCCGATTCGCGAGTCGATGGGCATTGTCGCCGGTGTGGAGAACCTGCAGTGGTTGTTCACCGCCACCTTCGTGGTGATGCTGCTGGCGGTGCCCCTGTTCGCCTGGCTGAGTTCACGGGTGCCGCGCCTGCATTTCATCGACTGGGTCTACGGTTTCTTCACCCTGAATCTGCTGGCGTTCGCCGTGCTGTTCTTCGTCCGTGACGAGAGCATCTGGCTGGCCCGGGGCTTCTATGTGTGGATATCGGTGTACAACCTGTTCGTGGTGTCAGTGGCCTGGAGCCTGATGGCCGATGTGTTCGACAGCGAGCAGGCCAGACGACTGTTCGCCTTCATCGCCGCTGGTGCCAGTGTCGGCGGTCTGGCCGGCCCGGCATTCAGTGCGCTGTTGATCGGTGTGTGCGGTCAGGCCGGGTTGATCGCTCTGGCTGCGCTGCTGCTGGCGGTGGCGCTGATGCTCAAGCAGGTGCTGATGCGCTGGCGCGAGCAGGGGGGCGCCGGGCGGGTCGGTGCAATCAGGGCCGAGAGCCCCCGGCGGCCCGTGCCGGGCAATCCCTTCAGCGGCCTGACCCGGGTACTGGCTTCGCCTTATCTGCTGGGTATCGCCGGATTCGTGATCCTGCTGGCCACGGCCAGTACCTTTCTCTACTTCGAGCAGGCGCGCCTGGTGGCCGAACTGTTTCCACAGCGGGCAGACCAGGTTCGGGTGTTCGGTGTGATCGATTTCGTGGTGCAGGCCGGGGCGCTGGTTTCCCAGCTGTTCATCACCGGGCGCATCGCCCGGCGCATGGGGGTGCGGGTGTTGCTGGCCTGCGTGCCGCTGATGGTGTGCATCGGCTTCATCGGACTGGCATTGATGCCGAGCTTTGCCATGCTGGCTGCGCTGATGATCGTGCGCCGCATCGGTGAGTACGCCTTCGTCCGTCCGGGGCGGGAGATGCTCTTCGCGCCGCTGGACGCCGAGAGCAAGTACAAGGCGAAGAATTTCATCGATACCGTGGTGTACCGCGCCGGCGATGCCATGAGTGGCTGGCTCAAGAGCCTGCTCGACATGCTGGCCCAGGGGGCCTGGCTGGTGGCGCTGGTGGGGGCGGCCTGCGCCGCGCTGTGGGGCTGGCTCGGCTGGTACCTGGGCACCCAGGCCGATAGCAAGGCCGGCGAGCGGCAGGCTGTCGCGCACACCTAGGGCCGTATGGCAGGAGCCGGTACGCCGGCTCCTGCACGGCGGATCAGCCGCGAGCGGGGATGTTCAGGCCGCGCTGCACGGCCGGGCGGGCGAGGAAGGCATCGAGCACACGACGCACGTTGGCGAAGCGCTCGAACTGCACCAGCTCGCCGGCCTCATAGAAACCCACCAGGTTGCGAATCCAGGGGAACACGGCGATGTCGGCGATGCTGTAGTCGCCGGCGATCCAGTCACGTCCTTGCAGATGCTGGTCGAGCACGCCGAGCAGGCGGGCGGATTCGGCGACGTAGCGGTCACGCGGGCGCTTGTCTTCGTACTGGCTGCCGGCGAACTTGTGGAAGAAACCGAGCTGGCCGAACATCGGGCCCACGCCGCCCATCTGCCACATCAGCCATTGCAGGACTTCGTAGCGTCCGGCCGGTTCCTGCGGCAGCAACTTGCCGGTCTTCTCGGCCAGGTAGACCAGGATCGCGCCGGATTCGAACAGCGCCAGCGGCTCGCCGTTCGGCCCGCTGGGATCGAGGATGGCGGGAATCTTGTTGTTCGGGTTCAGCGAGAGGAACTCGGGGCTGAACTGGTCGTTGCTGTCGAAGCTGACCAGATGCGGCTCGTAAGGCAGGCCGATTTCTTCCAGCATGATCGAGACCTTGACGCCGTTGGGCGTGGGCAGCGAATACAGTTGCAGGCGCTCGGGGTGCCGGGCGGGCCATTTGCGGGTGATGGCGAACGGGCTGAGATCTGTCATGCGGGTTCCATGTCGAGTGAGTGTGTCGGGAAGTGGCGATCAGAACACGATAGGTCGTTTCGGCGGAAATCGATCAGGCTGCTACTGGTCATCGACCCGGGCGATGGTGCCCGGTTCCCTGAGCGCGGGCGAGTCGGTATGGTGCGAGTCTTCATTCACCCGGCACGGAGCCCATCGGCATGAGTCTGCATGGTACTTACGATCCCCAGAACATCTTCGCCCTGATCATTCGCGGCGACGCCCCCTGCTACAAGCTGTACGAGGACGACGAGGTGCTGGCCTTCCTCGACCTGTTCCCGCAATCCAAGGGGCACTGTCTGGTGATCCCCAAACGTGCCGCCGCGCGCAATATCCTGGAGATCGACGAAGACAGCCTGGCCAAGGTCATGGCCGTGGTGAAGAAGGTTGCCCGGGCCGTCGTCGATGAATTGCAGCCCGCTGGTGTCCAGATTGCGCAGTTCAATGGCGCGCCGGCCGGGCAGACGGTGTTCCATATCCATATGCACGTGATCCCGCGTTTCGAGGGCGAAAGCCTCGGCATTCATGCCGCCAGCAAGGCCGACCCGGCCGAGCTGGAGGCGCTGCAGGCGCGTCTGGTCAAACGTCTGCAAGGCTGAAGCGCGAATGCCCCGGCCGAGTGCATCGGTCGGGGCATCTGCAGGGGGCGTTCAACCGTTCTGGTTGTTCAGCCCGCCCCACTCCATGAATCGCACGGCATGCACTTCGCCCTGGCTGTCGCGGTAGACCAGCACACTGGGCACTACACCACTCTTGCGGCTGTTGTCCGTGCGTTGCAGCACCTGGTCGATGTCCAGCTGCATACCGTACTGGTACTGCTGCACGTCCAGCTTGCTGATGTCAGGTGCTTTTTCGCTGGCGAAAGCCATGGGTGCGAAAGCGGCGACGAGCGTGGTGGCGATAGCGGCGAATTTCATGGTGATGGTCTCCGATCAGTGGCGCCGAAGTGTGTGGCGCCGGGTTCGAGAGAGATGAAAACATCGCGCTGTTCATTGATGAAATCGATGCTTGTGCTACTGAACATCGCTGCCATCGATACCTTGCTCGCCGGCTCGTCAACACCAATACTCAGGCGGCATTCATTTGCCCATGGAGGGCTTCATGCGTTCGACTCTCATCGTTCTACCTCTGCTGTTGCTGGCTGGTTGTTCATCGTTTCGCGGTGACCCGGAAAACATCAGGCCGGTGCCTGAAGATCGCCTGCTGGCGTTCCAGCAAGCGCAGGCGAACGGCGCGCAGATCGTGGTCAATCGCGATTTCGGGGTGATGGGGGGCGGCTGCTACGTGGCCATCGAGGTGGATCGCAAGGTCGCTGCGCGAATCGGTATGGGCGAGGTCGCCACCTTCCAGGTGCCGCCGGGTACGCGCGTGGTGGGCATCACGCCGGATCGCATGGATGACACCCTGTGCGGCATGGGCCGATTGCTGCGCGAGGTGGCGGTGCCGGTGAAGACTGGCGAGACCCACAAGCTGCGCATCATCAGCCAGAACCGTGGCGGCTTCGATATCGTGCCGGACACGCCCTGACGCAGCGTTCGGCGGATCAGTGCAGCTTGCCGGTTCGCTGCGGGTTCTCGGCCCACCAGATGCGCTCGACGCGACCGATCAGATTGGCGCGTGGCACGCTGCCCCAGAGGCGGCTGTCAGCGGAGTTGCGGCGATTGTCGCCGAGCATGAACAGCTCGCCCTCGGCGATAGGTGTTTCGGTCAGGTCGCCGTAGTTGCGATCTGGCGTGTTCAGGGCGCGGGCTGGGGGCAGGTACGGTTCGTCCAGCAACTGGCCGTTGATGTAGACGCGATGGTCGCGCATCGCCAGACGGTCGCCGGGAAGGCCGACGATGCGCTTGACGTAAACGATGTCACTGACCGGGCTCACGAAGACCACCACGTCACCACGCTCGGGCTCGCTACCGACATAGGCCCAGACACTGCCGAGAATGTAGTCGCCCGCTTGCAGGGTAGGCGCCATCGAGTTGGCCGGCACCTGGTAGGGCACGTAGCCCGCGATGCGCGCTCGTGGATCGTGGGTGGCCGGGCCCAGCGGATTGAGCAGGTAGAGGCCGAGCATCAGCAGGGCGAACGCGATGAAGCCTGTCCAGAAATTCCAGCGCATGGTCGATCCTTGTACCGACGAGGGCGCCACCATAATGGAGTACGCGATGCGCCGGCAAGCCGCGTCGTGGAAGTGTGTGCAGGGTCGAGCGCAGCGGGTGACGGAGCGGTTAGAATCGCCCGATCGAACAGGGAGAGCCGCTGTGAACGGATTGCCAATCGCGATAGTGGGGGCGGGCACGGCCGGCCTGGCCAGTGCCATATTTCTCGCCCGCCAGGGCCATGCGGTGCGCCTGCTGGAGCGGGTCGAGCAGTTGCAGCCGGTCGGCGCCGGCATTCTCTTGCAGCCATCGGGGCTGGCGGTGTTGCAGCGCCTCGGGCTGTTGGCCGAGTGCACCGCGTTGGGCGCACCGGTCAGCCGGCTGTACGGCACCAGTTGCCAGGGGCGGACGATCCTCGACACCCGTTATCACGACTGGCAGCCGGGTAGTTTCGGCCTCGGCATCCACCGTGGCGTGCTGATGACCGCCTTGCTGCATGCCGCCCGGCGTGCCGGCGTGCAGGTGGAAACCGGCGTCAGCGTCGCGCGTTTCGAGCAGGCACGCGGCCACGTGCGCCTGCTGTGCCAGGACGATGACGGCAACGAACGCAGCCTTGGCGATTGCGCCGCGCTGATCCTGGCCGATGGCACCCGTTCCAGCCTGCGCGCGCAGATGCAGGTGCGCCAGTGGGCGCGGCCCTATCCCTGGGGCGCGCTGTGGAGCATGTTGCCGACCACCCCAGCGGCCGAGTCCGGCGAGCTGCGTCAGTGGTACCGTGGCTGTCGCGAGATGTTCGGGCTGATGCCGACAGGCTGTACCCACGAGGCGCGCGACACCTCGCTCACCAGCCTGTTCTGGAGCCTGCCGCTGCGTGAGCACGAAGCCTGGCAGGCGAGTGGGCTGGAGGCCTGGAAGACACGCGTGCGCAACCTGGCGGGCGAGGCCGCCGAGGCCTATCTCGAACAGCTCCGTGAACCCGCCCAACTGACCCTGGCCGCCTACGCGGACGTGCGCATGCAGCGTTGGCACGAGGGTCGTGTGCTGGCCATCGGCGACTGCGCCCATGCCATGAGTCCGCAACTGGGGCAGGGCGCCAACATGGCGCTGGTCGACGCTGCTGCCCTGGCCGATGCCCTTGGAAATGCCGCCGACGAGAGCCGGCACAGGCTCGACTGGAATGCGGTCTTCGCCCGCTACGGCGATGCGCGCCGCGATCACCTGCGTTACTACCGCCAGGCCAGCCGGCTGCTGACGCCGCTGTTCCAGTCCGACAGCAATGTCCTGGCCGTGCTGCGCGACATCGCCCTGATGCTCGCCCGGCACAACCGCTTTGGCCGCCAGCATGCGGTCAGTACCCTGGTCGGCGCACGCGGTGGCTGGTTGTGGTCGGGGGCGCAGAAGCGCGAGCTGCACGCCTGGAGGGGCGAGCGGGAGGCGTGGGAAGAGCTTTCCCGAACCTAGCCCAGGGCCATCCTCGCGTTCATCCATGGCTACGAGCGGCGAGCGCGGCCTTGTGCAGCGGCGCGCTGCTCAGTGGCGTTGCAGGTCGAGCAGGGCTCTGTCGCTGAGATCGAGCCACTGCTTGTGCATAACCCGGTAGTGCCGGGCGGAGCGGCGGGCGTGGGTCTGGATCTGCCGCAGCAGTTCGATGGCCTCGCGTTCGCGCCCCAGTCGGCGCAGCAACAGGGCATGGCGGTAGTTCGCTTCCGGGCTGGCGCTGTAGCTGCCGAGGGCACGGTATTGCTCCTCGGCCTGGAGGTCGTTGCCCTGGCCTTCGAGCGCGCGTGCGTAGAGCAGGTGGCCGTCGCTGGAGCGGAAGTCGGGATTGTGGCTGATCAACTGATCGAGACTCGCCTGGCAACCGGCGAAATCGCCCAGGGCGAAGCGTGCCCTGGCCAGGCCGAGCAGGATGTCCGGGGCGTCGCTGTGGATGCCGCGCAGGGCGGCCTGATAGTGCTGGGCCGCTTCGTCCGCCAGGCCCATGCGCAGCAGTTCGTCGGCCAGGTTGACGCGGGTATCGCGGGTGTCGCGAATCTCCAGTTCGTCACGCAGGGTGCGCAGGTGGCGCTGCGGGTCGATGCTGTCGTGCAGGCGGTTGAGCGTACGGCGGCCACGACGGCTGCCGAGCAGCTCCGGCAGCATGATGCCGAGGAAGTAGATCAGGCAGCCGAGGCCGGGCAGGGCGATGATCAGGTACAGCCAGTAGCGATCCTGGCCGCTGCGAACCACGTGAAGGCCGCAGGTGACCTGGCAGGCGATGACCAGCAGGGCGAGCAGAGGCATGTACGATCCAGTCCTTTGGCGTGCGAGGGGCGCTTATCAGAGCATGGATCAGCGTTTCTGTCAGGTGACGCATGCACGGCTGTGGCCTGTGTCACGTGATAGGCTGCGCGGCTGATTCCATGTCCATGAGTCTGCGTGCATGCCGTCGTCGCTGGAGATTTTCGCCAACCTCTTCTACCTGGTTTCGGTGCTGCTGGCGGCGCGCAATTCGGTGCACACCTGGGCGGTCGGGCTGGTCGGTTGCGTGCTGTTCGGCTGGCTGTTCTTCAGTGTGCAGCTGTATGCGGACGTCACCTTGCAGGGGTTCTTCATCATCACCAGCCTGATCGGTTGGTGGAGCTGGTTGCATGGACGCGCTGGCGAGCCCATGCCGATCGGCCGCACGGCCTGGCCGGGATTGTCGCTGGCGCTCGCCTTGGCGGTGCTGGTGGCGCTGGCCTACGGCACCTTGCTGCATCATTTCACCGACGCCTATGCGCCTTTCATCGATTCGCTGGTGCTGACCCTCAGCGTGCTGGCGCAATTGCTGCTGATGCGTCGCAAGCTGGAGAGCTGGTATGGCTGGCTGCTGGTCAACACCCTGGCGGTGCCGTTGTTCGCCTCGCGAGAGCTGTACCTGACGGCTTTCATCTACCTGCTGTTCTGGTGCAACGCCTGGTATGGCCTGTATCGCTGGCGTCGTGAGCTGGTCGAACCGGTGCGGGCTCAGCAGGGATGAGCGCACGTTTCGCCCTGGGCCTGGTGGTGGGCAAGTTCGCACCGCTGCACCTGGGCCACGAATGGCTGATCCGCCAGGCGCAGGCGCAATGCGAACGGGTGCTGCTGCTCAGTTGGTCGCGCCCGGAGCTTGCCGGCTGCGAGCCCGAGCGCCGGACACGCTGGTTGCGCCTGCGTTTTCCCGAGGTGCGCAGTTGGGTGGTGACGCCCGAGTGGGTGGCTCGGCAGCGTGCGCACGGGGTGGCGCTGCCTGATCTTCCCGACGAATCCGAGCCCGATGCCGTACAGCGTGAGTTCGTCGCTGCATTCTGCCTCGCCGTGCTGGGCCAGCCAGTGGATGCGGTGTTCACCAGCGAGGCCTATGGTGACGGTTTCGCCGCGCATCTGGCGGCGCGTTTCCAGCGGCCGGTGGTGCACGTCGAGGTGGATCGGGCGCGCTGCCAGGTGCCGATCTCGGCCACCCGTCTGCGTGCCGACGTCCACGGTCTGCGCCACTACCTGGCACCCGGGGTGTATGGCGATTTCGTCGAGCGCATTGCCCTGCTCGGCGGCGAGTCCACCGGCAAGAGCAGCCTGGCCCAGGCGCTGGCCGAGACGCTGGGTACGCGCCACGCGGCCGAGTACGGTCGTGAGTTGTGGGAGCAGCAGGGCGGCGTGCTTGGCTACGCTGATCTGCTGCGCATCGGCCGCACCCAGGTCGCACGGGAGGACGAACTGGCCGGGCAGTGCCGACGCTACCTGGTCTGCGATACCACGCCCCTGACCACGCTGTTCTACTGCCGCGAGCTGTTCGGCCGCGCCGACGCCGAGCTGGAGCGCCTGGCCGAGCGGCACTATCACCACTTGTTCCTGTGCGCCGATGACTTCCCCTTCGTGCAGGATGGTACGCGTCAGGACGAGACCTTCCGCCGACGCCAGAACCAATGGTACGAGCAGGAGCTGACGCGGCGCGGCTGGCCATTCACCCGGCTGACCGGCTCGCTGCAGCAGCGCATCGGGCAGACGCTGCATGGCCTGAGCGGAACCTGGTCGGAGGCAGGCGGTGCGCACGGCGCACCCTAGGCTCGAACGAGCGAAGCACTTGCCGGGATTGCTGCGGGTGGTTTTGCGTAGGGGGCGCTGCGCGCACCGCCTTCATATGGCGATGTGTGAAACCCGTCTGGAGTTTAGCCAGCCATGGCTGCAATCAGCCGCGCGCAACGTCTGGGCGGTCTTGCGACATTCGACGAAACTTGTCGGCCATCTATGGCTGGGCGAGGATGCGCGTTTCAGACCGAACCGGGATCGTCATGCGCCGCCTGCCCTCGCTCACCGCCCTGCGCACCTTCGAAGCCGCGGCGCGGCATGCCCACTTCGGTCGTGCCGCCGCCGAACTGTGCGTCACCGACAGCGCCGTCAGCCACCAGATTCGTCAACTGGAGGAGCAGCTCGGCAGCGCCTTGTTCGAGCGTGATGGCCGCCAGGTGCGTCCGACGCCCCAGGCGCGGCGTTTGCTGAGTCGTTTGCAGCAGGCCTTCGAGCTGATCGGTGAGGCTTGCGACGAGCTGCGTGACCCCGGCTCGCAAGCCCAGTTGCGCATCGCGGTGACCGCCGAGCTGGCGCAGAAGTGGCTGGTGGGGCGCCTGGCCGATTTCGCCGAGCGTCACCCGCAGACCACCCTGCACCTGCACGAGCAGCCGCTGGACGCCTCGCTGCCGGCGCCAGACATCGACATCGCCATCACCTACGGCACCGGCCCGGAGGATGCCCGCGACTACTTCGTGCGGCCGTTGCCGACCCTGCAATTCTTCCCGGTGTGCAGCCCCGGCCTGTTCAACCAGTTGCCGCTCAAGCACCCGCGCGACCTGGCACGCCATTGCCTGCTGCACGACGATCAGGACGGCAAGACCTGGACCGCCTGGCTGACCACCCATGCCGGCGACATTCGTCCTTCGCGACACCTTTACCTGGGCCACGCCGGCCTGACCATGGAAGCCGCTGCACGCGGTCAGGGGGTGGCCATCGGCGACAACCTGACCAGCGCCGAAGACCTGGCCAGCGGTCGCCTCGTGCGGCCCTTCGCCGCCCAGGTGCCGGCGCTGGGGCAGTACGCCCTGGTCTGCGAGCGCCTGCGCCTGGACAGGCCGGCAGTGGCCGGTTTCATCGACTGGTTCACCGATCAGCTGATCGATCTGTGAATCGAATTCAGCAATCGCGCGATAAAGCTCATTGGTCGCGCGAGGGCCGCGCGGGTACTGTCGGGGCCGATTCCAGCCACCGACGAGGCGCCGCGAGATGGCACGTACCCTGACTTCATCCCCCAAGACCGATGGCTTTCGCCTGCCTGGCGAGTTCGAGCCCAAGCGCCGCTGCTGGCTTGGCTGGCCGGAGCGCCCGGACGTGTGGCGCAATGGCGGCAAGCCGGCGCAGCAGGTCTGGGTGGACGTGGTCAGCGCCATCGCCAGCAGCGAGCCGGTCACCGTCTGCGCCTCGGCGGCGCAGTATGTCAACGCGCGCAGCCGCCTGCCGGCCCAGGTGCGGGTGGTGGAGATGAGCTGCAACGACACCTGGTTGCGCGACAGCGGCCCGGCCTTCCTGGTCAACGACCGCAGTGGCGAGGTACGTGGCGTGGACTTCCAGTTCAATGCCTATGGCGGCTTCGATGGCGGGCTGTACTTCCCCTGGGACAAGGACGACCAGATCGCCCGGAAGATTCTCGAAATGGAGGAGTGCGACCGCTACCGGGCTTCGCTGATCGCCGAGATGGGCAGCATTCGCAGTGATGGCCAGGGCACCTTGCTGAGCACCGAGCAGTGCGTGCTCAACCGCAATCGCAACGGCCACCTGGGCAAGGCCGAGGTGACCCGGCGGCTGACCGACTACCTGGGCGCCGAATCGATCATCTGGCTACCGCGTGGCTGCAAGTTCGACGAAACCGACGGGCATATCGATGACCTGGCCTGCTTCGTGCGGCCGGGTGTGGTGGTGATGCAGTGGACCGATGATCGCTCCGACCCGCAGTGGGAAATCTACCAGGAGGCCTACGACGTGCTGCGCAGTGCGCGCGACGCCCGTGGTCGTGCCCTGGAGGTGCACAAGCTGCCGCAGCCGCGCGTGCTGGAGTGGAGCGCCGAGGAGGCCGAAGGCCTCGATGCGGTGGAAGGCAGCATGCCGCGCCAGGCCGGCACGCTGATCTGCGCGTCCTACATCAACTTCTACACCGGCAACTCGGCCATCGTCGTGCCGCTGTTCGACGACCCCAACGACCGCGCGGCCCAGGCCGTGCTGGCTGAACTGTTCCCGAACCACCGCATCATCGGCATCCAACGCTCGCGCGAGCTGCTGCTCGGCGGTGGCAACGTCGGCTGCATCACCCTGCCGCAGTACGCAGCGCCCGTGGTTCAGCGATAGCGGGCGAGGATGGCGTCGAGTTCGCCATCCTCTTTCATCTGCACCATGGCTCTGAGCAGAGCCATGGTCGGCACGTCCGCTTCATTGCGGATGATGCAGGCCAGCGGGTCGCTGCCGATCTCGGTGACACGCACCAGGCGCTTGTCTGGGGCCAGGTGGCGGTTGAACCAGTCCAGGGTCAGCTGGTTGGCGATGGCGAAGTCGTAGCGTCTGGCGATGAGTTTTTCCAGAACCTGATCCTGAGTGCGCACGTCTTCGCGCACCAGGTCGCCGCTGAGAAAGCGTGCCTCCAGCGCGCTGTAGCCGAAGCCGAGCACGGTACCGATCCGTTCGCCAGCCCTGGGCTCGCGATGCGTCATGTCGGCACGGGTCACCAGCACGTCGCTCTGGAACATGAACGGCAGGCTCCAGATGTACTGGTGGTGGCCGCTGATCAGCCAGGCCGGGCTGACGTTGCAGCGTACGTCGATCTCGCCGTGCATCATCATGCTCTGCACGCGCAGGCGTGGTAGCACCAGCATCCTGGCCTGGCGTCCGACTTTCTGCGCCAGGCGTGATTGCAGGTCGTAGAGAATGCCGCCCACGGCCTGCCCATGCTCGATCTGCATCATCGGCATCGCAGTGCTTTCGGTGACGGCGAAGCGCAGCGCCGGCTGCTCTGCCTGTGTCAGCGTGCTGAACAGGCAGGCCAGCAGGGCACTCAGGCGACAAAGGGAAAATGTACTCATGCAGGCGGCGACGACCTGCCGAACGATGATGTCGTACTGCGTGGGGTAAGCATGGCGACTCCTCGACGACCAGGCGCACGGGCGAAGGTCTCACGCTTTCGGGCAGCGCTCAAGATGGGCGAGTGCCGTCGCGTGGCGAACGGGGCGACTTTCAGGCTGGCGCCGGTTCGAAACTGTCGGCGCGTGCCATGCGCCACATGCGCTCGTAGAACTCGCCTTCGATCTGGCCACCGAGCAGTTCGCCTGGCGTCAGGAACACATGTTGCTGCGAGAACAGCTTGATCTCGGTGGCCGACAGGCGCTGCACCAGGTGTTTGGCATCGATCTGCGATGGATGGTCGAGGCCGGCGGCAGCGAGCATCTCGGCCAGTGCCTTGAGCGTATTGCGGTGGAAGTTGTAGACGCGTTGGGCCTTGTCTTCTACCACCAGCGCACGCTGGCGCAGCGGATCCTGGGTCGCCACGCCGGTGGGGCACTTGTTGGTGTGGCAGGACTGCGACTGGATGCAGCCGATGGCGAACATGAAGCCCCGCGCCGAGTTGGCCCAGTCGGCGCCGATGGCCAGCACCCGGGCGATGTCGAACGCACTGACGATCTTGCCGCTGGCGCCGAGCTTGATCTTGTCGCGCAGGTTGCTACCCACCAGGGTGTTGTGCACGAACAGCAGCCCCTCGCGCAGCGGCACCCCGAGGTGGTCGGTGAACTCCAGGGGCGCCGCACCGGTACCGCCCTCCTTGCCGTCGACGACGATGAAATCCGGCAGGATGCCGGTCTCCAGCATCGCCTTGACGATACCCATGAACTCCCAGGGGTGGCCCAGGCAGAACTTGAAGCCGACCGGTTTGCCGCCGGACAGTTGGCGCAACTGGGCGATGAACTGGAGCAGCTCGGTGGGCGTGGAGAAGGCACTGTGGCGCGACGGCGAGATGCAGTCCTCGCCCATGGGCACGCCACGGGTGCTGGCGATTTCCTCGGTGACCTTGTGCTTGGGCAGGATGCCGCCATGGCCGGGCTTGGCCCCCTGGCTGAGCTTGATCTCGATCATCTTTACCTGCGGGCTGGCTGCCTGGGCGGCGAACCGCTCCGGGTCGAAGCGGCCATCCGAGGCGCGGCAGCCGAAGTAGCCGCTGCCGAGTTCCCAGACCAGGTCGCCGCCGTGTTCGCGGTGGTAGGGGCTGATGCTGCCTTCGCCGGTGTCGTGGTAGAACTCGCCCAGCTTCGCCCCCTCGTTGAGCGCGCGAATGGCATTGGCGCTGAGCGAGCCGAAGCTCATCGCCGAGATGTTGAACAGCGACGCCGAGTAAGGCTGGCCACATTGCGGGCCGCCGATCTCCACGCGGAAGCTGCACGGGTCGGTCAACGGTGCGGGGCGCATCGAGTGACTGATGAACTCGAAGCCGTTCTGGTACACGTCGCTCAGCGTGCCGAAGGGCTTGTCCGAACCTTCGTTCTTGGCACGGGCATAGACCAGCGAGCGCTGTGCACGCGAGAACGGCAGTTGTTCGGCATCGCCTTCGAGCAGGTACTGGCGAATCTCGGGGCGGATGCCCTCGACCAGATAGCGGATATTGCCGAGGATCGGATAGTTGCGGCGCACCGCATGGCGCGTTTGCAGCAGATCGCCGATACCGATCAGGCTGAGCACGCCGCCGAGCAGGGTGAACGGCCACAGCCAGTCATGGGCAAGGAAGGGCAGGCTGGCCAGGGTGAACAGCACGCAGAAGGCAAAGAATGCATAGCGGCTGAGCAGGGAAAGGTTCATGCAAGCTCCGGATGCGTGGGGCGAGATAAGACTTTAGACCAAACAGCTATATCGGGTCATGTTCTGTCCGTACAGACACTCGCAAGGGCTGAGGACGAATGATGCTGGCCTGTGGCACACTCGGTGGCCCGGAGCCAACCATCGTCAGAGCTTGGCCCAAGTCCCCCGATTTTCGGCCTGCGCCATTGTCGCAGGCCTACTGCCTGAGGCCGCCAGCGGCCGAGAAGAGGAATGACCGTGCATAACGTCGTGATCAGTGGTACCGGCCTGTACACCCCGGCCAACAGCATTTCCAACGACGAGCTGGTGGCATCCTTCAATGCCTACGTGCAGCAGTTCAATGCCGACAATGCCGAGGCCATCGCCCGTGGTGAAGTCGAGGCACTGAGCGAATCCAGCAGTGGTTTCATCGAGAAGGCGTCCGGCATCAAGAGCCGCTTCGTCATCGACAAGGACGGTATCCTCGATCCGCAGCGCATGGTGCCGCGCATTCCCGAACGCTCCAACGAGCAATGGGGCATTCTCTGCGAGATGGCCGTCGGTGCCGCCCACCAGGCGCTGGAGCGTGCCGGCAAGACCGTGGCGGACATCGATGGTGTGATCGTCGCCTGCTCGAACCTGCAGCGTGCCTACCCGGCGGTCGCCATCGAAGTGCAGGCTGCACTGGGCATCGAAGGCTGGGGCTACGACATGAACGTGGCCTGTTCCTCGGCCACCTTCGGCATCCAGGCCGCGACCACCGCCATCCAGACCGGCCAGGCCCGCGCCATTCTCATGGTCAACCCGGAGATCTGTACCGGCCACCTGAACTTCCGTGACCGCGACAGCCACTTCATCTTCGGCGATGCCGCCACCGCCGTGATCATCGAGCGTGCCGACCAGGCGACCTCCAGTCACCAGTTCGACGTGGTCGGCACCAAGCTGCTGACCCAGTTCTCCAACAACATCCGCAACAACTTCGGTTTCCTCAACCGGGCGGCGGAAGAGGGCGTGGGGGCGCGTGACAAGCTGTTCGTGCAGGAAGGCCGCAAGGTGTTCAAGGACGTCTGCCCGATGGTGGCCGAGCTGATCGCCGCGCACCTGGCCGAGCACCAGTTGAACGTCGCCGACGTCAAGCGCTTCTGGCTGCACCAGGCCAACCTCAACATGAACCTGCTGATCGCCCGCAAGCTGCTGGGTCGCGATGCCGAGCCGCATGAGGCGCCGGTGATTCTCGACACCTACGCCAACACCAGCTCGGCCGGTTCGGTGATCGCCCTGCACAAGAACCAGGATGATCTGCCGGCCGGCAGCCTGGGTGTTCTAAGCTCCTTCGGAGCCGGTTATTCGATCGGCAGTGTAATTTTGCGCAAACGTTGAACTCTCTGTAGGAATGCCTGGTGCGCACGCAGAGTCCCAGCGTGCGCACCAGGCCCTACGCATGGGAGTTCTATGTCCGATACCGATCTCTTGGGCCGCCTGCTCGCCGGTGAGCAGAAGGCTTATCGCGAGCTGGTCGCTCGCTACCAGGGGGCGATGCGTGCGGTGGCCTATGCCATCGTTGGCAGCCGCCACGCCGACGAAGTGGTACAGGATGCCTGGCTCGCCGTGGTGCGCAGCCTCAGCGGCTTCCAGGGGCGTTCCAGCCTCAAGACCTGGCTGCTGACCATCACCGCGAACACCGCCAAGACCCGTCTCAAGCACAACCGTCGCGAGGTGCTGCTCGACGACCTGGTCGCGCCCCATGGCACGGTGGGTGACGAGCGTTTCGCCGAGGACGGTCACTGGCTGCTGGCGCCACATGCCTGGCACCAGGACAGCCCCGAAGCCCTGCTTGCCGAGGACGAGCTGCGCCAGTGCCTGGAGCACACCCTGGCCAGCCTGTCCGAATTGCAGGCCAGTGTGCTGGTGCTGCGCGAGCGACAGGGCCTGGAGCTGGAGGCGATCTGTAATCTTCTCGACATCTCCCTCTCCAATGCCCGTGTGCTGCTGCACCGGGCACGCCTGAAAGTCTTCGCCACCCTGGAACATTTCGAGGAGACAGGCCAATGCTGACCTGCAAGGAACTGGTCGCTCACTCCAGCGATTATCTCGACGGCCAACTGACGTTGCGCCAGCGCCTGGCCGTGCGTGCGCACCTAGCCATGTGCGGTAACTGCCGGCGCTTCATCCGCCAGATGAAGCTGACCCAGGCGGTGATCCGGCAGATGCCGGAGGGCGAGTTGCCCGAGCTCGATGCCCTGGCCGAGCGCCTGGCGCAGAACCGGCGCAACCAGGGGTGAACTGCGTGCTTGGTGGACGGCTTGGTGTGGCAAGTCACTGCGTAGGGTGGATGACGCTTTTTTCATCCACCGTTTGCGGTGGCTGTCCGGGCTACTTGCTAGCCCCCCGCAGCCAAGTTACCGCTTTTGGAGAATTGTTCCTTAAGGCCAGTTTTCAACTACAAACTACCACCTGACTGTATTAAAACGCTTTCATCTTTTTTGCCTTACGCTTCAATAAGTATGGCTTTTCGTAATAACCAAATCTTCGCTTGTGCCAGCGCCGGTCTGTCTCGTACTTTACCTTTTTCTTGAGCTTGCGTAATGCAATTTCAATTGATTCACCATCTTCTATGTTGACAGTCACTGTCGTTTTTTGCGTTTTAAGGACTGACGCCTGTCCATGTTTTTTCTAACGCTTCACAACGAAGGTTCAGTCAACTTGACGGAATTTTTGAGAAATTTATTAGATTTTTTACAGGTCAATACTCACCATGTGCAACTCCTCTCAGGCCTGGTCAAATTTGCAATTGACTCATATTCATTATTCTTAAGCTTTTTAATGCTGGATTTGACATAAGTTTCGCCGTGCAGGGTTATCAAGTATTCTTCATTTTCTTGGGGAGTGACTTCGATTGTGGAGTAATACCACGTTAAATGCGAAGTGGAGGTTTGAAGAAGGCGAAATGTATTTATAAATTTCTTGCCGGCCTGAACGTATATCGTGTGCCGCTGCCTGGTCCCAGATTGTTTAAAAGACTTTATCATTTCGGGTTTTTTGCATTCGTACGATTTGAAATGGAATACCTGCAAGGCGTTGTTATTTGCTTCGGAAATATATGTTACCTTTGCTTGCGAGCCAGAGTTTGGTGGGGTGTACTGAGATGCGCAGCCGTTTATAAAAAAAGCAAAGGCTATCACTGTAAAAATTTGTATATTTTTCACTCGTGACTCCATTTTCATTAAAATCTAACGTTTGGTTAAGAGGCGGGCTTTAGCCCATGCAGCGAAAAGAGGACAGGTTTATTTTTAGGTCGATAGTACTGCGCCATAAATAAAACTGTCCCCTTTTTATTTCAGATTTCGACGTGCTCAAGCGTAGCGTCGCCGTCTACAGCGAACCGGATGTACTTACCGAATAGCTCAAACCAGACTTCACCCTGCGGGCTTGATACAGAAATTTCATAGATGTTTCGTAAGAGTTCCACTGCGCTTTCCCTTGCCTAACGTTTGGCTAAGGGGCGGGCTTTAGCCCGTCCCAGTGAGCGTAGGAGCGATTTGGGCCAGTTGTTAGGCTGCGGGCATCGGTTCGGGCATAGGACATGCTCGCAGCTCTGAGCTTAAACGGCGGAGCGCACGGTGAGTCGGTTTTGATTCTGAAAATTATTTGTGGTGTGCACATTCTTTGAAAGTAACTCCTTTGCTGGCCAAAAATAGACCTCACGTGATACTTACCTGAATTTTGCATGTGAACTCCGGCGCTCGCAGAAATTCTTGCCAAGCACAGATTGCTTTACGAAATTCTTCTAGATTGAAGCAATCCGCGGCAGCATTTGGTTCTTCTTCAATGAGAATTTCAACCTGCGCGCCATTCGCACTGAAGGTGATGTATGTGTCGTTGATTCCGAATTGCCTTCTACGGCTTTTTTACTTTTGACTAGATCGATTTTCTCCAGCGCTTGCGAACACTCTTCAGGAGTGTGCATCGTCATAAATAGTGCGGAGCACATGTATCGGTCGTAGCGATCTCCGCCAGCAACCAGGCATCTAGGAAGTCGATGCCACACATCGCCGAGTACTGGATGTTTCTGACCATAGATGCATTGGAATTCTAGGATCATACCGGTGCGTATTTCTCTTGAGGCCTAACAGTGATTAGATAGTCTTCCTTACTAATCCAATGGTAGGGAAGGTGGTATAACTCCGAAAATTAAAAGTTTAAATTCAGAAAAGGCTTAAATTTTTCAATTATTTGGCAGGCGAGGCATGCGCTAGGGTGTATTCGCTTGACTTCCGCATTTCACACTTTTATTGCTACTGGATAGGTATACACAAAGGCGCTGGAAAGGTGCAAGGCACGCGAGAGACTGTGTCGAAATCAACGGTCAACACAGAGCTGGAGCACGTAGGGTGGATGACGCTTTTTTCATCCACCGTTTGCTGTGGCTGTTCGGGCTAATGGCCATCGAAAGCCTCGCCGCTGAAGCGCCTCCCACGATGCGGTGGATGCTCCTCTGCCTGTGGGAAGGGCTTTAGGGATGTTCTGAAAAAGCCATTTATCGTCGCTCCCGCGAAGGCGGGAGCCCAGGAGTTTTGCAGGTTCCGGATTCCCGCCTACGCGGGCATGACGGCTTTTGCAGCGTTTCCCTGGCCGCGACTGGTAGCGGGCAAAGCGCCCCCGGATTTTATCGGCTACCGAAAAAAATCGGCGTCGCTGTAACGTCTTCATTCCTGCCTCGTCCATTGCCGCGAGGGCGCCAATCCGGCCCCGCATTCGAAACCGATGGAGAGATGCCATGAAACAACTCAATACCCTGACTGCCACCCTGGGCGCCGCACTGCTGACTTCCGTGGCGTTCACCGCCCATGCCGCAGGCAATCCATTCGCCGCACAGGAGCTGACCAGCGGCTACAGCCTGGCAGCCGCCGAGAAAGCGCAGGAAGGCTCCTGTGGTGAAGGCAAATGCGGTGGCGAGATGAAGGCCGACAAGGAAGGCAAATGTGGCGAGGGCAAGTGTGGCGCCGAGAAGAAGGCCGACGCCGAGGGCAAATGTGGCGAAGGCAAGTGCGGCGGCGAAAAGGCCGAGTAACGAGGCAGGGGGACGGATCATGCAATTCACGGATCTCACCGGTGCCGGCCTGGGCTTGCGTCGCGGTCTGCTCGCCGAGTTGATCGACGATGACGCCAGTGGCGCCGATTTTCTCGAAGTGGCGCCGGAGAACTGGATCGGCGTCGGTGGGCGTCTGGGCAGGCAGCTGCGTTGCCTGAGCGAGCGTCGCCCACTGCTTTGTCATGGCCTGTCCCTCGATCTTGGCGGCTTCGCGCCGCTGAACCTGGAGCTGCTGCGCGCCATCAAGGGCTTTCTCGATGAGCACGGTGCTCTGGCCTATAGCGAACACCTGTCGTCCTGCGCTGACGATGGCCAACTCTATGACCTGATGCCGCTGCCATTTTCCGAGGAGTCGGTGGTGCGCATCGCCGAGCGCGTGCGTATCGTCCAGGACGTGCTGGAGCGCCCTCTGATCATCGAGAACGTTTCGGCCTACGCCCGCCTGCCGGGTGAGCTGGACGAGGCGCAGTTCGTCCGCGCAGTGCTGGAGCGTGCCGACTGCCAGCTGCTGCTGGACGTCAACAACGTCTACGTCAACAGCCTGAATTTCGGCTTCGATGCCGATGCCTACATCGCTGCGATGCCCGGTGAGCGCATCGCCTATCTGCATGTCGCCGGTCATTACGACCAGGCGGCAGACCTGAAGATCGACACCCACGGCGCGCCGGTGATCGACCCGGTGTGGGCACTGCTGAGTGCAACCTACGACTACCACGGTGTGCGTGCGACGCTGCTGGAGCGCGATTTCAACTTCCCGCCTCTGGCTGAACTCTATGCCGAGCTGGCGCATATCCGCAGCCTGCAGCAGGCTGCCGCCCCCCAGCGCAGGTATGGCACATGAACACGATCCAGTTGCAGCGCGACTTTGCCGCGCGCATTCGCCAGCCGCAGGCGCAGCCCCTGTTGCCGGGCATCACCGCCGAGCGCATGGCGATCTACGAAGAGCTGTTCTTCAACAATCTCGTCAGCCTGGTCGGCGGCGCTTTCCCGGTGTTGCGCGGCATCTTCGGTGTCGAGCGCTGGCAGCGTCTGCTGCGGGCCTTTCTGGTCGAGCACCGGGCCACGACGCCGTATTTCCTCGAGATCAGCCAGGCGTTCATCGCCTGGTTGCAGCAGGGGTATCGGGCCGAACCGGGCGACCCGCCCTTCATGCTGGAGCTGGCGCATTACGAATGGGTGGAGCTGGCGCTGGATGTCAGCGAGGCGCAACTGCCCGTGCAGGGCTGGTCGCCACTGGCCTGGCCGCTGGTCTACCAGTGGCCGGTACAACTGATCGGCGTCGATCATCGCCCCGAGCAGCCGCCACCCGCGCCGACCTGTCTGCTGGTCTGGCGCGACCGCCAGGATCGGGTGCGCTTCATGCAACTGACACCCTTCGCTTGTCAGCTGGCCTTGCGCCTGCAGGCCGGCGAGTCGCCTGTGCAGGCCCAGTTGGCGCTGGCCACGGCCCATGGGCTTGCCGCCGATCGCGACTATTTCGCCAATGCCCGCGCGTTGCTGGATGACTGGCAGGCGCGCGATATCTGGTTTCCCCCGTCCGAGGACTGACTTCATGATCGCTTTGCTCAATCGCTTCCAGGATGCGCTGGAGGCTTCCCGACGCCTGGATTTTCTCGGCCCGTTGCTGTTGCGTCTGTATCTGGTGCCGGTGTTCTGGATGGCCGGTACGCAGAAACTGGCGGATATCGATGCCACCGCTGCCTGGTTCGGCAACCCGGAATGGGGGCTTGGCCTGCCGTTTCCCGAATTGCTGGCCTGGGCGGCGGCGCTGACCGAGGCCGGTGGCGCCATCCTGCTGCTGTTCGGGCTGGCGGTACGCTGGGTGAGCATCCCGCTGATGGTCACCATGCTGGTGGCGATCGTCGCCGTGCACTGGCCCTATGGCTGGCAGGCCATCGCCGATCCGTCGGCGCCCTTCGCCAACGAGCGGGTGCTGGCGGCGGCGCAGAAGCTCGAACGCGCGCGTTCGATTCTGCGTGAGCACGGCAATTACGACTGGTTGAGCGGCAGCGGCAAGTTCGTGGTGTTGAACAACGGCATCGAATTCGCCGCCACCTACCTGGTGATGCTGGTGGCGCTGTTCTTCAGCGGGGCAGGGCGCTGGCTGAGCCTGGATCATTGGCTGGCGCGGCGTTTCAGGGAGCCTAGCCCAGCGGATTGTCCCGACGTCGGCTCTCGCGAAACTCGCCCGGCGTCTGCCCGGTCCAGCTCTTGAAGCTGCGATGGAACGAGCGTGACTCGGTGAAACCCAGGTAGCAGGCGATGTCCTGAATCGCCAGGTCGCTGCGCAGCAGGTAGTGCTCGGCCAGTTCCTGGCGCAGTTCGTCGAGAATCTGCTGGTAGCTGGTGCCGGCCTGTTGCAGGTGACGCTGCAGGGTGCGCACGGTCATGTCGAACTTCTCCGCCACCCGTTCCTTGCGTGGCAGGCCGTCCTTGAGCAGCTGGCGCAGGGCGTTCTTCACCTGGCGTGGCAGTGGCTCGTCGTCATCCAGCCCCGCCATCAGGGTCAGGGCATGCTCCTCCAGCGTGCGCAGCAGGTTGGCATCGGCCTGGCGCAGCGGCACGCTAAGATATTCCAGCGGCACCAGCAGGGCGTTGCACGGGCGCTCGAACAGCACCGGGCAGCCGAACAACTGCTGGTACTCGGCCTGGTCGGCAGCGACGGGCTGTGCATGCTCGAACCACACCTCGCGTGGCGAATGCTCGGAGTCGGCGATCCAGCGGGCGTACAGCAGCCAGGAGGCGAGCACGTTCTCCACCATGTGACGACGCACCTCCGGCGCCTGATGGCGGCAGGTCCAGATCAGCCGCACATGGTCGTCGGCCGCCTCGATACGGCTGGTGCCCATGTCGCCTACCAGTTTCTCGTAGGGCACGATGCGTCCCATGGCTTCACCCAGGGTGGCGCAGTTCATGGCGATATAGCCGAGCACGCTCCAGGAACCCGGCTGCACGAAGCGCGCCGCGTGCAGGCCGAACAGTGGGTCGTCGGAAACCTCCATCAGATGCGCCAGCAGGCGTTCGTGCACCTCGCTGGGCATGCGCTTGCCGTTGTCGGCCAGATCCTGCGCGCCGATGCCGGCCGCCGCCAGGGCACGGTCGATATCCAGACCGAGCTGTTCGGCCTGGCGCAGGTACTTGAGCAGGGCGGGAACCGAGGTATAGCCGAGGTTTTCCATGGATTCTTCTTGTTCTGGGTGAAGTGACGCGATGCCTGTCTTGATTGGCGACAGCGGCTGTCACAATCCGACAGTGACGGCCGACGGCGGCTGGCTAGTATAGGCAGCCAAGAGTGCTGATCGAAATGGGGGATGCAATGCGACGCTGGAACGGATGGGGTGACGAAGCGACCGAGGTGCAACTGCCGGCCCACGGCGAGGCCTTTCTCGCCGAGTTGGTCGGGCCCGGCCAGCGCCTGGCCGATGCCAGCCTGGCACAGGTCATGGCCAGCGTGCCGGCTTCGCGTCTGGCGCCGCACCCGCTGATCAGTCAGGACGCCGAGGTGCGTGTGCGCCACGCCCGTGGCCAGAGCCTGCCGGACTGGCTGGCCATGCGCTCCGGTGATTTCGGTCTGTTTCCCGATGGCGTCGCCTGCCCGGAAAGCACCGAGCAGATTCGCGAGCTGCTGGCCTGGGCGCAGCAGCATGACGTGACGCTGATTCCCTACGGTGGCGGCACCTCGGTGGCCGGACACATCAACCCGCAGGCCGGCCAGCGCCCGGTGCTGACCCTGTCGCTGGAGCGCATGACGCGGCTGCTGGAGATCGACGAGGACAGCCTGATCGCCACCTTCGGCCCCGGCGCCAACGGCCCGCAGGTGGAGAGTCAACTGCGCGCACGCGGCTACACCCTGGGGCACTTCCCGCAGTCCTGGGAGCTGTCGACCCTTGGCGGCTGGGTCGCCAGCCGCTCCAGCGGCCAGCAGTCGCTGCGCTACGGACGTATCGAGCAACTGTTCGCCGGCGGCAAGCTGGAAACCTTCGCCGGTACGCTGGAGATTCCCACCTTCCCGGCATCGGCCGCCGGGCCCGACCTGCGTGAGCTGGTGATGGGCTCGGAAGGGCGCTTCGGGGTGATCTCCGAGGTGCGCGTGCGCATCAGTCGCCTGGCCGAGCAGGAGCGCTTCTACGCGGTGTTCCTGCCCAACTGGCAGCAGGCGCTGAGCGCCATTCGCAGCCTGGCCCAGGCGCGCGTGCCGCTGTCCATGCTGCGCCTGTCCAACGCCATCGAAACCCGCACCCAGCTGGCCCTGGCCGGTCACCCGCAACAGATCGCCCTGCTGGAGAAATACCTGGCCCTGCGTGGCGCCCGCGACGGCAAATGCATGCTGACTTTCGGCGTCACCGGCAGCCGGCTACAGAATGCCGCCTCGCTGAAACAGGCGCGGCGCCTGCTGAAAGGTTTTGGTGGCGTGTTCACCGGCACCCTGCTGGGCAGGAAGTGGGAGCAGAATCGCTTTCGCTTCCCCTATCTGCGCCACGGTCTGTGGGAGCGCGGCTACCTGGTGGATACCCTGGAAACCGCCACCGACTGGTCGAACGTCGACAACCTGCTGAACAAGGTCGAGGCCAGCCTGCGTGACGAGCTGGCCGGCGAGGGTGAGCGGGTGCACGTGTTCACTCACCTGTCGCACGTCTATGGCGAAGGCTCGAGCATCTACACCACCTACGTGTTCCGTCCCGGTGCCGATTACCGCGAAGCCATGGCGCGCTGGCAGCGGCTCAAGGCGGCGGCCAGCCGTACCATTGCCGAGAATCGCGGCACCATCAGCCATCAGCACGGCGTGGGCCGCGACCATGCGCCGTATCTGGTGGCGGAGAAGGGCGAGCTGGGCATGGCCACGCTGCGCAGCCTGGCCACGCATTTCGATCCGGAGCAGCGTCTGGCGCCCGGCGTGTTGTTGCAGGACTGAGCATGGAACAGTGGAACGCCACCTGGCGCGAGCGCGCATTGCCTGAACTGGCCGCACGGGACTGGGATCTGCTGGTGATCGGCGGCGGCATCTGCGGTGCCGGCATCCTGCGTGAGGCCGCCCGGCGTGGCTGGCGCTGCCTGTTGCTGGAACAGCGCGACTTTGCCTGGGGCACATCCAGCCGTTCTTCGAAGATGGTGCACGGTGGGCTGCGCTACGTCGCCAAAGGCCAACTGGGGCTGACCCGCGACTCGGTGCGCGAGCGCCAGCGTCTGCTCGGCGAGGCGCCGGGGCTGGTGGAACCGCTGAGTTTCGTGATGCCGCACTACCGTGGCGGCTTCCCCGGGCCGAAGGTCTTTGGCGGCCTGCTCAGCCTTTACGACGCTCTGGCGGGCAAGCGCAACCATCTGTTCTACCCGTTGCAGCAACTGCGTTATCTGGCGCCGGGGATTCGCGAGGACGGCCTGCTCGGTGGCACACGCTTTTTCGACGCGGTGACCGATGATGCCCGTCTGGTGCAGCGCGTGCTGGGCGAAGCGCGTGCCGAGGGCGGCGAGGCGCTCAACGGCATGCGTGTGGTCGAGCTGCTGCGCGAGGCCGGGAAGGTGGTCGGCGTGCTCGTCGAGGACGTCGAGACGGGCACCCGCCATCGTCTGCGCAGTCGCGCCGTGGCCCAGGCCACCGGAGCCTGGGCCGATCGCCTGCGCCAACCGGGCAATGGCTGCATTCGTCCGCTGCGCGGCAGCCATCTGCTGTTGCCGAGCTGGCGCCTGCCGGTGGCCCATGCCTTCAGTTTCATGCACGCGGACGACCGCAGGCCGGTATTCGTCTTTCCCTGGGAGGGCGCGACGGTGATCGGCACCACCGACCTGGATCATGGCGACGAACTGGATCGTGAGGCAGCCATCAGTCGCGAGGAAGTCGACTACCTGCTGCGCGCCTGCGCCCAGCAGTTTCCCGCCGCGCAGGTGACGCGTACCGACGTGCTGTCGACCTGGGCCGGCGTGCGACCGGTGGTGGGAGACGGCACTGCCGGGCTGAAACCCTCGGACGAGAAACGCGAGCATGCGCTGTGGATCGAGCCGGGCAGCGTGACCCTGGCCGGTGGCAAGCTGACCACCTTCCGTCTGCTGGCGCTGGAAGTGCTGCGTGCCTGTGCCGGTTTCGTCGGCAAGAGCGTGGATGATCGTGGCTGCGCCGTGTTTCGCGACTGTGCGTCAGCGGCGATGTCAGTGCTGAGCCCGACGCAGCAGCGCCGCCTGCTCGGACGTCATGGTCGGCAATTGGATGACGTGCTGCGGCGGGTCGATGAGCTGGGCAGCGAGCGCGTTGGCGCCACCGACACCCTGTGGGCCGAACTGGCCTGGGCTGCCGAGGGCGAGCTGGTGCTGCACCTGGATGACCTGCTGCTGCGCCGCACGCGGCTGGGCCTGCTGCTCGCCGAAGGCGGGCGTGCCGAACTGCCGCGTATCCGCACGCTATGCCAGCCACGTCTGGGCTGGAGCGATGCCCGCTGGCAGCAGGAAGAGAACGATTACCTGGCGCTGTGGCAGCGCTGCTACAGCCTGCCGTAGGCGGCCAACTCCGTAGGGTGCACCCTGCGCACCAGGGATATTCAACCGTGCGCAGCGTGGTCACGGGCATGACAAGAAAGGATCACACCTTGAGCGAACCGAGCTACCTGCTGAGCATCGACAACGGCACCCAGAGCGTGCGTGCGTTGCTGTTCGACACCAACGGCAATCTGCTCGCCAAGGGCAAGGTCGAACTCGATCCCTATTTCTCCAGCCAGCCGGGCTGGGCAGAGCAGGATCCGGAGTACTACTGGGCCAGCCTCGGCGAGGCCTGCCGTCTGCTCTGGCAGCAGGTGGACATCGATCGTCGCCTGATCAGGGGCGTCGCCGTCACCACCCAGCGTGGCAGCATCATCCATGTGGACGCGCAGGGCCACCCCCTGCGCCCGGCGATTCTCTGGCTCGACCAGCGCCGCGCCGAGGTACAGGGGCATATCAAGGGATTCTGGGGCTGGCTGTTCAAGCTGGCGCGTGCGCAGGAAGCGGTGGATCACTTCCGCGGCCAGGCCGAGGTCAACTGGGTCGCCCAGCACCAACCGCAGATCGCCCAGCACGCGCACAAGGTGCTGCTGCTTTCAGGTTTCCTCACCCATCGCCTGTGCGGCCGTTTCGTCGACTCCTCGAGCAGTTGCGTGGCCTACCTGCCGTTCGATTACAAGCGTCTGCGCTGGGCCGCCCCGGGCGACTGGAAGTGGCAGGCGCTGGCGGTGCGCCGTGAACAACTGCCCGAACTGTTCAAGCCCGGTGAGCGGCTGGGCAGCATTTCACCCGAAGCGAGCCTGCATACCGGTATCCCCGAAGGGCTGCCACTGATCGCCGCCGGTGCCGACAAGGCCTGCGAAGTCCTGGGCTCGGGAGCCCTGGAGGCGAATACCGCCTGCCTGTCCTACGGCACCACCGCGACCATCAACACCACGCGCCGTCGTTATCTGGAAACCATCCCGCTGATTCCGCCTTACCCGGCGGCGTTGCCGGATCACTTCAACACCGAGGTGATGATCTATCGGGGTTTCTGGATGGTCAGTTGGTTCAAGCGTGAATTCGGTCTGCGCGAGATGCAGCGTGCCGAAGCGCTGGGCGTGCCGCCCGAAACGCTGTTCGACGAGCTGGTCAACGCCGTGCCGCCGGGCTCCATGGGCCTGATGCTGCAGCCGTACTGGACGCCGGGTATCCGCGAGCCTGGTCTGGAAGCCAAGGGCTCGATCATTGGCTTCGGTGACGTGCACACCCGCGCGCACCTGTACCGGGCCATTCTCGAGGGGCTGGCCTATGCCCTGCGCCAGGGCAAGGAACGCATCGAAAAACGCGCCGGTACGCGCATCGAGCGCCTGCGCGTTTCCGGTGGCGGTTCGCAGAGCGATGCGGCAATGCAACTGACGGCCGATATCTTCGGCCTGCCGGCCGAACGCCCGCATCTGTACGAGACCAGCGGTCTGGGGGCGGCGATCAATTGTGCGGTCGGCCTGGGCCTGCATGCCGATTACCCGAGCGCCATCGCCGCCATGACCCGTGTCGGCCAGGTGTTCCAGCCCGATCCGGCGGCGCAGCGTACCTACGAGCAGCTCTACGGGCAGGTCTATCAGCGCATGTATCGTCAGCTCAAGCCGCTGTACCAGCGCATTCGCAAGATCACCGGTTACCCGGCGTAGGCTGAAGTGGATGAACAGGAGGGAGGGGCTTTGGTCGCGACCGGGCAATGACCCGATTGGGGCCAAAGCCTCTGCTACAGAAAAAGCCGCCCTCCGGAGTGGAGGGCGGAGGGTGTGTATCAGGCGACATCCACCAGCACGATCTCGCTGTCTTGCTCGGCCTCGACACGGATCAGCGTCTCATCGGCGATGGCCACGCCATCACGCGCCCTGGCAGCCACGCCGTTGACGGTGAAGGCACCGCTCGCGCCGACCAGGTAGGCCTTGCGACCCGGCTGCAGGGCGTATTCGGCGCTCTGTCCAGCCTTGATCGTGGCGGCCACCAGGCGAGCGTCGGTACGGATACGCAGCGCGTCGAGGTCATCCTCGTAACCGCTGGCCAGGGTGACGAAGGCGCCTGCGCGATCGCCTTTGGGAAACGGCTTGGCGCCCCATGACGGCGGCAGACCGGCCTGGTTCGGCTGAATCCAGATCTGGAAGATCCGGGTGGTTTCATCCTCCAGGTTGTACTCGCTGTGAGCGATGCCGGTGCCGGCACTCATGACCTGCACGTCACCCGCCTCGGTCCGGCCCTTGTTGCCCAGGTTGTCCTGGTGGCTGATGGCACCTTCGCGAACGTAGGTGATGATCTCCATGTCGCGATGCGGGTGTGGCGGGAAGCCCGAGTGCGGTGCGATCTCGTCATCGTTCCAGACGCGCAGGCGGCCCCAGTTCATCCGCTCGGCGTCGTAGTATTCGGCGAAGGAAAAGTGATGCCGGGCGTTGAGCCAGCCATGGTTGGCTGCACCGAGTTGTTCGAACGGACGTACATCGATCATGGTCAATCCTCCAGTCGTGCATGGGGTCAGTCCCGTGCAGCGTCGATGGGCACATGATCCATTTGGCTTGATAGATTTAAAAGCGCAATATTTACAGTTTAAATATCTATTAATTTGATTAATCTTGGCGAAGGCCACGCACTAGGCTTTCGTTGATCCTTCCAAGGAGGACTGCGATGCGCGAGCGCAAGGCCTGGCTGATCCTGCATGGCAAGCAGGCGTTGAACGAAGAGGTGAGGGCGGCGGTGAACGGTCTGCGCGAGCGCGGCTGGGAACTGGCGGTACGTCTGACCTGGGAGGGCGGTGATGCCGGGCGTCTGGTGCAGGAAGGGCTGGCTGCCGGTTACCCGACGCTGATCGCAGGAGGGGGCGACGGTACCCTGCGCGATGTGGTCGAGGCACTGGTCAAGGCGCAGAGCGACGCGAGCCTGGCGCTGTTGCCGCTGGGCACGGCCAACGATTTTGCCCACGCTGCCGGCGTTCCGCTGACACCGGCTGCCGCGCTGGCACTGCTCGAGGTCGAGCCGCTGGCCGTGGACGTGGGCATGGCCGGTGAGCGCGCCTTCCTGAACATGGCCACCGGTGGTTTCGGTTCCAACGTCACGGCCAATACCCCGGAAGATCTCAAGAAAGTCCTGGGAGGGGCCGCCTATCTGCTCACCGGGCTCAGTCGCTTTTCCGAAGTGCGCGCAGCTGCTGGCCGCTTTCACGGGCCCGGCTTCGAGTGGCAGGGTGAATTCCTGGCCCTGGGGATCGGCAATGGTCGCCAGGCCGGAGGTGGGCACCTGCTCTGCCCGGACGCGACCATCGATGATGGCCTGCTGGACGTCAGCATCGTGCCGGCGGCGCAGGATGTGGTCAGCACCCTTGGCACACTGCTGACCGGCGGCATGCATGGTTTGCAGAGCGTCGCGGTCAGTGCACGTTTGCCCTGGCTGGAGGTGGAGGCTCTGGAAGGACTGGATCTGAATCTCGACGGAGAGCCGATGGAGAGCCAGCGCCTGCGTTTCAGCGCCGCGCCCGGTGCCGTGCGCCTGCACCTGCCGGCGCACTCGCCCTTGCTCGGTCGCTGGTCAGGCGTGGAGGGCTGAGGCATGATGGCTGCGCGCCAGCAACGCTTCAGTCTGCCGGCAGTCCGCCGATAACCCGAATGGCAGACTAGACTCACCCCTATCTACCTTGGAGCGCATGATGGCCGGCATTCTCGATTCAGTGGATCAACGCACGCAACTGGTCGGCGAGAACCGTCTGGAAATCCTCATGTTCCGCCTGGCCGGCCGGCAACTGTTCGCCATCAACGTGTTCAAGGTGCAGGAAGTCCTGCAGATGCCCAAGCTGACGCTGATGCCGCAGCGTCACCGTTTCGTCTGCGGCGTGGTCAATCTGCGCGGCCAGACCCTGCCGGTGATCGACCTGTCCCAGGCCATCGGCATGCGCCCGCTGGTGCCGGATGAGCGCAGCACCATCATCGTCACCGAATACAACCGTTCGGTGCAGGCCTTCCTGGTCGGCAGCGTGGATCGCATCCTCAACCTCAACTGGGAGTCGATCCAGCCGCCGCCTGGCGGGGCGGGGCGTCAGCACTACCTGACCGCCATCACCAAGGTCGACGAGCAGATCGTCGAGGTCATCGACGTCGAGAAGGTACTGGCCGAGATTGTGCCGATGAGTACCAAGGTTTCCGAGGAGAAGCTCGCCGATCCGCTGCTGGAAAAGGCGCGTGGCCGCGAGGTGCTGCTGGTGGACGACTCCAGCGTCGCCCTCAGCCAGTTGCGCGACACCCTGTCGCAACTGGGTATCCGTCTGCACATGGCCAGCGATGGCCTGAAAGCGCTCAACCTGCTGAAGAAGTGGGCCGACAGCGGAGAGGTCATGACCGACAAGCTGCTGATGGTCTTCACCGACGCCGAGATGCCGGAGATGGACGGCTACCGCCTGACCAGCGAGATTCGCAGCGACGCGCGGCTCAAGGATCTTTACGTGGTGCTGCATACCTCGCTGTCGGGCAGCTTCAACGAAGCGATGGTGAAGAAGGTCGGTTGCGACAACTTCCTGTCCAAGTTCCAGCCGGACAAGCTGGTCGACGTGATCCGTCAGCGCCTCGAACTGGACGAGCCGCGCTAAGCCTTCCTGCTTTGATTGCCCCTGGGTGCTTGTGAGCGACGCCGTCAGCTCGTATAAGGGCGTTTTGCCAACAGGAAGCTGACCCATGCCGAGTCTCTCGGGGCTGTACCGTTATCCGCTCAAGTCTGGTCGCGGCGAAGTGTTGCAGCGCAGCGCGGTGGACGGCCTCGGTTTGCAGGGTGACCGCCGCTGGATGCTGGTGGATGCCGACAATGGCCGTTTCATCACTCAACGCCTGCTGCCGCAGATGAGCCAGTTGGCCGCTCTGTACGATGCGCGCGGTGGTCTGACGCTGAGTGCGCCAGGTCGCGATGATCTGTCCGTGGCACTTCCCGATCCGGAGCAGAATCTGCGCGGGGTCATAGTCTGGCGCGACAACCTGCGCGTGCCGGATGCCGGCGATGAGGCGGCTGAATGGCTCAGTGCCTTGCTGGGCAAGGCCTGCCGTCTGGTGCAGGTACCGGAAGGGCGCACTCGCCAGGTCGATACCGCTTATGCCCAGCCGGGTGACCGCGTTGCCTTTGCCGATGGTTTCCCGCTGCTGCTGATCGGCCAGGCGTCGCTGGACGACCTTTCGCAGCGTGTCGGGCAGCCGCTTTCCATGCTGCGTTTCCGCCCCAATCTGGTCGTCACCGGTAGCGAACCCTATGCCGAGGATGGCTGGAAGCGAATCCGCATCGGTGAGGTGGAGTTCGAGGTGGCCAAGGGCTGTTCGCGCTGCATTCTCACCACCATCGATCCGCAGACCGGCGAGCGCAATGCCCAGCGCGAGCCGCTGGCCACGCTCAAGACCTATCGGGAACGTGATGGTGATGTCTACTTCGGGCAGAACCTGCTGCCGCGCGGCATCGGTGAGTTGCAGGTAGGGATGGCGGTCGAAGTGCTGGAATAGGGTGCGCCATGCGCACCCGGATGATCTGCCAACGCTGAAGCCTGAAGTGGCAGCGATGGTCTGCGTGGCGGTGCCGGGCTGATGCCCTGCGTCGGCAGTAGCAAGCCCCGATCAGTCTTAGTCTGATCGGGGCTTTTCTTTACTGGTCGTCGAAGAAGCGCTCGTTCCACGCCACCAGAGGATGTGGCGCATTGAGCTTCTGGCCGTAGATCACCGAGTAGGACAGCACGTTCTGCACGTACTGTCGGGTTTCGTCGAACGGGATGTTCTCCACCCACACGTCGTAGCTCAGGTGATTGGCGCCGCGCAGCCACTGACGCACACGACCTGGGCCGGCATTGTAGGCAGCCGAGGCGAGTATGCGATTGCCGTTGAACTGGCCGTACACCTGGCTCAGGTAGGCTGCGCCCAGCTCGATGTTGGTGTCCGGGTTGAGCGCCTGTTGCGGCGAGGCCAGCGGGATGCCGAACTTGCGTGCGGTTTCCTTGGCGGTGCCCGGCATCAACTGCATCAGGCCCATGGCGCCGACGTGGGAGCGGGCGTCGGCCATGAAGGCGCTTTCCTGACGGGTAATGGCGAATACCCAGCTCGAATGCAGGTCGCGGCGTCTGGCTTCGCGCACCAGCTGATCACGATGCGCCATGGGGAAGCGCACTTCCAGGTCGTCCCAGTACTGGGCCTGGCTGATGGTGCGGATGGCCGGGAAGTACCACTCCATCTCATAGGCCAGACGCGCCTGGGCCACCAGCTCGTCGCGGCTGAACAGGCGGCTGACGTGGTACCACTCGCGGCGGCCATCGACAATCTGGCCACGTGCATGGAATTCCATGGCGCGCCTGATGCCGGCAGTGTTGCGAACCTTCTGCACCACCTTCGGATCGAGCGCCAGGGGCTTGTTGTTCAACTGATAAGGCGCCTTGACCTGGTCTGCGGCCATGAATCCATAGAAGTCGCGCTCCTTGGCCAGGGCCTGGAACAGCACCGCCGGTTGGTGGTTGTTGGGTTGTGCCAGTTGCAGGCTGCGTGCGTTCCAGTAGCGCCAGCGGTTGCTGCTGGCCAGGTCGGCCGGCATGCGCTGGGTCAGCTCGTAGGCTTCCTCCCAGCGGCCATGGCGCAGCAGCAGACGTGCACGCCATTCGCTGACGGTATTGTCGCGCAGCTGCGGGTCGTACTTGGCCATCACCTCCAGGCCGCGCAGGTCGAAGCGTTGCGCCAGGCGCAGGCCGATCTGCCGGGCGATGGCGACCTGTTCGTCAGAGGAGAACTTCATGCGCCGGGCATAACCGTCGAGCAGTGCCATGGCATCTTCGGGGGTTTGCCTGGCCAGACGACGCAGGCCGAGACCGACCACGTCGCTCATGGCGTCGTCGGCTGGCGCGAAGCGCGCAGTGTTCTTCAGCAATTGCGGCTTCTGCGCCACTTCGACCATCAGCTTGCCGCGCTCACCCAGCGTTGGCATGCCCTTGATCAGAAAATTGGCCAGGCCGTAGTTGCCGCTTTCCACCGCCAGCTTGGTGCGCTGCCAGCGACGCTGCTCGGTGAGCTGGCCGTTGGCGGCCCAGCGCTCGAACAGCGGGTCGCAGGCATCGGGCTGAGACTTGCCCACCAGCCAGAGCTTCTCGGCGGTGGCATTGCCCTCGGCGGTCAGGCCATGGCTGAGCTGGTATTGGCCATAGAGGCAATCCAGTTCGGTGAAGTTGAGTGCCGGATCGTAGTGATCGAGAAAGGGCTTCCAGTCGCCACGCTCGGCCAGCCAGCGCAACCAGCGCAGTTTCATCCAGTTGGCCTGAGGCAGGTCACCGTGTTCGGCGAGAAACTTCTCGATTTCCGCATTGCTCGCCGACTTGAGCCGGTTGGTCAGCTCGTCATAGGCCAGGTACGGCGTCAGCGGATAGTCGCGCAGGGCGCTGGCATAGCGCTGGTAGGGGCCGCTGTCACCCTTGGCCAGGGCACGCTTGGCTTCGTCGTAGTACTGGCGCTGCTGTGCCAGGTTGGCGGCTTCGGCACTGGCCAGGCCGGCTGTGGTGGTGAAGATCAGGCAGGAAACTACAGAAAGAAGACGACCGCGCATGGCATTTCCAGGGGCAAGCAGAGAGTGGGGGCAACACGATCCGTGTCGTTGCATGCCCTTAGCTTAGCGCTTCGACGGGGCGCGGTGAATGCCGCCGGAACAGATGGACACATGCGGCAAAAATGCCTGGCGCACTGCTACGAGTGCTGCGCCCTCTGCTACAGCGCGCCTGCAACTCGGGTAGAATGCGCCCCCTGTTTCTGGAGGTGCCCATGACCCTGCTCAAGTTTGCCGACGTATCCCTCGCCTATGGCGCCATGCCCCTGCTCGACGGAGTGTCCTGGCAAATCGCCCGGGGCGAGCGAGTGTGCATCATCGGTCGCAACGGTACCGGCAAGTCGAGCATGCTGCGCCTGGTCAAGGGTGATCAGATGCCCGATGACGGTGAGATCTGGCGCGCGCCGGGGCTGAAGATCGGCGAATTGCCGCAGGAATTGCCGCGTGCCGACGAGCGCACCGTGTTCGACGTGGTGGCCGAAGGCCTGGCCGGTGTTGGCGAGTTGCTGGCGCGCTATCACCATCTGGCGCAGAACATCCACGGTGATGATGACCTCGAGCAACTGATGCACGTACAGCAGGAGCTGGAGGCGAAAGACGGCTGGCGCCTTCAGCAATTGGTCGACAGCACCCTGAGTCGCCTGCAGTTGCCGGCCGACAAGACCCTGGCCGAACTGTCCGGCGGCTGGCGCCGCCGCGTGCTGCTGGCGCAGGCGCTGGTTTCCGAACCGGATCTGTTGCTGCTCGACGAGCCCACCAACCACCTGGACATCGGTGCCATCGCCTGGCTGGAAGAGGCGCTGAAGGATTTCGGTGGTGCCGTGCTGTTCATCACCCACGACCGTTCCTTCCTGCAGAACCTGGCCACGCGCATCCTCGAACTGGATCGTGGCGGTTTGATCGACTGGAACGGCGACTACGCCAGCTTCCTGGTGCACAAGGAGCAGCAACTGGCTGCCGAGGAAACCGCCAATGCGCTGTTCGACAAGCGCCTGGCGCAGGAAGAAGTGTGGATTCGTCAGGGCATCAAGGCGCGCCGTACCCGTAACGAGGGGCGTGTGCGTGCGCTCAAGGCCATGCGTGCCGAGCGTGCCGAACGTCGTGAGCGTCAGGGCAAGGCAAGCATCCAGATCGAGACGGCGGACAAGTCCGGCAAGCAGGTGATAGTGGCAGAAAATGTCAGTTTTGCGCACACAGGGGGAGTCGCACTGGTGCGTGATTTCTCCATGGTGCTGCAACGTGGCGACCGCATCGGCCTGCTCGGCGCCAACGGTACCGGCAAGACCACGCTGTTGAAACTGCTGCTCGGCGAACTCTCACCCAATACTGGCACGATAGTGGCAGGTACCAAGCTGGAGGTGGCGTACTTCGATCAGTTGCGCCATCAGCTGGAGCCTGAAAAGACCGTTATCGACAACCTGGCAGAGGGACGCGACTTCATTGTCATCGACGGTCAGAGTCGTCATGTCCTCAGTTATCTGGGGGACTTCCTGTTCAGTCCGCAACGTGCTCGTACACCCGTCAAGGCATTGTCCGGCGGCGAGCGGGCGCGTCTGCTGCTGGCCAAGCTGTTCAGCAAACCGGCTAACCTGCTGGTACTGGACGAACCAACCAACGACCTGGATGTGGAAACCCTGGAACTGCTCGAAGAGGTGCTGCTGAGCTTCCCCGGAACCGTGCTGATGGTGAGTCACGACCGGGCCTTCCTCGACAACGTGGTGACCAGCACCCTGGTGTTCGAGGGCGAAGGCAAGGTACGCGAGTACGTGGGTGGTTATCAGGACTGGTTGCGTCAGGGTGGTTCTCCGCGCCTGCTGGGCGTCGGCGAGAGCAAATCGGGCAAGGCCGAGCTGGCAAGCGCGGTCGTCGAGGCTCCAGCGCCTTCTGCAGCCGCTCAGGCAACGGTTCAGACCGTCGCCGAACCGGCTAAAAAGAAACTGAGCTACAAGCTGCAACGCGAGCTGGAAGCGATTCCCGGGCAGATCGATGCTCTGGAGCAGGAGATGGCGACACTGCAGGCGCAGATCGCTGATCCCGGCTTCTACCAGCAGGCGTCGCAGATCACCACGCAAGTATTGGCGCGCCTCGATGACCTGCAGACGGAGTTGGACAGGTTGATCGAGCGCTGGGCAGAACTGGAAGCCTGAGTAGGGGCCGTGCCCATTTCGCCGCAGTTGCGTCGAAATGGGAGCGGGTCCTAAGGGGCGGAGAATCGAATGGCCATCGAGTACCGCATTACTCTCGACGACAACCATCAGTTCAGCTACAGGATCGAGCTGAATCGTGAATACGATCCGGAAGAGGCGAGACAGGCTCCGGCCTGGACGCGCCTCGCACATCAACAATGCAGCAATTGTCCGCTCAGCCGCGAGCAGTTCAGCCACTGCCCGGCAGCGGTCGACCTGCATCGTGTCATCGAAGATTTTCGAGGCCTGCCGGCCTTCAAGAAAGCCAGTGTCTGGGTGCGCACGCCCGAGCGGGAATACACCAAGAATCTGGGATTGGAGGAGGGCTTGCGCGCTCTGCTCGGGGTGATCATGGCCACCAGCGGTTGCCCGTTGCTTGGGCGCCTGCGACCGATGGCGCAGCATCACCTGCCATTCGCCAACAATCAGGAATTCATCCTGCGAGCTGTTTCGCTGTACCTCACCCGGCAGTACTTCAACATGCGTGAAGGGCGCTGGGCCGACTGGGAGCTCAAGGGGCTGGTTCGCCTGTTCCTGCAGCTCAAGCTGGTCAACCAGGCCTTCTGGCAACGCATCCACGATACCTGTGAAGGCGACTCCAACCTCAAGGCCTTCCTCACCTTCTTCTCCATGTCATCGAGCATGACGGTATCGCTGGAGACGCAGTTGCAGAAGATCCGCCCTCTGGTGATGAGCGCGGGCGACTCGTTCGACTGACGAGGCAGGGTGCGCCGGGCGCACCTCACTACCTGACGGTCACCCTGGGGTGCATGACGCACCCCGGGGTATCAGGCGCCTTTTTCCGTTTTCTTCAAACGCACCGCGAGTACATCGCAGGGCGCGCCGTGCAGCACGTCATTGGCGGTCGAGCCGAGCAGCAGAGCCAGGCCGTGACGGCCGTGGCTGCCTACCACGATCAGGTCGCAGCCCTGCTCTTCGGCCAGGCGATGGATTTCCTGGCGCGGCTGGCCGTAAGCCAGATGACGCTGGTCGGCGGTGAGTTCCGGATACTTGCCGGTGAAACTGTCCAGGCGTTCGCGCGCCTGCTCGAATTGCTGTTGTTGCAGCATCGACAGATCCATTGGCACGTCGCCGCCGAACGCCATGGCCATCGGCTCGACGATGTGGACGAGAGACATCTTGGCTCCACTGGCCTGAGCCAGCTTCTGCGCGCGAATCACCACGGGATCGCATTCTTCGGTCAGGTCGACGGCGACCAGAATATGCTGATAGGGCATGAGGAACATCTCCTGAGATTAAAGTGGCTCTGCGCCAAGTATGGCCCCATTGCATCGTACAAGGGATGAATTGTCGTGACACTTTGCTGCAAAAAGGAAGGCCCGGTGCGAACACCGGGCCTGACGGGGCCAGGCAGGCCGGAAATCGGAAGCTATCAGAGCTGATTGGAGGCGTACTGCGCCGACACGTCCTCCAATCCTTCGATGATGCTGTCGGAATACTTGCTGATCAGGAAGGGGACGGTGTTCTCGTTATAGTTGCGCAGCGACTTTTCGATGTAACGCCACTTGGTGCCGATGGAGTTCAGCGCGGCAGTGATCTGCGGAGTATTCTGCTGCGCGTTGCTCAGGCTATCGAGCCGGCTGGCGAACTCACCGGCCAGTTCGTCGATGGCGCGCTCTTCACCGCCGCCGAAGAAGCTGGCGCCGACCGAGGCACTACGTGAAGCATAGTCCAGTGCGATGTTCTGCATCAGCAGGCTCTGCTCGCGGCTCTTCTGGGTCAGTGGCGGTACGCTGTGCCCTGCCTCCTGCTGAATCTTCTGGTACAGCTCCTGGCTGATGGCCATGAGCCGCTGGTTACCGTCAGCCAGGTCGGCAACGGGTTGCAGGTCGGTGAAACCCTGGGTACGCATGGCCTCCATCAGAGCCAGCAGAGCTGCGCGATAGCTCTGCCAGTTGCTTTGCAACTGGGCGCGCAGGGCCTTGCTGGCATCGCCGGGCATTTCACCGAGCCCATCGAGGTGCGACTGACCTTCTTGCAGGGATTCGCCGATCATTCGCGCATAGCGCTGATCGCCTTCCATGCCGTTGTACATGTAGAAATCGCCCAGGCTCTTCTGCGTTGCCAGGCGCAACTGGTGCAGGCGCAGCAGGTCGTCGGCCGGCGCGGCGTTGAGCATCGGAGGGGAGAGGAACGCGAAGAGGAAAACGAGCAGGACGCTCAGGGGAAATGCAAGCGAACGGCGGCTCGACATTGGCAACTCCGTGTGGCCCATCGTGGGGCTCGATTTGTTTTTGTATTGCCTTCAGATGGCGCTGTGCCAGTTGAAAGTGAGACGACTGTACCCGGAGCGTGGTGATTTGGCTAGGCACTCGGAATCGCCGACAACAAACCGGAAAACGCCTGAAATGGCGCGATATTGACGCTGTTTATCGAAATTGGCTGGAGGCCGCGAATGACCAGGCCTGCAGAATTCGTCGAGAAATCGACGAAAAGAGGCCAATTGACAAGCGCTGGCTTTTCCGTGAAGGTGTGCACACCCAAATCAAACGGGCGTATGAATTGAGCGTTTGCCTGGTCAGGCGCCGCCTTTACAGCCCGAATATCGCGTCGGTGGGTGTGTCGTACCGATTGGAGCTATGCTCGACGGCTGTGCCGAGAGCTGGCCTGCCGGTTGGCTCCGATGTGTACTGTTCAGCTTCCATACCGTGGAGATCAGTTGATGATTTACGAAGGTAAAGCCATCACGGTTAAGGCTCTTGAGAGTGGCATCGTCGAATTGAATTTCGACCTCAAGGGTGAGTCCGTCAACAAATTCAACCGTCTTACCCTCAATGAGCTTCGCGCCTCCGTCGACGCGATCAAGGCCGACGGTTCGATCAAGGGCGTGATTGTCACCAGTGGCAAGGACGTGTTCATCGTCGGTGCCGATATCACCGAATTCGTCGACAACTTCAAACTGCCCGACGAAGAGCTGGTGGCTGGCAACCTGGAAGCCAACAAGATTTTCAGCGATTTCGAAGACCTCGCCGTGCCGACCGTCGTCGCCATCAACGGCATCGCCCTGGGCGGTGGTTTCGAGATGTGCCTGGCCGCCGACTACCGTGTCATGAGCGCCAGCGCCAAGATCGGCCTGCCGGAAGTCAAGCTGGGCATCTACCCAGGCTTCGGCGGCACCGTGCGTCTGCCACGCGTTATCGGTACCGATAACGCCGTCGAGTGGATCGCCTCGGGCAAGGAAAACCGTGCCGAAGACGCCCTCAAAGTGGGCGCCGTCGATGCCGTGGTCAGCGCAGATAAACTGCAAGCTGCCGCGCTGGATCTGGTCAAGCGTGCCATCTCCGGCGAGCTGGACTACAAGGCCAAGCGTCAGCCCAAGCTGGAAAAGCTCAAGCTCAACGCCATCGAGCAGATGATGTGCTTCGAGACCGCCAAGGGCTTCGTCGCCGGCCAGGCCGGCCCGAACTACCCGGCGCCGGTCGAAGCCATCAAGACCATTCAGAAAGCCGCCAACTTCGGCCGTGACAAGGCCCTGGAAGTCGAGGCCGCCGGTTTCGTCAAACTGGCCAAGACCTCGGTCGCCGAGAGCCTGATCGGTCTGTTCCTGAACGATCAGGAGCTGAAGAAGAAGGCCAAGCACCACGACGAAATCGCTCGCGACGTGAAACTGGCTGCCGTACTCGGTGCCGGCATCATGGGCGGTGGTATCGCCTATCAGTCGGCTTCCAAAGGCACGCCGATCCTGATGAAGGATATCCGTGAAGAGGGTATCCAGATGGGC
>Ga0075032_1000133_pt1 | contig 54863 bp, 47 predicted proteins | sample SynthPrep_1_END__FD_71386 | JGI IMG/M metagenome (GOLD analysis project Ga0075032, IMG submission 71386) | Synthetic microbial communities from Ohio, USA - SynthPrep_1_END_DS7_MetaG | ecosystem: Engineered > Bioreactor > Aerobic > Activated sludge | place: USA: Ohio, Columbus | collected 2014-04-10
CTTTTCTACTCAACCGCTTGCCGCCTCGATCAATCTGCATCTCTCGTCAGCGGGAGGCGAATCATACAGCGTCCAAAACCGCTGTCAACCACCTCTTTCAACCGCTTTCGATCAATCCGATCGAAAGCCACCAACAGGACTCAACCACCACCCTGTCAGCGCGGCGCATTCTACTCGAATCCGCCACCAGTGCAACCCTTTTATGTAGCTAACCTTTTGATTTACAAGAGGTTTTGCTTGAGGACTGCGCCGGAAGTGGTGCGCATTATAGGCACCTGAAAACAGCCGTCAACCGTTTATTTCGGTTTTGTTGCGAACTTTGTTCTTTCGCGTACGGACTCGCCCCAAAACAGAAGCCGCGGCTGGAAATCGTAGAGCAAGCAGGATCGCGGCCACGCCAGCATAAAGCGCCCACCTGCCAGCATCGGCACGTACAACCCAGAGCATATGCAGCAACACCACAATGACGATGACGTAGATCAGCTGGTGTAAGGTTTTCCAGCGCTTACCGAGACGGCGCATGCTCCATCGAGAGGAGGTAGCGGCCAAAACTGTCAGCCCCAGCAACCCGAGCATCCCGACGAGAATATAGGGGCGCTCGCTCAACTCTTCGGGCAAACGTGAGAATTCAGCACCCAACAGAAAGAAAAGGTAGCTAGCGAGATGCAGCAATGCATAGCTGAAGCACCAAAGTCCAAGCTGTCTCCGCACAGCGAGCCAGCCGCCCCACCCCGTGACCCGCTGCAGGGGCGTCATGGCAAGCGTCAGAAGCAAGAGAACCAACGCGCCCTGCCCGAGGTTATCCACCAGCACCTTTCCCGGATCGGGTCCCAGCGCAAGCGTCCAGGCGAGATACAGCCAGTACACAGGCACGCTCGCGGCGCATAGAAATACGCACAGCCGCCACCACGGGTAGCGCATCAGTAGTCCTTGGTGAGATCCATCGAGGCGTACAAATCCGCCACCTGATCGGCATAGCCATTGAACAGCAGCGTATCCCGCACGTTGGGGCTGAAAAGGCTGCCTGGAAGGCGCCGCTCACGAGCCTGCGACCAACGTGGATGGGAAACTTGCGGATTTACGTTGGCGTAAAACCCATACTCTTCAGGTGCCATCGACTGCCACGTCGTGCGCGGCTGCTCGCGTACAAAGCTGATCCGCACGATCGATTTGATGCTTTTGAAGCCATACTTCCAAGGTACGACCAGCCGCAGTGGTGCGCCATTCTGATTAGGCAGTACCCGCCCATACATTCCAACCGCCAGCAGGCTGAGGGGGTGCATCGCCTCGTCCATGCGCAATCCTTCTACGTACGGCCAATCGATCAACGCAAAGCTGGAGCGAGTTCCACGCATCTCGTCGGGCCGGTAGGCCGTTTCGAAGCGGACGAACTTCGCAGCTGAAAGGGGGCGGACCATCTGAACAAGGTCGGCAAGCGGAAATCCCAGCCAGGGGATCACCATGGACCAGGCCTCCACGCATCGCAGCCGATATATCCGCTCCTCCAGCTGGCCTTCAGTAAAAAGGTCCTCGAGCGAATAGCGCCCCGGCTTTTCAACTTCGCCATCAACCAGCACTGTCCACGGCTCGACTTTCAACTCCGCGGCGTAACGGGCTGGATCGCCTTTGTTGGGACCGAACTCATAGAAGTTGTTGTACTGGGTGGCATCGGCATACGGCGTGATGGCTTCGCCTTGCGCGACGACAGCGCGCCAGCGGGCGTCGCCCAGCTTGCCAACGAACCAAGGCGGGGCTGGAGACGCTGGGACGCCGGGATATTGCTCGGCCGCCCTAGCCAGCAAGGGCACCCCCACGGCCGCTCCGGCAAGCGCCGCCCCCTGAATGAAGCGACGCCGGCTTCGATAGATCGCCTCCGGCGTCACCTCGGATTCATGACAATCACCGCCTGCGGGGATTCTGATCAGCATGGCCAGCTCCGCGTATCGACTACAGACGAGCAATACGCGCAGCCAGGGGGAAAATCAACCCTCGACGCGCTTGCGCCGACGCAGTTGCATCAGGTACTGAACGGGACCCGAAACCGCATAGGCGAGGAAAATCAGCAGGAGAATACGAGGCGGGTCGCTGAATACCACCGCAAACACCAGCACTACGACCAGAATCGCAACGAAAGGAACGCGCCCCTTCAGATCGAGATCCTTGAAGCTGTAGTACTTGATGTTGCTGACCATCAGTAGACCGGCAGCGGCGACCATCAGCGCAAAGAGCATGACCAGCACCAGCGGCAGGTCGACGCCGCGAATACCCGTCTCGTCGAGCGCCCACACCGCCCAGACCCAACCGGCCACCACACCTGCTGCAGCCGGACTGGCCAGCCCGATGAACCAGCGCTTGTCCACCTTGCCGATCTGCGTATTGAAGCGCGCCAGACGCAGCGCGGCGCAGGCAACGTAGATAAAGGCGACAGTGAGCCCGACATTACCCAACCCCGACAACGCCCATTCATACGCCAGCACAGCGGGCGCCAGACCGAACGCCACCATATCCGACAGCGAGTCGTACTCGGCACCAAAGGCACTCTGAGTATTGGTCAGGCGCGCAACGCGTCCGTCCAGACTATCAAGCACCATCGCGACGAAGACCGTCGCCGCGGCCACATAAAAATTGCCGTTGATCGCCGTGATGATCGAGAAGAACCCTGCGAAAAGGTTGGCAGTGGTGAACAGGTTCGGCAGCAGGTAGATGCCCCGGTGGCGGACCTTGCGGCCGTCGGCCTCCTGGGTTTCCTCCACATGCTCGTCGATCGGCAGAATGCTCTCTGGCTCGACTGGCTTGTTCGGCTCTTCGGATTGTCCACTCATGCGCATTCACCTTCTACAACAGGTACGGATAGATTTCGACCAGATCGGCACACCCACGGTTCAGCCTGGCCAAACCCGCGATTTATACCAGAAGCCTGGGGTGCAGAACGAAAAAACGCGGCCGAAGCCGCGTTTTCTTGAGCAGAAAACCGATCAGTTCTTGCTCTTGTCGACGATCTTGTTCGCCGCGATCCAGGGCATCATCGCGCGCAGCTTCTCGCCGACCACTTCGATGCCATGGGCCGCGTTGTTGCGACGGTAGGCAGTCATGGACGGATAGTTGGCAGCACCTTCGGTGATGAACATCTTGGCGTACTCACCGTTCTGGATGCGCTTCAGAGCGTTGCGCATGGCAGCACGGGATTCGGCGTTGATGACTTCCGGACCGGTGACATACTCGCCGTACTCGGCGTTGTTGGAGATCGAGTAGTTCATGTTGGCGATACCGCCTTCGAACATCAGGTCGACGATCAGCTTCAGCTCGTGCAGACACTCGAAGTAGGCCATTTCCGGAGCGTAGCCCGCTTCGACCAGGGTTTCGAAACCGGCTTTGACCAGCTCGACGCAACCGCCGCAGAGAACGGCCTGCTCGCCGAACAGGTCGGTTTCGGTTTCGTCCTTGAAGGTGGTTTCGATGATGCCGGTACGACCGCCGCCGACGCCACAGGCGTAGGACAGCGCGACGTTACGGGCATTGCCGGACGCGTCCTGGTAGATCGCGATCAGGTCAGGGATACCGCCGCCACGGACGAACTCGGAGCGCACGGTGTGGCCCGGAGCCTTCGGAGCGATCATGATCACGTCGAGATCGGCACGCGGCACGACCTGGTTGTAGTGGATCGAGAAACCGTGGGCGAACGCCAGGGTGGCGCCCTGCTTCAGGTTCGGCTCGATCTCTTCCTTGTACAGGCGACCCTGGAATTCGTCCGGGGTGAGGATCATTACCAGGTCGGCGGCGGCAACGGCTGCCGGCACGTCGCTGACCTTCAGGCCATGCGCTTCGGCCTTGGCGATGGAGGACGAGCCCGGGCGCAGGCCAACGGTGACGTCGACGCCGGAGTCCTTCAGGTTGCACGCATGCGCGTGGCCCTGGGAGCCGTAACCGATGATGGCGACCTTCTTGCCCTGGATGATGGAGAGGTCGCAGTCTTTATCGTAAGAAACCTTCATGAATTACCCCTGTTGCCGGCCTCGTGGGCCATTCGATAAAACGTTGCTGACTGACGAGACGAGGTGTCCGCCAGCCGTTAGATACTCAGCACTTTGTCGCCGCGAGAGATTCCGGTGACACCGCTGCGCACCACCTCGAGGATCGAAGCGGTACCAATGGCCTGGATGAAGCTGTCCAATTTGTCACTGGTTCCGGCCAGCTGAATGGTATAGACGCTGGTGGTCACATCGACGATCTGTCCACGGAAGATGTCGGTGGTGCGCTTGACCTCGGCGCGCTGGGCGCCGGTGGCCTTGACCTTGATCAGCATCAGTTCACGCTCGATATGGGCGCTCTCCGACAGGTCGACGAGCTTGACCACCTCCACCAGCTTGTTGAGGTTCTTGGTGATCTGTTCGATCACCTCCTCATGGCCGACGGTGGTCAAGGTCAGACGCGACAGGGTCGGATCTTCGGTCGGCGCCACGGTGAGGCTTTCGATGTTGTAGTTGCGCTGCGAAAACAGGCCGACCACACGAGACAGCGCACCCGGTTCGTTTTCCATCAGCAGGGAAATGATATGTCTCATGATCAGGTCCGCTCCGTCTTGCTCAGCCACATGTCACGCATTGCGCCATCCTTGATCTGCATCGGATAGACGTGCTCGGCGGTGTCGACGGCGATATCGAGGAAGACCAGGCGATTCTTCATGGCGAATGCCTCTTCCATCATCGGCTTGAGGTCCTTGAGATCAGTGATGCGCATGCCGACGTGCCCGTAGGCTTCGGCCAGCTTGACGAAGTCCGGCAGAGACTCCATGTACGAGTGCGAGTAGCGACTGTTGTACACCATGTCCTGCCACTGGCGGACCATGCCCAGCGCACCGTTGTTGAGGTTGATGATCTTCACCGGCAAGTCGTACTGCAGGCAGGTGGACAGCTCCTGGATGTTCATCTGGATGCTGCCTTCACCCGTCACCACCGCGACATCGGCTTCGGGGAAGTTCAGCTTCACCCCCATGGCTGCCGGCAGGCCGAAGCCCATGGTGCCGAGGCCGCCCGAGTTGAGCCAGCGGTTGGGCTTGTCGAACTTGTAGTACTGGCAGGCGAACATCTGATGCTGACCAACGTCCGATGCCACATAGGCCTCGCCCTTGGTGACCTCGCAGAGCACCTCGATTGCGGCCTGCGGCTTGATGATCGAACCATCGCCCTCGTTGTAGGGGAACAGCCGGCCATTGCCGCGCCACTCGTCGATCTGCTTCCACCAGCTGGCCACGGTCTCGGCATTCGGCGCCTGGCCGATCTCCTTGACGATGGCGACCATCTCGGTCAGCACGCTGTCGACTGGGCCAACGATCGGGATATCTGCCTTGATGGTCTTGGAGATGGATGCCGGATCAATGTCGATGTGGATGATCTTGGCATTCGGGCAGAACTTGGTCGCGCCGTTGATGACGCGGTCATCGAAACGCGCGCCGACCGCCAGAATCACATCGGAGTGATGCATCGCCAGGTTGGCGGTGTAGCTGCCGTGCATGCCGAGCATGCCGACGAACTGGCGGTCGCTGCCCGGATAGCAGCCCAAGCCCATCAGCGTATTGGTCACCGGCAGGTTGAGCATCTTCGCCAGCTCGGTCAGTTGTGCCGAGGCCTTGCCCAGGATCACGCCGCCACCGGCGTAGATGATCGGACGCTTGGCGCCCAGCAGCAACTCCGCCGCCTTGCGAATCTGCCCCGAATGCCCACGTACGGCCGGGCTGTACGAACGCAGCTTGGCCTTCTTCGGATAAACGTATTCGAATTTTTCGGCCGGGTTGGTCATGTCTTTCGGAATATCGATGACAACCGGCCCTGGACGCCCGGACTCTGCGAGGTAGAACGCCTTCTTCATCACTTCGGGGATTTCCGAAGGATGCTTGATCATGAAGCTGTGCTTAACGATCGGCCGGGAGATACCGATCATGTCGGTTTCCTGGAAGGCGTCGGTACCGACCATGGTGCTCGGCACCTGACCGGAAATGACCACCATCGGGATCGAGTCCATGAAGGCAGTGGCGATACCGGTGATGGCATTTGTCGCGCCAGGGCCGGAGGTCACCAACACCACGCCGGCCTTGCCAGTCGCGCGCGCATAGCCATCAGCCATGTGGGTGGCAGCCTGCTCGTGGCGAACCAGGATATGTTCGATGGCCTTTTCCTTGAAAAGCGCATCGTAGATATGCAGAACGGCACCGCCCGGGTACCCGTAGATGTACTTAACGCCTTCGTCACGCAGGGAGCGGACGACCATTTCAGCGCCGGATAAGAGTTCCACGTTGTTCACCTCTGAAACGCCAGATAGCGGTCCAAGCCGGAGCCGCCAGAAATAGGTTTACTGCCAACAGGGCATGAGCGACGGTGGTCGCCGACTACGTCAGCCACTGATTGAGCCAGTATTGGAAGAGTCCCTGGTGTCGCGGGCTCTCCACCCAGCGCGAGGTAACGCGTTGCGGGTGATGCAGGTCGGCGCGGGTAGCACCTCATGTCTGTCTAGACTGAGCCGGTATCGCTTGCGGCGAGGCGACTCAGGACAGCAAGCCTCGGATTGTTCGGATTCGGCACCCGCAAGTCAAGCCTGCCGTTGCGTTTGGCCAACCTCGAGCTGTGACGGGGCGCAGAAGCGCGGCCCTGTCTTTTGGGTATAGTGGAGGCCGTTTTCCGACCCGATGAAGGTAACAGCATGCGATTGATGTTTCTTGCGAGCGGCCTGATGCTGGCCCTTTGTGGCAACGCCATGGCGGCCCAGGTGTACAAATGGGTAGACGCCCAGGGCGTCACGCATTTTGGCGCTCAGCCGCCGCAGGGGCAGCAGGTGGAAACCGTGAACACGGTCGTCGCGCCAGGCAAATCGGCAACGCCGCCGGCACCGGCGGTACAGGAAATCGACGCCGAACCCGACCAGCGCACCATTGACCGCAAGGTCAAGCAGCAAGTGGCCGCGCAGGAGACCGAGCGCAAGCGTTATTGCGAAACCCTGCGTACCAACCTGGCCCAGTTGCAGAACAATCCGCGCGTGCGGGTCGAAGAGAATGGTGAAACGCGGCGGGTCACCGAGGAAGAGCGACAGGCGCGAATTTCGGAAACCCGCGACAAGATTGCGGAAAACTGCAACTGAGCGCCATCTGAGCGACTGGCGCCGCCAAACGCGGCGCTAGCGCGAAGAGTTGTCGATCAGCGCATCGAAGCCGCGCAGGGCCTCAAGCAGCGTCACCACCTGAGACTCCCGATAGACCACCTCGGCCATGGCGCAGATGCCGGAGGCGGCAGGCAAAGGCTGATCTGCCTCGACGATGGCCTTCATCCGCGGCAGGAAAACCCACTGCAACCATTGCTCGAAGCGCAGCGTGTCAACGCAGAACGGCTCCACGCTGGCCAGAGCCTCTGGCGCCGGCGAATCCACACTCCACAGCCCCAGCACCCGCAGCTCGCGCTCGATCAGCAGCAGCTGCTGGGCAATCTCCGGCAGCCGGCGATCCATCACAGACTGACCTTGGCCCGCTCACGGGCCTGGGCCGCACCCGCACTGTCGCCCTGCCGCTCACGCGCCTGGGCGATCAGCTCCCAGAGACTGGCCTGCAAGGCTGGCCGACCACTGGCGTAACTCAACGCTCGACGTGACAACTGTTCGGCCTGGGTCGCGTCGCCCTGAGCCAGACGGACCTGGGCGAGACGGTAAAGCACCTGCGGCTCACGTGGCGCAATGCGCTGAGCGCGCTCGAGGCTCGAGGCGGCACCGTTCAGGTCGCCGCCGCCCTGCTGCTGCTGCGCGGTGGTGAGCAACGCCAGGACCGGGCCATCAAGCTGCTCGTCAGCCGCCAGACCGCTACCTGAGGAAGGAATGCCGCTGGGCATGCTTGGCTGTGGTGCGCTGGGCGGTGCGGAGATCGATGGTGCGGGCTGCCAGGCTGGCTGCGAACCGCTGGCGGCGCCACTAGAAGAAGAAAAAGGCACGTCCGGCGCTGCGAAGGTTTCAAGGGGCGCCGATGACCCCTGCGGCACCATCACCACGACACCGGAATCTTCCTGCTGCTGCCGTGGCACCTGGGCCGGGGCCGTGGCAGCGGGTGCGCGATAGGCCTGCCGTGCGGCCATTTCCTCGGAAACAGGCGCGCCGGCGTCGACGACGGGTATCGAACGACGGTCCACCGTCGCGCAACCCTGGATCAGAACCACTGCTGCTACAACAGCTATCCACTGCTTATTCACTTTCTGACCTCTTCACAAAAAAGCACGGAATGCACGTCGGCTGCACCATCACTGCAACCAGCCACGCACCCAATCCATGACCGACTCTGCAGGGGCCTGTATGCCGCAGCCCGGCCCCGGCGCCGGTTCGCTGCCGCGAATATAGGGCATCTGCACAGCATCCGGGCAGCGTTCGTCGGTACCCAGTCCGCTACGGGCATCGACCCAGGCGTAGGTGACATTGTCCGGAACCGGCATCTGCAACGGCAGCGGGTCGGCCCGTCGCATGAAGTCGGTCCATACCTGCAGCGCCCCGGTGGCACCGGTCAGAGACGTCTTGCCGTTGTCGTCGCGCCCCAGCCAGACCACTGCCAGAAGATCCTGGCTGAAGCCGGCGAACCAGCTGTCACGCGAATCGTTGGTGGTGCCGGTCTTGCCGGCCAGATTGAGCGACTGCGGCAGTCGGTTGTACGCCGAGCGCCCAGTGCCCTCGCGCATGGCGCGCTGCATGGCGTACTGGGTGAGGTAGATCGCACCCGGATCGAAGCGCTGCTGAATCTGGAACGGATAACGCTTGAGCGGCTCGCCGTCGGCGGTCAGCACGCTGCGAATGCCCCGCAGCGGGGTGTTGAAGCCACCGTTGGCAAGCGTCTGATACATGTCGGCCACTTCGATCGGACGCAGGCCGCCGGCCCCCAGCAGCATCGACGGGTAAGCCGGCCATTTGGGTGATGCACCCAGGCGCTCGAGCGTCTTAAGCACGTTCGGCACGCCCAGATCGAGCCCGAGCCGCGCGGTCGACAGGTTGTAGGAATTGGCGAGCGCCTGATACAGGTACACCGTTCCATAGGCCTGACGCCCATAATTCTGCGGCTTCCAGACCTGCCCATCGGCACCTTTCACGGAGAAGGGCTCATCCTCGAGCAGACTGGTCAGCGTGTACTGGCTGGGCTTCTCCAGTGCGGCCAGGTAGATGGCAGGCTTGATCAGCGAACCGATCGGTCGTGAGGCATCCAGTGCCCGGTTGAAGCCGGCAAAGCCTGGTTGGCGGCTGCCCAGCATGGCCTGGATCTCACCGGTTTCCGGATTGGTGACGATCATTGCGCCCTCGACGCCCTCGGTGGCCTTGCCGAGTCGCTTGAGGGTTTCGCTCATGGCCTGCTCGGCCTTCAGCTGAAGCACCGGATCGAAGCTGGTGAAGACGCGCAGCCCTTCTTCGGTAAGGTCCTCGTCCCGATAGTCCTCTCGCAGCTGGCGCTTGACCAGGTCGAGGAAGGCCGGATAGGAGCTGTCCGCCATGCTGCCGCGCTGGGTTACCCCCAATGGCGCCTGCTTGGCCTTGGCCGCCTCATCGGCGCTGATGACCTGCTGCTCGGCCAAAAGATCGAGCACCAGATTGCGCCTTTCCAAGGCACGCTCGGGATTGCGCCGCGGGTTGTAGTAGGTTGGCCCCTTGACCATGCCGACCAGCAACGCCACCTGCGGCAGCTTCAGCTCGGCCAGCGGCTGACCGAAGAAGTACTGACTGGCCAGGCCGAACCCGTGCACCGCGCGACGACCATCCTGACCGAGAAACACCTCGTTCAGATAAGCCTCGAGAATTTCCTGCTTGTCGTAATGCAGCTCAAGCAGCACCGCCATCATCGCTTCGGTGATCTTGCGGGTCATGCTGCGCTCGTTGGTCAGGTAGAAGTTCTTGACCAACTGCTGGGTCAGGGTACTGCCACCCTGGCGAACCTGGCCGGCAGTCAGGTTGACCCAGACCGCGCGGGCAATGGATTTGGGCGACACACCGAAGTGATTGAAGAATTCCCGATCCTCGACCGCAACCAGCGTTTCCACCAGATACGGCGGCACCTGATCCAGCTTGATCAGGATGCGATCCTCGTTGTGCGCCGGATACAATCCACCAATCAGCACGGGCTCCAGACGCGCCACAGGCAGAGTGTTCCCGTTGGCGCTGCTGAGGCCAGCAACGAAATCGCCGGAGAAGCGGACCCGCAACCGTTGCGACTGCTCGGCGCCTTCGTAGAACTGGAAGCCGCGGGTGTGCAGTTCGATGTCGTTGCCGGCAACCGAAGCGCCGCCCGGGCCGCTGACCGAGCGCTCGCGCCGATAGCCAAGAGCGTCCAGCTCGGCAAGGAAATCGTTCTTGTCCAGCTTCTGACCGACGAACAGTTCCAGCGGCCGCGCATAGACCTTTGCCGGAATCGTCCAGCGCTTGCCGGAGAATTTCTCCTGCACGACAGCATCGAGATAGATGGCGAAACCGGCCAGGATCACCAGGCCGACAATGGAGAGCTTGACCGCCCAGCCCAACCAGGGGCGAGCACCACTGGAGCGGCGCTTGGAGCGATTTCGAGGGGAGCGAGGTTTAGTCATGGCGGCGCATTATACGCACTTTGCCGCAGCGGATTGACGGCCTCTCAGCGGTTTGCAGCGCAACGCTCAGCGGCCATAATGCCGGCGACTTTACGACTGTGTGGACTGCTTCGCAGTGGACTCGCACGCCCCGTTCAAGAACTTCGACAAGGAATGACCGTGAGCCAAGCACTGATCGCCGCCCTGCAGAATCCTGCCCTGTATCCGCACCCCACCGAAAGCTTTCGGGTCATCGAAACCCATATTTCCTGGGTGATCCTCACCGGCCAGTACGCCTACAAGATCAAGAAGCCGGTGGACTTCGGCTTCCTCAACTTCACCGATCTGGCCTCGCGCAAGCATTTCTGCGAAGAAGAGCTGCGCCTCAACCAGCGCATGGCACCTGACCTCTACCTGGAAGTGTTGCCTGTCACCGGCTCGCCTGATGCTCCGGTGATCGGCGGCGACGGCAATCCCTTCGAGTACGTGCTGAAGATGCGCGAGTTCCCGCAGTCCCAACTGCTGGCCGAGGTCCAGGCCCGCGGCGAGCTGACCGATGCGCATATCGACGCTCTGGCCGAGCAGATCGCAAGCTTCCACCTCAGCACCCCGCAGGTACAGGCGGACCACGCGCTGAACAGCGCCGATGCGATCGTCTCACCGATGCGGCAGAACTTCGAACAGATACGCCCGCTGCTCAGCGAGCCGGAAGACCTGCGCCAGCTGGACGCTCTCGAAGACTGGACCGAAACCAGCATCACGCGCCTGCGCCCACTGCTCGAACAGCGCTGCCAGCAAGGCTTCGTTCGCGAATGCCATGGCGACCTTCACCTGGGCAATGCCACGCTGATCGATGGCAAGGTCGTGCTGTTCGACTGCATCGAATTCAACGAGCCGTTCCGCCTGATCGATGTCGCCTCGGATGCCGCCTTCCTGGCCATGGACCTTGAGGATCGCGGACTGAAATGCCAGGCCCGGCGCTTCATCAATGGCTGGCTGGAGCACACCGGAGACTATGCCGCGCTAGCGCTGCTCAACCTCTATAAGGCCTATCGTGCGTTGGTTCGCGGCAAGGTCAGCCTGTTCCGCCTGTATCAGGAGCAGGACGCCGTGCAGCGCAAGGTTATCCTGCGCCAGTACCGCAGTTACGCCAATCTCGCCGAAAGCTACAGCGCGATTCCGTCCCGCTTCCTCGCCATCACTCACGGTGTATCGGCCGTCGGCAAGAGTCACGTTGCGCTACGCCTGGTCGAAGCGCTGGGCGCGGTGCGTCTGCGCTCGGATGTCGAGCGCAAGCGTCTGCACGGCGAGCAGGCCGAGGCGCAGGCGGGCCAGCTCGATAGCGGCATCTACAGCCAGCAAGCCAGCGAAGCGACCTATCGCCACCTGCACCAGCTGGCGACTGCCGCACTGCAGGCCGGGTTCGCCGTGGTCATCGACGCAGCCTACCTGAAGCAGTCGCAACGCCAGACGGCATGGCAGGCGGCCGAAGCGACCGGCGTACCGTTCCTCATCCTCGATTGCGAGGCTCCGGAAGCGGTGATCGCCCAGTGGCTCGCTCAGCGTCAGGCCGAAGGCACCGATCCGTCCGACGCGACAATGGAGGTGGTCCGCGCGCAGCAGGCCAGCCGCGAGCCGCTGAGCGACAGCGAGCGCCTGCACAGCTGCCGGGTCCAGACACAGGATGCCGGCAGCCTCGACGAGCTGGTCGCCAACATCCGCCAGCGCCTGCCGGGGCTTTGACCGTTAGGCACCGTCGCGGGCAGGCCGCGGCGGTGCCTCTATACTCCCGGTATAACAACCGTGGGAATGCCTATGCCTGCCAGCGAACCCCGCCTCTCCCGAGCCGGAGACAGCGTTCAGCTGTTTTCCAGCCGCTCCGATGACTACGCCCGTTACCGCCCGACCTACCCGGAGGCGCTTTTTGCCTGGCTCGCCAGTCAATGCGAGGCGACCGACAATGCGCTGGATCTGGCCGCCGGGAACGGTCAGGCCAGCCTTCCGCTGAGGAGTCACTTCCGCCAGGTGCTGGCCTGCGATGCCAGCGTCGAGCAACTTGCCGCGGGCAACGGTTGGGCGGACGTACAGCGTTTCGTCGCCCAGGCGGAGCGCCTGCCCCTTCGCAGCGGCCAGCTCGACCTGCTGGTCGTCGCGCAGGCACTGCACTGGTTTGCCACGCCGGCGTTTTTCGATCAGGTGCGACAAGCGCTGAAACCGGGTGGGCTGTTCTGCGCCTGGTGCTACAGCCTGCTGGAGGTATCGCCGACGCTGGACCCGCTCATTCGACGGCTTTACGGGACGACACTCGACGGTTACTGGCCCGCCGGTCGCGCCAGCGTCGATGCCGGCTACAGCGACATCCCACTCCCGTTCGCCCGCACTGATACGCCGGACTTCGCCATCGAAGCGCACTGGAACCTTGCCGAGCTGCTTGGCTACCTGCGCACCTGGTCAGCGGTCAAACAATGGCAACGCCAACATGGCCGCGACCCCATCGCGCTGCTGGAGCCGGAACTGGCGACCGCCTGGGGGCCACCCCAGCAGCGGCGACCCATCCGCTGGCCGCTGCACCTGCTTGCAGGCTTCCCCAACCGCTAGCACCGCAAGGATGCCGCCATGCACGACGAACTGCTTTCGCTCCGCAATCTCGGCAAGACCTCGGTGCAGTGGCTGCACGCATCGGGCATCCACACTGCTGCGGATCTGCGCCGACTGGGGGCGGTGAGCTCCTATCGCGCGGTGAAGGCACGTGGGTTTGGCGCGTCGAAGGTGCTGCTGTATGCCATCGAAGGCGCCCTGCGCGACGTGCCCTGGCAGCAACTGCCGGCCCCGCTGAAGGAAGAACTGAATCGGAACCTGGGCAGCGAACTCGACAACTAGAGCTAGCTCACAACCTCTGCGCGGCGTGATTTACTCGCTCGCCCGACCAGGCCTATTGTGCGCCGACGTGACCCTGCCAATCGTCTGCCCGTTTCGTTCAAGGATTACCGACATGTATTTACTCGGGGAGCAACCGGCGTACGCCGATCGCCTGATCACTCGCCTGCAAACCATTCCCACCCAGCTGCTGGAAGGTCTGCAGCCATCGGGCCCCAACCTTGAACTCAAACACACCGACGACCTGTGCGCGGAGCTGCCTGCACAGCAGCTGTTGATTATCGAGACCGGGCTGCTGCATGCGCTGATCGATGGCAAACCACTGTTCTACCTCCAGGAAGGCGATCTGGTCGGCCTGCGCCAGTCGAGCGATCTGCCCGAATGTCGCTATTGCAGCGACGAGCCCATCAGCCTGGTGCCCTACTCGCGCAACGCCGTGTTCCAGCACATCCATGCCGATGAACAGCGCCAGGAGTTGTTCACTCAGTACCTGATCGGTCACACCGCATTGCTGGGCGACGCCCTGGCGCGCCTCAAGCAGCCGGAGATCCGCCCCGCTACCGGCTTCAAGCATTTCGCCGTAGGTGAGGAGCTCATTCGCCAGGGCGACGAAGCGGACAATGTATTCATCATCATCGAAGGCCACGCCGAAGCCATCGTCGACGGACAAAAGGTTGGCGACGTACAGAAGGACGAGATCTTCGGGGCCATGGCGGTGTTCACCCGCGAGCGGCGCAGCGCAACCGTGGTCGCCAGCGAGCCATGCACTGTCATGGTCATTCCCAAGGAACAGTTCCTCGGCCTGACGCAAAGCAACCCGCGCATCGCCCACAGCCTGATCGAGAGCATGGCCCGACGCATCGACCTGCTGAACAAGGAAGTCACTCACCTGCGGGTCAACGTCGCCGTCTAGCGATCCGCTCGTCGCGGCCGCACATATATTTTTACGAATGCCTGTTGACGCAGAAATGAGAATTGTTATTATTATCGCAACTGATCGCGAGGTCAGCCGATAGCTGAAGGCTCAGGCAGTCGATCCTTCAGGTTATCTCCTCATCAGGCTAATCACGGTTTTGACCCGGCTCTGCCGGGTCTTTTTTTGCCTGTCTCGTGCTGGCGGCAGATAAGGCAGCGCTATTTGCCGCGCTGCCGCAGTTGCTCGCAATGATCCTGCTCTGGTTGTGCCGGTGTATACCAGACGAAGTCTGCCTGCTCGGCGGATACCCTCTCGCCGACCTCGGCAAGCATCAGCACCGTGACAGGCATGTCCGCCAGATCCTCGATATGCAGCGGCACCCCAAGGTCACGCCGGACATGGAACGCCCCCGCCAGCAGCATCGCGGGCTTTGGCGCCACGAGCAGACGTTCGGCCATGCGTCGATCACGCTGCTGTTGCACCGCCAGCATCGCCGGCAGCTGGCTTGCCGGCAGCATGCCGCAATGCGAGGTTTCGATCTGCGCGAGCAGAGCATCCCTCACCGTGGTCGTTGCCGAAGCGCGCCCCTGCAACGGGGGAGCGGCCCGGTAGATGGACATGATCTCGTCGCGTCCGAGATTTGCCTGCAACAGCGGATAGGACTGCATCAGCGCATGGCTGACCAACGGCCCGTAGAGGTTCCAGTCCCAGCCCTTCTGCCAGTCCAGCGCCTGGGCAAGGTCGCCCGGTGCATGGCCCGCGCGAAGGTCTCGACGCACACTGTCGACACGCGCCTGCTGGCCGGGCTCGAGCATTTCAAGCAGCAGGCTGCCCTGCGGGCGTTGCTGCTCCAGCGCCTGCAGCAGCCAGAGCTGCAGCGCATGGTGATCGAGATTGTCGTGGCGCTCGCCGACCAGCAGGGCCTCGCTGTCCTGCAACCTGGCGACGAGCTGAGCCGGGGTCAGCACAGCGTCATAGCGCAGATCGACGATAAGGCCGAGATCGGCGTGGTCCCGGCCTTCCGGACCCTGCCACTCGGGCAGCGGTGGCAGTACGCTACAAGCGCTCAGCAAGACCACTGTCACTAAAACGATGATGCGCACCACAGACCTCCTCAACGGGCGATGACCAGGGGGTGACCTCGTTCCGGATGCCGCTGGACCAGCACATCCAGGCCGAACACGGCTTGCAGCGGCGCCTCGCGCAACACCTCGTCCGGCGCGCCGGCGATCTGAGCGCGACCGTTCTTGAGCAGCAACAGGCGATCACAGTAACGGGCAGCCAGATTCAGGTCATGCAGGATCACCAGCGCGGCGCCGCCCTGCTCGGCGAAACGCCGAACCGCCTGGAGGATGCTGTGCTGATGTGCCGGGTCGAGCATCGAGGTGGGCTCGTCGAGCAACAGCACGCTGCCCTCGTCCCCCGGCCAGAGCTGCGCCAGCACTCGGGCCAGATGCACCCGCTGGCGCTCGCCACCGGACAGCCGCAGATAGCTGCGCCCGGCCAGATGCTGCGCATCCGCGGCCTGGAGTGCAGCGGCCACGATGCGAGCATCAGCCTGACGACCGCTGCAATGCGGCAGGCGCCCCATCGCGACCACATCTTCGACCTGGAAGGCAAAGCTCAGCGTCGAACTCTGCGGCAATACCGCCAGGCAACGCGCCCGCTCGCGATCCGACCAGTCGTCAAGCGCTCGCCCATGCAGCATGACCTGCCCTCTGGCGGTTTTCAGCTCGCCGGACAGAGCCTCCAGCAAGGTGCTCTTGCCCGCTCCGTTCGGGCCGAGCACACCCGACACCTGTCCCGCCTGCAAGTGCAGAGAAACCCCATCCAGCGCCGTGATGGCGCCACGCCTTACCGTCAGATCGCTGCCGACCAGCATCAAACACGCTCCCGGAGCAGCAGGAACAGAAAGAACGGCGCGCCGAGCAGCGCCGTGACGATGCCGATCGGCAACTCGGCAGGCGCGATCACCAGCCGCGCGGCGACATCCGCCAGTAACAGCAGGGTGGCGCCGGCGAGCGCCGAGGCCGGCAAGAGCAGCCGATGATCCGGCCCCACCAGCAGACGCATCAGATGCGGGACGACCAGGCCGACGAAGCCGATCAGGCCCGCGGCAGCAACGGCCGCGCCGACACCCAGCGCGGTACAGACCACCAGCTCGCGCTTGATGCGCTCGACGTCGAAACCCAAATGGCGCGCCTCGGATTCGCCTAGCAAGAGTGCATTCAAAGCCGTTGCGCGGCGTGGCAGCCAACCGCCGACGGCAAGCGTGATCAGCAACAGCGGCCATAGCCCCGCGTAGCTGGCGCCGTTCAGGCTGCCGAGATTCCAGAAGGTCAGTGAGCGCAACGTGGTGTCGTCGGCAAGATAGGTGAGCAGGCCGACAATGGCACCGGCCAGCGCGGTCAGGGCGATACCCGCCAGCAGCATGGTGGCGACGCGGGTCTGCCCGTCGCGCCGCCCCAGCCGATACACCAGCAAGGTCACCGCGAGGCCGCCGAGGAAGGCGAACATGGACAGCACATAGGGCTGCCAGACCTGCGGCAGCGCGGGCACGAAGGTGCTGCCGACGATCGCTGCAGCCGCACCGAGCGCGGCGCCGCTGGACACCCCGACGAGCCCGGGATCGGCCAAGGGGTTGCGAAAGAGTCCCTGCATCGCCACGCCGCACAGGGCCAGCACGGCACCTGCGGCGCAGCCGAGCAGCGTACGCGGCAGCCGGATCTGGCCCAGGATCAACTCTGCCTGCTGCAGACCATCATGTCCGATCGGCAGTCCCAGCAGGCGCAGCGCCGCCAGCGCGGTGTCGTCCAGCGCCAAGCTCAACGGGCCCAGCGCCAACGACAGCCAGACGGCTACCAGCAACAGCACGCTGAGTACGACAAACAGAATACGTACGGGAACCCGAGTGCCCATCAGGAATGCTTCGCCAGGCGGATGAGGGGCGAAGGATAAGAGCGTGTCGGCGGCGCCGCCACCCCGCGGTTAGCATCGGGCTGCGCACGAGCAGTGCTTGCGGGATAATCGCCGTTCCTGCGAGAGGTCAAGATGATTCGATTGTGCGCAACATCCGAACTGCCGGAAGGGCAGAGCCGCGGTTTCACCGCAGGCGAACTGCAGATCATCGCGGTTCGCCGGGATGGCCGGGCCTACCTGTACGAGAACCGCTGCCCGCACCGGGGCGTGCCGTTGGAATGGTTGCCCGACCGGTTCCTCGATGACAGCGGCAGCCTGCTCCAGTGCGCGACCCATGGCGCACTGTTCCTCATCGAATCGGGTGAATGCGTGGCGGGCCCCTGCGCCGGGCAATCACTGCGGCCGCTGGATGCGATCGAGCGGGACGACAGCATCTGGTTGCAAACTGTCAGGCAGAGCGACAGTTGAGCACGGGCGCCGAGCTCCGGGCTTGGGTATCATGCCGCCACAGCTTTACCGTGAGATCGCCATGCTTCGTCTGTTGAGTCTGCTGCTTCTGTTCTTCGTGTTACCCGCCAACGCCGGCCTGTTCGACAACAAGCCCAGCGCGAGCTTCGGCGGGCTGAACAACAGCAGCGACTTTCTGCCGGTACGCGAGGCGTTCAAGCTGAGCCTGGTCGAGGCGTCCCCCGAGCGGATCACCCTGCGCTTCGTCGCCGCCGAAGGCTACTACCTCTACCGCCACCGCTTCGCCTTCCAGAGCAGCGACGCGGACGTCACCCTCGGCGAACCACGCATGCCCGATGGCGTCGCCAAGGTGGATGACTATTTCGGCGAGATCGAAGCCTATTACGGCATTCTCGATATCGAGCTGCCGGTAACCAACACCGAAAACGGCCCGTTTACCCTGCAGGTCACCTATCAGGGCTGCGCCGACAAGGGGCTGTGCTACCCCCCGGAAACCGAATCGATCACGATCGGCGATGGCGCGGCACCAGGCTCCGCGGCCGCGGGCAGCGAGGCCAACCAGCGCGATGTGTCCTGGCGCTCGATCGCGCTGTTCTTCCTCGCCGGCCTAGGCCTGACCTTCACCCCATGCGTGCTGCCGATGCTGCCGATCCTCACCGGGGTGGTCTTGCGCGGCCAGCCCGGCGGCATGCGCAGCTTCCTGCTGTCGGTGACCTATGTACTGCCAATGGCCGGCGGTTTCGCCGTACTCGGCGCACTGATGGGCGTGTTCGGTGCCGAGCTGAATCTGCAGGCACGCCTGCAGTCGGCGTGGATTCTCGTGCCCTTCGCACTGTTCTTCGTGGTCTTCGCGCTGGCCATGTTCGGCCTGTTCGAGCTGCGCCTGCCGCAGGCCTTGAGCGGCCGCCTCGGCCGTCTGGCCGGCAGCGCCCGCGGCGGTTCGTTCACCGGCGCCGCGATGCTGGGCGCGGTGTCCAGCCTGCTGGTATCGCCGTGCGTCTCCGCTCCGCTGGCCGGTGCACTGCTCTATATCAGCGCCAGCGGCGACGCCGTGGGCGGCGGGCTGAAGCTGTTCGCCCTGGGCCTGGGCATGGGCGCGCCGCTGGTGTTGTTCGCCACCGGTGGTGGAGCCCTGTTGCCCAAGAGTGGACCCTGGATGGTCGGCGTGCGCAACCTCTTCGGCGTGCTGCTGCTGGCCGTCGCGATCTGGATGCTCGAGCGCGTCCTGCCAGGCCCCATCGCCCTGGCACTCTGGGGGTTGTTGGCGGCGGGCAGCGCGCTGTTCCTCGGCACCCTGGAGCTCACCAGCAAGACGCCTCGTCAGAAGCTTGCCCAGCTGCTCGGCCTGGCCCTGCTGGTCTACGCTCTCGCCGCCTGGGTCGGCGCTTTGCAAGGCGGCTCCGATCCGCTGCGGCCGCTGCCGATGGCCAGCGGCAGCGCGCCGGGCAGCCAGGCGGGCGAAGGTTGGCATACGGTTTCCACGCCTGCGGAACTGGACGCGCAACTGGCCGCTGCCCGTGCCGCCGGCCAGCCTCTGATGCTGGACTGGTATGCCGATTGGTGCATCAGCTGCAAGGTCATCGAACGCGAGGTCTTCGCCAATCCGCAGGTGGCTCCGCGCCTGACCGACTATCGTCTAATCCGCTTCGATATCACCGACAGCAATGCCGCCCAGCGCAGTCTGCTGGACCGCTACAAGCTGTTCGGCCCGCCCGCCATCCTGTTCTTCGGTGGCGACGGAAAAGAGCTGAACGAGGTCCGCGTAGTCGGCGAGATAGACGCCTCCGGCTTCGCCGAGCGACTGGATCGAGCAGCAGCTCTGCTCTAGGTGCGGAGCGCAATCCCCGCGCTTTGTCGCAGATACTCGAGACATCCCCGCGGCCGACGAATGATTGCCGGAATCTTCAGACATAATGCGGGCATTTCCTTCGATCGCGACATGACTGGACAGTCAGCCCTCGCCTGGGGCATAGTTTTTCCCCTCTCGCGACCCGGCCTGCCCCGCCGCGTCGGCGTACCCAGAAAAACAAGGAACACCCATGGCCACCCTACTGGTCCTGCACGGCCCCAATCTCAATCTGCTTGGCACCCGCGAGCCCGGTGTCTATGGCGCGGTGACGCTGGCGCAGATCAATCAGGATCTGGAGCAGCGCGCCCGTGCCGCGGGCCATCATCTGCTCCATCTGCAATCGAATGCCGAGTACGAGCTGATCGAGCGCATCCATGCCGCGCGCAGCGAAGGCGTGGACTTCATCCTGATCAATCCTGCGGCATTCACTCACACCAGCGTCGCATTACGTGACGCATTGCTGGCCGTGAGCATCCCATTCATCGAAGTGCACCTGTCCAACGTGCACAAACGCGAACCTTTCCGCCATCACTCCTATTTCTCCGACGTAGCGGTAGGGGTGATCTGCGGCCTTGGCGCCAGCGGTTACCGACTGGCCCTGGAGGCCGCCCTGGAACAACTCGCTGCTTCCTGATGGGCTCGACGCAGGTGTCGAGTCTTGAAGAAGCGAGCAGCAATGCCCTTTGAACTTACCTGGGAGTCAACGCTTCATGGATATTCGCAAAGTCAAGAAACTGATCGAACTGCTGGAAGAGTCCGGTATCGACGAACTGGAAATCCACGAGGGTGAAGAGTCGGTACGCATCAGCCGCCACAGCAAGCAGGTCGCGATGCAGCAGCCGATCTACGCACAGGCTCCGGCCGCACCGGCGCCTGCTCCGGCCGCCGCTGCCGCCCCGGCTGCTGACGCTGCTCCTGCCGCACCCAAGCTGAACGGCAACGTGGTCCGCTCGCCGATGGTCGGCACCTTCTACCGCGCCTCCTCGCCGGAATCCAAGCCGTTCGTCGAAGTTGGTCAGAGCGTGAAGAAGGGCGACATCCTCTGCATCGTCGAAGCCATGAAGATGATGAACCACATCGAGGCCGAGATCAGCGGCACCATCGAATCCATCCTGGTGGAGAATGGTCAGCCGGTCGAATACGACCAGCCGCTGTTCACCATCGTTTGAACCGCGGAGAGCCAGCGATGTTGGAAAAAGTACTGATCGCCAACCGCGGCGAGATCGCCCTTCGTGTCCTGCGCGCCTGCAAGGAACTGGGCATCAAGACCGTGGCGGTGCACTCCACTGCCGACCGTGACCTGATGCATGTGTCGCTGGCCGACGAGTCCGTGTGCATCGGCCCGGCCTCCTCCGCCCAGTCCTACCTGAGCATTCCGGCCATCATCGCCGCTGCCGAGGTCACTGGTGCCGACGGCATCCATCCCGGTTACGGGTTCCTCGCCGAGAACGCCGACTTCGCCGAGCAGGTGGAAAAATCCGGTTTCACCTTCATCGGCCCGACTGCCGATGTTATCCGCCTGATGGGCGACAAGGTGTCGGCCAAGGACGCCATGAAGCAGGCCGGCGTGCCGACCGTTCCGGGTTCTGACGGCCCGCTGCCGGAAGACGAAAAGGAAGCGCTGCGAATCGCTCGCGAAGTAGGCTACCCGGTGATCATCAAGGCCGCCGGTGGCGGTGGTGGTCGCGGCATGCGTGTGGTGCACAAGGAAGAGGACCTGATCGCCTCGGCCAAGCTGACCCGCAACGAAGCCGGCGCCGCCTTCGGCAACCCGATGGTCTACCTCGAGAAGTTCCTCACCAATCCACGCCACGTGGAAATCCAGGTGCTGGCCGACGGCCAGGGCAACGCCATCCACCTGGGCGACCGCGACTGCTCGCTGCAGCGCCGCCACCAGAAGGTGATCGAGGAAGCCCCAGCCCCGCTGATCGATGAAGAAGCCCGCCGCAAGGTCCAGGCCCGCTGCGTCAAGGCGTGCATCGACATCGGCTACCGCGGCGCGGGTACCTTCGAGTTCCTCTATGAAGATGGCAACTTCTACTTCATCGAGATGAACACCCGTGTACAGGTGGAGCACCCGGTCACCGAGATGGTCACCGGCATCGACATCGTCAAGGAAATGCTGCTGATCGGTGGCGGCCAGAAGCTGTCGATCAAGCAGGAAGACGTGGTCATCCGCGGCCATGCCGTCGAATGCCGCATCAACGCCGAAGACCCGCGTACCTTCATGCCCAGCCCGGGCAAGGTGAAGCATTTCCATGCGCCCGGCGGCAACGGCGTGCGCGTCGACTCGCACCTGTACGACGGCTACTCGGTACCGCCGCACTACGACTCGCTGATCGGCAAGCTGATCACCTTCGGCGCGAACCGTGACGAGGCCATGGGCCGGATGCGCAACGCGCTGGACGAACTGATCGTCGACGGCATCAAGACCAACGCCCCGCTGCATCGCGATCTCGTACGCGATCCAGGCTTCTGCAAGGGCGGCGTGAACATCCATTACCTGGAAAAGAAACTGGGTATGGACAAGCACTGAGCCTCGGCTCGGCATGACAGGGGCTGCCTTCGGGCGGCCCTTGTCGTTTCTGCGCCCCGCCCGACCGTTTGGGGCAAGCCGCGCTGGCCGCCGCACCCGCTGCTCCAGTAAGCTTGCCCGCTTTCCGCGACCCAACTCGAGAGGCCTTCATGTCCTGGCTGCAGATCCGACTCGCCATCACCCCCGATCAGGCCGAAGCGCTGGAAGACCAGCTGCTGCAGCTGGGCGCGGTCTCGGTCACCTTCATGGATGCCGAAGACCAACCGATCTTCGAGCCGGACCTCAATACCACGCCGCTCTGGTCGCATACGCACCTGCTGGCACTGTTCGAGGCCGATACCGATCCCGACGCGCTGCTCGCCCATCTGCAGCTTCTGCGCGGTGGTGACCTGCCCGAGCATCAGACCGAGGTGATCGAGGACCAGGATTGGGAACGCAGCTGGATGGACAACTTCCAGCCAATGCGCTTCGGACATCGCCTGTGGATCGTGCCCAGCTGGCACGCCGCACCGGAGCCGGACGCGGTCAACCTGCTGCTCGATCCCGGCCTGGCCTTCGGCACCGGCACCCACCCCACCACCGCGCTGTGCCTGGAATGGCTTGACGCACAAACACTGGACGACCGGTTACTGCTCGATTTCGGCTGCGGTTCGGGAATCCTCGCGATCGCTGGCCTGCTGCTGGGTGCTCGCCAGGCCGTGGGCACCGATATCGATCCGCAGGCGCTGGATGCTTCGCGCGACAATGCCGAGCGCAATGGCATCGCCCCGGAGCGCTTCACCCTCTACCTGCCCGAACAGCTGCCGCAAGAACCGGCCGACGTGGTGGTTGCCAACATCCTTGCCGGGCCGCTCGTCTCACTGGCGCAGCAGATCACCGCCCTGGTCAAGCCGGGCGGCTGGCTGGCGCTGTCCGGCATCCTCGCCGAACAGGCCGACGAGGTTCGCGCGGCTTACAGCGGCGCCTTCGACCTCGACCCGACCGCCGACAAGGACGGCTGGGTACGCATCAGCGGCGTTCGTCGCAGCTGATGTGCAGCGGCATGCGATCGTCCCCGCACACTTGGACAGCAGGCGCGGCGGCCACTGCCGCTGCGCCGCCGGCTTGCGCTAGACTAGCCGGCACCTCCGCGCGGAAACACGCATGACCAGCTTCATCACCCAGTGCCCCAACTGCAGCACCCGCTTTCGCATCAGCCGCAGCCAGCTCCGCGCGGCCCATGGAGCAGTGCGCTGCGGCGCCTGCCTGGAAGTCTTCAATGCAGTCCACCATCTGCTGCGTGACGAGCTGAGCCCGGCCCCGGGGCAGGTCGCGGCGACCACCGCCGCGCAGTCGGAGATTCCGTGCCCGGTCGCAGCTACGCCCGGAGCCGCGCCGACCAGCAAGGCCGATGAAACCCTGTGGATCCACGATGACCTGGATCTGGACAGCCTCGATCTGGACGAGGAACTGGCCAAACTGGAGCAGCAGGAGCGCGAACTGTCGCAGGACCTGCTCAGCCTGGAAACCCGCAGCGGCCCGACGAAGACCGCGCGGGCGTCGGATGCCGCCACCAGCGAGCACGACGAAAGCTGGGCGGAGATCCTGCTGAATGCCGAGCAGACCACCACGTCCGCCGTACCTGGGAGTGATGGGCCAGTCAGCTTCACCCCGGTCACCGCCGATACCCCGCAGCCACCGAGCCCGCTTGCGGTCAGTGCCCGGCCGCTGTCGGCCGCCAAGGCGCAACAGGCACGCAGCGAACGTGTCGAGCCAGCCCTGAGCCTTCCGGACACCGAGCCGCTCGCTCAGCCCGATGATCCTGTTATCCCCCAGCGTGAACCCGAACTGCGCGGCGAGCCGCTGTTCGAACTCGACGACGAGCCGCTGCAACTGGACTGGCAGGAACGCAAGAAGCCCTGGGGACGCTGGCTCGGCTGGGGCACGCTGAACCTGCTCGCGGTGCTCGCGCTGGGTGCGCAATACGTTGTCTACAACTACGACGAGCTGTCGCGCCAGCATCAGTACCGCCCCTGGTTCGAGCGTATCTGCCCGACCCTCGGCTGCGAACTGCCGGCCCTGGTCGATATCGGCCAGATCAAGAGCAGCAACCTGGTCGTACGCAGCCACCCCGAGTTCACCGGAGCACTGGTGGTCGATGCGATCCTCTACAACCGCGCCCCCTTTGCACAGCCCTTTCCGCTGCTGGAAATCCGCTTCGCCGACCTGAACGGCAAACTGCTGGCCAGCCGCAGCTTCAAACCCAGCGAGTACCTGTCCGGCGAGCTAGCCGGCCAGACGATCATGCCGCCGCAGGTCCCGATCCACATTGCCCTGGACATCCTCGACCCCGGCGCGAAGGCGGTGAACTACAGCCTGGGCTTCCATTCTCCGGACTAGCTGAACCCCTCGATCCCGCCGGTGGCCGGACTCCCTCGACATGGATCAGCCGTTATCCAAACTCTCGGCGATAAGGCGGCCGCTGTTCAGAATTTGTTCAAAACAGCCTTTAACCCGTCATGCGTAGCGGGTATTATGCCCACCCTTTTTTGCAGTCCCGATCGACCTAACAAGCAGGCCCCAAGCAGGGAATCTTCATGTCAGCGGTACGCATCGGCCCCTACACCTTGACGAATCGGTTGATTCTCGCGCCCATGGCGGGCGTGACTGATCAGCCGTTCCGCCAGTTGTGCCGCCGCTTCGGCGCGGCCCTGGTGGTCTCGGAAATGCTCACCAGCGATGTGCGCCTGTGGAACAGCCGCAAGTCGCGGTTACGCATGCCCCATGCCGACGAACCCGAGCCACGCTCGGTGCAGATCGCCGGCGGCGACCCGCAGATGCTCGCCGAAGCGGCGCAGCGCAACGTCGAGCTGGGCGCACAGATCATCGACATCAACATGGGTTGCCCGGCAAAGAAGGTCTGCAACAAGGCCGCCGGTTCGGCGCTGATGCGCGATGAGCGGCTGGTCGCGGACATTCTCGAGGCCGTGGTCGCCGCGGTGGATGTGCCGGTGACGCTGAAGATCCGCACCGGCTGGGACCGCCAGAACAAGAATGGCGCGGCCATCGCCCGCATCGCCGAGCAGTCCGGCATCGCGGCGCTGGCAGTGCACGGGCGCACCCGCGCCGACCTGTATACCGGCGAGGCCGAATACGACACCATCGCCGCCATCAAGCAGGCGGTGTCGATTCCGGTGTTTGCCAACGGCGACATCGATTCGCCGCATAAGGCGGCCAGGGTGCTCCAGGTCACTGGGGCCGATGGCCTGCTGATTGGACGTGCGGCGCAGGGTCGCCCATGGATCTTTCGCGAAGTGGAGCATTATCTGCGCACCGGCGAGTTGCTCGCGGCGCCGACGCTGGGCGAGGTCGAAAGCACCCTGCTGGAACATGTTCAGGCGCTGCACGAATTCTATGGCGAGGTGATGGGAGTTCGTATCGCCCGCAAGCACGTGGGTTGGTATCTCGCAACACTGCCGGGCGCGCGGGACTTCCGCGCCCGTTTCAATCATCTGGAAGACAGGGATGCGCAAGGCTCCAGCATCCGGCAATTCTTTGCCGAACAACGCTCTGGGCCTGGCTCGGTGGATGGAACAGAGGTGGCCGCATGACGCTGTTGAATGAAACATTGGTAAGTGGAACAACATCCGTGAGTGACAACGTGAACCTCAAGCAGCACCTGAACACGCCGAGCGAAGCAGGGCAGACGTTGCGTGGCAGCGTCGAGAAGGCGCTGCACAACTATTTCGCCCGTCTTGAAGGTGCCGACGTCACGGACGTTTACAACCTCGTGCTCTCCGAAGTGGAGGCGCCGCTGCTGGAAACCGTGATGCATTACGTGAAGGGCAACCAGACCAAGGCATCCGAGCTGCTCGGCCTGAATCGCGGCACCCTGCGCAAGAAACTCAAACAGTACGACCTGCTCTGAAGCGACAGCTGGCAGACACGGTCGCCCGGTCCTGCCAGCTTCGCGGCCTCAAGCCTGTAGCCTCTAGGAACCGTCAATGACCGACCAAACCACCCGCCTTCCCGTGCGCCGCGCGCTGATCAGCGTGTCCGACAAGACCGGCGTCGTCGACTTCGCCCGTGAACTCGAAGCCCTTGGCGTCGAGATCCTGTCCACCGGTGGCACCTTCAAGCTGCTGCGCGAGAATGGCATCGCCGCCATCGAGGTCGCCGACTACACCGGCTTCCCGGAAATGATGGATGGCCGGGTGAAGACCCTGCATCCGAAGATCCACGGCGGCATCCTCGGCCGTCGTGATCTGGACGGTGCGGTCATGGCCGAGCACGGCATCGCGCCGATTGATCTGGTGGCGGTCAACCTCTACCCGTTCGCCGCCACCGTGGCCAAGCCCGGTTGCACCCTGCCGGACGCCATCGAGAATATCGATATCGGCGGCCCGACCATGGTCCGCAGCGCGGCGAAGAACCACAAGGATGTCGCCATCGTGGTCAACGCCGAGGACTACGCGGAAGTGGTCGACAACCTGAAGAACGGCGGGCTGACCTACGCCCAGCGCTTCGACCTGGCGCTCAAGGCGTTCGAACACACCGCCGGCTATGACGGCATGATCGCCAACTACCTCGGCGGCATCGACCAGAGCACCGAGCAGCTCAGCACCGAAAACCGCAGCCTGTTCCCGCGCACCTACAACATGCAGTTCATCAAGGCGCAGGACATGCGCTACGGCGAGAACCCGCATCAGCAGGCCGCCTTTTACGTCGAGAAGCCGGACGAAGCCTGCGTCGCCACCGCCAGGCAGCTGCAGGGCAAGGAGCTGTCGTTCAACAACGTGGCCGACACCGACGCCGCGCTGGAATGCGTGAAGAGCTTCACCAAGCCGGCCTGCGTGATCGTCAAGCATGCCAACCCCTGTGGCGTCGCCGTCGTACCGGAAAACGAAGGCGGCATCCGCAAGGCCTATGACCTGGCCTACGCCACCGACAGCGAGTCGGCCTTCGGCGGCATCATCGCCTTCAACCGCGAGCTGGACGGCGAAACCGCCCAGGCCATCGTCGAGCGTCAATTCGTCGAGGTGATCATCGCGCCCAAGGTTTCCCAGGCAGCCCGCGATGTGGTCGCCAGCAAGGCCAACGTCCGACTGCTCGAATGCGGCGAGTGGCCGGCCGAGCGCAGTCCGGGCTGGGACTACAAGCGCGTCAACGGCGGCCTGCTGATCCAGAGCCGTGACATCGGCATGATCACCGAGGCGGACCTCAAGATCGTCACCCAGCGCGCACCGACCGAGCAGGAGATCCACGACCTGATCTTCGCCTGGAAAGTGGCCAAGTTCGTCAAGTCCAACGCCATCGTCTACGCCAAGAACCGCCAGACCGTCGGTGTCGGCGCCGGCCAGATGAGCCGCGTCAACTCCGCGCGCATCGCCGCGATCAAGGCCGAACACGCCGGTCTGCAGGTGCAGGGCGCGGTCATGGCTTCCGATGCCTTCTTCCCGTTCCGCGACGGCATCGACAACGCAGCCAAGGCCGGCATCACCGCAGTGATCCAGCCGGGTGGCTCGATGCGCGACAACGAAGTGATCGCCGCGGCCGACGAAGCCGGTATTGCCATGGTGTTCACCGGCATGCGCCACTTCCGCCACTAAAATCGGCCGCACTCGGACAGGGATCTGCGGTGTTGCCCGACTCTTCCCCCATGCTCATTGCCAGAAGGCAACTCCGCTGGGTGAAGAGTCGGGCGCCTTGCATCTACCAGCCCGATCGCGACCTCGGTATTCGTAGGGTGGATAACGCTTTGCTTATCCACCAAGCGGGCTACCGGCCCGCCTCCATTGGGAGAGAGAAATGAACGTACTGATCATCGGTAGCGGCGGCCGCGAGCATGCCCTGGCCTGGAAGGTCGCGCAGGACCCACGCGTTGCCAAGGTATACGTCGCCCCCGGCAACGCAGGCACCGCCACTGAAGCCAAGTGCGAGAACGTCGCCATCGACGTGCTGGCCATCGAGCAACTGGCGGACTTCGCCGCGGCTAACGTGCAGCTGACCATCGTCGGACCGGAAGCGCCGCTGGTCAAAGGTGTGGTCGATCTGTTCCGCTCGCGCGGGCTGGACATCTTCGGCCCCACCGCTGCCGCCGCGCAGCTGGAAGGCTCCAAGGCCTTCACCAAGGATTTCCTGGCGCGTCACGCCATCCCGACCGCCGACTATCAGAACTTCACCGAAGTCGAACCGGCGCTGGCCTATCTGCGCGAAAAGGGCGCACCGATCGTTATCAAGGCCGACGGCCTGGCGGCCGGCAAGGGCGTGATCGTCGCCATGACCCTGGCTGAAGCCGAGGACGCCGTGCGTGACATGCTCTCCGGCAATGCCTTCGGCGACGCCGGGGCGCGGGTGGTGATCGAGGAGTTCCTCGATGGCGAAGAGGCCAGCTTCATCGTCATGGTCGACGGCGAGCACGTGCTGCCGATGGCCACCAGCCAGGACCACAAGCGCGTCGGCGACGGCGACAGCGGCCCGAATACCGGGGGCATGGGCGCCTATTCGCCGGCTCCGGTGGTCACTGCCGAGGTGCACCAGCGCGTGATGGACGAGGTGATCTACCCGACCGTGCGCGGCATGGCCGCCGAAGGCAACGTCTACACCGGCTTCCTTTATGCCGGGCTGATGATCGACAAGGCCGGCAAGCCTAAGGTCATCGAGTTCAACTGCCGTTTCGGCGACCCGGAAACCCAGCCGATCATGTGCCGCCTGGAGTCCAGCCTGGTGCTGCTGGTCGAGGCCGCGCTGGCCAAGGCGCTGAACAAGGTCGAGGCGACCTGGGACCCGCGACCGACCGTCGGTGTGGTGCTGGCTGCCGGCGGCTACCCGGGCGACTATGCCAAGGGCGACGTGATCGAGGGGCTGGACGAAGCAGCCAAGCTGGATGGCAAGGTGTTCCACGCCGGCACCGCTTTGAATGCCGAGGGTCAGGTAGTCACTGCCGGCGGCCGCGTACTCTGTGCCACCGCTATCGGCCGTAGCGTGTCCGAGGCACAGCAGCAGGCCTACCGCCTGGCGGAAAAGATCCGCTGGAATGGCTGTTTCTACCGCAAGGACATCGGCTACCGCGCCATCACCCGCGAGCGCGGCGAGGGTTAAGCTCAGCCTGTCATCAGGAATGCGTGCGGCGCCAGGTTTTATCGCCGTCGCACGCATTACAGGCCGGCTGCGGCATGGCTATAATCCGCCGTCACACTCATGAACGGACTTCTCTAGTGGGTCGGCTCCGGATTGCCATAGCTGTCATCTTCGGCCTGCTGCTGATCAACCTGATCCCGCTGTCGGCCCAGGCTTCCATTGCCCCTTCGCCGGCCTCCGCCACGCTTTCCGCTGATTCCGTACCACAGAACTGGCGCCTGCTGATCGACCAGTCCGGCGGCCTCACGCTGGATGAAGTGGTTTCCCAGCGCGCGCTGTTCCAGCGCCTGGACAAACTTTCCTACAGCGCACCGGCCAGCGATCGGGCGGTCTGGCTGCAGGTCAGCCTGCCGCCACTGACCAAGCCCAAGTGGCTCTGGATGTTCGCACCACGCGCGCAGTATCTGGACTTCTATCTGCTGCGCGACGGCCGACTGGAGCGCCACACAGCGACCGGCGACATGCGCCCGATCAGCGAGCGTCCTCTGCCCAGCCGCGCCTACCTGTTCAGCCTGCCCAACGATGGCCAACCACGTGAGGCCTACATCCGCCTGCAGTCCAGTCACCCACTGATGACCTGGTTCAAGACCATCGACGAAGCGGGACTGGTGAACCAGAACAAGCCGGCCTATCTGTTCGGTGCGCTGTTCGGCGCGCTCGCGCTGCTGGCGCTCTACAACCTGCTGCGCTTCGCCTACACCCTCAGCTACACCCATATCTGGCTCAGCCTGCTGCACGGTGCGCTGCTGAGCTGCGCCACGGCCAACCTCGGCGTGCTGGCCATATGGCTGCCTTGGTTGACCTACAGCCAGCCGCTGATCGCCGATTTCTCGGCCCTGGCCGCGAGCTGCGCCCTGCTCGGCTACACGCTGGGCTTCTTCAATCAGCGCGGGCGCACCTGGATCACCTGGCTGCTGGGCATCGAACTCAACCTGGTGCTGGCGCTGGCCGCCAGCATCCTGCTTGCTCAATGGCCCTGGTACAGCTGGCTGATCTACTCGCTGGTGCTGGCGGCGGCGTGCAGCGTGCTGGCCGTGGCGAGTTATCACTGGCGGCAAGGCTACAAACCGGCCCGCCTGGTGGTGGCCGGGACGACGCTGTTCGCGCTCGGGATGGTGTTCTTCATGCCAATGCTGCTGGGCTTCGACCAGCTCGATCCGGGCTGGCTCACCGGCGGGCTCTTCAGTCTTACGACGCTGGCGGGGCTGCTGCTCAGCTTCGCCCTGCTCGAACGGCAGCGGCAACGGCAGTCGGACAGCCGCAGCCAGTACACCGCTGCGGCGGTCAGCACTGCCGAGCTGAAGACCAAGGCCGATTTCCTGTCGAAGATCAGCCATGAGCTGCGTACGCCCATGAACGGCGTGCTGGGCATGAGCGAATTGCTGCTGGGCACCTCGCTGTCGGCCAAGCAACGCGACTACGTCCAGACGATTCACAGCTCCGGCAACGAGTTGCTCAACCTGATCAACGAGATCCTCGATATCTCCAAGCTGGAGTCCGGCCAGATCGAACTGGACGAGGTGCAGTTCGACTTCAATGCCTTGATCGAGGACTGCCTGAGCATCTTCCGCGCCAAGGCCGAGCAGCAGAAGGTCGAGCTGATCAGCTTTATCCAGCCGCAGTTGCCGCAAGTGGTCACCGGTGACCCGACCCGCCTGCGGCAGACCCTGCTGAACCTACTGGAGAATGCCTTCAAGCAGACCGACGAAGGCGAGGTGCTGCTGATCGCGGCGGTCGACGGGCCGACGGAGAGTCCGCGACTGCGCATCACCGTACAGGACAGCGGCCGTCCGCTGGAGGCCTACGAGCGCGACGCGCTGCTCAACGCCGCGGTAGACAGCCATGATTTCCTCGCGGCGACGCGGCATGGCGGGCGGCTCGGCCTGATCATCGCGCGCCAGCTGGTCCAGCTGATGGACGGCGACTTCGGCATCCAGACCGGGGCCAGCCAAGGCAATACGCTGTGGATCAGCCTGCCACTGGCCGGCGAGGGTCTGGCACAGAACAACGCGGACCTGGACGGCCCGCTGCAGGGCACGCGCCTGCTGATCGTCGACGACAACGACACCTGCCGCAAGGTACTGGTGCAGCAGTGCAGCGGCTGGGGGCTGGATGTGAGCGCGGTCGCCTCGGGCAAGGAAGCGCTGGCCCTGCTACGGACCAAAGCCCACCTGAAGGAGTACTTCGACGTGGTCCTGCTCGACCAGGACATGCCGGGAATGACCGGCATGCAGCTGGCGAGCAAGATCAAGGAGGACTCCAGCCTCAACCACGACATTCTGCTGATCATGCTCACCGGCATGAGCAGCGCGCCGAGCAAGATCATCGCCCGCAATGCCGGGATCAAGCGCATCCTGGCCAAACCGGTGGCCGGCTACACCCTCAAGACCACTCTGGCCGACGAACTCGCGCAACGCCAGGCAGGCAGCCAGCACCGGCCAAGCCCCACAGCGCAGCCCTTGCCTCCGCTGGAGGTCCCCAGTGACTTCCGCATCCTGGTTGCCGAGGACAACAGCATTTCCACCAAGGTCATCCGCGGCATGCTGAACAAGCTCAACCTGCAACCGGATACTGCCTGCAACGGCGAGGAAGCGCTGGAGGCGATCAAGGCTCAGCCGTACGACCTGGTGCTGATGGATTGTGAGATGCCGGTGCTCGACGGTTTCCAGGCCACGCACCAGCTGCGCGAGTGGGAAGCGCACAATGCCCGGCCGCGCACCCCGGTGGTCGCGCTCACCGCGCATATCCTCAGCGAGCACCGCGAACGTGCCCGAGAGGCCGGCATGGACGGTCACATGGCCAAGCCGGTGGAGCTGTCCCATCTGCGCGAGCTGATCGACCACTGGGTTCGCGTCAAGCAGGCCGAGCACGCCGAATGATGACGTGCCGGCGGCTCAGGATCAGGACGCCCGCGGCCTCACATCGCTGATCAGCAGCCCGCTTTCCGGTTTCGCCGGCATCCGCGACAGGTCGATCCGCAGGTCCTGTGCCGGCACTGCATAGTCCATCTCCCGAGTCAGCGTACGTAGCGCGAGCTTGAGCAGTTCGATCGCCAGCCGCTCGCCCGGGCAGCGATGCCCCTGCGCGGGATCGCCGCCACCCTGAGTCACGAAACTGAAGGCATCGCCCGACCAGTCAACGAAGCGTTCCGGCTGAAAGGCCTCGGGGTCAGTCCAGCGACTCGCCTCGCGATTGGTGCCCCAGAGGTCCAGCATCACGCGCTTGCCGGCCGGGAAGTGATGGCCCTGCCAATCGAAGCCTTCCCGCACCCGCGCGGCCGTGAACGGGAAGAATGCGTGCAGCCGGCGCACCTCCTGGGCGAAAGGCTCGAGCAGTTCGTCCTCGGCGCGCAACCGTTCGCACCAGTGCGGATGCGCCAGCAACTCAAGGGCGGCGTAAGTGATGAAGTAGGCCACCGCAACCGTCGGGCGCAACAGATTGAGCAGCTCGACCGCCGCGATACGGCTGTCCAGCGGTTTGCCGTCCAGGTCCCGGTGATGCGCCACGACCATGAGTGCCCGGGTCGGGTCGCCCTGCAGCTCACCGGCACGCACCTGCTCGATCAGGTGCTGCGTCCAGGCCTCGGCCTCGCGACGAGCCTTGCGCGCCGCCAGGTGCCGGGGTCCGATGCCGCCCGCGCCGTCGATCATCTGCGCCAGCTGGTCACGGCGCAGCTCACGCTCGGCGGATGGCAACGGCACTCCGGCCCAGCGGCAGACACTGTCGGTGAGCAGCATCTGCACTTCACCGAGCAGCTGGACTTCGCCCTGTGCCTGCCATTGGCCGATCGCCTGACGCCAGCTCCGCTCGGCCAGGCCGACCAGCTCGTCGACAGCCGCGGCGTCCAGCAGCTGCAGGAACATGCGTTTGCGATGGCGATGCGCCTCGCCATCGAGCCCCTGGACGCCACCCTGTCCGAGCAGCGTCTTCTTCAGCATCCGCGGCATCGCCTGCGCGCGCTGAAAGTGGCGCTCGTCATAGAACAGGCGCGCAGCCTGCTCCCCGCTCAGGCAGATGGTGTTCTGCATCAGCAGACGCGCCTGGAAAACATTGCTGTGCAGGCGCTGGCAGCGATCGCGGATGAAGGGATAACCTTCGCCCAGCAGCGCCAGCGAACTTTCCAGATGATCATCGCGAGGAATGTCAGTCATGCCGTTCTCCAGTAGCCAGGTCTGCAATCGACAAGCTGGGGCGGGGGACGTTGCCCGAAACAAGGCCCAGGGGTCGGAAACTGAACAAAACTGGCCGGCCGCTGCCGATTACTGGACGAGTCGAAGAAACGGCCAAGGCCTCGATACGCCCATCCGAGCGCGCGCCGTTTCGTCCGAAGGAGCCATGGGATGATGACCCGCCGATGATGAAGAAGAGCGATGTCGCCTGGACCCTCGTTGGGGTCTCGGCTGTGCTGCTGTCCGGCTACTTGCTGTACCACGAGGTTCGCGACATCTCGCTGACCGAGCTGGCCGACAGCCTGCGAGCCATCGGCGCCCGGGGCTGGCTGCTCGCGGCACTGTCGACGCTGGGCGCTTATGTCGCGCTGGCCTGGTATGACCGCATTGCCATGGCCCATCTGGGCAAGACGATTTCTTGGTGGTTCATCGCGCTCTGTTCGTTCACCACCTATGCGCTGGCGCACAACATCGGCGCGTCGGTGTTCTCCGGCGCGCTGGTGCGCTATCGGGCGTATCGCAGCAAGGGCCTGACGCCGCAGGAAATCGGCATTCTGATCGTCTTCTGTTCGCTGACCTTCACCCTCGGCACGCTGCTGGCAGCGGGCGTCGTGCTGATCCTCAAGCCTCAGCTGCTCGATCGCCTGGTCCACAGCGCCGGTTGGGTGTCCCTGGCCATCGGCTGCGGGCTGCTGGCGCTGATCGCACTCTACGTTTTCGGTGCGTGGCGCCAGTTGCCGCCCTGGCGGCTGGGCAAATGGCACATTCAGTATCCGCGCCTGCCGATCGTCGGTCGGCAGCTGCTGGCCGGCCCACTGGAACTGCTCTGCGCGGCGGCGATCATCTATTTCGCGCTACCGGCCGAACACAATCCGGGCTATCTCACGGTGCTCGGGGTGTTTCTCGCGTCCTTCTCGCTCGCGCTGCTGTCCCACGCACCCGGAGGGCTTGGCGTGCTGGAGCTGACGTTCCTTTCGGCGTTGCCGGAGGTGCCCAAGGTCGACGTGCTGGCGGCACTGATCGTCTTTCGCGGCTTCTATCTGCTGCTGCCGTTCGCCCTGGCCATGGTGGTGGTGCTGGTCTTCGAATTCGACCAGTGGCGCAATCGACGCCGCGAAGCGCCGATCCGTTGAGCCGACGGCGGATCGGGAAACACTACGACACCCCATATCGACCAAGATGGTCTGGCGAAGACGCGCCACACAGGCGATCATGCAGCCCTCTTCCGACCTATCCGATGTCATGACCGAAACTGCCCATACCCGCGCCGAACATAAACCGCGCCCGCTGATCGACCTGGCCGTCAGTATCCTGATCCCCTCGCTGATCCTGATGAAACTCAGCGGCGAAGACCGCCTCGGCGCCGACGGTGCCCTGCTGCTCGCCCTGGCCTTCCCGCTGGGCTGGGGGCTCTGGGAGCTGGCCAGGTATCGCAAGTTCAACTGGATCGCACTGCTCGGCCTGATCAGCGTACTACTGACCGGCGGCATCGGCCTGCTGCAGCTGGACACCCAGTGGCTGGCGATCAAGGAAGCAGCGGTGCCGGGCATCATCGGGATCGCGGTACTGGCCTCCACGCGCACCCGCTACCCGCTCATCCGCACGCTGCTGTACAACCCCAAGGTACTCAACGTGGACAAGATCCACGAACAGCTCGAGCGCAACGGCCAGACCGAACACTTCGAGACACGCCTGTTGCGGGCTACCTACCTGCTCAGCGGCACCTTCTTCTTCTCGTCCTTCATGAACTACGTGCTGGCCAAGTGGATCGTCAACAGCCCGGCAGGCAGCGAGGCGTTCAATGCCGAACTGGGCCGCATGACGCTGCTCAGCTATCCGATGATCGCCATTCCCAGCATGCTGATGATGATGGCGATCTTCTTCTACCTCTGGCGCACCATCCACGGCCTGACCGGCCTGCGGCTCGAGGACATCATGGCTAGCGGAAGCCAGGAACAGGGCGGTAGCAAGTAAACGAAAAAAGGGCTGCCCGGCACGCGCCGAGCAGCCCTTTTAAGCCCCGTCCCGTCAGAACAGCAGCTTGAAGATCCCGATCACCACGATCAGGCCGATGATGAAGATGATGCCCGCGGTTCCGCCAATGAATTTCAGCATGCCGTTCTCTCCCGTTTTTCCAAGTCTGTGATTTTGTGACAGCCCTGGCTCCAGGCCGTTCGACGAAATCCGACCGGGGTAGACGGGGACGGCGCCGTCAGCCTGCGGCCAGCAGCATCCAGAGCGGCAGGCTGACCGCCGCCGCCACGGTGGAAAGGAAGACCGTCGAGCTGACCGCGCGGGTGTCGTCGGAATGTTTCACGAAGGCCAGCACATTGACCCCGCTGGGGCAGGCGGCAAGCAGCACCAGCACGTTTCGCGCATCCTGATTCAGCCCCGGCAGCATACCGCTCAGCCACCAGACAAGGGCCGGGAACAGCGCCAGCTTGATCAGGGTCAGCAGCAGTACCGAAGCGCTTGGCCGCAGCCGATAACGCGACAGACTGATGCCCAGCACCATCAGCGCGCAGGGCAGCGCCGCCTGCGCCAGCCAACCGGCGATTCGCCAGAGCGGCTCGGGCAGTTCCAGGCCGGAGAGATTCAGCAGAGCCCCCAGCAGCAGGCCGACGATCAGCGGGTTGGCCAGGTTCTTCAACAACGCTGGAACGCTGACCTTGTCGCCATCACCGAGCGCCGCATAGAAGCTCTGCAGCGAAAACAGCACCAGGCTGTGGAACACCAGGATGGCGAACACGTATACCAGGCTCTCGGCGCCGAGCAGCGTCGTCACCAGCGGGATGCCGACCAGCACATTGTTCGAGTAGGCGGCCGTGAGACCAAGCGGCGTGGCCCGCCCGGCGCGGCGGTGAGCGACCAGGTTGACCAACAGGAAAACCAGCAGCACCGGCACGAAGTAGCCCAGCAGGAGCATCGGCGACATGCCATCGCTCAGCTCGGCGCGCGCGATACCGGTGAACAACACCGCTGGCATGAACAGCTTGAAGGTGACGCTGGCCAGCCCGGCAGCACCTTCATTGGTTAGCCACTGACGCCAACCGAACAGATATCCAAGCGTGATCAGACCGAAGATCGGCAGGATCGCCAATACCACTACCATGTGCCCTCCGAGAGCCGAACGTCAGGCCACGCCTTGGCGCGGGGGGCGCAAGAATACACGCTGGGCAGGAAGATCGCACCGGCGGTCCGAGTACCGCCACCGGGTCAGGCGCGGAAGGTCCGCTCCCGCTTGACCGCATTTGCCTCCTGCTGGCGCAGAATTGCCAGCACATCGGCCAGGTCTTCCTGCCAGCGGTGCGGGGCAAGACCGAACGCTGCCTCGAATCGACTGCAATCGAGCACGGACCAGGCCGGTCGCCTGGCCGGCGTCGGATATTGCGCCGTCATGATCGGCGATACCTCGGGCTGCCTGGCGATCAGCCCGGCCGCTTCACCTTGACGGAAGATTTCCACGGCGAAGTCGTACCAGGAGCAGGCAGGCGCGCCGCTGTAGTGGTAGACGCCCCAGGCGAGTTCCGCACCGTCCGCATAGCGCCGGGCCAGCTCGAGCAGCACCGAGGCGATGCTGCCGGCCTGAGTCGGACAGCCGATCTGGTCGCTCACCACACCCAGCGCATCACGCTGGCGCGCCAGGCGCAGCATGGTCTTGACGAAGTTATGCCCATGTACGCCATACACCCAGCTGGTGCGCAGGATCAGATGTGCCGGCAGACAGCTGCGGATCGCCTCTTCACCGGCCAGTTTACTCGCGCCGTAGACGCCGGTCGGACCGGTCTCGTCGCTTTCGGTATAAGGCCGGGTGGCTTCGCCCGAGAACACGTAGTCGGTGGAAATGTGAAACAGCGGAACACCCGCGTGCTTGGCAGCCTCGGCCAGGTGACGCGGTCCGTCGCGATTGACCGCATACGCCTGCTCGCCATGGGACTCGGCATTATCCACATGGGTATAGGCGGCCGCGTTGATGATCAGCTCGGGACGCTGACGCATCGCGTCGGCCACTTGCTCAGGCTTGGCGATGTCCAGCTGTGCCCGCGCCGGGGCCAGCACATCCAGTCCGAAACGTGACGCCCGCTCCACCAGCTCACGACCAACTTGGCCACCAGCACCGCAAACGAGGATTCGCATTCTTTGTCGCCTCATCGACGACGTTCGCGGCCAGCGCGAACGTCCGAAAATGGTTCTAGCCACGGCATCACGCACGCGTGCGCGGTGTCGCCGCAGGTTCCATCGAAACAGGCAGGAGCGCATCTTGACGCCGGCTCAAGCGGCGGAGCAGAGCCTGCCCGTGCATGATGGATGTGGTTTCCAGCCACGTTGAGGCCAGACGAAAGGCACTTTGTTCCCGGCCGGATAGAATTTTTTTCCACGTCCCGGCTGCCGACCTTCAGAGCAACACCGGCAAACGTGCGCCGACCCGAAGCTCCACGGGGGACAGCTCGACCCCATAGGCAAGCACCTCGACACCTGCCGCCACCGCGTCGCGCAGCGCCGCGGCGTAACCCGGATCGATCTCCTCGGCCGGACGGACCGCGTCCACGCCGCTCAGATTGACGCAGTACAGTTGCACCGCGCGCACCCCCGCGCGCGCCAGCGCCGCCAGTTCGCGCAGATGCCGTGCACCGCGCAGCGTCACGGCATCAGGGAACGCCGCCACTGCTGTGTCGGCGAACCCCAGGGTGACGCTCTTGACCTCAACGTAGGCCGGCCCGCCGTCGAACTCGAGGCGAAAGTCCACGCGACTGTTCTCCACGCCATAGGCCACTTCGCGCTTGAGCGCCGAGAAGCCGGCCAGTTCGGCGATCTGTCCGCCCAGCAATGCTTCCTCGACCAGAGGATTGGCGCGCGCGGTGTTCACGCAGGCCAATCGTCCCTGCGGCGTCTCCACCAGCTCCCAGGTGCCGGGCAGCTTGCGTCGAGGATCGCTGCTGCGCTGGAACCACACCCGCGCGCCCTCGCTCATGCAGTTGAGCATCGAGCCGGTGTTGGGACAGTGGATGCACATCGCCTCGCCCTCGTCGGTGACGATATCGGCGAGAAAGCGCTTGTAGCGCCTGACCAGACGGCCCCGCTCCAGCGGTTGCGCGAAGCGCATCAGGGCCGCCAGCTACGCAGGCCGCAGGCGATGCGCTCGGCGGCCTGTTCCAGGCGCGGCAGATCCTGCGTGTAGGCGAAGCGCACATGATGGCCGGCCTGGTGACGGCCAAAGTCCAGTCCCGGCGTGATGGCGACGTACTCCGTTTCCAGCATGTGCTGGCAGAACCCATAGGCGTCGCCACCGAAGGCGCTGATGTCTGCATACAGATAGAAGGCTCCCTGCGGCTCGACCGCGATGCCGAAGCCCAGCTCGCGCAGGGCTGGCAGCAGGAAGTCCCGACGCCGGGCAAACTCGCCGCGACGCGCCTCGAGGATCTCCAGCGTCGCCGGCTCGAAACAGGCCAGCGCCGCATGCTGGGCCATGCTTGGCGCGCTGATGTATAGGTTCTGTGCCAGCTTTTCCAGCTCGGGCACGGCCGCTGGCGGTGCCACCAGCCAGCCCAGGCGCCAGCCGGTCATGCCGAAGTACTTGGAAAAGCTGTTGAGCACGAAGGCCTCGTCATCGACTTCCAGCACGCTGGCCGCATCCGTGCCGTAGGTCAGCCCGTGATAGATCTCGTCGACCACCAGGTGGCCGCCGCGCTCCTTCAGCGCCGCCGAAAGAGCGGCCAGTTCGGGCCGCTCGAGCAGCGTCCCGGTGGGGTTGGCCGGCGATGCCACCAACGCGCCAACGCTGTCGCGATCCCAATAGCGCTCGACCAGTTCAGGAGTCAGCTGATAGCGCATCTCGGGGCCGACCGGCACGAGCTGCGCGGCGCCTTCCACCAGTCGCAGGAAGTGCCGGTTGCACGGATAACCCGGATCGGCCAGCAGCCAGTGCTTGCCCGGATCCACCAGCAGGCTGGAGGCCAGCAGCAGGGCACCGGAGCCGCCGGGAGTAATCAGGATCCGTTCGGGGTCAATGCTTAATCGATAGCGTTGGGCATAGAAGCCGGCAATCGCCTCGCGCAGCTGTGGCAGGCCACGGGCGGAGGTGTAGCGGGTGTGCCCGGCCGCTAGCGCGGCCTGTCCCGCGGCGACGATGGGCGCGGCGGTGGTGAAGTCCGGTTCGCCGATTTCCAGGTGAATGACGTCGTGGCCTTGAACTTGGAGCTGATTGGCCCGCTCCAACAGCGCCATGACGTGGAAAGGTTCGATTGCGCGACTGCGTGAGCTGTACGACGAGGTCATCTGACCTTCCTGTTGAGAACAAAACGTGAATTCTACCCAAGGTCCCGAAGCCGCTGCAGCCACTGTTGGAAAGGGGAGTAGCGCACCCCGAGCCGATCTGGTAAGTTCGCCCGCTTGCAGCCGCAGGGCCGGCACGGGCCGGCAAGGGACAAATCATCCTGCGCAATGGACATAGCGAGAGGCGTTCATCCATGCCCATTACCAAAGAAACACCGTCGAGCAAGCAACTGATTCGCGCCTTCGAGCCCTACAAGGAAAGCCAGGGCGAGGAATACATGAGCGACAAGATGCGCGCCCACTTCACCGGCATCCTGAACAAGTGGAAGCAGGAGCTGATGGAAGAGGTCGATCGCACCGTGCACCACATGCAGGACGAAGCTGCCAACTTCCCGGATCCGGCCGACCGCGCCAGTCAGGAAGAAGAGTTCAGCCTGGAACTGCGCGCCCGCGACCGCGAGCGCAAGCTGATCAAGAAGATCGACGAGACGCTGCAGCTGATCGAAGACAACGAATACGGCTGGTGCGATTCCTGCGGTGTCGAAATCGGCATCCGTCGCCTGGAAGCGCGCCCCACCGCCACCCTCTGCATCGATTGCAAGACGCTGGCGGAGATCAAGGAAAAGCAGATCGGTTCCTGATCCCGAACGGGGCGCTACGGCGCCCCGCTTCATTTCCAGGCCCTGCACCGTTTCATCCGCCTCGCCATCACCGATCGCGCCGGCCCGCCATGTCCTCCTCCGCTCCGCCCCAGCCCGCACGCTACATCGGTCGCTTTGCACCGACCCCCAGCGGCTACCTGCACTTCGGCTCGCTGATCGCGGCCCTCGCTTCCTATCTCGACGCCCGTTCGGTCGGCGGCCTTTGGTTGCTGCGCATGGAAGACATCGATCCGCCACGGGAGATGCCCGGCGCCCAGCGGACCATCGTCGAGACGCTGCAGAGCTACGGCTTCGAATGGGACGGCGACATGCTGCGCCAGAGCGAACGTCACGCTGCGTATCGGGACGCCATCGAACGGCTGCTGGATGAAGGCCTGGCGTATGCGTGCACCTGCTCGCGCAAGCAGCTCGAAGGCTACCCGGGCCCCTACCCCGGTTTCTGCCGCGCCGCCGGCCGCAGCCTTGAGGATGCTGCCATCCGCCTGCGCGTACCCGATCGTGAATACGTCTTCATCGATCGTGTGCAAGGCGAGTTCCGCCAGCATCTGGGCCGCGAGGTCGGCGATTTTGTCATTCGCCGCCGCGACGGCCTGATTGCCTATCAGCTGGCCGTGGTGCTGGATGACGCCTGGCAGGGCGTCACCGATGTGGTGCGCGGCGCCGACCTGCTCGATTCGACGCCGCGCCAGCTTTATCTGCAGGAAGTCCTCGGCCTGCCACAACCACGCTACCTGCACCTGCCGCTGATCATCCAGCCGGACGGACACAAGCTCGGCAAGAGCTATCGCTCGCCACCGCTCCAAGCCCAGGAGGCCAGCCCGCTGCTGCTTCGCGCGCTGCGTGCCCTTGGCCAGCAACCGCCAGCGGAACTGGACGGCGCGCTGCCAGCGGACATTCTCGGCTGGGCCGTTGCCCACTGGAATGCAGCACGCATCCCGCGGGTCCGCACCCTCGCCGAAGCCCAGCTGCGCTGAGCCACGCATGGATCGAACCACCCGAGGCGAGCTTTTGCCTGCCGCTGGTGGCTTGCCGCGTGCCGCTGCTCTACCATCGCCCTCACTTCCGACACGAGACCCGGCATGTATATCTACCGACTGGTGCTGCTCCTGGTGGTGGGGATCTACCTGTTCTCCCCCGCCATCATGGACTGGTGGATCGACCCCAACGGTGCCTGGTATCGGCCCTATCTGCTGTGGCTGATCCTGATCGTGGTGACCTTCATTCTCCAGAGCCAGCGTGATGCAGACGAGCTTTAGCCTGAGCCACCTGATCCTGATCAGCGCCGCCTACCTGTTCATGCTGTTCGGCGTGGCCTGGGTCAGCGATCGCGGGCTGATCCCGCGCTGGATCATCCGCCACCCGCTGACCTACACCCTCTCGCTCGGCGTCTACGCCAGCGCCTGGGCCTTCTATGGCACCGTGGGCCTGGCCTACCAGTATGGCTATGGGTTTCTCGCCACCTATCTCGGCGTGTGCGGCGCCTTTCTGCTGGCGCCGGTGCTGCTCTACCCGATCCTGCGCATCACTCGTACCTATCAGCTGTCGTCGCTGGCCGACCTGGTGGCCTTCCGCTTCCGCAGCACCTGGAGCGGCGCGCTGACCACCATCGTCATGCTGATCGGCATGCTGCCGCTGCTGGCCCTGCAGATCCAGGCGGTCGCCGACGCCATCGGCATCCTGACTCTCGAACCGCTGCAGGAGCGCGTGGCGCTGGGCTACTGCCTGATGATCATGCTGTTCACCATCCTCTTCGGTGCCCGCCACATCGCCACGCGGGAGAAGCACGAAGGGCTGGTGTTCGCCATCGCCTTCGAATCGATCGTCAAGCTGGTGACCTTTGGTGCCATCGGCCTGTACGCCCTTTACGTGGTCTTCGGCGGCCCGCACCAGCTGGAGATCTGGCTGCTGCAGAATCAGTCGGCGCTGCAGGCGTTGCACACGCCGCTGCAGGAAGGCCCGTGGCGCACCCTGCTGCTGGTGTTCTTCGCCTCGGCCATCGTCATGCCACACATGTATCACATGACGTTCACCGAGAACCTCAACCCGCGCGGGCTGGTCAGCGCCAGCTGGGGATTGCCGCTGTACCTGCTGCTGATGAGTTTGGCCGTGCCGCTGATCCTCTGGGCCGGCCTTAAGCTGGGCGTCAGCACCAACCCCGAATACTTCACCCTCGGCCTCGGCCTCACCGCACAGAGCGAAACCCTGGCGCTGCTGGCCTTCGTCGGCGGGCTGTCGGCCTCCAGCGGGCTGATCATCGTCAGCACCCTGGCGCTGTCCGGCATGGCGCTCAACCATCTGGTGCTGCCGCTCTATCAACCCTCCAGCGAGGGCAACATCTACCGCTGGCTGAAATGGACCAGACGCAGCCTGATCTTCGCCATCATCCTGGCCGGTTACGGGTTCTACCTGCTGCTCGGCGCCGAGCAGGACCTGTCCAACCTGGGCATCGTCGCCTTCGTTGCCACCCTGCAGTTCCTGCCGGGCGTGCTCTCGGTGCTCTACTGGCCGACCGCCAACCGCCGCGGCTACATAGCCGGCCTGCTGGCCGGCATCGGCGTCTGGATGGTGACCATGCTGCTGCCCCTGGTGGGCAATCTGGACGGTTTCTACATCCCGCTGCTCAACGTCGTCTACGTGCTGGACGACACCAGCTGGCATCTGGCGGCGATCGCCTCGCTGGCGGTCAACGTGCTGGCCTTCTCGCTGTTCTCGATCTTCAGCGAGACCAGCCCTGAGGAGCAGAGCGCCGCCGAGGCCTGCGCGGTGGAAAACGTGCGCCGGCCGCAGCGGCGTGAACTGATGGCCGCCTCGCCACAGGAGTTCGCCACCCAGCTGGCCAAGCCCCTGGGCGCCAAGACCGCGCAGCGCGAAGTGGAGCAGGCACTGCGCGACCTGCAGCTGCCGTTCGACGAGCACCGCCCCTATGCCCTGCGCCGCCTGCGTGATCGCATCGAAGCCAACCTGTCCGGGCTGATGGGGCCCAGCGTGGCCCAGGATATCGTCGAGAACTTCCTGCCGTACAAGAACGGCGCCGAGGGCTACATCACCGAAGACATCCACTTCATCGAGAACCGCCTGGAGGAGTATCACTCGCGCCTGACCGGCCTGGCCGCCGAACTCGACGCGCTGCGCCGCTATCACCGGCAGACGCTGCAGGAGCTGCCCATGGGGGTCTGCTCGCTGGCCAAGGATCAGGAAATTCTCATGTGGAATCGCGCCCTCGAAGAGCTGACCGAAATTCCCGCGCTGCAGGTCGTCGGCTCGCGCCTGTCGACCATCGCCGAACCCTGGCGCAGCCTGCTGGGCGACTTCATCGAGCAGCCCGACGAACACCTGCACAAGCAGCGCCTGGCGCACAACGGCCATCGCCGCTGCCTCAATCTGCACAAGGCAGCCATCGCCGAGCCGCTGGCGCCCGGTAACAGCGGCCTGGTCCTGTTGGTCGAGGACCTGACCGAGACCCAGCAGCTGGAAGACCGCCTGGTGCATTCCGAGCGTCTGGCCAGCATCGGCCGCCTGGCCGCCGGCGTGGCGCACGAAATCGGCAACCCGATCACCGGCATCGCCTGTCTGGCGCAGAACCTGCGGGACGAGCGCGAAGGCGACGGCGAGATCGTCGAAATCAGCGCGCAGATCATCGAGCAGACCAAGCGCGTGTCGCACATCGTGCAGTCGCTGATGAGCTTCGCCCATGCCGGCGAACGCCAGCACCAGCTCTATCCGGTGAGCCTGGCACAGGTCACCCAGGACGCCATCGGCCTGCTCTCGCTCAACCGCAACCGCACCGAGGTGCAGTTCCTCAACCTGTGCCATCCCGATCATGTGGCCGAGGGGGACCCGCAACGCCTGGCGCAGGTGCTGATCAACCTGCTGTCCAACGCCCGCGACGCATCGCCGCCCGGTGGCGTGATCCGGGTGACCAGCGAAGTGGCCGAGCAGACGGTCTATCTGACCGTGGAGGACGAAGGCAGCGGCATTCCGAAAGAGATCCAGGACCGCCTGTTCGAGCCGTTCTTCACCACCAAGGACCCGGGCGAAGGCACGGGCCTGGGCCTCGCGCTGGTCTATTCGATCATTGAAGAGCATTATGGCCAGATCGATATCGACAGCCCGGCTGACCCGGAAACGCAACGCGGCACCCGTTTTCGCATCACCCTGCCGCGGCATGTCGAAGCGTCACACGCCGTAAGTTGAAGAGGCGACTGCCGTACCGGCCCGGCGCCGGTTCTGCCTCCAGACCGTCGAGAGAGTACTGATGTCACACATACTGATCGTCGAAGACGAAACCATCATCCGCTCAGCCCTGCGGCGCCTCCTCGAACGCAACCAGTACGAGGTCAGCGAAGCCGGCTCGGTGCAGGAAGCACAGGAGCGCTACAGCATCCCGGGTTTCGACCTCATCGTCAGCGACCTGCGACTGCCCGGCGCACCCGGCACCGAACTGATCAAACTGGCCGAAGGCACACCGGTGCTGATCATGACCAGCTACGCCAGCCTGCGCTCGGCGGTGGACTCCATGAAGATGGGCGCGGTGGACTACATCGCCAAGCCCTTCGATCACGACGAAATGCTGCAGACCGTGGCGCGCATCCTTCAGGATCATCAGCAGAGCGCCGCAGCCCTCGCTCAGCCGAGCCGTGGCAATGGCAGCGCCCCAAGCGACGCGGCACAGGGCGACATCGGCATCATCGGCCACTGCGCACCGATGCAGGACCTGTTCAGCAAGATCCGCAAGGTCGCCCCCACCGATTCCAACGTGCTGATCCAGGGCGAGTCGGGCACCGGCAAGGAACTGGTGGCGCGGGCACTGCACAATCTCTCGCGACGGGCCAAGGCGCCGATGATCTCGGTGAACTGCGCGGCCATTCCGGAAACCCTGATCGAATCCGAGCTGTTCGGCCACGAGAAGGGGGCCTTCACCGGGGCCAGCGCCGGTCGCGCCGGCCTGGTCGAGGCAGCCGATGGCGGCACCCTGTTTCTCGACGAGATCGGCGAACTGCCACTGGAAGCCCAGGCGCGCCTGCTGCGCGTACTGCAGGAAGGTGAGATCCGCCGCGTCGGCTCGGTGCAGTCGCAGAAGGTCGATGTGCGTCTGATCGCCGCCACCCACCGCGACCTGAAAACCCTTGCCAAGACCGGCCAGTTCCGCGAAGACCTTTATTACCGCCTGCACGTGATCGCGCTCAAGCTGCCGCCGCTGCGCGAGCGCGGCAACGACGTGCTCGAAATCGCCAAGGCGTTCCTGGCGCGCCAGGGCGAACGCATGAGCAGCGACGAGATGCGCTTCTCGCGCGACGCCGAACAGGCGATTCGTCACTACTCCTGGCCCGGCAACGTGCGCGAACTGGAAAACGCCATCGAGCGCGCGGCGATCCTCAGCGAGAGCCCGGAGATCGACGCCGAGCTGCTGGGCATCGATATCGAACTCGACGAGCTGGACGATGAGTTCGAAGAAGATTCACTCGGCGGCATCCGCGGTATCGCCGGTGGCAACGAGCCGACCGAGGATCTCTCGCTGGAGGACTACTTCCAGCATTTCGTGCTCGAGCATCAGGACCACATGACCGAGACCGAACTGGCGCGCAAGCTCGGCATCAGCCGCAAATGTCTGTGGGAACGCCGCCAGCGCCTGGGCATTCCACGGCGCAAGTCCAGTAGCGCCGCCGGGTAATTTGTTACCGCCGGCGCATCGTTCGTAACAAAAACCGGGAGCATCGGTAACGACGCCCCGGTTTTTTCTTGCCTTTCGCCAAGCCTGGAAATCACAACTCATTGAAATATAACGATTTCCTAAATCTGGCACGGCAACTGCTTACCTAATGGCACAACAACAATAACAAGCAGATCCCACAATAAGAACAAGACGTAACGGCTCCAGCAAAACAACGACAAGAAGGCGGAGGCGCAGCTAACTGATTCTTTTGGAGAGGACATGCCACGGGGTTCGCCCCACGACCAGGCCGAGAACAACAAAAACTGCATCGAGCAGGCCCTGTACTGGTTGGATCGAAGATCAAGGCAACGTCAGCGACCAAAGAAATCCGTTTGCTATTGGCTCCCACTGTGGGAGCGTTCCCGACGGCCACGGCCCGAAGGACAGGCGAACAACAAGAACAGCAACGCCTGAGAAGACCAATAACAATAAATAAGCACGCGACATTATTCAGAGGGGAGCTTCGGCTCCCCTCAGTGCTATCTGGCTCCGCGGTTTCCTTCCGCACGCCCCGTCCAGACATTTCCTTCCGCGTTGCACCAGGCAGAACCCTCGTCACGCTACACGCGAAGCTTTTTGACACTACCCTGCGCTTCGTTCACCATCCGACAGTCCCGGTGCTAGAATCCGCGCAGGTTTCGCGGCTTTCGCGACGCCGGCCCGTCATTCCGCCACACAGTTGCCCCTCATGCTGAAAAAGCTGTTCCAGTCTTTTCGTCTTCCGCTGCGCCGCATCCCGCATCCCCGTCGCACACCTGAAATTCTGTCCAGCCGGCAGCATTCCCTGCATCGCAACGAGATCAGCCGTCATGCGGTGAGCGTGGTCGAGCGCCTGCAGCAGGCCGGCTACGAGGCCTATGTCGTGGGTGGCTGTGTGCGCGATCTGTTGCTGCAGCTCAATCCCAAGGATTACGACGTCGCCACCAGTGCGACCCCGGAACAGGTCCGCGCCGAGTTTCGCAACGCACGCGTGATCGGCCGGCGCTTCAAGCTCGTCCACGTGCACTTCGGCCGCGAGATCATCGAAGTCGCCACCTTCCGCGCCAACCACCCGGAAGAAGACGACGAGGATGCCAGCCAGTTGGCCTTGCGCAACGAGAGCGGGCGCATTCTGCGCGACAATGTCTATGGCACGCTCGAGGACGACGCCCAGCGCCGGGACTTCACCATCAATGCGCTGTACTACGACCCGACCAGCGAGCGCATCCTCGACCACACCCGCGGCGTGCACGACATCCGCAATCGCCTGATCCGCCTGATCGGCGATCCCGAGCAGCGCTACCAGGAAGACCCGGTACGCATGCTCCGCGCGGTGCGCTTCGCCGCCAAGCTCGACTTCGAAATCGAACGCCACAGTGCCGAGCCCATCGCCGACCTGGCCGAGCTGCTTGACGGCATCCCCTCGGCCCGCCTGTTCGACGAGACGCTCAAGCTGTTCCTCGGCGGCAAGGCCGAGCGGACCTTCGAGCTGCTGCTCGAATACGACCTGTTTGCGCCGCTGTTCCCCGCCAGCGCCGCCGCGCTGGAGCGCAACCCCGAGTATGCCGGCACGCTGATCCGCAACGCGCTGGCCAATACCGACCTGCGCATCCAGCAGGGCAAGCCGGTGACGCCCGCGTTCCTTTTCGCCGCCCTGCTCTGGCCTGCCCTGCCGGCCCGCGTACTGGAGCTGCAGGACCGCGGCATGCCGCCGATTCCGGCGATGCAGGAAGCCGCCCACGACATCATCTGGGAGCAGTGCCAGCGCACCGCGATTCCCAAGCGCTTCACCATCCCCATGCGCGAGATCTGGGACATGCAGGAACGCCTGCCGCGCCGGCAGGGCCGCCGTGCCGACCAGCTTCTGGAGAATCCGCGCTTCCGCGCTGGCTACGACTTTCTCCTGCTGCGCGAAAGCGCGGGCGAGAAGACCGGCGGCCTTGGCGACTGGTGGACCGACTATCAGGAAGCCAACGACAGCGAGCGGCGCAACATGATCCGCGGCCTCAGCGGCAAGGATGACGCCGGCGCGGCCAAGAAACGCCGCCGTGGCGGTCGCCGTCGCCGCACGCCGGGCGATGCCGCCAACCCGGCCGACTGAGATGGAGCGCGTATACATCGGCCTGGGCAGCAACCTGGCCGATCCCCAGCAGCAGCTGCGTGGTGCTCTGCAGGCGCTGGCCGAGCTGCCAGGTAGCAGGCTGGCTGCAGTCTCCTCCCTCTATGCCAGCGACCCGCTCGGGCCCGCCGACCAGCCACGCTACGTCAACGCGGTTGTGGCACTGGAGACCGACCTCGAGCCGCTGGCGCTGCTCGATGCCCTGCAGCGCATCGAACTGGCGCAGGGCCGTGAACGCAAGGCCGAACGCTGGGGCCCGCGCACCCTGGACCTGGATATCCTGCTGTTCGGCGAGCGACTGATCGACCAGCCGCGCCTCCAGGTTCCGCACTATCACATGCAGGCTCGGGCGTTCGTGCTCTACCCGCTGGCCGAGATCGCTCCGCCGGAGCTGGTGCTGGCCGATGGGCGACGGCTCGTCGACCTGCTCGCGGCCTGCCCGTTCCGCGGGCTGGAGCGGCTCGTCAATACGAGTGTCACCGACGCGGTAACGAACGTAACGCGCAGGTAACACTCGCGATTGACTTACTCTGCCGCCGCCGGGACTATAAGCGCCCTCTGCCACCTGCGGCCGTAGCACCCTTCCGGTGCACCGCCCGGCAATCCTGACCTCCGAGGCTCGAAGAGGACGGCATTCATGCCAGACGTAACCCTGACCACGCTGCAAGGGCTCAAGCAGAAGGGCGAGAAGATCGTCATGCTCACCTGCTATGACGCCACCTTCGCCAAGACGGCCTGCGATGCAGGCGTCGAGATGCTGCTGATCGGCGACTCGCTCGGCATGGTCCTGCAAGGTCACGACAGCACCCTGCCGGTCACCGTCGCCGATATGGCCTACCACACTGCCAGCGTCAAGCGTGGCAACCGCGGCGCGATGATCGTCGCCGACCTGCCGTTCATGGCCAACGCGACCACCGAGCAGACCCTGAACAATTCGGCGCTGCTGATGCAGGCCGGCGCCCACATGATCAAGCTCGAGGGCACCGCCTGGCTGGCCGAGTCGATCCGCCTGCTGGCCGACCGCGGCATCCCGGTGTGCGCGCATATGGGGCTGACCCCGCAGGCGGTCAATCTGTTCGGCGGCTACAAGGTGCAGGGGCGCGAAGAAGCCCAGGCACAGCAGATGCTGGAGGACGCCAAGTCGCTGGAAGCAGCCGGCGCCGCCATGCTGCTGCTCGAATGCGTCCCCAGCGAACTGGCCGCACGCATCACCCGTGCCGTGCAGATCCCGGTGATCGGCATCGGCGCCGGCAGCGATACCGACGGCCAGGTGCTGGTCCTGCATGACATGCTGGGACTGTCGCTCAGCGGCCGCGTGCCGAAGTTCGTGAAGAACTTCATGCGCGAGCACGGCGACATCCCCGCGGCCATCGCCGGCTACGTCAAGGCGGTCAAGGCCGTCGAATTCCCCGCAGCCGAACACGGTTTCTCCGCATGAACGTCGTCAAGACCATCGCCGACCTGCGCGCCGCGGTCGCCCGCGCGCGCGGCGAAGGCAAACGCATCGGTTTCGTGCCGACCATGGGCAACCTCCACGCCGGTCATATCGCGCTGGTTAAGAAAGCCGGCCAGCGCGCCGACTTCGTGGTCGCCAGCATCTTCGTCAATCCGCTGCAGTTCGGTCCCAACGAGGACCTGGACAACTACCCGCGTACGCTCGCGGCGGACCAGGAAAAGCTGTTCGACGCCGGCTGCCACCTGCTCTTCGCGCCCAGCGTGGAGGAGATGTACCCCCACGGCCAGGCCAACCAGACCATCGTGCGCGTACCCGGCGTATCCGAAGGCCTCTGCGGCGGCAGTCGCCCCGGTCATTTCGACGGCGTCTCCACGGTGGTGAGCAAGCTGTTCAACATGGTCCTGCCGGACCTCGCCGTGTTCGGCCAGAAGGATTTCCAGCAGCTGGCGGTGATCCGCACCATGGTGCGCGACCTGAACATGCCGGTGCAGATCCTCTCCGAACCGACCGTGCGGGCCGACGACGGCCTGGCACTGTCCTCGCGCAACGGTTACCTGAGCGCCGACGAGCGTGCCACGGCGCCTGTCCTCTATCGCACGCTGAACCAGCTCAGGGATGCGCTCCAGGGCGGTCGTCGGGACCTTCCCGCGCTGATCGACGAAGGTCTGGATGCGCTGCGCAACGCCGGCCTGCGTCCGGACTACCTGGACATCCGCAATGCCATCGATCTGCAGCCTGTCACCGACGCCTCCAGCGAGTTGGTCATTCTCGCGGCGGCCTATCTGGGCAAGACGCGGCTGATCGACAACCTGCTGGTCGACCTCCGCACATCGGCCTGATCGCTGCCAATTGCCTGCAGCCTTGATCGCGTTCGAGGCTTCGGGCACACTCTGCGCCGCTTGCGCACCCGGAGGACCCCGCCATGCACGCCATCATGCTCAAGGCCAAACTGCACCGCGCCCAGGTAACCCACTCGGTGCTCGACTATGAAGGATCCTGCGCCATCGACGGCGAGTGGCTGGACCTGGCCGGTATCCGTGAATACGAACAGATCCAGATCTACAACGTCGACAACGGCGAACGCTTCACCACCTACGCCATCCGCGGCGAGGAAGGCTCCAAGATCATCTCGGTCAATGGCGCCGCCGCCCACAAGGCCGGCGTCGGTCATCGCCTGATCATCTGTGCCTATGCGCACTACAGCGAAGCCGAGCTGGCCAACTTCAAACCCCATGTGCTCTACATGGGCGCCGACGGCGAACTGAGCCATACCAGCAATGCCATTCCGGTGCAGGTGGCCTGAGCCCGGCACCACGCCTGCATTGAATCCAAGCCCGAAGTGTTCCGCACTTCGGGCTTTTTCGTTGGGGCTGGGCGACAGCGGTTGGGATGCGGCATGAGCGCGGGCAGAATAGACGGCGAAAGCCCGGAACGCAGCAGGGGTTTTCCCTGTCTGAGCTGTCTCTGATGGCATAGGATGTGCCTCACCGGCTCGGTGAAAGCCGGGTTCGGCCAGCATCCGCAGCATTCAGGAACGAGTGCCGGCGTGCCCGCACGGTCATACACATCACTGAATTCCGAGGCAATCATGGCGCGCTCGTTGCGCGAATTCCCGGGGTTCAGCGGCCTGTCAAAGCAAAGGAAGCCGCATCACCATGAGCTACTACCAGCATCCGCTCGATGTCACCGGCCTGCCGTCCTGGAAGGCCCTGGAAGAACACCGCCTGGCCATGCAGCACTTCAGCATGCGCGAGGCCTTCAAGGCCGACCCGACGCGCTTCGATGACCTGTCGGTTTCCTGCAGCGGCCTGTTCCTCGACTATTCGAAGAACCTCATCACCCCGCAGACCCGCACCCTGCTGGTCAACCTGGCCCGCGAGGCCGGCGTCGAGCAGGCTGCCCGCGCCATGTTCGAGGGCGAACGGATCAATGCGTCGGAGAATCGCCCGGTGCTGCACACGGCCCTGCGCCGTCCCATGGGCGACTCGGTGATGGTCGACGGCAAGAACATCATGCGCGACGTGCACACCGCCCTGGCACAGATGACCGACATCGTCACACGCATCCACAACAACCTGTGGCGCGGCTTCAGCGACAAGACCATCACCGACGTGGTGAACATCGGTATCGGCGGCTCGTTCCTCGGCCCGCAACTGGTCTCCGAGGCGCTGCTGCCCTTCACCCAGCACGGCGTGCGTACGCACTACCTGGCCAACATCGACGGCAGCGAATTCCGCGAAGTGACCGCCAAGCTGAATGTCGAGACCACGCTGTTCATCATTTCCAGCAAGACCTTCGGTACCCTCGAGACACTGAAGAATGCCCAGGCTGCGCGCACCTGGTATCTGGGCAAGGGCGGCACCGAAGAGAAGCTCTACCGCCACTTCATCGCCGTCACCAGCAACAAGCAGGCGGCCATCGACTTCGGCATTCGCGAGAAGAACATCTTCCCCATGTGGGACTGGGTCGGCGGGCGCTACTCGCTGTGGTCGGCGATCGGCCTGCCCATCGCCCTGGCCATCGGCATGTCCAACTTCAAGGACCTGCTCTCCGGCGCCTATAGCATGGACCAGCATTTCCTCAGCGAGCCGTTCGAAAGCAACATGCCGGTGCTGCTGGCGATGCTCGGCATTTGGTACCACAACTTCTGGGGCGCGCAGAGCTATGCCTTCCTGCCCTATGACCACTACCTGCGCAACTTCGTCAAACACCTGCAGCAGATGGACATGGAGTCCAACGGCAAGAGCGTGCGCCAGGATGGCACGCCAGTGTCCTGCAGCACCGGGCCGGTGATCTGGGGCGGTGTCGGTGCCAACGGCCAGCACGCCTACCACCAGCTGTTGCACCAGGGCACGCCGCTGATTCCAGCCGACTTCATCGTGCCGGTCGTCAGTCACAACCCGGTAGCCGATCACCACGAATGGCTCTATGCCAACTGCCTGTCGCAGAGCCAGGCGCTGATGCTCGGCAAGACCCGCGAGGAAGCCGAAGCCGAACTGCGTGCCAAGGGCCTGAGCGAGGCCGAAGTCCAGCGCCTGGCGCCGCACAAGGTGATTCCGGGCAACCGACCGAGCAACACCCTGGTGATGGAAACCATCAGCCCCGGCCGTCTCGGCGCACTCATCGCGCTGTACGAGCACAAGGTCTTCGTCCAGGGCGTGATCTGGGGCATCAACTCCTTCGACCAGTGGGGTGTCGAGCTGGGCAAGGAGCTGGGCAAGGCCGTTTACAACCAGATGACCCGCTTCGATGCGGCGCCGGCAGAAGACGCCTCGACTCAGGGCCTGATCGACTTCTTCCGCGGCCGTCATCGCGGTTGAACGCACCTGCTGACCGGACGCTGCTGCAGCGTCCGGTCCCCTTCCGTCGCGTGCTCCCTGCCCTGCCCGCGGCCCTCGGCGCCTGATCGGGTAACATCGCCAGCTCCCAAGCCTGCAGCGCCGTCACCATGGAATTCATCCGTCGTCCTATCGAAGCACGCGTGCTCAGTCTCACCGGCCTGGCCATCGGCGGGGTGGACTACGAGAACCCGCCGGGCGACCCCGGGCTCTTCGGTCCCGATTCGATCTGCTGGCGGGTGCATGGTGATTTCACCTCGATGATGGTTGGCGGAATCTCCGCGTTGCTGCTGCAGGCCCTGCACCCGCTGGCCCTGGCCGGGGTATGGGATCATTCGAACTTCCGCGAGGACCTGCTCGGTCGACTGCGGCGCACCGGGCAGTTCATATCCGCCACCACCTTCGGCAGCCATGCAGATGCCGAGCGCCTGATCGAACGGGTACGACGCATCCACCTGAGCGTGACCGGCACGGCGCCGGATGGCCGAGCCTATGCCGCTTACGACCCCGAGCTGCTGACCTGGGTGCACGTCGCCGAGGTCAGCAGTTTCCTCAAGTCGCACCTGCGTTACCGCGACCCTGACCTCAGCACAGCCGACCAGGATCGTTACTACGCCGAAGCCGCGCTGATCGCCGAGCGCCTCGGCGCAGAAGGCGTGCCCCGTTCGCGCGCCGAGGTCGAGACGTACCTCGAACGCCTCCGTCCGCAGCTGCAGATCGACGCGCGCGCGCTGGAGATTCTGCAGATACTGCGCACCGCTCCGGCGCCGAGCCCACTGCTGCGGCCGTTCGGCACGCTGATGCTACATGCCGGTATCGAACTGCTGCCGGAATGGGCCTCAGCAATGTTCGGCCCACCGCTGAGCGACACCCGTCGCCAGCTGATTCGCAGCGGGGTACGCCGTACGGCGCCGGTGCTGCGCTGGGCGGTGCGCAGTGCTTCGGTGCACCGCGCGCGCCGCCGCATGGGCCTGCCACCACGCTAGCAGCGGTTGTCGCGCCGCATTTCTTGCTAGACTGCGCGCCCTCCTTTTTCGAGCCGCGCGCATGCCCTCTCCAGACCAGGCGCTGCGCGCCGCCTTCGATCGCCGCCGCCCACTGCTCGACCAGCTGCACCAGCAGGGCACCGATTGCTACCGCCTGTTCCATGGCAGCCAGGAAGGTGCTGCCGGCCTGACGGTGGATCGCTACGGGCCGCAGCTGATGGTGCAGAGCTTTCACCAGACGCTTGCAGCAGATGCGTTGCTGCGCATCCATGAGCTGGCCATGGACTCGCTCGAACTGCCGCTGCAGCTCGTCTACAACGACCGCTCGCAGGGCAACTCGCGCATCGACCGCAGCCACGCGGCATACCAGCCGGACGCCGCCGCGCTGGCCGATCAGGTCGGGCATGAATGGGGGCTCGCCTATCGCGTACGCGGGCGCCACGACGGCCAGGACCCGCTGCTGTTCCTCGACCTGCGCAACGCTCGCGGCTGGGTCAAGCAACACAGTGCCGGCAAGTCGGTGCTCAACCTGTTTTCCTATACCTGCGGCGTCGGGCTCTGCGCTGCGGCGGGTGGCGCCCGGGATGTCTGGAACCTCGACTTCGCCGAGCGCAACCTCGCCGTGGGCAGGGAGAATGCAGCACTGAACCCGGGGCTGGCACCGATGCGCTTCGTCCGCTCCGACTATTTCCCGGCGATCCGCCAACTCGCCGGACTGTCGGTGGCTTCCAGGCGCGGCCGCGCCCTGCCCGACTACCCTCGCCTCGAGCAACGCCAGTTCGATCTGGTACTGCTCGACCCTCCGGCCTGGGCACGCAGCGCCTTCGGCACGGTGGACCTGCTGCGCGACTACCAGAGCCTGCTGAAACCGGCATTGCTGACCACCGCCGAAGGCGGCGTGCTGATCTGTTGCAACAACCTGGCG
>Ga0075032_1000140_pt1 | contig 53604 bp, 43 predicted proteins | sample SynthPrep_1_END__FD_71386 | JGI IMG/M metagenome (GOLD analysis project Ga0075032, IMG submission 71386) | Synthetic microbial communities from Ohio, USA - SynthPrep_1_END_DS7_MetaG | ecosystem: Engineered > Bioreactor > Aerobic > Activated sludge | place: USA: Ohio, Columbus | collected 2014-04-10
GGCCGCCCGGGCGGCCTCGTGGGGCTTACGCAGTGTCTTGCGATTTGCGATGACGCTGCGCGCTGTTGGTGGCTGATTTCAAGCGCCAAGACACAGTCAGCGAACATCGTCATTTCAACTCCGCCGTCGGATGGGTGGCGCGCGCGAACGGATCTCGATGCGTAAACGGCTGCTCGCCGCGCGCCACCCATCACCGCCCACACCCCAGATGCCGGTGCCATTAGCAAGCAGCTCGCCGCATTCGCGCGAGCGCAGATAGCCACGACGAACGCCAACACGCATGCAGCTTGCGGCCGCCCGCGCGGCCGCAAGCTGCGGCCGACGCAAGATTCGCCAATAACCACAGGTCCAGCAGCGCAACAGGCCAAAAATTCGGTAGCTCGCCGCTACAACAGAACCTGCAAACAGACTTACTTAGCGTAGACCAGATCCCGCAATCCCAGCGACAACCCCGGCCAATAAGTAATGATCATCAGGCAAACAATCACCACCCCCACAAACGGAATCAACGGCTTGATCAACCTCTCCAACGGCAACTTAGCCACCGCGCAAGCCGCGAAAAGATTCACGCCGAACGGCGGCGTAATCATCCCCAGCGCCAGGTTCACCACCATGATGATCCCGAAGTGCACCGGCTCCACGCCGAACTTCAGCGCCACCGGCAGCAGCAAGGGCGCCAGCACCACGATGGATGCCGAGGTTTCGATGAACATGCCGATGACGAACAGCGCCGCGTTCACGCCCATCAGGAAGCTGAACTTGGTGTCGAAGATCTGCGCCAGCCACAGGCCCAGCGCGTCCGGGATGCCCGCACGGTTGAGCAGGAAGCTGAAGATGCCGGCGTTGGCGATCACGAACATGATCACGGCCGTCGACACCACCGACTTGTGCAGCGTCTCGGACAGCTGCTTGAAGCTCAAGCGGCGGTAGATGAACTTGCCCACCACCACCGCGTACATCACGGCCACCACCGAGGCTTCGGTCGGCGTGAACACGCCGCCATAGATGCCGCCCAGGATGATGACCGGCATCAGCAGCGCCAGCCAGGCGTTCTTGAACGCGGGCCACAGCGGCAGGCGGCCTTCGCCGTCGCGCTTGCCCAGGTTGTTGCGCTTGGCGTAGAGCCAGACGTAGAGCATCAGCGCCACGCCGATCAGGATGCCGGGCATGACACCGGCGATGAACAGCTCGCCGGTCGAGGTGTCGGTGGACACCGCGAACAGGATCATCGGGATGGACGGCGGGATGATCACGCCCAGTTCCGCCGCGCTGGCCTGCAAGGATGCGGCGAAGGGCGCGGGGTAGCCGTGCCGGATCATGGCGGGAATCAGGATCGCGCCCACCGCGAAGGTGGTGGCGACGCTGGAGCCGGCCACGGCGGCGAAGATCATGCAGGTCAGCACGCAGGTGCAGGCCAGGCCGCCCTGGATGCCACCCACCACGCTCTTGGCGAACTCCACCATGCGTTCGGAGATGCCGCCGGCTTCCATCAGGTTGCCGGCCAGAATGAAGAAGGGGATGGCGACCAGCGGGTACTTGTCCAGCGCGGCGAACAGCTGCTGGGCCACTACCACCCAGGGCAGGCCGGCAGCGCCGACTCCCGCCAGGCTGGCCAGGCCGATCGACACGGCGACCGGCACGGACAGCCCGAAGAAGATCAGCATCGAGACAATCATTAATTGGGACATGGCGTTATCTGCTGCTTATGTTCGATGGGGGCGGCTCAGCCTTGCGCGTCGTTGCGCACAGGCACCTCGTCTTCCTCGCCGGCGCACCAGCGGGCCAGCACGGCGATGGCTGCCAGGGTGGCGCCCACGGGGATGGCCAGGTAGATCCAGGAAATCGAAATGTCCAGGCTGGGCACGTTCTGGAAACGCACGCGATAGGTCATGTTGCCGCCGATCCAGGCCAGAAAGCCCAGGAATCCGGCGCAGACCAGGCCGATGACGGCTTCGAGCACGCGGCGGCGCGTGCCGCCCAGCAGGTTGCGCAGCAGCTCCACGCTGATCATGGCGCCGTGGCGGAAGGCCAGGGCCACGCCCAGCAGCACGGTCCAGATCAGGAGGGCGCGGGTCAGCACCTCGCTCCAGTCGGCCGGGGAGTGCAGCACGAAACGCGCGATGACTTGGTAGAAGGCGGCGGCCGCGGCGGCGACCAGCAGCAATTGGGCAAGGACCGAGACCACTTTGAACAGGGCGCGGTCGAAGGCGCAAAGCAAACGCATGATGAATCCCGTTGGCGATGTACGCAAAGGATGGGAACGAAAGCGGCGGGACCGGGATCCCGCCGCCAGGGGCGATGCGCCCCGGGTCGGGGCGAGGCCCTGTTTACTTGGTGTCGCGGATCGAGTCGATCAGCTTCTTGTCGAACTTCTTGTAGTACTCGGGGTAGGCGGGCTCGACGGCGGCGGCGAAGGCGGCGCGGTCCACTTCGGACACCTGCATGCCTTCCTTCTTCAGCTGTTCGACGCCCGTCTTCTCGATGTTGTCCACGTAGGCGCGCATGGCCTGGGCGGATTCCTTGCCGGCCTTGTCGAAGTTGGCCTTGTCCGCGGCCGACAGGCCGTCGTACACGTTGGCCGACATCAGCACCAGGGCCGGGCCATAGACGTGGCCGGTCAGCGACAGGTACTTCTGCATTTGCGACAGCTTGGCCGAGGTGATCACCGACAGCGGGTTTTCCTGGCCGTCGATGGTGCCTTGCTGCAGGGCGGTGGCGACTTCAGGCCAGGCCATGGGGGTGGGCAGGATGCCGATCTGGCGGAAAGCCGTGATGTGGATCGGGTTTTCCGTGGTGCGGATCTTCAGGCCCTTGGCGTCGGCCGGCGTCTTGACCGGGCGGACGTTGTTGGTCAGGTGGCGGAAGCCCTGTTCGCCCCAGGCCAGGGCGACGATGCCGCGGCTGGGGAACTTTGCCAGCATATCTTGTCCGATCTTGCTGTCCAGCACGTTGCGGGCGTGCGGCAGGTCGCGCAGCAGGAAGGGGATGTCGAAAACGCCGGTCTCGGGCACGAAGTTCAGGGTGGCGCCGGTCGAGACGATGGCCAGATCGATGGTGCCGATCTGCAGGCCTTCGATCACTTCGCGCTCGCCGCCCAGCGCGCTGTTGGCGAATTGCTGTACCTTGTACTTCCCGCCCGAGGAGGCTTCGATGGACTTGGCCAGCGCGTCGGCGCCGGCGCCGTAGTGCGACGAGGTGGACAGCGCGTAGGCCATCTTCAAGGTGTTCTGCGCCGTGGCGGGCAGGGAGGTTGCGGCCGCGCAGGCGGCCAGAATCGTGGCGGCAAGCCAGGATTTACGCATCGTCTTCTCCAGGTTTTGAGTATCTTTATGGGTGGCTCTGCCTCCCGCCCCGGGATGATATCGGGATTCAGCCTTGATTCAGGCCGTTGGTTAACATTGTGGAATGATGGATTTCCCTGATATGTCACGGGCCAGGCGCCCAGGTTTTTGGTCCACCCTGCGCCAAGGCGCCAGGATGATGATGCGTGACGCCCGCGCCGGCGAGCTGCGGCTGCTGGTGCTGGCGCTGGTCGTGGCGGTGGCCGCGGTGACCAGCGTCGGCTTCCTGGCGGACCGGGTCGGCCGCGCGCTGGAGCGCGACGCCGGGCAGATGCTGGGGGCCGATCTGGTCCTGGACGCCGACGAGCCCGTGCCCGCCGCCTTCATGGACCAGGCCCGCGAACGCGGCCTGACCGTGTCCAGCACCTGGCAGTTTCCGTCCATGGTGGGAGCGGGCGACGGCGCGCAACTGGCCGCGCTGAAAGCGGTGGAGCCGGGCTACCCGCTGCGCGGCGCCCTGCGCGTGGCGGGCGCGCCGTTCGAGCCCGACGCCGCGACACGCGATGTACCGCCGGAGGGCGCGGTCTGGGTGGACGCCCAATTGCTGTCCCTGCTGAACCTGAAGGTGGGCGACACGCTGAACGTGGGCGACGCCCACCTGCGCGTGGACCGCGTGATCACCTATGAGCCGGACCGCGGCATGCAGTTCATCAACGTGGCGCCGCGCGTGCTGCTGCGCGCCAGCGACCTGCCCGCCACGGGTCTGATCGCGCCGGGCAGCCGCATCGGCTACGCCATGCTGGTCGCGGGCCAGCCCGACGCCGTGGCCGGGTACTCGGCGTGGCTCAAGCAGAACCTGAAGCGCGGCCAGAAGGTCGCCACGCTGGAATCCGGCCGTCCGGAAGTGCGCCGCACGCTGGACCGGGCGCAGCGCTTCCTGTCGCTGGTGGCGCTGCTGGCGGTGCTGATATCGGCGGTGGCCGTGGCCCTGGCGGCCGGCCGCTACATGACGCGCCACCGCGACGGCATCGCGGTCATGCGCTGCCTGGGGGCGGTGCAGTCGCAGGTGTCGCGCATGCTGACGCTGGAATTCACCCTGGTCGGCCTGTTCTCGTCGGCCGCGGGCTGTCTGCTGGGCTACGCGGTGCATCAGGTGCTGGTGATGCTGCTGGGCTCGCTCATAGCCACCACCTTGCCCGCGCCCTCGGCCATTCCGGCCTTGCAGGGACTGCTGACCGGTCTTTTGCTGTTGCTGGGCTTCGCCTTGCCGGCGCTGGCCCAGTTGCGCCACGTGCCGCCCGCCCGGGTGCTGCGGCGCGATGCCGACACGCTGAGCGCGCGCAGCGCCCTGGGTTACACCCTGGGGGCTGTGGGTTTTGCCCTGCTGATCTGGTGGTTTGCCGGCGACGCCAAGCTGGGCGGCGTGGTGGCGGGCGGCTTCCTGGGGGCCTTCGCCGTGTTTGCGCTGGTGGCCTGGTTGTGCATCCTGGGTCTGGCGCGGGTGCGCCGGCTGGCGGCCGGCCTGCCGGCGCTGCGCTTCGCGTTGGCCGGGGTGGTACGCCGGCGTGCCGCCACCATCACCCAGGTCTGCGCCCTGGCGGTGGGCCTGATGGCGCTGCTGTTGCTGACCATGACGCGCACCGACCTGATCCAGGGCTGGCAGCGGACTCTGCCGCCGGACGCGCCCAACCGCTTCCTCATCAATGTGCAGCCGGACCAGCGCCAGGCCGTGACGGACGCGCTCACGCGCGAAGGCCTGGGCCGCATCACGCTGGCGCCGATGGTGCGCGGGCGGCTGATCGCCATCAACGGCAAGCCCGTGGGGCCGGACGACTACGAGGAGCCTCGCGCCAAGCGCTTGGTGGACCGCGAGTTCAACCTGTCCTATGGCGACGAATTGCCGTCCTCCAACCGCATCGAGCAGGGCCGCTGGCTGGAACCGGGTGCGGCCGAGGTGTCGCTGGAGTCGGGCCTGGCCAAGACGCTGGGCCTGGCGCTGGGCGACAAGATGACCTTCGACGTGGCGGGCCAGCAGGCCGAGGTGGCCGTGACCAGCACCCGACGGGTCGATTGGGATACGATGCGCGTCAATTTTTTCGCCATCCTCACGCCTGCCGCGCTGGCCGACATGCCCCAAAGCTGGATCACTTCCTTTTACCTGCCGCCTGAAAAGGCCTCGGTCCTGCCGGCGCTGGTGCGCGAGTTCCCGAACCTGACGGTGTTCGACGTGGGCGCCATCCTGCAGCAGCTGCAATCCGTGCTGAACGAGGTGGGCAAGGCAGTCCAGCTGCTGTTCCTGTTCACCCTGGCCGCCGGCGTGCTGGTGCTGTCCGCGGCGCTGACCGCCACGCGCGACGAGCGCATGCGCGAAGCCGCCGTGCTGCGCGCGCTGGGCGCGACCCGCAGCCAGCTGGCGCGCTCCCAGCGCATCGAACTGTGGGCGGTGGGCGGCCTGGCCGGCCTCCTGGCGGCGGCCGGCGCCACGGCGATCGCTTGGGCTTTGTCAACGCAGGTCTTTGATTTCACTATTACTCTTAGCCTCTGGCCGTGGCTGGCGGGCATCGCCGCGGGCATGCTGGGCGCCTGGGCGGGCGGCGCCCTGGCCCTGCGCGGCGTGTTGCGCACGCCGCCCCTGGTCACCCTACGAGAAACCTGATGACAGCCCGCGTCCATACGATTAGCGAACCCGTGGAAAATTCCAGCAGTATTTTTGATCTACTAGGCGGCGAGCCGGGCGTGCGCGCCCTGGTGGACCGCTTCTATGACCTGATGGACATGGAGCCTGACCTGAAAGAGCTGCGGGCGGCCCATGGCCCCAGCCTGGACCAGGCGCGCGACAAGCTGTTCTGGTTCTTGTGTGGCTACTTCGGCGGCCCGGACCACTATATAGAACGCTTTGGCCATCCGCGGCTGCGCGCCAGGCACCTGCCGTTCTCGATCGGCGAGGTCGAGCGCGACCAGTGGGTCATCTGCATCGGGCGCGCCATGGAAGACCAGGGGATCGAACCGGCCCTGGTCGAGCGGCTGCTGCAGTCCTTCTACGGCGTGGCCGACTGGATGCGCAACCGTGAAGGCTGAAGCCGATTCCCGATCCGGCGAACGGCGCCTGGCCTGGTCCGGCCCCCTGGGCGGAGCCATGTTGAGCGACCCCTCGCGGCTGGCCGAGGCCGGCCCGGACCTGTTCAACCCGGCGCATTACGGCGAACGGGCGCGGCCGGTGGACGCCGGCGGGCGCCAGGCGGCCTGGTTCGTGCAGGGCGCGGGCTGGCAGGGCGTGTTGCGCCGCTACCGCCGCGGCGGGATGATCGCGCGCATCAGCCGCGACGCCTATCTCTGGAACGGCGAGGCCCGCACCCGCAGCTTCCGTGAATACCGCCTGCTGGCCGCCATGCGCGCCCAGGGCCTGGCGGTGCCGGCGCCGCTGGCCGCGGCCTACTGGCGGCAAGGCCCGATCTACCGCGCGGCCATCGTGGTCGAGCGCATCCCCGGCGTGCGGCCCCTGGCCCAGACGCTGGCCGAGCCGGTCTGGCAGGCGGCGGCCGAGGCCATCGTGCGCATGCACCGCGCCGGCGTCTGGCATGCCGACCTCAACGCCTTCAACATCTTGGTGGGCAGCGACGGCCGCGTCTGGCTGATCGATTTCGACCGCGGCACGCAAGGCTCCCTGTCGGACCGCCAGCGCGAGGCCAACCTGGAACGCCTGCGCCGTTCGCTGCGCAAGGTGGCTGGAGAAGAGGGCGAGCGCTTCTGGCTGCGCCTGCGCGACAGCTACTGGACGGCCTGGGGCGTGGGAATCCAGCCCTGACCGGGCGGGGGGCGGCCAAATGCCGCCATCGGGCCCAAATCGCGCCAATCGCCCGGCAAAGTTGGGCAGGTCCTCGCTAAAAAGCTTTATCATTTCGCCTTTTGGTACTCCTGTCACATACGGCATAACGCAAGGGGGCTGGTGATGAAATTAAGGGCGGGCATGCGCTGGGCGCTAGGGGCGATGCTGGTCACGGCGGCCTCCTCGGCGGCGGTGGCGCAGAACAAGGTCGTCAACGTCTACAACTGGGCCGAATACACGGCTCCGGACACGATTCCCGGTTTCGAAAAGGAAACCGGCATCAAGGTCCGCTATGACGTCTACGACAGCAACGACACCCTGCAGGCCAAGCTGTTGGCCGGCAAATCGGGCTATGACGTCGTTGTCCCGTCCACGCATTACGCCTCGCGCCAGATCGAAGCCGGCCTGTTCCAGAAGCTGGACAAGTCCAAGATCCCGAACTGGAAGTACCTGGATCCCGAAGTGATGGCGCTGGTCGCCACCGTCGATCCCGGCAACGAGTACGCCATCCCCTGGGGCTACGGCACCAACGGCTTGGGCTACAACGTCACCAAGGTCAAGCAGATCATGGGCGACGGCGTGGACCTGGCCAGCTGGGACATGATCTTCAAGCCCGAGAATGCCGCCAAGCTGAAGGAATGCGGCATCTCCATGCTGGACGAAGCCGCCCAGGTGTTCCCGGCCGTGCTGAAGTACCTGGGCAAGGATCCCAACAGCACCAACGCGGACGACTACAAGGCCGCGCTGGACGTGCTGATGAAGATCCGCCCGTACATCCGCCAGTTCAGCTCGTCGGGCTATATCGACGAGCTGGCCGTGGGCGACCTGTGCATGGTCTACGGCTTCTCCGGCGACGTGATGATCGCCCGCAAGCGCGCCCAGGACGCCAAGAAGTCCTATGAAGTGAACTACTTCATTCCGAAGGGCGGCGCGCCCGCGTGGTTCGACCTGATGGTCATCCCCAAGGATGCCCCGCATCCCGAAGAGGCGCTGGCCTTCATCAACTACATCGAAACGCCCAAGGTGCACGCGGCCATCACCAACACCATGTTCTACCCCAACGCCAACAAAGAGGCGCGGCAGTACGTGGTCAAGGACGTGGCCGACAATCCCATGATCTACCCGCCGGCGGAGGTCTCCAAGACCTTGTACGTGATCAAGGCGCTGCCCTTGAACATCCAACGCCTGCAAAACCGGATGTGGTCCGAGCTGAAGTCTGGAAGATAAGTCATCATGAGCGATAGCCGTTACTCGGCGCAGCATTCGGCCGATCCGGACGAGTTCGTCCGGATCGCCGATGTCGTAAAGATCTTCGGCGATGTGGTCGCCGTCCGTTCCGTCAATCTCTCGGTCAAGCGCAACGAGATCTTCGCCCTGCTCGGCAGTTCGGGCAGCGGCAAGTCCACCTTGCTGCGCATGCTGGCGGGCTTCGAGGAAGCCACCTCGGGTCAGATTTTCCTGGACGGCGAGGACATCACGCGCGTGCCGCCGTACCGCCGGCCCGTGAACATGATGTTCCAGTCCTACGCGCTGTTCCCGCACATGACGGTCGAGGCCAACGTGGCCTTCGGCCTGAAGCAGGAGGGCGTGGACCGGGCCGAGATCCATGACCGCGTGTTCGAAGCCCTGGACCTGGTCCAGATGGCCGGCTATTCGCGCCGCAAGCCCAACCAGCTGTCGGGCGGCCAGCAGCAGCGCGTGGCGCTGGCGCGCAGCCTGGTCAAGCGGCCCAAGCTGCTGCTGCTGGACGAGCCCATGTCCGCATTGGACAAGCAGATCCGCCAGAAGACCCAGATCGAACTGGTGAAGATCCTGGAGCAGGTCGGCGTGACCTGCATCATGGTCACGCACGACCAGGAAGAAGCCATGACCATGGCGCATCGCCTGGCCGTCATGACCGAAGGCCAGATCGTCCAATGCGGCACGCCGCAGGACGTCTACGCCTTCCCGAATTCCCGCTTCGTCGCCAGCTTCATCGGCTCGACCAATATGTTCACCGGCACCATCGTGGTCGATGAGCCCGACCACGTCGCCATCGAGTGCGGCGAGCTGACCCGGCCGCTCTTCGTCAACCACGGCGTGAGCGAGCCGCTGGGCATGGAAGTGCACGTCTCCATCCGCCCCGAAAGGCTGGTGGTGTCGCGCGAGCAGCCCGAAGCCGAATACAACTGGGCCCACGGCATGGTCAGCCACATGGCGTGGATGGGCAGCTACGCGCTGTATCAGATCCGCCTGGATTCCGGCAAGACGGTCGAGGCCAGCGTGCCCAGCCAGCTGCTGGCCCAGATGGACGCGCCCGGCATCGACGAAGAGATCTTCGTCAGTTGGGACGCCGACAGCGCCACGGTGCTGGCGTCATGATCCGCTTTTCGCCCCGCGACTGGTTGCCGTCGGGCCGGGCGCTGGCGGTGGTGCCGCCGTTCGCCTGGCTGGTGCTGTTCCTGCTGGTGCCGTTCCTGCTGGTCCTGAAGATCAGTTTCGCCGAGCTGAAGTTCGGCATTCCACCGTACACCTCGTTGGCGGAATTCAAGGACGAAGCGGTGCAGTTCAGCCTGCACCTGCGCGGCTACATCCTGCTGTTCACGGACAGCCTGTACTTCGCCACCTACCTGAACTCGGTGAAGATCGCCGCCATCACCACGCTTTTCTGCGTGTTGATCGGCTATCCCATCGCCTACTACATCGCGCGTTCCTCGCCTGCGGTGCGCAACCTGCTGCTGTTGGGCGTGATCCTGCCGTTCTGGACCTCGCTGCTGTTGCGGGTGTACGCCTGGGTCGGCATCCTGCGCAACGACGGTCTGCTCAACAACCTGTTGCAGGGCTTGGGCATCATTTCCAGCCCGCTGGAAATCTACCGCACCGACGTCGCGGTCTATATCGGCATGGTCTATGCCTACCTGCCGTTCTTCATCCTGCCGCTGTACGCCACGCTGGTGAAGATGGACCTGCGCCTGCTGGAAGCCGCCTACGACCTGGGCGCCAAGCCCTGGCAGGCGTTCTGGCAGATCACCGTGCCGCTGTCGCGCCAGGGCGTGATCGCGGGCGCCATGCTGGTGTTCATCCCGGCGGTGGGCGAATACGTGATCCCGGAAATGCTGGGCGGCGCCAACACGCTCATGATGGGCCGTCTCATGTGGAATGAATTCTTCAACAACGCCGACTGGCCCATGGCTTCGGCCGTGACCTGCGTGATGGTGCTGTTGCTGCTGTTGCCGCTGGTGTATTTCCAATACAACCAGGTCAAGCAGCAGGAGCAGCCGGGCGGAGGCAGCAAATGAACGGGCCCAACAAGACTTTGCGCGCCGTCGTGCTGGGGCTGGGGTACTTCTTCCTGTACGTGCCCATCATCAGCCTGATGGTGTTCTCGTTCAACGAGTCGCCCACCGTCACGTCCTGGACCGGCTTCTCGTTCCGCTGGTATCACTCGCTGTTCAACGACGACGCGCTGCTGCGCGCGGCCTGGCTGTCGTTCCGCATCGCCGCCATGACCGCCACCGCCGCGGTCATCATCGGCACCTGGGCCGGCTATGTGCTGGGCCGCATGGGGCGCTTTCGTGGCTTCGCGCTGTACGTGGGCATGCTCAGCGCGCCCCTGGTGATTCCAGAAGTGGTGCTGGGCATCTCGCTCTTGCTGATGTTCGTGGAACTGCGCGGCAGCCTGGGCTGGCCCGCTGAAAACGGCATCTTTACGATCTGGGTCGGCCACGTGACCCTGTGCATGGCCTTTGTGGCGGTGGTCATCCAGACGCGCATCCGCGACCTGGACCGTTCGCTGGAAGAGGCCGCGCTGGACCTGGGCGCCACGCCCATGACCGTGTTCTTCAAGATCACGCTGCCGCTGATCGCGCCGGCGCTGGCCTCGGCCTGGCTGCTGTCCTTCACCCTGTCGCTGGACGACGTGGTGCTGGCGTCGTTCCTGTCCGGCCCCAGCTCCAGCACGCTGCCCATGGAAGTATTTTCCCGGGTGCGCCTGGGGCTGAAACCCGAGATCAACGCGCTGGCGACACTATTCATCCTGGCGGTCGGCACCTGCGTGATCCTGGCCAACCGCATGCAATGGCGCAAGGAGTCCGAACCCAAATGAAGCAAACCACCCTGTACGGCCTGACGAAGTGCAGCACCTGCGTCAAGGCGCGCGACTGGCTGACCGCCCACGGCGTAGACCACGCGTTCGTGGATTACCGCGACAATCCGGTGCCCGCCGCCACGCTGAAGTCCTGGTCCGACCTGGTCGGCGGCTGGGAAAAGCTGGTCAACCGCACGTCCATGACCTGGCGCAACCTGCCCGAAGATCGCAAGACGGCGCACACCGATGCCCAGTGGAGCCAGTTGATCGCCGAGTATCCGGCGCTGGTGCGCCGCCCGGTCACGGTCACGCCCGATGGCGAGGTCAGCGTTGGCTTCAGCGAAAAGCGCTACGGCGAACGTTTCGCCTGAGGCGTCGGCCCGGGCCGGCTTGGCGCCAGACGCGCCTGGCCGGGCCTTGCCCGACACCTTCTTCGACCGCGACGCCGCGCAGCTGGCGCGCGAGTTGCCGGGCAAGGTCATCCGGCACCGCGTGGGCGGCCTGTGGCTGTCGGCCCGCATCATCGAGACCGAAGCCTATTACCTGGAAGAGAAGGGCAGCCATGCCTCGCTGGGCTACACCCACAAGCGGCGCGCCCTGTTCATGGACGGCGGCACGGTCTACATGTATTACGCCCGTGGCGGCGATTCGCTGAACTTCAGCGCTGGCGGACCGGGCAACGCCGTGCTGATCAAATCCGCCTTTCCGTGGACGGACGCGCTGTCCGGGCCGCAGGCGCTGGCCCGCATGCTGCAGTTGAACCCGGATGCTCAGGGGCGGCCGCGGCCGGTCTCCGGCCTGTGCGCCGGCCAGACCCTGCTGTGCCGGGCGCTGGGCCTGAAAGTGCCGGACTGGGACGCGCGCCGTTTCGATCCGCGGGCGCTGTACGTGGAGGATGTGGGTGAATCGCCCGGGGCCCTGATCTGCACCACGCGCCTGGGCATACCCCTGGGGCGGGACGAACACCTGCACTACCGCTTTGTCGACCCAGCCTATGCGGCTTTCTGCACGCGCAACCCCTTGCGCCGCGGACAGCGCGCCGGCCATGACTATGCATGGGTGGACCGCCAGGGCGTGGTGTTGCCGCAGGCGCCGCAGCCGTAGCGGATCAGCGTGCGTTCTGGCCGTGGCTGGGGCGGGCGCCTCAGAACCCGCCAGTGGCAATGCGTTCGGCCAGGGCCGCGCGCATGCGCATGTACTTGCGCTGGATGCGCCGGCTGTTCAGACGCTTGCTCCAGGCATAGATCGGGATCAGCGGCAGCCCGCCGAAGCCGTCGATCAGGTACAGGCCCTGCTTGCCGTCGGCGTTCAGGCCGCAGGCGATGTTGCTGGCGGAGACGTCATGCAGTACCACATGGGCATCGGCCAGATCCTGGAAGAATTCGTCGAGCTGCGCGCTGAGGGCATCATCCAGCTTGCCTTGCTTGGCCAGGTCCGTCACGTTGGGGGCGATATTGCCGTTGGCGTCGCAGATTTTCTCGACCACCAGGCCCAGGCCCAGGGTGGTTTGGGCAACGCCGAGTATGCGCGCCATGGGCACCTGCCATACGCCCGAGGGGCGGGTGGTGGTGGTGACGTATTCGTAGATTTCGGTCAGGTAGACGCGGTATGCGCTTTCGCGCTGGTACTGCTTGTACCAGCGCTTGAACGGGCGGGTTTCAAGGTAAATCGCGCGGGCGCGCATGTCCATGACCTTGACGAGCAAGGACGGCATGTTGGGGTGCTGGAAGATGTGCCGGTCATGGCCGGAGGCGACCGGCGTGGCGGCGTTCAGGTCCAGCGGTCCGAAGATGGACTGGAAAGTCGCCGCGGGCGTACAGAGGGAGGGATCTGCGGGGTTCAAGGGGAGATCAAGCCTGTTTGGATGCTCCCGAGTTTAATCCTTGAGCCGGAGCATGAGTCCGCCAGATGCCGAATCTCGGCCGGATTTACCGGGGAAGACGTGGCCGGGGTCCTACAATCCCGGCTTTGGAGACGCATCTTTTGAACGACATTCATCTGCTTTGGATCGCCGCGGGCGGCGCCGTTCTGGCCTTTCTGGCGGCCTTGCTGGCATGGCTGCGCCCGCCCGCGCCGGATGCCCGGCTCGACGCGCTGCTGGAAAGCCTGGAACGGACCGAGCGCGCGCTGCGCTCCGACATCGTGGAAGGTCAGCGCGGCCTGCGCAGCGAATTCGCGGACTCCACCCGCGCCCTGCGGGTGGAGCTGTCGCAGTCGCATGGCGATCTGCGCGCCGGGCTGTCGCGCGACGCCCAGGCCGCGCGCGCCGAGTCGGCGGAATCCCTGGCGCGCTTTGCCGCCGGCTTCTCCGAGCAGTTGCAGGGTCTTATCCAGATCAATGAACGGCGCTTGATGGAAGTGCGCGCCACGGTGGACCAGCGCCTGCAATCGTTGCAAACCGACAACAGCGCCAAGCTCGACGAGATGCGCCGCACCGTGGACGAAAAGCTCCACGCCACGCTGGAGCAGCGCCTGGGCGAGTCCTTCAAGCTGGTGTCGGACCGCCTGGAAGCCGTGCACAAGGGGCTGGGCGAAATGCAGGCGCTGGCGGCGGGGGTGGGCGACCTGAAGCGGGTGCTGACCAACGTCAAGTCGCGCGGTACCTGGGGCGAAGTGCAACTGGCCAGGCTGATCGAAGACAACATGACGCCGGACCAGTACGCCAGCAACATCAAGCCCGTGCCGGGCAGCGATGCGGTGGTGGAATTCGCCATCCGCCTGCCGGGGCGCGGGGATGGCGGCGAACCCGTCTGGCTGCCGATCGACGCCAAGTTTCCCAAGGAAGAATACGAGCGTCTCATGGACGCGCAGGAAGCCGCCGACACCGAAGGCGTGAAGAGCGCCGGGGCCGCGCTGGGCCGGGCGGTCGAGCTGCAGGCGCGCCTGATCGCGGGCAAGTACGTGGCGCCGCCGCACACCACCGACTTCGCCATCATGTTCCTGCCCACCGAAAGCCTGTACGCCGAGGTGCTGCGCCGCCCGGGCCTGCTGGACAAACTGCATGACCTGCGCATCAACGTGGCGGGTCCCAGCAACCTGGCGGCGCTGCTCAACAGCCTGCAGATGGGTTTCCGCACGCTGGCGATCGAGCAGCGCTCGTCCGAGGTCTGGCAGGTGCTGCGCGCGGTCAAGACGGAGTTCGGCAAGTTCGGCGAATCGCTGGCCAGCGTCAAGAAGACCCTGGACACCGCCAGCAACAAGATCGGCCAGACGGAAGTGCGCACCCGCGCCATGCTCAAAAACCTGAAAGCCGTCGAGGCGCTGCCCGACGCCGACGCCCGGCTCCTGCTGGGCGCGGCGGATGAGGGCGACATCGGGGACGAGGACGAAGACCAGGCCACAGGCCCGAACTGATCCGGCCGCGGCGGCATCGCAGGGGCGTGAGCTTGTTGCCCGCTGCGACTGCCGATATCCTGGCGCTAGCGGCAATCCGCCGTCAGACACCTGGAGCATTGCAAGCATGAGCACCGCTGAACGCCATGATTCCTCCACCCTGGACGCGACGGCGCTGGGCGCCGATATCGCGCAGGGGGCCGTCACTGCGCTTGTTGCGATGCAGCAGGCGGTGGACCGGGTGGCGGCCCGCAATCCCTCGATCAACGCGGCCTGCGGCCTGCAGGCGGAAATCGGCCTGCGCCTGGCGCAGTCGCTGGACGAGGAACTGGCCGGCCTGTCGCAGGAACAGCGGCTGGCGCAGCTGCGCAAGCGTCCGTTCCTGGGCGTACCCACCTTGCTCAAGGACCTGGGCACCGCGGCGCTGGGCCTGCCCAGCGCCATGGGCTCGGTGCTGTATGGCCAGGTGGAATGGAACGTCGACGCCGAAATCGTCAAGCGCTACCGCCGCGCCGGCCTGATTCCGTTCGGCCGCACGACCAGCGCCGAATTGGGCCTGAGTCCCACCACCGAGTCGCCGGTCTACGGGCCGGCCACCCAGAATCCCTGGAAGGCCGGCCACAGCGCCGGCGGATCCAGCGGCGGCGCGGGCGCTGCGCTGGCCAGCGGCATGGTGCGCATCGCCCATGGCAGCGACGGCGGCGGGTCGATCCGCATTCCCTCGTCCTGCTGCGGCGTGCTCGGCCTGAAGCCCTCGCGCGGCCTGATGCCGCTGGGCCCGCTGAAGGGTGAAGGCTGGGGCGGCCTGGCCACCGAACACATGATGACCTTGTCGGTGCGCGACTGCGCCGCATCGCTGGACATCAGCGCCGGCGCCGACGTGGGCGCGCCTTATGCCGCGCCGGCGCAGCCGGTGGATTCCTACCGCGCCGTGGTGGCGCGCGTCGCCGCCGATCCGCAGTCGGCCGCGCGGCGCCGCATTGCCTTCGTCAACACGACCTACGAGGGCGAGGCCATCCATCCCGAAGTGGCGGCCGCCGTGGACGAGGCCGCGCGCCTTTTCGCTTCGCTGGGCCATGAGCTGGTGCCTGCCGCGCCGCCGGTGGGGTCCGAGGAAGTGCTGTCGCCCATGCTGCCGCTGATCGCGAGCGCGGCGGCCAACGCCATCGACGCCTTCGTGGCCGCGCGCGGACGCCGCCTGGCCGCCGATGAACTGCAGCCGACCACGCTGGGCGCGCGCGAATACGCCCGCGCCATCTCCGGCGCGCAGTACGTGGCCTGCGTCGATACCTGCCACGAGATCACGCGCCGGGTCGGCCGTTTCCTGGAACGCGACGGCGCGCATGGCTACGACCTGTTCCTGAGCCCGGTGCTGGCGCAGCCGCCGGCGCCCATCGGCCGCTACGCCATGGACAACGCCGACTACCTGGCCTACCGTCTGGGCAAGAAGGGCGTCATCGGCTATTCGCCTTTTGCGCCCTTGGCCAACCTCACCGGCATGCCCGCCATCTCCATCCCCTTCGGCATGTCATCCGACGGCCTGCCCATCGGCATCCAGCTCATGGGACCGTTGGGCAGCGAGGCGCTGCTGTTGGAACTGGCGGCGCAGGTCGAGGCGCTGCGGCCCTGGGCCCTGGTGGCGCCGATGGCCAGATAGGGCCGAAGGGGCAGACCGCGCCGCGGGCGGGCGGCGCATCAGTGGACCGATCCAGGGAGCAGCCATGTCATCGTTCGCGACGCACACCGTATCCAACCAGGTTCCGCCCCTGGAGGACTACTCCTTGTACGAGACCGACCCGGCCTTGCGCGAGGCGGTGCGGCGCGAAGGCGCGCAAGCCTGGGCGGCTGACCTGGCGGCACATGGCGCCTGGCTGGGCCGGGCGCAGACGCTGGAAGCCGGCGCGCAGGCCAACCGCTGCCCGCCACGCCTGATCAGCTACGACCGCGGCGGCCATCGCATCGACCGCGTCGAATTCCACCCCTCCTGGAATCTGCTGATGGGCGGCATCATGGCGCGCGGCCTGCACAGCCGCGCTTGGGCGCAGCCCGAGCCGGGCGCGCAGGTGGCGCGGGCCGCGGCCTATCTCATGCAGGGCCAGGTCGAGGCGGGCAGCCTGTGTCCCACCACCATGACATTTGCCGCGGTGCCGCTGTTGCAGCGCGAACCTGCAGGCGTCGTGGACTTCGGCGGGCAGTGGCTGAATGCCTTGTATTCACGGGATTTCGACGGCGCCGACGCGCCGCTGGCCGCCAAGCGCTCGGCCCTGATAGGCATGGGCCTGACCGAAAAACAGGGCGGCTCGGACCTGCGCGCCGTCACCACGCGCGCCACGCCCGTGGGCGCGGCTGGCAGGGGACGCGCCTATCTGCTGGTGGGCCACAAATGGTTCTTCTCGGTGCCGCAAGCCGACGCGCACCTGGTGCTGGCCCAGACCGACGAAGGGCTCAGTTGCTTTTTCGTGCCGCGCTGGATACCGGATGGGCCGCGCAATGCCGTGCGCGTGCGCCGGCTGAAGGACAAGCTCGGCAATCGCAGCAATGCCAGCGCCGAGGTCGAGTTCGAGGATGCCTGGGGCGTCATGGTGGGCGAACCGGGCCGCGGCCTGGTGGTGCTGCTGGAGATGGCCGCCACCACCCGGCTGGATTGCGTGCTGGGCAGCGCGGCGCTGCTGCGGCAGGCGCTGGTGCAGTCGGCCCATCATGCGCGCCACCGCCACGCCTTCGGCAAGCCCTTGATCGAACAGCCGCTGATGCGCAACGTGTTGGCCGATCTGGCGCTTGAAAGCGAGGCGGCCATGGCGCTGGGACTGCGGCTGGCGCGCGCCGTGGACGAGCGCGGCGATGCCAGCGCGCGCGCCCTGGTCCGCGTGGGCACGCCGGCCGCCAAGCTCTGGGTCTGCAAGCGCGCCATCGCCGCGGTGGCAGAGTGCATGGAAGTCTGGGGTGGCAACGGCTACGTGGACGACGGCCCGATGCCCAGGCTTTACCGCGAAACCCCGGTCAATTCCATCTGGGAAGGCTCCGGCAATGTGATGGCGCTGGACGTGTTGCGGGCCTTGCAGCGCGAGGCCGAGGCGCTGCCCGCGCTGGAGCGCGAGTTCGCGCAGGCGGCGGGCCGCTACCAGGACTTCGACGACGCGCTGGCGCGTTGGCGGGCCTTGCTGGCCGACGGCGCCCAGGCCGAGTTCCAGGCGCGCCGCATTGCCGCCGGCCTGGCACGGTTGTGGCAGGCCGCCTTGCTGATCCAGCATGCGCCCGTGCCGGTGGCGCAGGCTTTTGTCGCCAGCCGCCTGAACGCGGGCGGCGGCGTATTCGGCGAACTGGCGGCGGGTGTGGATGCGCAGGCCATCCTGGCGCGGGCGTGGCCTGCCGCCGCATGCTAAATTTCCTGGCTCAACCAACCTTCCCGCATTTTCCGCCATGCTTTCCCAGCAAGAACTCAAGCAGCAAGCCGCCGACGCGGCCCTGGAATTCGTTGAACAGGTCGCCGGCCCGGACGCCATCATTGGCGTGGGCACGGGCTCCACGGCGGATCTCTTCATCGACGGCCTGGCCCGTTTCAAGGGCCGGATCGGCGGCACGGTGGCCAGCTCCGAGCGCAGCGCGGCCCGGCTTGCCGGACATGGGCTGAAGGTGCTGGACCTGAACGACATCACGACGATGCCGATCTACGTCGACGGCGCCGACGAGATCGACGCCAACCTGCACATGATCAAGGGCGGCGGCGGCGCGCTGACGCGCGAGAAGATCGTGGCCTCGGTGGCCGAGCGCTTCATCTGCATCGCTGACGAGTCCAAGCTGGTGCAGACCATGGGCAAGTTCCCGCTGCCGGTCGAAGTCATCCCCATGGCGCGCGAGTCCGTGGCGCGCGCCCTGGCGGCGCTGGGCGGCCAGCCCAAGCTGCGCGAGGGATTCGTCACCGATAACGGCAACATCATCCTGGACGTGTCCGGCCTGTCCATCACCGACGCGCTGGGCCTGGAAGCCCAGGTCAACAACCTGGCGGGCGTGGTGACCTGCGGCCTGTTCGCGATCGCGGGCGCCGACGTGGCCCTGCTGGCCACGCAGAACGGCATCCGCCGCCTGGACCGCCGCGCCTGAATCCGCTTCCGACGATCTCCGGCATTGCCCCGGCCGGCCCGCCTTGTGGCCGCCGGGGCTCGCATTCATAATCCTGTCACACTTGGGTCATAACCTTGCGGGTTGTGCAAGCCCACCCCGTAATATCCTTTTTTCAGGGCAGTGCAATGAGACCAACCTCGCAGGGAGCCCGGATGTCGGAGCATACAAACAAGCAGTTCGATGCGGACCTCGAAAGCGTCCGTTCGCAGTTCCTGCAAATGGGCGGCTTGGTGGAAGCCATGATCCAGGAGGCCATCGACGCGCTCGCCAGCGGCGACATGTCGCTGGTGGAAAAAGTTCGCGAGCGGGAAAAGGAAGTCAACCGCCACGAAGTCGAAATCGACGAAAGCATCAGCCGCATCCTGGCGCGCCACCAGCCCACCGCCATCGACCTGCGCATGCTGATGGCCGTGTCCAAGATGCTGACCGACATGGAGCGTTCCGGCGATGAAGCCGAGAAGGTCGCCACCGTCGCGCGCCGCATCCACGAAGCCGAACTGCGCCACATCCCGGTGATCGAGCTGCGCCACATGGCCGCCAATGTGCGCACCATGCTGCATCAGGCGCTGGACGCGTTTGCCCGCCTCGATCCCATCCAGGCCGCCGCCGTGGTGCGCAGCGACAAGGAAGTGGACAAGGAATGGAAGGGTGCGCTGCGCCACCTGATCACCTACATGATCGAAGACCCGCGCACCATTTCGCGCGCCATCGACATGATCTTCATCGCCCGCGCGCTGGAACGCATCGGCGACCATGCCAAGAACATGTCCGAACGCGTGATCTACATGGTCAAGGGCGCCGACGTGCGCCACACCGGTGTGAAGAACACCGAGCGCCTGGCGCGCGGCGAAGAAGAAGACACGGAAGAGTAACTACCGGCACCGGAGGCCCCTCGGCCCCCGGTCGCCCGGCCTCAGTCCAGGGGCAGCGTCGCCCCTGCTTCCAGCCGCGGGTCCGGCAGGCCGGGTTCCCCGGCGTCGATGCGGCCCGCCAGCCTGCGGCCGAAGGCCGGCATGGCGGGCGCGCTGACCTCCAGGTCGTACCATCCCTGGCAGCCGCCATAGGCAAGTTCCACCGAGCCGTCCGCCTGCACGTGCGCCATGGCGCACCAACCGTCGCCCAAGCGCGACTCCACTTTCACCGGCAGCGGCGTTTCGCCGCGATTGACGAGGCGCAGGCTCAGGCCAGTCGCCGCCGGCGCGGCTTGCGCCTCCAGCGTGCCGGCATCGCGCGCATCGCCGCGGAACTGCCGGTGCAGGCCGTCGGGGCCCAGCAGCCACAGGTCATAGGCGCCGCCGGCGTGCAGGCGCCAGCCGTCGTCCAGCCGCGCGCCCGCGCCCACGGTGTAGCGGCGCGGCGCGTGTTCCAGCGCGTGACGGTCGTACACCTGCAGCACCGCGCCCGCGGCGCCGCGGTTGCGCAGGGTCAGCCGATAATGTCCGCCATCGGCCGCCATCCTGCCCTGGACATCCAGCGCATAGGGCAGGGCGCAGGTCTGGCGCCGGCCTTCGGCGTGGGCGCCGCGGTCGGCAGTGAAGTCGAAGGCCGAGGTCAGGTCGCCGGCGATCTCGCGCCGCCAGGCGCTGATATTGGGCTCAAGCACGCCGAAGCGCGCCTCCAGGAAGCGGATCACCGACGTGTGGTCGAATACCTGCGAGTTGACCCAACCGCCGCGGCTCCAGGGCGAAACCGCCAGCATGGGCACGCGCGGCCCCAGGCCGAATCCGCGGCCGTGCAGGTCCGTGGGGTCGTCCCGCGTGGCGGCGCTGGGACCGTGGCGCGCGTCGTGGTATTCGCCATCCAGCTCGGCCGTGGACAGGCCGCCGGGCTGGCCGTCGGCCGCGCGGGCGGGCGGCGCGGGCGGCGGCATGTGGTCGAAGAAGCAGTCGTTCTCGTCATAGGTGACGAAAAATACGCAGCGGCTCCAGACCTCCGGATTGCGCGTGAGTATCTCCAGCACGCGTTCCGTGTAGGCGCCGCCCCGCGCGGGCGAGGAGACCTCGGGGTGTTCGGAGTCGGCGGTGGGCGCGATGATCCACGACACCTGCGGCAGCGTGCCCTGGGCGACATCGCGGGCCAACTCGTCCAGCGTGACCGTGGACAGGCCACGGTCGCGCAAGGGGGCGTCGGCGCCGCCGTCCGCGTGCTGCCGGCGGTACTGCCGGAAGCCGGCCAGCGGGTTGTCGTGATAATTGTCGGCCATGTCCTGGTAGATGCGCCAGTCCACGCCGGCATCTTGCAGGCGTTCGGGATAGGTGGTCCAGGCGTAGCCTTCGCCGGCGGGACCCAGGCGATCGTAGGTGTTGACCAGGGCCGGGCCGCCGGCCAGACCTTGCGGATCATTGGTGCCGGTCCACAGGAACAGGCGGTTGGGATTGGTGCCGGCATGGATCGAGCAGTGATAGGCGTCGCATAGCGTGAAGGCGTTTGCCAACGCGGTCTGGAACGGTATCTCCGCGCCGCGATAAGCGCCCATGCCCAGGCGGCTCTTGGCGGGCAGCCATTGGTCCATGCGGCCGTCGTTCCAGGCGCGCTGCGCGTCGTCCCAGGTGTGCGGCGTGATGTAGCCCACCTGCGCATCGCTGGCGTACTCCGCCTGCAAGGCATAGGGACGAACCTGTGTTGCGCCGTCCGCCTGCGTCAGCACATTGCCGGCCACTGTGGGCGCGGGGTGCGGATCCGCGAACCCGCGCACGCCGGGCAAGGTACCGAAATAATGGTCGAAGGACCGGTTTTCCTGCATCAGGATCACGACGTGCCGCACGTCCTGCAGCGTGCCCGTGCGGCGGTCGGGCGCGATGGCTAACGCACGCTCGATGGGCGAGGAGGGGATGGCGGAAGGGGACAGGCTCGATTCTTCTTTCATGACAGCGATGATACGGCCAGGGATGCAGGAATCTTAAGGCTGGCGCGGCGGGCGCCGGAGCCGGAAACGAACAGCCCCTCGCGGGCGAGGGGCTGATTCGGGACGGCGGCCGCCTGTGGGCCGCCGCAAGCGCTGCGGGATCAGGCCGAGGGCGGGACGTAGCCCTGCGCTTCGACAGTGCCGTCTTCGAACAGGAAACGCTCCATCTGTTCTTTCAGGTACTTGCGGGCGCGCGCATCCGCCAGGTTCAGGCGGTTTTCGTTGACCAGGCGGGTCTGGATGCCCTTCCATTCTTCCCAAGCTTCCTTGGAAATGCTCTGCCAGATCTTGGTGCCGAGTTCGCCGGGATAGGGCGGAAAATCCAGCCCTTCGGCTTCACGCTTCAATTTCACACAGTTGACGATACGGGCCATGGTTCGCTGCCGGAAGAGATGAGTAATCCCGCATTTTAACGGGCTTGGCGCCGTGGCGGCTCCAAGCCCCTGCGGACCCTGCGGGTAGCCCGGCTGTTACAGCTTCTTGATGAAGACCAGGCTGTTGCGCGAACGGTTGTAGTTGTGCTGTTTTTCACGCGGCAGGTCGGCGATGCCGCCCTGCACGAACCCGCGCTTCATGAACCAGTGCGAGGTCCGCGTGGTCAGCACGAACAGGCGCTTGGCGCCGGTGGCGCGCGCGCGCGATTCCATGTGGCGCAGCAGGATTTCGCCTTCGCCCGAGCCCTGCCATTCCGGATGCACGATCAGGCAGGCCATTTCCGCCATCTGCTCTTCGGCGAAGGTATGCAGGGCCGCGCAGCCGTAGATCACGCCGTCGTGCTCCAGCACGGTGAAGTTTTCCACGTCGCGCTCGACCACGCTGCGCGGGCGCGGCACCAGCGTGCCGTCCGCCTCCAGCGGTTCGATCAGGCTGAGGATGGCGCCCACGTCGTCGATGGTGGCGGCGCGCAGGTCGTCCAGCGTGTCTTCCACCACCATGGTGCCCACGCCGTCGTGGGTGAAGATTTCCAGCAGGACGCTGCCGTCCAGCGCGAACGGCAGCAGGTGGGCGCGGGCCACGCCGCGCTTGACCGCGAGCGAGGCGTACTGCAGGAAGGCGTGGGTTTCTTCGTCGAGCTCGCCGCCGGCCAGCAGCGCATCGGCGTCCACCCGGGCCAGTTCGGTGTCCAGCGTGCCGTCTTCGTTCAGCACGCCGTGCGAGCTGGACAGGAAGATCAGCTTTTCGGCGCGCAGCGCCACCGCGACGCTGGTGGCCAGGTCTTCCATGGCCAGATTGAAGGCGTCGCCGGTGGGGGAGAATCCCAGCGGCGACAGCAGCACCACGGACGAGCCCTTTTCGATGGCGAACTTGAGCGCGTCGATGTCGATCTTGCGCACCTGGCCGGTGTGCTTGTAGTCCACGCCGTCCAGCACGCCGGTGGGGCGGGCGGTGACGAAGTTGCCGGAGATCACGCGGATGTGGGCGTGCGACATGGGCGTGTTCGGCAGCCCCTGGCTGAAGGCGGCCTCGATGTCCAGGCGGATTTCGCCGGCGGCTTCCTTGGCGCATTCCAGCGCGGCGGCGTCGGTGGGCGACAGGCCGCGGTCGAACTGCTGGGTAAAGCCCTTCAGGCGCAGTTGCTCATTGACCTGCGGACGCGAGCCGTGCACCAGCACCAGGCGGATGCCCAGCGAGGACAACAGCGACAGGTCCTGCACCAGCGTGTTCAGCGCGCCGGCCTGCACCAGTTCGCCGCCGAACGCCACCACGAATGTCTTGCCTCGGAACGCATGCACATAGGGCGCCACTTCTCGGAACCATCGGACGAACTGGGCGGGTGCGAATTCTGGGGCTTCGAGGGCGGAGACGGTGTCTGGTTCCAGGTCGGGCATGATGGGTGGAAGGATTCCTGAGAGTAAGCAAAAAACGCGGCGCCGTGCCGCGCCATGGCGCCGTCGGTCGACGGCGTGGCGAAATTATATGACCGTCGCGCCCCGGCGCAGGGGGAAAAGAGTGCCAATTTGGTGTCGGATTTTCCGTTTTGCCCCCGGCGGGCCGGCAGGAGGTCCGCGGAAATTTATAATGCCGGGCTAACCGGACAAATCGTACATGCCTGAATCCTCCAGCCCGCGTGCGCCCAAGAGCGCTGACGCGGCGGCCCCGGCGGCGGTCAACGCGCGCAACGCGCCCCGCGCGCCGCGTCCCGAGCGGCCCATTCCCGTGGTGACCTACCCCGAAGACCTGCCTGTCAGCGCGCGGCGCCAGGAGATCGCGCGCGCCATCGCCAATCACCAGGTGGTGATCGTCAGCGGGGAAACCGGCTCGGGCAAGACCACCCAGCTGCCCAAGATCTGCCTGGAACTGGGCCGCGGCCGCCAGAAGATGATCGGCCACACCCAGCCGCGCCGCCTGGCCGCGACCTCGGTGGCCAAGCGCATCGCCGAAGAGCTGAACACGCCCATGGGCGAGGTGGTCGGCTATCAGGTGCGTTTCAACGACCGCACCGGCCCCAACGCGTCCATCAAGCTGATGACGGACGGCATTCTGCTGGCCGAATCGCAGCGCGATCCGCTGCTGCGCCGCTATGACACCATCATCATCGACGAGGCGCATGAGCGCAGCCTGAACATCGATTTTCTGCTGGGCTACCTGAAGCAGCTGCTGCCGCGCCGCCCGGACCTGAAGATCATCATCACTTCGGCGACCATCGATGCCGAGCGCTTCGCGCGGCATTTCGCCGCGTCCGAGGACAAGCTGGCGCCCGTCATCGAGGTGTCCGGCCGTCTGTATCCCGTCGAGGTCCGCTACCGCCCTGTGCGCGAGGAACTGGCGCAAGACGAGGCCGCGCCGGCCAAGCCGGGCCGCGACCGCGAACGCATGTCGGGCGACGAAGAACGCGACCTGATCGACGCCATCGTGGACGCCGTGGACGAATGCGCGCGCCACGGCCCGGGCGACGTGCTGGTGTTCCTGCCCGGCGAACGCGAGATCCGCGAGTCCGCGGAAGCGCTGCGCAAGCGGCATCCGGCCGGCACCGAAGTCTTGCCGTTGTACGCGCGCCTGTCGCAGGCCGAGCAGGAGCAGATATTCCATCCGCGCACCAACGCGCGGCGCATCGTGCTGGCCACCAACGTGGCCGAAACCTCGCTGACCGTGCCCGGCATCCGCTTCGTGGTCGACAGCGGGCTGGCGCGCATCAAGCGCTATTCCTGGCGCAACAAGGTCGAGCAGCTGCGCATCGAGCCGATCAGCCGCGCCTCGGCCAACCAGCGCGCCGGCCGTTGCGGCCGAGTCGGCCCGGGCGTCTGCATCCGGCTCTACGACGAGCTGGATTTCAACAACCGGGCGCCGTTCACGGATCCGGAAGTGCTGCGCTCGTCGCTGGCCTCGGTCATCCTGCGCATGAAGTCGCTGAAGCTGGACGACATCGAGCAGTTCCCCTTCGTCGAGGCGCCCCCGGGCCGCGCGGTGGCCGACGGCTATCACCTGCTGCAGGAGCTGGGCGCGATCGAGCTGGTGTCCGCCGCGGACGACGATGCCGAGGCGTCCCGCACGGGCTCGTCCTTCGCGTTGACCCAGACCGGCCACGAACTGGCCAAGCTGCCGGTGGACCCGCGCATCGGCCGCATGATCCTGGCGGCGCGCGAACACCAGTGCCTGGCCGAAATGCTGATCATCGCCTCGGCCCTGTCGGTGCAGGACGCGCGCGACCGTCCCATGCAGGAACGAGAGGCGGCGGAGGCGGCGCACGCCAAGTTTGCCGATGACAAGTCCGAGTTCATTTCCTTCCTGAAGCTGTGGCGCTGGTACGGCGAACAGGTGCAGCACAAGGCCTCGCAGCGCAAGCTGGTGGCCTTGCTGCGCCAGAATTTCCTGTCGCCGATCCGGCTGCGCGAATGGCACGACGTGCACACCCAATTGGCCGCATTGGTGGGCGAGCAGGGTTGGCGCCTGAACCAGACCGAGGCCACCTACGAGCAGCTGCACATGGCGCTGCTGTCGGGCCTGTTGGGCAATATCGGCTTCAAGAGCGACGAGGGCGGCCACTATCAGGGCGCGCGCGAGATCCGCTTCCATATCCACCCCGGTTCGCGGCTGGTGAAGAAGGCGGGGCGCTGGATCGTCGCGGCCGAACTGGTCGAGACGACCCGCCTGTATGCGCGCTGCGTGGCGCGGATCGACCCGGTGTGGCTGGAAAAAGTCGGCGCGCACCTGATCCGCAAGAACTGGTCCGACCCGCGCTGGGAAAAGAAGGCGGGGCAGGTGGTGGCCAATGAAAGGGCCACGCTCTATGGTCTGACCATCTACACCGGCCGCCGCATCCACTACGGCCGGGTCAATCCGACCCACGCGCGCGAGCTGTTCATCCGCCAGGCCCTGGTGCCCGGCGAAATCGACACGCGGCTGGCGTTCGTGGCGCACAACCGCAAGCTGATCGCGGGCATCGAAAAGCTGGAACACCAGACCCGCCGCCCGGACATCCTGGTCGACGACGAGCTGATCCACGCCTTCTACGACCGGCAGCTGCCGGCCGACATCTCGCAGACAGCCTCGCTGGAAAAGTGGGTGTCGGGGCTGGACAAGGCCGCTGCCGCCAAGCTCATGCTGACCCGTGACGAGCTGATGCGGCACGAGGCCGCGGGCGTCACGACCGATGTCTTCCCCAAGAAGGTGGAATGGCAGGGCGTGTCGATGGCGCTGGACTACCACTTCGAACCCGGTTCGCCGCGTGACGGCGTGACCCTGTCGGTGCCGCTGTTCGCGCTCAACCAGATCGATCCGGCGCGCTGCGAATGGCTGGTGCCCGGCATGCTCAAGGAAAAGGTGCATCTGCTGCTGAAGTCGCTGCCGCAGAAGCTGCGGCGCCATTGCGTGCCGCTGCCGGACTATGCGGCGGGTTTTTACGAGCGCTGGTTCGAGCGCCAGGCCGATCCCCAGCAGGGCCTGGTGGACGCGATCATCGCCGACATGTGGGACCAGGTGCAGGTCCGGCCGGCGGCGGGCGACTTCAAGCTGGAGACCTTGCCGGCCCACCTGTTCATGAATTTTCGGGTGGTGGACGAGCATGGGCGCATGCTGGCGGCGGGGCGCAACCTGGCGCAGCTGCGGGCCGAGTTCGGCAAGCAGGCGCAGGCCACGTTCCAGCAGTTGGCGGCCAGCGACACCCAGGTCGCCCAGGCGCTGGCGCACGAGAACCTGACTTCCTGGTCCTTCGGCCCCTTGCCGGAGATCATGGAGATCAAGCGGCGCGGGCAGTCGGTGATCGGCTATCCGGCGCTGGTGGACCGCGGCGCGCATTGCGACCTGGACGTGTTCGACGATCCGGACGAAGCGCGCAAGCATCATCGGGCGGGCTTGCTCAAACTGTTCCGGCTGGGCTTGCGCGAGCAGGTGAAGTTCCTGGAAAAGAACCTGGCGGACCTGACCAAGATCAGCATGCTCTACATGACGCTGGGTACGCAGGAAGAGCTGCGCGACCAGATCATCGATTGCGCGCTGGGGCAGGCTTGCCTGGCCGATCCCTGGCCGGTGAACGAGCAGCAGTTCGAGGCTCGGCGGGCCGAGGGCAAGGGCCGGTTGGGCCTTCTGGCGCAGGAAGTGGCGCGGCTGGCGGGGGCGGTGCTGACGGAATGGGCGGCGGTGCAGCGCAAGCTGCCGCAGGCCAAGCCGCATGCGTCGGCCTATGCGGACCTGCAGGCGCAGTTGGGGGCGCTGATGCCCAAGTGGTTCATCCGCGATACGCCGTATGCGCAGCTTGCGCATTTTCCGCGGTATCTGAAGGCGGTTCTGGCGCGCATCGACAAGCTGCGGGCGGATCCGGGCAGGGATGCCAAGCTGGTGGCGGAAATGGCGCCGTTGCTGACCCAGTATCAGCGGGCGCGGTCGGCGTTGAAGGGGGCGCCGGATCCGCGGCTGGATGAATTCCGGTGGCTGCTGGAGGAACTGCGGGTGGCGTTGTTTGCACAGGAGCTGCGGACGCCTATGCCGGTTTCTGTCAAACGGTTGATGAAGAGCTGGGAGTCGCTTAAGCGTTGATTGCTTTTGTGGGTTCTTTTATTTCTTTTGTGGTTTTGTCGCGGGCGGTGGTTGTTTCGTAGGCCGCCTGTCGGCGCGGGCGGCGTGGCGGCTCGCGCCCACGATTGCGGTCCGGAGCGTTCGCTCCGGACTGCCCCTTCGTCATCGTCGTCACCGCCTGCGGCGGTTCCTTCCGATTCCCTCGGGCGCATCGAGGTTGCGAGCCGCCACGCCGCCCGCGCCGACGGGCTACGAGCGTCTTGGGGCGTCGCGATGCTGAAGCCGTGGGTGGGGGAGAGGTTTGCGGGGCTCGCCATTTTCGGCCGCCCGGGCGGCCGAAAATGGCATACGCGGTGTCTTGCGTCGTGGCGGTGGGCGCTGCGCGAAGTGGCGCAGGCGCTGCAAGGGAGCGGGGGGTAGACGCCCGGATGTCCGGGCGCCTTCGCCTTACAAGGCCAGGAAGCCCACGACCACCAGGGCGATCAGGCCGTACTTGGTGGCCTTGTAGACATTGCGGTTCCAGGCCTTGAAGGCCTTGCGCTTCTGGTCGATGACCCAGTGCGCGTGGGTCAGCTTGTTGATGGCGCCGGTCTGGTCGCCGCCGTCGTTGGGCGAGCTGGCGGCGGACATGACGACGCGGCCGAACCAGCGGTTGAAGGCTTCGGCCCAGCGCCACTTCAGCGGACGCTCCACGTCGCAGAACAGGATGATGCGGTTCTGGTCGGTGTGGTTGTAGGCTTCGTGCACGTAGGTTTCGTCGAACACCACGCTTTCGCCGTCGCGCCAGCTGTAGTGTTCGCCGTCGACGATGATGTGGCAGCCGTCGTCGTTCGGGGTGACCAGGCCCAGGTGATAGCGCAAGGACCCGGCGAACGGGTCGCGGTGCGGGTTCAGCTGGCCGCCGGGCGGCAGTTCGGCGAACATCGCGGCCTTGACCTTGGGCAGGGTCTTCAGGATGGCGACGGTCTTGGGGCAGAGCTCCTCGGCCGACGGGTGGCGGGCGTCGTACCACTTCAGGTAGAAGCGCTTCCAGCCGTACTTGAAGAAGGAATTGAAGCCGATGTCGTTATGGGTGTCGGCAGCCTTGATGCGGCGAAGTTCCGCCATCTGCTGGGCTTCTTCGCGGATTGTTTCCCAGTTGTCGTCCAGTACCTTGAGTTCGGCGATTTCGCTCGTGGTTAGGTAGGGCGTGGTCGGGACCCGCGAGGTCAGCACCATGAAGGCGTTGACGGGGGCGAGCAGCACGGAATGGTCCAGCAGTTGCCGGCCCAGCGGCAGCTTGACGCGGCCGCGGAAGTGCGCGAACAGGATGGCGCTGAGCCAGATCCCGGGAATTAGCCATTTCATAGGTGAATCTCGTGCGTAAATCTCGTGTCAACAATGAAGGATGACGGGCAACGTGTATTGTTACACAGGCGCCCGCTTGGTCCATTGCGCAAGCGCAGGGGCCTCGGCTTGGACCGCGTTGACTAGGTACAATTCCCTTTATGTCCGAAGAAGCCGTAACAACCCCGTCCCCATTTGTTCACCTGCGCGTACACTCCGAATTCTCGGTCGTGGACGGCCTTGTGCGCATCCCCGACCTCATCAAGCGCGTGGCCAAGCTGGGCCAGCCCGCAGTCGCCTTGACGGATCTGTCGAACCTGTTCGGCCTGATCAAGTTCTACAAGGGCGCGCGCGGCGCCGGCATCAAGCCCATTGCCGGCTGCGATGTCTGGCTGTCCAACGACGACGATCCCGGCAAGCCTTTCCGCCTGCTGCTGCTGGTGCGCAACCACCAGGGCTATCTCAACCTCTGCGAATTGCTGTCCAAGGCCTTCCTGACGAACCAGGGCAAGGGCCGCGCGGAGATCCGCCGCGAATGGCTGCAGGGGCAGGAAGGCTTGATCGCCCTGTCGGGCGGACGCGGCGGCGACGTGGGCCAGGCGCTGGACGCCGGCAACGCCGTGTCCGCGCTGGCGCTGGCGCGCCAATGGGCGCACCTGTTCCCGGGCGGCTACTACATCGAATTGCAGCGCGCCGGCATGGACGGCGACGAAGCCTACACCCAGGCCGCCATGCGTCTGGCGAGCGAGGCCGGCCTGCCGGTGGTGGCGACGCACCCGGTGCAGTTCCTGGACGAGTTCGAGTTCCAGGCGCACGAGGCCCGCGTCTGCATCGCCGAAGGTGAAATCCTGGCCAACCCGCGCCGCGTGCGCCGGTTCAGCAAGGAGCAATACCTGCTCAGCTCCGAGGAAATGGCGCGGCGCTTTGCCGACGTGCCCTCGGCGCTGGCCAACACGGTGGAAATCGCCAAGCGCTGCAACCTCAGCCTGGTGCTGGGCAAGCCGTGCCTGCCCAACTTCCCCACGCCGGACGGCGTGAGCCTGGACGGCTACCTGGTCCAGCTGTCGGAAGAGGGCCTGGAAAAGCGCATGGAATTCCTGTTCCCGGACGAGGCCGAACGCGCCTCCAAGCGCGAGCAGTACTACGACCGCCTGCGCTGGGAATGCAAGACCATCATCCAGATGGGCTTCCCTGGCTACTTCTTGATCGTGCAAGACTTCATCAACTGGGGCAAGAACAACGGCGTGCCGGTGGGGCCGGGCCGGGGTTCGGGCGCGGGCTCGCTGGTGGCCTATGCCCTGGGCATTACCGACCTGGATCCGATCCGCTACGACTTGCTGTTCGAGCGCTTCCTGAATCCCGAGCGGGTCTCCATGCCCGACTTCGATATCGACTTCTGCCAGGACAACCGCGAACGGGTCATCGACTACGTCAAGGAAAAATACGGCCGCGCCGCCGTGAGCCAGATTGCCACCTTCGGCACGCTCGGCGCCAAGGCCGTGGTGCGCGACGCGGGCCGGGTGCTGGACATGCCCTACATGTTCTGCGACGGCCTGTCCAAGCTGATCCCGTTCAACCCGATGGATCCCTGGACTCTCGAACGCACGCTGAAGGACGAGCCCGCCTTCAAGGACCGCTACGAGCAGGAAGAGGAAGTGCGCGCGCTGGTGGATCTGGCCAAGCCGCTGGAAGGGTTGACCCGCAACATCGGCATGCACGCCGGCGGCGTGCTGATCGCGCCGGGTAAGCTGACGGACTTCTGCCCGCTGTATTGCCAGCCCGGCCAGGAAAACAGCGCGGTCTCGCAGTTCGACAAGGACGACGTCGAGGCCGCCGGCCTGGTGAAGTTCGACTTCCTGGGCCTGCGCAACCTGACCATCCTGGACTGGGCGGTGCGCTACGTGCGCCAGTTCAACGAGGACAAGCGCGACTTCGACGTCATGGCCCTGGCGCTGGACGATGCGGCCGCCTACAAGATCCTGTGCGACGCCAACACCACCGCGGTGTTCCAGCTGGAATCGCGCGGCATGAAGGAGCTGCTGAAGAAGCTGCGGCCCAATACCTTCGAAGACATCATCGCCATGCTGGCCCTGTATCGACCGGGGCCGCTGGAATCGGGCATGGTGGACGACTTCGTCAACCGCAAGCACGGCCGCGCCGCGGTGGATTATTTCCACAACGATCTGGAAAGCACCCTCAAGAGCACCTACGGGGTCATCGTCTACCAAGAACAGGTGATGCTGATCTCGCAGATCATCGGCGGCTATTCGCTGGGCGGCGCCGACCTGCTGCGCCGCGCCATGGGCAAGAAAAAGCCCGAGGAAATGGCCAAGCACCGGGAACTGTTCGAGCAAGGCGCCAAGGAAAAGGGCCACGACCCGGACCTGGCGGTCAAGCTGTTCGACCTGATGGAAAAGTTTGCGGGCTACGGCTTCAACAAGTCGCACTCGGCCGCGTACGCGCTGATTTCGTACCAGACGGCCTGGCTCAAGGCCTACCATCCGACCGAATTCCTGGCCGCGACCATGTCCTCCGACATGGACGACACGGACAAGGTCCAGATCTTCTGCCGCGACGCCCAGGACAACGGCGTCGAGGTGTTGCCGCCGGACGTCAACTTCTCGGGCTACCGCTTCGAGCCGGTCGCCGACAGGCACACCAAGAACGGCAAGCCGCCGCGCACCATGCGCTATGGCCTGGGCGCGGTCAAGGGCACGGGGCAGGGCGCGGTCGAGGATATCCTGCGCGCGCGCAAGGAAGCCGGTCCCTTCCTGAACCTGTTCGACTTCTGCCGCCGCGTCAGCAAGCAGGCGGTCAACCGCCGCACCATCGAAGCCCTGATCAAGGCCGGCGCCTTCGACACCATCGAACCCAACCGGGCGGCGATGCTGGCTTCGGTGCCCACCGCCATGGAAGCCGCCGAGCAGGCGGCCCGCAGCGCCAACCAGGCTTCGCTCTTCGGCGACGATAGCGGCGACGTGGTGGCCGGCGAACTGGCCAAGGTCGCGCCCTGGGACCTGCACAAGAAGCTGACCGAGGAAAAATCCGCGCTGGGCTATTACTACAGCGGCCACCTGTTCGACGCGTGGCGCGACGAAGTGCGCCGCATCGTGCCGATGCAGCTGGTGCGGGTCGAACCGCAGCGCGACCTGCAATGGATGTGCGGCGTGCTCGCCAGCGTGCGCGTCATGATGACCCGGCGCGGCAAGATGGTCTTCGCCGTGCTGGACGACGGCACCGCGCAGGTCGAGATCTCGGTCTTCAACGAGCTCTACGAAAAGCACCGTAACCGCTTGCGCGAGGACCAGCTCGTCATCGTCCAGGGCAAGGTCAGCAATGACGACTACTCGGGCGGCATGCGCATCGTGGCCGAACAGATCTACGACCTGCAGCTGGCGCGCGAAGCCCGCGCCAAGTCCCTGCGCGTCAAGCTCAACGGCAGCGCCGACGCCGCCCGCCTGCGGCAGATGCTGAATCCGTTCCGGGCCGAGCCCGAGAACGGCATTCCCGGCGTGCCGGTCGACATCGTCTATACCAAGAACAATTTCCTGTGCACGGTCCGCCTGGGCGAGGAGTGGCGCGTCCGCATGGCCGACACGCTGCTCGCCAACCTGAACGACTGGACCAAGCCGGATGGCGTGGAGGTCACCTATTGATGCCTATGCGTATCGTTCACTCGGAAGCCGCAACCAGCTTTGGCGGCCAGGAAGGCAGGATCTTCAAGGAGATGACCGCCATGCGCGCGCGCGGCCATCACATGGAAGTGATCTGCCAGCCCAAGGCGCTCCTGGCTGAACGCCTGTCGGACGCCGGCTTCACCGTGCACACCCTGGAAATGGATGGCGCGGTGAATTACCTGAAAGGCATCGCCACCATCCGCGGCATTCTGCGGGAAGGGCGCTTCGACGTGCTCAATACCCACAGCCGGCGCGATACGGTCATCGCGGCTGCTGCCGGCCGGCTGGCGGGGACGCCGCTCATCGTGCGGACCCGCCATCTGTCCAACAAGGTGGGATCGCTGTGGTCCTACACCTGTCTGCCGCACAGGGTCACGACGGTCAGTGACCATGTGCGCCAACACCTCATCGACCGCGGCGTCCCTGCCGGCAAGGTGGCCACCGTCTATTCGCCCATCGTGCTGCCTCCGCCCGTGGAACGCTCCACGCTGCGCGAGGAACTCGGCCTGGCCGACGACGACATCGTGGTCGGCTGCGTGGCCGTCATGCGCGCCACCAAGGGCCACAAGGACCTGATCGACGCGATCGCGCCGCTGATGGCCAGCCGGCCCAAGCTGCACCTGGTGTTCGTCGGCGGCGGTTCGCCGGTGTTCGAGCAGACCCAGGCCTATGTGGCCGAACTGGGGCTGCAGGACCGCATCCATCTGATGGGCATGCGGCGCGACGTGCCCAATCTGCTGGCGGGTTTCGATCTGTTCGCGCTGGCGACGCAACAGGAAGCGTCCGGCACGGTCTATGTCGAGGCGCAGGCCAGCGGCCTGCCCGTGGTCGGCACGGACGTGGGCGGCGTGTCCGAGATGTTCCGCGACGGCGAGACCGGCATCCTGGTGCCGCCCAAGGATCCCGAGGCGCTCACCGCCGCGCTGGTGCGCCTGATCGACGACGCCGATCTGCGGCGGCGCATGGGCGAAGCCGGCCGCAAGATGGTCTGGGATGAGGGCGTGTTCTCGCCCGCCCGCCTGGCGGAAACCACCGAGGCCGTCTATGCCAAATGGCTGGCGGAGCGCGCGGGATGAATGCGCCCAATGTCCCGGTGCTGATGTATCACCACGTCACGCCGGCCGGCGGCATGATCGCCGCGACGCCCGAGGTGTTCGAGGCGCAGATCTCGCGCCTGGCCTGCGCCGGCTACCAGTCCTTGTCCGCCGATCAGTTCGCGGCCTACCTGGCCGGCGGCGCCGCGCCCGAGCGCTCGGTGCTGATCACCTTCGACGACGGCTACCTGAACAACTGGGTGCATGCGCATCCGGTGTTGGCGCGCCATGGCATGCGCGCCGTGCTGTTCACCATCACCGGCTGGATCGGCGACGGGCCGGTCCGCCCGCATGCGGGCCAGGGCGGCCCCTTGCCCGCCACGCCCGACCATGACGCCTGCAAGCAACTGGTGGCGGCGGGCCGGACCGACGAGGCCATGCTGCGCTGGAGCGAGATCGAGGCCATGCAGGCGGCGGGCACCTTCGAATTCCATTCCCACACGCATACCCATACCCGCTGGGACAAGGTCTGCGGCGCCGACGTTGACGCCAAGCGCGGCCATATCGCCCAGGAACTGCAGGATTCACGCGAGACCTTGACGCGCCGCCTCGGGTCCGTCAGCGACCATCTCTGCTGGCCGCAAGGCTATTTCGACGCGGACTACGTGGCCGCGGCGCGGACTGCCGGATTCCGGCACTTGTACACTACCGACCCTTTCGGCCAGAACATCCCCGGCGCGGACCCCGAACACATTTATCGTTTCGCGGTGCGCAACCAGGGCGGCTCCTGGCTGAACCGGCGCATCTGGCTGTCGCGCGATCCCTTCTGGGGGCCCCGCTTTCATGCCTGGAAAGCCTGGAAAAAGCGTCTCAGGAATCGCGGATGAAGCTATCTGTCATCATCATCACCAAGAACGAGGTGGCGAACATCGCCGCCTGCATCAAGTCCGTGGCGTTCGCCGACGAGTTCATCGTGGTGGACTCGGGCAGCACCGACGGCACCGTGGAAGTCGCGCGCGCCATGGGGGCCCGGGTGGAAGTCACCCCGGACTGGCCTGGCTTCGGCCCGCAGAAGAACCGCGCGCTGGATCTGGCGACGGGCGACTGGGTGCTGTCCATCGACGCCGACGAGCGCGTCACGCCGGAACTGGCCCAGGAAATCCAGGAAGCGCTGCGCGCGCCGCGCGCCGACGCCTACGAGATCGCGCGCCTGTCGAATTTCTGCGGCCGCGACATCCGCCACAGCGGCTGGTGGCCCGATTACGTGCTGCGCCTGTTCAAGCGCGGCACGGCGCGGTTCAACGACGTAGCCGTGCATGAGCGCGTGGTGCCGGCCAACGGCAAGCCGCTGCAGATGCGCGGCTATTTCCACCACTATCCCTACGACAACCTGGATGCGCTGATCACCAAGGTCAACCGCTACTCGTCTGACGCCGCCGCCATGATGTACGCCCGGGGCCGGCGCACCTCGGTCTTCGGCGCGCTGGGGCATGGCTTCTGGACCTTTGTGCGGATCTACCTGATCCGGCGCGGCTTCCTGGATGGCAGGCACGGCCTGGTGCTGGCCGTCGTCGCCTCGGCCGGCAGCTTCTTCCGCTATTCGAAGCTGATGTTCCTGGCCGAGAAGAAGAAGTGAAGATCCTCTACACCAACTTCCACGCCGGCAATGGCGGGGGGCACGTCACCTACATCATCAATCTGGCCAAGGCGCTGTCCAAGGACCACCAGATCACGATCGCGGCGCCGGCCACCAGCCGCCTGTACCGCTACGCCAAGGCGATTCCGGGCGTGGCGGTGGAGGACATGCAATACACCACGCGGCCTTCGTCCTGGTTCAAGGACCGCTCGCAGCTGCGCCGGCTGATCAAGGCCGGCGGCTTCGACATCATCCACGCCAACGGCTCGGCCGACCACAAGCAGGTCATGTTGGCCACGCTGGGCATGCGCCGCCGCCCGCGCATCGTCTTCACCAAGCACAACGACCATCCGCTGACGAGCTTCGGCCACAAGCTGCGAGTGGCGCTGGCCACCGATCACGCCATCGCGGTCAGCGACTACGTGCATGGGCTGTTGCAGCAGTCGCCCTACGGCAAGCGTCCCATCACCACCATCCGCCACGGCATCGATACCAATTTCTTCGCGCCGCCGCCGCCGGAAAGCCTGGACAAGCTGCGCGCCATCTTCTTCGGGCCCGACTGGCAGGGCAAACTGCTGCTGGGCAGCGCCGGCGGCACCGACTACGACAAGGGCTGGCTGGACCTGGTGGCGGCAGTCGCCGCCTTGCCGCCCGAGGACCGCGCGCGCGTGCTGCTGATGGTGGCGGGCGATCCGCCCAACGAGGCCAAGCTGGCCCGGGTGCGCGAACTGGGCATGATCGACCAGGTCCGCTTCCCCGGGCTGCTCGACGACGTGCGGGCGGCGCTGGCGTCCTGCCATGCCGGCTTCGTGCTGTCCTATCGCGAGGCCCTGTCGTTCGCCTGCCGCGAAATCATGGGGCTGGGGCTGCCCGCCCTGGTCAGCGACGCGGGCGGCCTGCCCGAGAACGTGAGCGACGGCGTCGACGGCTGGATCGTGCCCGCGCGCGACGTGCCGGCCATCACCGCCAAGCTGCGTTTCATGCTGGACCATCCCGACGCCGTGCGCGCCATGGGCGCCCAGGCCCGGGAAACCAGCCTGCGGGATTTCAACCTGGACCGTTTCGCCGCCGCCACACTGGACGTATACCGACGCACGCTGGGATAAGACCGGGCTTTATAATCCGTCCCTATGTCTATCCCCATACTCATGTACCACCAGATCGGCGAGCCCAACCCCAAGGGCACGCCGTTTCGCGGGCTGACGGTGCACCCCGACAGCTTTGCCCGGCAGATGCGCTGGATGCGCCGGCTGGGCTATCGCGGCCTGTCCATGCGCGACGTCATGCCCTATGTGCGTGGCGAACGCCAAGGCAAGGTATTCGGCCTCACGTTCGATGACGGCTACCGCAATGTGCATCACAACGCCATGCCGGTGTTGAGCGAACTGGGATTCACGGCCACCAATTACTTTGTGGCGCACCAGTTCGATGGCGGCAACGTATGGGACCTGGAGAAAGGCATTCCGTTTTCGGCGCTGATGACCGTGAACGAAATGCGGGAATGGGCCCGGGCCGGCAACGAAGTCGGCTCGCACACGCTGGATCATGTGCACTTGCCCCAGATGTCGCCCGACGAGGCCCGCCGCCAGATCGTCCAGTCCAAGGACGAGCTGGAGCAGGCGCTGGGCGCGCCCGTGACCGCCTTCTGCTATCCCTATGGCGACCACGGCCCGGAACACCGGGTCATGGCGCGCGAGGCCGGCTACGACAACGCCACGCTGACCCAGCGCGGCCTGGCGGCGGCTTCGGACGATCCCTACGGACTGCCGCGGGTCACCGTCTCGCGTTCCACCAACATCATCCGTTTCCTGCAGAAATGCCTGACCCGGTATGAAGACTCCCGCCGGCGCGGCTGAGCGGCGGCTGCGCATCGCGCTGCTGGTCGACCGCTTCGGCAATCGCTTTGGCGGCGCGGAAGCCTATGGCGTGGAACTGATGCGGGTGCTGGGCCAGCGCCATGACGTATCCATCGTGGCGCGCGACTTCGATAGCGACCTGCCGTTTCCTTTCCTGCCCGTGCGCTTTCCCGGCTGGCTGCCCAGCTGGATGCGCGTGCTGTACTTCGCCTGGCGCGCCGATCGCCTGACGCGCGGCCGCTATGACATTGTGCATTCCCACATGAACGGCTGGGCGGGCGAAATCCAGGTCATGCACGTGACGCCGGTGCGCTACAACCGGCTGACCCGCGCCAAGCCGCTGCAGCGCCTGACGGCCTGGCTCAGCCCGCGCCTGGCCACCTATCTGCTGTTGGAAAAGCTGCGCGTGCGTCAGGCGCCGGCGCGGCGCGTGGTGGCGGTGTCGGGACTCATCATGGACCAGCTGCACCGCAGCTACGGTCCGCAGCTGCCGGTGGACATCATCGCGCCCGGGGTCAAGCTGCCGACCGCGGCGCAAATGGAAGGCCGCGAGGCCACGCGCGCCAGCCTGGGCTGGGACGCGGGCACCATCGGCTGTCTGCTGGTCGCCCGCAATCCCTTGCGCAAGGGATTGCCGGCGCTCTTGGACGCGCTGGCGCAACTGCCGCCTCGATACCGGCTGCTGGTCGTGGGCGCGGACGAGCCTACCCGCGAACGCGTGCGCGCGGCCGGCGCCGTCGCCAGCCGCGTCACCCTGATCGACCCCACGCCCGACGTCGCCCGCTACTTCAGCGCCGCCGACATCTATGCGCACCCGACGCTGAACGACAGCTACGGCATGGCGCCGCTGGAAGCCATGTCGCACGGACTGCCCGTGGTGGTAAGTTCGCCCGCTTACTGCGGCTTTGCCCAGTACCTGTCGGCGGGCAAGGATGCGCTCATCCTGCAGGATCCGCGCGACGGCGCCCAACTGGCGCAGGCGCTGGAGCGGCTGGGCTCGGAACCTGGCTTGCGGGCGGCCCTGGCCGAACGCGGTCTTGAGATCGCCCGTGAACAAAGCTGGGAAACGGTAGCGGCGCGCTACGAGGCGCTGTACGACCAGGTGCTGCAAGAACGCAGCTGAGGCGGGTCCAGGCGGTGTTGCGGCCCGGCTTCAATGGCCGGGCGTCGTCGCCTGTTCGAGTTCGCCCAGCCAGTGGATCGCGTGGTCGCGGCCGGTGCCGCACATCTCGGCCTGGGGCTGCAGCCCGCCGCAGAAATCGGGACGCGAGGGCTGGCCGAAAATCGCGCAACGCATGTCCGGCAGCAGCTGGATACAGGGTACGCCGGCGGGCTTGCCCCGCGGCATGCCGGGTATCGGCCTGGTGATCGACGGCGCGATGCAACAGGCGCCGCAGCCGGGCCGGCATTGCAGCGCGGCCACGGGCGTCGAGATCAAACCCATCCGCGCAGCCAATAGACGAACAGGCCGGCGTATTCCTTGATGATGGAGCGGCTCGCGTCGAACGTGCGCTGGTCCGGAAGCCACAATGTCAGCGATCCGTCAGCGGGCGCCACGATTTGCGCCGCCGCCGGGGCGGCGATGGCTTCCACCCCCTGTTTGGAAAAGGCCGCCATCGCGCGCGGCATGTGCAGCGCGGAAGTCACCAGCAGTATTTTGCCGATGCCGCGAGCCTTGAGCTGGTCTTCGGTCAGGGCGGCGTTCTCGTAGGTGGTACGACTGGAGTTTTCCAGGATCAGCGCCGTGTCCGGCACGCCTTGCTGGCGGATGGCATGCGCCATGCCGCGGGCTTCGCTGACGTCGCCTTCCAGCGCGCCGCCCGATAGCAGCACCTTGGGCGCGCGGCCCGCCAGATACAGCTGGGCTGCAGTGTCGACGCGCACCACCGCCGTGTCCTTGTCGTAGGGCAGGAACCAGTTGGCGCGGCCGTTGGCGGTATTGCCGCCAAGCACGACGATGGCATCGGCCGTGGGGGACTCCGCAGGCGCCAGGTGCGGGTAGCGGGATTCCAGAGCGCCGCCCAGCCACAGCGAGGTGGCGGGCAGCGACCAGGCCAGCGCCCACAGCAAGCCCGCGGCAATGATGGCGCCGCCGGTCTTGCGCAGCCGGAACAGGCCCAGCACCAGTCCGATGACGACCAGGGTCACGCACAAGTTGTAAGGAATGATCAGATTCGTGAGATAGCTGGACAAGGTCATTTCGAAACAATCCTGATTACTGCGTCTCGTCCAGCAGGAGGTTGGCCTGCTGCTCGACTTCCTCGACGGACGGCCATGCATGCTCCGAGCCTACGCACACGGCTTGCGGCGACCACGGGCCGGTACGTCCCGGGCGTGTCACGCCGAACAGGGTCAGTTCCCTGGCATTGGCAGCCGCCGCCACGTGCGAGACACCGGAATCGTTACAAATCACCAGCGCCGCCTTGGCGGTCAACGCCGCGAAAGCGCCCAGCGACAGCGGGGGCAGCAGCAGCGCCGTGGGCGCATTGCGCCGCGCTTCGTCGGTTTCGGCCGGAGGGGGGCACATTACCACGGTATGGCCGCGGGCCTGCAAGGCACGGGTAAGTGTATCGAATCCGGGCCAGACCTTGATCTTGCCCTTGTGCAGGCCCGTGGCCGTCGGTGCGATCAGGACGAAACGCTGACCGGCCAGCCCGGCCGCTTCCAGGGCCAGGTCGGCGGCGCTTTGGTGGGCGGATGTCAGCGGCAGGTCCAGGGTCGGGCCAGGCTCGGCGGGGCCGCTGGGCAGGCCCCAGCGGGTCAGGGCCTCGCGGGTCAGGTGATGCCAGGACTGCACCGCGTGCAGCGAGTCGCTGGGTTTGGAAAAGGGCCAGCGCAACAGGAAGCTGCGGCCGTCGTCGCGATAACCGGCCGAGGGCAGCCCCGCCAGCCGGAACACCAGCGCGCTGGACAGTGAGTCCGGCAGCAGCAGCCCGCGGGCGCGGCGGCCCTGGGGGCCCAGGCCGCGGCGATGGGCGCTGACCGCCGCCCGGTCCGGCCCGACCTTGCCGCGCATGGGGATGAAATCCTGCTTGGCCACGCCGTCGAGCAGGTCACGGGCCCAGGGCCGGGCGCAGATCACCAGGGGCAGGCCGCTGGCGTGCAAGGCGCGCAGGCTCGGCAGGCTCATGCAAACATCGCCCACCCAATTGGGTAACCGGACGTACAAGCAGCTGATATCGGACATGGAAGGGCGCAGGGCGCGTTGGGGCTGAAGGGGACATGGCCCGGACGGCGACTTGTCGCGCAGCCGGTACAATTCTCGCCACAATTGTATAAAAGCGAGTGATCCCTTTGAATTCTGCCGCACGCAACGCGCCCGCGGGTTCCCAACCCGTCAAAGCTGAACTCTGGAGTCGGATCTACAGCCGCGTGGGCTCCTACTGGAAGGGATTGTTGCTTGCCGTCCTGCTGATGGCTGGCGCGGCCGCCACGCAACCGGTGCTGGCGGTCATCATGAAGCCCCTGCTGGACGGTGGTTTTTCGGGCGCCAAGCCGTACTACGTCTGGGCCTTGCCGCTGGCGGTGGTCGGCCTGATCCTGCTGCGCGGCATCTGCAACTTCTTCAGCGACTACCTGCTGGCCTGGGTGGCCAACAACGTGCTGCTGGGCATGCGCCGCGACATGTTCGAGCGCCTCCTGGGCCTGCCCGACGCCGACTTCAAGCAGGGCGACACCGGGCGCTTGCTCAACCGCTTCACCATCGACGCCGGCAACGTCACCGGCTACGCCACCGACGTCATCACCGTGCTGGTGCGCGAAACGCTGGTCGTCATCGCCCTGATCTGCGTGCTGCTGTACATGTCCTGGGTGCTGACGCTGATCATCCTGATCATGCTGCCGGTGTCGGTGGTGATCTCGCGCTTCTTCATCAAGCGCCTGCGCCGCATCAACCGCGAAACCGTCAACATGAACGCCGAGCTGACCCGCGTGGTCGGCGAAGGCATCGACGGCCAGCGCGTCATCAAGCTGTTCGACGGCTACGAAGTCGAGCGCGGCCGCTTCGATTTCGTCAGCCGCCGCCTGCGCCGCTTCGCCATGCGTACCGCCACGGCCGACGCCGCCCTGACGCCGCTGACCCAGGTCTGCATTTCCGTCTCGGTCGGCGCCGTCATCGCCGTGGCGCTCAGCCAGGCCAACCATGGCGCGCTGACCGTGGGCAGCTTCGCCTCCTTCATGGCGGCGCTGGCCCAGATCTTCGACCCGATCAAGCGCCTGACCAACGTCGCCGCCCGCATGCAGAAGATGCTGGTGTCGGCGGAAAGCGTATTCACGCTGATCGACCAGAAGCCCGAAAACGATACCGGCACCAAGGAACTGGCCGAGCCCGTGCGCGGCAAGGTGGAATTCCGCAACGTCAAGCACCGCTTCCCCGATGCGGACCGCGATACGGTCAACGATATTTCCTTCACCGTGGAGCCCGGCCAGACCGTGGCCCTGGTGGGGCGGTCGGGCAGCGGCAAGACCACCCTGGTCAACATGCTGCCGCGCTTCGTGCTGGCCGACAGCGGCTCCATCATGGTGGACGACACGCCGATCGACGAATTGACGCTGCGTAGCCTGCGCTCGCACCTGTCGCTGGTCAGCCAGGACGTGGTGCTGTTCGACGACACCATCGCGGCCAACGTCGGCTACGGCGCGCTCGGCAAGTCCAGCGAACAGAAGGTGCGCGACGCGCTGGCGGCGGCCAATCTGCTGGAATTCGTCGAAGGCCTGCCGCAGGGCCTGAACACCCCGGTGGGCGAAAACGCCGCCCGCCTGTCCGGCGGCCAGCGCCAGCGCCTGGCGATCGCCCGCGCGCTGATCAAGAACGCGCCCATCCTGATCCTGGACGAAGCCACGTCCGCGCTCGACAACGAATCCGAACGCCAGGTCCAGGCCTCGCTGGAGCGCCTGATGAAGGGCCGCACCACGCTGGTCATTGCCCACCGCCTGTCCACGGTGCAGAACGCCGACCGCATCATCGTGCTGGATGCGGGCAAGATCGTCGAACAGGGCCCCCACGCCGAGCTGTTGGCCCTCGACGGCCTGTATGCCTCGCTCTACAAGATGCAATTCCGCGACGATTGATCCGGCCCGCGCGGCCCGGCGGCTGTTTTTTCCTGTCGCATTTCCGGATTGCCAAGCGCCGGGATTGCCGGAAAATGGAGCCGGGCCTGCCGGCAGGCCCGGCCCCCGTCCGCTGCGGGCGGGGCGGCGCCGCAAGGCGCTTTGGTCCGCCGTGCATCAGGAGCGCCCCATGTCCCTGCCTGCCGAAGGCAATCAGCTAGTCAATGTCGTCGTCCTGCTGGGGGCTGCGGTCGTCGCGGTTCCGCTGTTCAAGCGGCTGGGGCTGGGATCGGTCCTGGGATACCTGGCCGCCGGCCTGGTGATCGGCCCCTTCGGCCTGGGCTTGTTTTCCGATCCCAAATCCATCCTGCACGTGGCCGAACTGGGCGTGGTGATGTTCCTGTTCATCATCGGCCTGGAGATGCAGCCCTCCCGTTTGTGGAAACTGCGCGGCGAAATCTTCGGCCTGGGCGTCGCCCAGGTGCTGGCCTGCGGGGGATTGCTGACGGTGGTGGGCCTGCTGGCCGGACTGTCGGGCCCGGCGGCTTTCATGGCCGCGATGGGCTTCGTGCTGTCGTCCACCGCCATCGTCATGCAGATCCTGGCCGAGCGCGGCGACACTGCCAGCGCGCAGGGCCAGCGCATCGTTTCCATCCTGCTGCTGGAAGACCTGGCCATCGTGCCCCTGCTGGCGCTGGCAACCCTGCTGGCGCCGGCCGACAACGCCAGCCATGGCGATCCCTGGACGCAGTCGGCCATCGCGGTGGCCTGCATCCTGGCGCTGCTGGCCGCCGGCCGCTGGCTGCTCAACCCGCTGTTCCGCCTGCTGGCCGCCGCGCATGCGCGCGAGGTCATGACGGCGGCCGCCTTGCTGGTGGTGCTGGGGGCGGCGCTGCTGATGGAGCTGGGCGGGCTGTCCATGGCCATGGGCGCCTTCCTGGCGGGCGTGCTGCTGTCCGAGTCCACCTTTCGCCACCAGCTCGAGGCCGAAGTCGAGCCCTTCCGCGGCATACTCCTGGGCCTGTTCTTCCTGGGCGTGGGCATGTCGCTGGACCTGTCGGCGGTGGCGCGCGAATGGCCGCTGATCCTGGCCGCAGTGGTGGTATTCATGCTGGTGAAGTCAGTGGGCGTCTATGTGGTGGCGCGGGTGCTGCACGCGACCCACGCCGAGGCCATGACCCGCGCGGCCTTGCTGGCCCAGGGCGGCGAATTCGCCTTCGTGTTGTACGGCGCGGCGGCCGCTGCCGGCATCTTCGATGCGCATACCGGCGCCGTGCTGACCGCGGTCGTCATCATTTCCATGGCGCTCACGCCGCTGTGCGTGCTGGCGCTGCGCTGGCTCCTGCCCAAGCCCGCGCCTTCGATGGAGGGCGTGGACGTGGCCAAGGATCTGGAGGGCTGCGCGCTGATCGTGGGCTTCGGACGCTTCGGCCAGATCGTGACCCAGGCGATGCTGGCGCGCGGCCTGACGGTCTCCATCCTGGATACCGACACCGACGCCATCCGGGCGGCGGCCAAATGGGGCGTCAAGGTCTATTACGGCGATGGCACCCGCATCGACATGCTGCGCACCGCTGGCGCGGAGAATGCCTGCGTCATCCTGATCTGCATCGACGACGCCAAGGCGGTCAACCACATGGTCAAGATGATCAAGGCCGAATTCCCGCTGGTGCGGGTGGTGGTGCGGGCCTATGACCGCATTCACTCGCTGGCGCTGGCCAAGGAAGGGGTGGATTACCAGGTGCGCGAAACCCTGGAGTCGGCGCTGGCCTTCGGCGAGGCCGCGCTGCGCGTGATCGGCGTGCCGGCCGACGAAGCCGCCGAGGTGGTGCAGGACGTACGCAGGCGCGACACCGAGCGTTTCGACCTGGAGGTGGCGGGCGGGCTGTTCGCCGGCCGCTCGCTTCTTTACGGCAATATGACCAGCGCTCCGGACGGCCGCAACGACCAGCCCGACCGGGAAACCACGGGCGCCGCGGCCAGCCCGACCGCGTAACCGACTATTTCCATATCGTTGCATTACTTTTCGCATCATTTCACGCGCAGGCGCAGATGACTAAGGTAGATTTGTCCGCACTGACTCTTCATCCATGACGAGCATTTGCCAGGGGGACTGCCATGTTGCAATCGGATCGGATTTCCACGACACCGCACGCTGTGGGTGTAGAACTGGCCCGGCGACAGGCCTCGGCCTTGCGCTGCGGATTTTCGGCGGGTTCCATGCGCCAGCTGGTGTCGCACACGGGCGGGGCGGGTCCGGCGTGGTCCATCGCCGCGCACCGCGAAACCGATAAGGCCAGAGGCGCCAAGGCCTTTCCTTTCCGCATCGCGGCGGTCGCGGCGACCTGAGGAAGCTACCAGGCGGGCGGCGCGGGGGGATTTTTTGGGGCCGGATCTTGCGCGGCAGGTTCGGCGGCGGCATCATCAGCGGCAGAAATTTTGGCCGTAGTGATCCGCGTCTCCCCGACGTCCCCTGCGTAGGAGCGCCGTATTGAAGTCTCGCGGGTTTGTGCATCGCGCCCTGTATGCGTTGGCGGTGCTTGTCGCAATCGGCATCTGCGCGGCCGCGGTCGCGCTGCTCTGGATCGACCGCCGCGCCACCTGGGAAGCCGCCCACGCCTCGGCGCGCAACATCACTGGCGTGTTGTCCGCGGACATCAGCCGCACCCTGCATGTCTATGACCTTTCGCTGCAAGGCATGGCCGAACGCTTGCGCGAACCGGGCCTGGACAGGCTCGCGCCCGAAACCCAACACCGCTTCCTGTTCGACCGGCCGTCCACCGCCGAATACCTGGGCGCCGTCGTGGTGCTGGATAAGGACGGCAACATCCGTTACCACTCCGGGGCCCTGGATGCGCCGGACGAGAGTTTCGCCGACCGGGATTTCTTCCAGGTGCATCGCGATGCCGACGACGTCGGCATGTATGTCAGCAAGCCATACCGCAGTCGCCTGCGCGGCGGCGACGAGAGCATCGCCATCAGCCGGCGCCTGTCCAATCCGGACGGCAGCTTCGCCGGCGTGGTGGGCGGCTCGCTGCGCCTGGCGTATTTCCGCGACCGCTTTGCCGCGCTGTCGATCGGCGAGCGCGACGAAATATGCGTTTTCCGCAACGATGGCCTGGTGCTGCTGCGCGCCCCGTATTCCCTGAACGACCTGGGCAGCGACATTGGCATGGCGCTGGAGTTCCAGCAGTTCCTGATCCGCCGCGAAGGTTCGTTTGTCGGCGCGCTGTCTCCAGACGGCGTGAACCGCTATTACACCTTCGCCAGCATCGAGGACACGCCGCTCATCATCGACGTGGCCATGGACGTGGACGAGCTGCTTGAACCCTGGGACCGCCGTGCGCTCTTCATCATCCCGGTGACCACGGCGCTGCTGCTGTCGGTCGTGGCGCTGATCGTGCTGTTCAGGCGCGAGATGGCGTTGAGGAAGGCGGTGGAGACGCAGCTGGCGATACAGGCGCACACGGACGGACTCACCGGCCTGGCCAACCGGCGCGCCTTCGACGAGGCGCTGGAGCGCGAATGGCAGAATGCGCGCCGCGAACGCGTGCCGTTATCGCTGCTGTTCCTGGATGCGGACCATTTCAAACGCTACAACGACCGCTACGGCCATCAGCAGGGCGACCAGTTGCTCGCGGCGCTGGCGCGCACGCTTAAGAAAAAGGCCCGGCGTCCGCGCGATCTGGCGGCGCGCTATGGCGGCGAGGAGTTCGTCGTGCTGCTGCCCAATACCAGCCGCCAACGCGCCACGGAGATTGCCGAAAGCATCCGGCGGGCCGTTGCCGGCCTGAAGGTGCCGCATCAGGACGCGCCCGCCGGGATCGTCACCCTCAGCGTCGGGGTCGCGACCGCGGTGCCGCAGGCCGACGATACGGTAGCCAGCCTGGTGGAGGCGGCCGATGCGGCCGTCTACCAGGCCAAGGAGTCCGGCCGCAACCGCGTGGCGGTGGCCGGGACCTGATCCGGCGCCGCATGAAAAAGCCCCGCCGCGCTCATCGCGCGGCGGGGCTTTTTTCAACGCTGCGTGGTTTAGCGTCCGACCATGACGGCCTGCATGCGCGTCTGCGCCTGCTGTACGTTCTTGGCTTGCGCGTTCAGGTCTTGCAGCAGCGTGTTCAGCTCGGCTTGCACGGCGGGATCCTCGACCTTGACAATGGGGCCGGAAATATCGATCTGCGCGGCGTGCGCGGCAACGTAATCGGCGATCTTCAGGCTGCTGTCGAAGGTCGCGTTCAGTTGCGGCAGCACGTCGCGGAAGGTATCGGCCGGCAGGCTGACGGTCTTCTCGTAGGCCTTGTCGTACACCGCCTTCAGGTCTTCCGGCTGCTTGAGCTGGGCGCGCGCGGCGTCGGCCTTGGCTTGCTGTTCCTTGAGCGCCGCGCCCATTTCATTGAGCGAGGCTTGCACGGTCTTGAGGTCGTCGCGGCGGGTCACGATGTCGTTCAACGAACGCATGGAGCCCTTCTGCATGATGCCGGACAAGGGCTTCACCGAAGCATCCATGCCCGCGTTGAAGTCCGTGATCACCGCATACTGTGCCGCGTAATCGCCGAAGGACTTCTTCTCTTCGTCCGTCAATTGCGGGACGCGCACGCCGGGCTTGTCGACGATGCGGGTCTGCAGGAACTGCGTGAACGCGGCACGCTGTTCGGGTTCCTTGTTGCCGCAAGCGGCCAGCATCAGCGGCAGCGCCGCGGCCAATACCAGGAACGGACGGAATAGGGACTTCATCGCATTGAACTCCTAAAAGCGAAAGTAAGAAATTTTCAGGGTATACCCTGAAGGCGCCCGCAGCTTATCGGGTCGTCTTCCTTGCCGCCATCGCTTTCAGAATTGTTTGCAATCGAATCGTTAAGAAACACAATTCACACATAATGAAGTGAAATCGCGCAAGCTACCTGATACGCGTGCGCGCGCCATTCGCTATTCCTGGGTCGCGATTTCCCGCAGCGCCGCGGCAAGCAGCTCGGCGGAGCGCGACAGCGAACGGCCCGCGCGCCGCAGGATGCCGATGTGGCGGTATAGCGGCGGGTTATTGATCGAAACGCAGCGCAGGCGGTTGGTATCGCCTTCGCGGGCCGCCAATTCAGACAGAACGGCCACCCCAAGCCCCTGTGCCGCCATCGCCAGCACGGTCGAGTTGTAGACCACCTCATATGCCGCCGGCAGCGAGATTTTCAATTTGTCGGCCGCCGCCTCGATATGCGTGCGGATGCTGCTTTCCCGTACCGGCAATATCAGCGGATGCTCGGCCAGTTCCCTGAGCGTTACCGTATCCGGCGTGGCCCAGGGATAGTCATGGGCCATGTAGGCGCAAAAGCGGTCGGTCACCAACTGTTCCCAGACCAGTTCCTGGTCGCGCTTGATCGGGCTGCCGATGCCAAAGTCGACCTCGCCGCCGCGGGTCATATCGTTGACGCGCGAGGCCACCGTGTCCCGTACGCATACGGTAATCCGCGGGTAGTCGCGATTCAGCCGGTGGATCGCCTGCGGCAGCAGGCCGGCGGCCAGGGAGGGCAGGACGGCGACGGTCACGGTTCCCCGCTCCCGATCGCTGGTGTCGCGGGCCTGGGTCACCAAGTCCTCGATTTCAGCCACCAGTTTCTCGATCCGCGGATAAAGCTCCTGGCCGCGCGGCGTCAGGCTAACGCTGCGGTGGTTGCGGTCGAACAGCCGTGTGCGCAGATGGGACTCGAGCTGCTGGATCTGGATGGTCAAAGCCGACTGCGAAATATTCAGTTCATGAGCCGTCCTGGTGAAGTTGCCTAGACGCGCGATCGTGAGGAAGGCGCGCAACTGCTTGAGATCACTCAACATTATCGATACTCCGGTTCAAGGCGCGAGGGCTTGATGATCGATTTTTTTGAAAAGAACGTTCTGTTATTTGAATTTTACGAATCGCATGCCGCTGAGTATATTTCCTATCGAACGCCTGGCTCAAAAAGGCGGCGAATAAATAAATGAGACAAAGAGGGAGGGCTCCGCATGGCCGGGTATTGTGCCTCACATCAGAGGCTTCAAACGCTGCAGCGAATAATGGATTCAATAAATGCTGCGGCTGAAAAGTGCGCCGGACTGTTTCTTATAGGAATGGTCCTGGCTATTTCAATTTCTGTATTTGTACGGCTGCTTTACACCTATACCGGTATTCCGTTTTCCACGCCTTGGGCCGAAGAGTTGGGCCGCTTCATGATGGTCGGCAGCGTCTTCATCGGCGGCGCGGTCGCCACCTACCGTCTGCGCCTAATCGGCGTCGACGCGTTCATCGGCATGGTGCCGGAGTCGGTCGCCCGCTGGCTGCGCGTCGTGGCCCACATCCTGACTTTGATGCTTGCCGTGTTGCTGGCATGGAAGTCGGTCAGATTGATCCAGCTCGGCATGCGGCAGACATCGCCCGCGATGGAAATGCCCATGGCGTACATCTACGTGTTCATGTTCATCGGCTGCGTCCTCATGAGCCTGAATACCCTCACGCATGTCATCAAGGAATGGGTGAATGTGGAGGCATCGCGGCAGGACGGAGAGGCAGAACGGACTGTCGCGGCGATGCAGAATAGCGAAGGAGGGGCGCTGTGATTCCGGTTCTGTTTTTATCCTTTACGGCGATCCTGATAATCGGCGCGCCCATCGTCACCGCGCTGGGCATGTCTGCCGCGTTCGCCCTGCAGGCGGGCGACCGCTCGCTGCTGATCGTGGCGCAGATGGCGTTCCAGTCGCTGGATTCGTTCAGCCTGATGGCGGTGCCGTTCTTCATCCTGGCCGGACATTTGATGTCCTCGGGCGGCGTCGCCGCCAGACTGGTGCAGCTCGCCAATGCCTTCGTCGGCTGGATCCGGGGCGGGCTGGGCGCGGTCGCGGTACTGACCTCGCTGCTGTTCGCGACGGTTTCCGGTTCCTCGTCCGCGACCACCGCCGCGATCGGCTCCGTGCTGATCCCGGAAATGGAGAAGAAGGGCTATCCCCGGTCGTTCGCGGCTTCCATTGCCGCATCCTCCGGCGAGCTGGGGGCGATCATTCCGCCCTCGATTCCGATGATTGTCTATGCGTTGACGGCAAACGTGTCGGTCGGCTCGCTGTTTCTCGCCGGTATCCTGCCGGGACTGCTGATCACCGTGTCGCTGATCCTCACGGTCTGTCTCGTTGCCCGTTTTCAGGGCTTCGACGAAGTCAGCGCGGTGAGTTTCACCGGATGGCTGAAGGGAGTCCTGGTCGCCCTGAAGGACGCGACGCTGGCGCTGATGATGCCGGTCATCATCCTGGGCGGGATTTATGGCGGGTTGTTTACCGCGACGGAGGCCTCCTGCATCGCCGTGCTTTATGGGCTTGCGCTCGGGCTGTTCGTCTACAAGGAAATAACGGTCAAGGACCTGCTCGGCATTTTCGCGCGGTCCGCGGTGATGTCTTCCATCATCCTGCTGATCGTGGCGTTCGCCGCCGTGTTCGCCTATCTGCTGACGATCAACCAGGTGCCGCAGCAGGTCGCCGCCATGCTCGGCTCGATGACGACCAATCCCATCGTGTTCCTGCTGTTGGTGAACATCATGCTGTTCCTGGTCGGCATGTTTATCGAGGCATTGGCCGCGATTCTCATCATCGTGCCCATCCTGGCGCCCATCAGCGTGACTTTCGGCATCGATCCCATCCACTTCGGGATGATCGTCATCACCAACCTGGCGGTCGGCATGGTGACGCCTCCGGTCGGCGTGAACCTGTTCGTGGTGTGCGAAGTCGCCCAATTGAAAATGCACCAGTTGGCGAAGTATCTGGTCATTTTCCTTGCCGTGCTGGTGCTCGACGTCATGATTATTTCGTACGTGCCCGCCTTTAGTACCTTTTTCTTATAAAAACTAAATCCGCCGCCTGAAGACCGCGTTTCGCGGGCGGTTGGAAAATCGAGGAGATGGAAGTGAATCTATTCAAGAAAATGTTCGGCGCCGGCGTCGTGAGCGCCCTCATGTTTTCCGCGCCGTCGCATGCCCTGAACATGGATGTCGGGCATACGCTCACGACGGACAGTCCGTTTCACGTGGGAGCGCAAAAATTCGCCGACGTGCTGAAGGCGAAATCCAACGGGAAAATCACCATTTCGGTCTTTCCGCATTCGCAGCTGGGCGGCGAACTGACTATGATCCAGGGCGCCGTGGCCGGCGCTACCGACCTGGTCATCACGGGCCAGCCGACCCTGAACGGCATCGTCAAGGAGTTCCTGGTCTTTGATTCGCCGTTCCTGTTCGACAGCGTCGAGCAGGCCAACCAGATTCTCAACGGGCCGGCCGGCGACAAATTCATGGAAGTCCTGCCCAAATACGGCCTGGTCGGCCTGGGCTGGTTTTCGGCGATCGAGCGCAATGTCTTCGGCAACCGGCCCGTCAACTCGGCCGACGACCTCAAAGGCATGAAGATCCGCGTGATCCAGTCGCCGGGTTACGTCGAAAGCTACAAGGCGTTGGGCGCGCAAGCCACGCCCATGGCCTATTCGGAACTGTATCTGGCCCTGCAGCAGAAAGTGCTCGATGGCGGCGAAACGACGCCGGACCAGTTCGTCTCGGACAAATTCATCGAAGTCTCCAAGTACTTCAACATGACGCACGTCAATATCCATCCGGCGCTGTTGCTCATGTCCAAGGACCGCTGGGACCGTTTTTCGCCCGCGGAACAGAAAATAATCAAGGAATCCGCCGACGAGGCCATGGCCTACGCGCGCGACTATTACAAGAAGGTCTACGACGAGGGCATGAAAACGATGCAGGCGAAGGGCGTGTCCATCGTCCATCCCAGCAATCTCGATTCCATGGTGCAGGCCACCAGGCCCGTCGTGAAAAAGCTGGTTGGCGAAGCCCCCAACGGCCAGGCGCTTTATGACGCGCTGATGGCCGCCAAGCAGAAGCAGTAAGGGGCGCAAACGGCCTCGGCCCCGGCGCATTCATATTCAAGAGAAACTGGACAGATTGATGACACCCTTCAACCAACCCGAAAACCTGCGCGTGCTGATTACCGGAGCGGCCGGAAACATCGGCCTTTGCCTGCGCTCGCATCTGCGCGGCCGCTATGCCTTGCTGCGCCTGGCCGACATCGCGCCGCAGGAACCGGCGCAAGCCGGCGAGGAAATCTGCGCGATGGACGTCCGGGACATCGATTCCCTGGAGCGCTGCATGGAGGGTATCGACTGCGTCATCCATCTGGCCGGCATACCCGGCGCCGATGTCTGGGAAAAAATCCTGCCCATGAATATCGAGGGTTGCTACAACGTATTCGAGGCGGCCCGGCGCCAGCACGTGCGCCGGGTGGTTTTCGCCAGCTCGAATCACGCCATCGGCTATCACCGCCGGGAAAAATTCCTCGACGACACCGCCCAGCCCAGGCCCGATTCGCTGTATGGCGTATCGAAGGTATTCGGCGAGGCCCTGGGCCGGATGTATGCGGACAAGTTCGGCCTGTCAGTTGCCTGCCTGCGGATCGGCACGTTCCGCACGCCCGACCGTCCGAGCGAGGCCCGCCAACTGCTGACCTGGATCAGCCACCGCGACATGGCGCAACTGGCGGCGCGCAGTGTCGAGCACGAGTCCTACCATTTCACGGTGGTCTACGGCGTGTCGAACAACCTGCGCAACCGCTGGGACAATTCCAACGCGAAATTCCTGGGCTATGCGCCGCAGGACGATTCCGAGGTTTTCGCCGCTGAAATCCTGGCGCAGAACATACCCGAGGATCCCATCGCGGCCCAGTTCCATGGGGGCTTTTATTGCCCCCTGGAATTTGTCGGGACCACGGACAGGATTGCCTGAGGTCAGACCAGGATGATGTCGTACTGCTCTTGCGAGTACGCGCCTTCCACTTCCAGCGAAATGCGCTTGCCCACGAAGTCACCCAGCATCGCCAGATGCTGGCTTTCTTCTTCGAGGAACAGGTCGACTACCTCTTGCGAGGCGAGGACGCGGAATTCCTTGGGATTGAATTGCCGCGCCTCGCGCAGGATCTCGCGCAGGATTTCATAGCAGACGGTGCGCGGCGTGCGCACATTGCCGCGCGCCGCGCACATGGGGCAGGGCTCGCATAGCTGGTGCGCCAGCGAATCGCGGGTGCGCTTGCGCGTCATCTCCACCAGGCCCAGCTGCGTGAAGCCGTTGACCGTCATGCGGGTGCGGTCGCGCGACAGCGCCTTCTTCAGTTCGGCCAGCACCGTCTCGCGGTGCTCCTGTTCCTCCATGTCGATGAAGTCCAGGATCACGATGCCGCCCAGGTTGCGCAGGCGCAGTTGGCGCGCGATGGCCTGGGCCGCCTCCAGGTTGGTCTTGAAAATGGTGTCGTCGAAATTGCGGCCGCCCACGAAACCGCCGGTATTGACGTCGACCGTGGTCAGCGCCTCGGTTTGGTCGATGATGAGGTAGCCGCCCGATTTCAGATCCACCCGGCGCGACAGGGCCCGTGCAATCTCGTCGTCCACATTGGCGGTGTCGAACAGGGGGCGTTCCCCGCTGTAGTGCTGGATGCGGCCCACGACCGAGGGCGTATAGATGCGCGCCCATTCCAGCATGGCCGCGCTGGTCGTGCGGGAGTCCACGAGGATGGTGCCAGTGCTCGGCCCCACCATGTCGCGCAGCACGCGCTGCGCCAGGGTCAGATCCTGATGCAAGAGGGCGGGGGCGGGCTGGGTGCGGGCCGCCGCCTGGACGCTGGTCCAGAGTTTGCGCAGATACTCCAGGTCGGCCGTCAGCTCCTCGTCATTGGCGCCTTCCGCCTGCGTGCGGACGATGAAGCCGCCTTTTTCCTCAGCGGGCATCAAGGCCTGCAGGCGTTCGCGCAACTGGATGCGCTCGGATTCGTCGTCGATCTTCTGCGAAATGCCGATATGCGGGTCGTGCGGCAGGTAGACCAGCATCCGGCCCGCCATGCTGATCTGGGTCGAAAGTCGCGCACCCTTGGTGCCCAGGGGGTCCTTGACCACCTGGACCATGATGGTCTGTCCCTCGAACAGCAGCTTCTCGATCGGCGTGGGGGTGAGCCCCTGGCTTCTTTCGCCCCGGTTCTCACGCAGATCGGCGATATGGATGAAGGCCGCGCGCTCCAGTCCGATATCGATGAAGGCGCTCTGCATGCCAGGCAACACGCGCACCACCCGCCCCAGATAGATATTGCCGACGTGGCCTCGCTGGATGCTGCGTTCCACGTGCAGTTCCTGTACCGATCCTTGTTCCACCTGCGCAACGCGGGTTTCGAAGGGGGTGACATTGATCAGGATATCTTCGCTCAGGGCGATGGCTGGGGGCATAGCGTGTTCGTCTCCAGTAAGGTACCGCGTACAGGCGAATAGTAAACGTAGGGCAAGGCGGACGAGACAACTATCTATATAGGGCGACTGCGGGACTCACCACTATATGTAGTGGAGGGCCAGGCGTAGCTGCTGCATGGGTCCCCAGAACTGCCGTACCGCAACGCGCTCGGAAATCTGTGCTATAGTCTCGCTCCTTCGCAGTTCAGGCAGTTTCGAACCGCGAAGCCAAGCAAGCACAACAGGTCAGGCAAGAGCATTCGCGCCCG
>Ga0075032_1000145_pt1 | contig 51734 bp, 39 predicted proteins | sample SynthPrep_1_END__FD_71386 | JGI IMG/M metagenome (GOLD analysis project Ga0075032, IMG submission 71386) | Synthetic microbial communities from Ohio, USA - SynthPrep_1_END_DS7_MetaG | ecosystem: Engineered > Bioreactor > Aerobic > Activated sludge | place: USA: Ohio, Columbus | collected 2014-04-10
GGCCGCGCCCTTTCTCTCAGCTGCCGGTGGACAATCCGGGCAGCCAGGTGGACAGCGCTGGAAAGGCGCAGATGGCAATCAGTACCGCCAGCACCGCCGCGAGGAAAGGCGCGGTGGCGCGGAACAGCGGACCCATCGGCATGTCGGCCTGGACCATGGCGATGTACAGGCCGGGGCCCACCGGCGGAGTGACAATGCCTATCACCGTGGCGATGGTGCACACCACGCCGAACTGGATGGGGTCGACGCCCAGCGCAGTCACCACCGGCATCAGGATGGGCACGACCACGATCAGCACGCTGATGCTCTCCAGGAACATGCCCAGCACCAGCATCAGCAGTGTCACCAGCAGCAGGAACACGACCGGCGAGTCGGTCACGCCGGCGATCAGCGCCACCAGCTGGTCGGGCACGCCCTGGAAGGCGAGTACCCAGCTGAACACCGAGGCGGCGGCGATCAGGCCGGTGATGGTGGCGGTGTTCACCGCCACGCTGCGCAGGATGCCGGGCAGGTCGGCCAGCTTCAGCTCGCGGTGGAGGAAGCCGAGGATCAGCGCGATCAGCGACGCCACCGCGCCCGACTCGGTCGGCGTCATCGCGCCGCTCATGATGCCGACGATGACCACCGCCGGAATCAGGCCGGGGGCGATGCCGGCGGCCAGCGTGCCCCAACTGTCGCGCAGTGGCGTGGGCGAGCCTTCCGGCAGCTGGGAGCCGAACATGCCGTAGAGCAGGATCACGCCCGCCAGCACCGCGACGATGAGCAGGCCGGGCACGATGCCGGCGATGAACAGCGGCGCGATCGGCTGCACCGCCACCACGCCGTAGATGATCATCAGCATCGACGGCGGAATGATGGGCCCGAGCAGGCCGGCGGACACGGTGACAGCGCCGGAGAAGGCCTTGTCGTAGCCCTTCTTCTCCATCTCCGGAATCATCACCTTGCTCATGACGCCGATCTGCGCCACCGCGGAGCCGAGGATGGACGCGGCCATTGCATTGGTGACCAGGTTGGCGTACGCCAGCCCGCCCTTGAAGCGGCCGACGAGCACCTCGGCCACCGCGATCAGGCGCTGGGTGAGGCCGCCCTGGTTCATGATTTCGCCGACCAGCATGAAAAGCGGGATCGCGAGCAGGCCGTTGATTTCGAGGGCGCCGTAGAACTGGATGGGGATGGAGTCGTAGAGCACCGCCAGGTCGTTGGTGGCCATGAACACCACCGCGCCGGCCAGGATGGCGCCGAAGATGGGGAAGCCGCAGAACAGCAGCGCGAAGAAGACGATCAGCGTGATCATGCGCGCGCTCCCGCCAGCCCGCGCACCTGGCGCAGCAGCGCGGCGAACTGGTGGAAGGCCATTGCCAGCATCGCCCCCGGCAGCAGCGCGTAGTTGTACCAGCGCGGCAGCTGGGTGGTGGCGCCCAGTTCCAGGCGCACATCGGCCCGCATCACCCAGTCCCAGCCAAGCTTGGCGACGAAGGCCAGCAGCATCAGGAAGCCGAGGCCGAGTGCGATCGAAAGCACGCCGCGCCCGCGGGGGCCGAGCGCCTGCGACAGGAAGTCGATGGTGACGAGCTGGCCGCCATGCACCAGCAGCGACAGGCCGATCAGGGTGATGAACACCAGCAGCTGGACGGCGATTTCCTCGGCCCAGAACAGCGGGGCGTTGAAGAAGTAACGCAGGATCACCTGCGTGATCATGATGGCGGTGAGCGCCGCGGTGAGCGCGATCGCGACCAGGCGTTCGACGCTGGCGAGGGCGCGGTCCAGGGACTGGATCAGGGCGTGGATGAACATGCTTCTCTCTCGGGGTTCGGCAGCCAGTCGGGCGGCTGCCCGTCGTCGGCACCGCGGGGGCGGGACAGGCCGGATGCGGCCGCAGGGCTGGCGGTGATCGGTTTCTCTTGCCCGCTTGCCGGCTCGATTGCCACAGGCTGGCGGCGGCAGGATGTGCACGGCGTACGCCCTGTTGCCGCCCGGCGTGCGGGTGGGCAGCAACAGGGCGCGGTCCGGGCGCCGGGGGCTTACAGGTCCTGTGCCTGTTTGTAGAAGTCGGCGATCAGCGGGTTGCGCGCGGTGTACTTGTCGCGCACCCCGCCACCCACCGCCTGGAAGGCCTTGATGTCGGCATCGATCACCTTGGCGCCGTCGGCCTTGGCCTTGTCGAGATTGCTCTTGTCGGCTTCGATCGCGGCTTTGTAGCCCCAGGCTTCGGCGTCGGCGATGACCTTGCGGATCATGTCGCGCTCGGTGTCGCTGCGAGCGTCCCACCACTTCTTCGACACCACGATGGCGGCCGGGAAGGCCATGTGGTTGGTGAGGGTGAGGTTGGGCGCCTGCTGGTGGAGCTTGAGCCCGACCAGCGCATCGAGGTCCACGTCCACCGCGTCCAGCAGCCTGGTGGTCAGCGAGGGAGCCACTTCGGACAGCGGCAGTGCGGTCGGCGCGGCACCGTTGGCGGTCCACCAGTCGTTGTAGATCGGGCTGGGGAAGGAGCGGATCTTCTTGTTGGCAAGGTCCTTGGGCGAGCGCACAGGCTCCAGCGACAGCACGTGGCGCATGCCGGCGAAGGCGTAGCCCAGCCCCACCATGCCGTGCGCTTCCAGCCGTTTGAGCATTTCCCGCGCGGCGGGAGAGGAGGCTGCGCGGGTGGCGTGCTCGACGTCGCGGAAGGTGTAAGGCAGCGACCAGGCAAGGAAGGACTCCTCGCGATTGGACAGCCCGCCGACGGTGAACACGCCGAACTGCATCGCGCCGGCCTGCATCAGATTGATCATCTGGGCCTCGTTGCCCAGCTTCTGCAGCGGGCTGACGGCGATCTTCATCTTGCCGCCGGAGGTTTTCTCAAGGTCGCTGGCGATCTTCTCCGACACTTGGTGCCAGACGTGGCTGGGCGGGGTGATGTGGCCCAGCTTGAGCGCCTGTGCGGAGGCGCTGGTGGCGCCGAAGGCCAGCGCGCACAGACCGGCGGTAGCGGCGCTCCTGAGCGCGCGGATCAATCCTTTTCTCATCGTATCTCCTCCTGGTTGGGGTTCTTCGCATGCTGCGCATGCTTGTTGGAAATCGTCGCCCAGCCTGGGCCTTGGGGGCGGGCTGTCAGGCTGGGGCGTCGGGCTGGCGCGCGGGCTCGGCGAGGCGGAAGGCGTCGAGCTCGGCGCAGGCCGAGTCGATGGCGACGATGTTGGGATAGGGGCTCAGGTCCACTTTGAAGCGGCGCGCGCTCTCCACCTGCGGGATCAGATAGACATCCGCCAGCCCGGGGGCGTCGCCGAAGCAGAAACGGCCGCGGCGGGTGTCGGCGGCGACCAGGCTCTCCAGCGCGGCGAAGCCGGCTTCGATCCAGGTCGCGCACCAGGCCTGCACCGCGGTTTCATCCTGGCCGAGCCGTTTGCGCAGGTATTCGAGGATGCGGCGGTTATTGATCGGGTGGATGTCGCAGCCGACGATGGCCGCAAGCGCGCGTACCCGGGCGCGGTCGTCCGGGTCGGACGGCAGCAGCGGCGGGGTAGGGTGGCGTTCTTCCAGCCATTCGATGATGGCGGGGGTCTGGATCATCGTCAGATCGCCATCGACCAGCGCCGGCACCAGTTGCTGCGGATTGATGGCCTTGAATGCGGCGCCGAGGTGCTCCTCGGTGCGCAGGTCGACCGGCACGTAGTCATATCCGATGCCTTTCAGGTTGAGGGCGATGCGCAGGCGGTGGGAGGTGCCGCTGCGGAAGAAGTTGTGCAGCTTCATCATGGCTAGACTCTCTTGTCATGAATCGGGGAAGGCAATGCCGACACGCCGAAACCCCGGCCTCGGGAGGCCGGGGTTTCGGCGCGGTGGCCTTGCGTCTGGTTCAGTCCTTGGCGAGGCAGTTGTCGACGTTCCAGCCGTACAGCCACTCCATGGCGTCGTAGAAGCGTTCCGGCGTGCGGCCCTTCCACAGGTCGTTGCGCACCAGGCGCTCCACGCCCTTGGCGTGGTAGATGCGGCCCATCTCCCGCGAGGACAGCACGATGCGCGCGGTGCGGGCGATGCGGGAGCGCTGGTAGAGGTCGAACGCCTTCTCGAAGTCGTTGTTGTGCACCCGCAGCGCTTCGCCCAGCGTCACCGCGTCTTCCAGTGCCATGCAGGCGCCCTGGGCCATGTACTGGGTAGTGGGGTGGGCGGCGTCGCCGAGCAGGGTGGCGCGGCCGAAGGTCCATTGGCCGATCGGCTCGCGGTCGGCGGTGGCCCAGCGCTTCCAGCTCTTGGGCAGGTCGATCAACTGGCGGGCCTTGGGGCAGATGCCCTGGAAGTAGCTCTGTACCTCTTCCGGGCTGCCCTCGGTGACGCCCCATTCTTCCTGCTTGCGGCTGTGGAAGGTAACGACGACGTTGTACTGTTCGCCGCCACGCAGCGGGTAGTGCACCAGGTGGCAGTTGGGGCCGACCCAGATGCTGGCGGCGTTCCACTGCAGGTTCTGGGGGAAGTCCTTCTTGTCGATCACCGCGCGATAGACGACGTGGCCGGTGACCCGGGGCGGATCGTTCACATATTGCTGGCGCACCGCCGACTTGACCCCGTCCGCGCCGATCACCGCGAGACCGCGGAAGCGGTTGCCCTTGGCATCGATCACGGTGACGCCCTGATCGTCCTGTTCCACGCGCTCGACGTGGGTCGAGGTGATGAACCTGACCTTGCCGGTCTCCTGCGCGCCTTCGAGCAGGGACAGATGCACATCGACACGGTGAATCACCGCGTAGGGGTTGCCGAAGCGCTTGCGGAAGGCTTCGCCTGTGGGAATCTTGCCGACCTGGTATTCGTCGATGGCGTCGTGCATCACCATGTAGTCGGTGTAGACCGCGCGGCCGCGCGCCTTCTCGCCGATGCCGAGGGCATCGAAGGCATGGAAGGCGTTGGGGCCGAGCTGGATGCCGGCGCCGATCTCGCCGATCTCCGCCGCCTGTTCGAGCACCAGGACTTCGAAGCCCTGGCGCACCAGGGCGAGGGCGGCGGCCAGGCCGCCGATGCCGCCGCCGGCGATGATGACTGGGTGTTGGCTGCTCATGCTGTTGTCTCCTCGTTGCGCGTTTTACGCGCCGCGCGGGCGTGCGGGGGCCGTCTTCCCGCGCCGGCGGGTTGGCGGACTGGGCAGGCCGGGTGGGGTTGGCCTGCGGGGCCTGGCGGCGCGGGAAAAAAGGGCGGGCGGGGCGGAGGTCGCCCGGCCTGCCCGGGGATTTATTCCGGCTGGCCTATGGTCAGCGCGATTTCGCCGACGCCGGCCACGCTGCCGCTGATGCGGTCGCCGGGTTTCACCGCGCCCACGCCTTCCGGCGTGCCGGTGTAGATCAGGTCGCCCGGCTGCAGGTGATAGAACTCCGACAGGTCGGCGATGATTTCCGGGATGTTCCAGATCAGCATGGCGAGGTCGGACTTCTGCTTGGTCTCGCCATTCACCTTCAGCTCGATGGCGCCTTCGGCGAGCACGCCCAGGCCTTCGGCCAGCACCACTTCGGCGCACACGGCGGAGAGTTCGAAGTCCTTGCCCAGGTCCCACGGCCGGCCCTTGTCGCGGGCCACCAGCTGCAGGTCGCGGCGGGTCATGTCCAGGCCGGCGGCGTAGCCGTAGATCAGGGAGGGCGCATCCGCCTGGGTGACACGGAAGCCCGGCTTGCCGATGACGACCACCAGTTCCATCTCGTAGTGGTAGTTCTGCGTGCCGCAGGGGTAGGGCACGGTGGCGCCGGATTCGACCAGGGCGGAGGGCGTCTTGGTGAAGTAGAAGGGGCGGGCGCTGGCCTTGTCCACCGGCGCGCCCATTTCCACCGCATGGGCGTGGTAGTTGCGGCCGACACAGAAGATGCGGTTCACCGGCACGCGTTCGCTGCGCCCGCGCACCGGCAAGGAGGGCTGGGCGGGTGGGGTCCAGAGGTAGGTGGTTTGGGACATGGGATCTCGTACTCCGTTGGGGATTCAGGCGCGGACTTCGTAGAAGCCGAGCTTCTTGTGCAGGGGCGATTCGTCGGCGATGAACAGGAAGGCGGGGCGGTCGGTGCTGCGGTTCTTCAGCGTCACCCGGGAGTAGCCGGGGGCGCAGCAGGTGTCCGCTTCGGCCAAGGTGAAAGGCGTGCCTTCGATGTCCACCTGGCTGCCGCCTTCGATCTGGTGGAACACCGCCGCCGGCGAGCGGGCGGGCAGCGCCAGCGTTTCGCCGGGGCGCAGCATCAGCGCGAAGAAGCCGAGGATGTTCTCGCAGTCGCCGCCGGTTTCCGGATTCACATAGGCCACCTGCACCGCCTCGATGTCGGGTTGCGCCTCGGCGAGCTTGAGCAGTGCGCTGCGCACTTCCTGCCAGGGATAGCGCAGCATCGGGTAGCGCTTGTCGCTGCGGGCGAACACCGGCGAGGGCACTACGCCGCCGCGCTGGTAGGCGCGCTCCGCGTTCAGGCCTTTCACCGTTTGCGGCTGGCCTTCGGTCACGTAGGAGGCTTCAAGGTAGTAGGCCAGCGGCAGGTCCAGCACGTCCAGCCACACCACCGGCTCGCTGCCGTCATGGCCATGTTCGTGCCACAGGCCGGTGGGGGTGAGGATGAGGTCGCCGCGGCTCATCGGGCACTTCTCGCCATCCACCGTGGTGTAGGCGCCTTCGCCCTCCACGATCATGCGCACCGCGTTGGGCGTGTGGCGATGGGAAGGGGCGAGCTCGCCCGGCAGCAGCAACTGCATGCCCAGGTAGAGCGAGGAGCTGGCCTGCATCTTGTCCAGGCCGTGGCCGGGATTGGCCAGTACCAGCACCCGGCGCTCGGCCTTCTCGATGGGGGTCAGCTCGCCGGCGCGCAGCAGCAGCGGACGCAGGGTTTCGTAGGACCAGTGGGTGGGTTTGGTGCGCGGGCCGGGTTTGCCCGGCGGCAGTACCGCCCGCAGGCTGGGCCACAGCGGTACCAGGTTGTGGGCGGTGAGTGCTTCGCGATACTCCAGCGGTAAATCGTCCAGGCGGCCGAGTTCCAGCATGTGTGCTCCTCCTTTGTCGGGGCCGCTGGCCCCTGTCTTGGCAGGGCTGCGGCGTTTCGTTGTTGGAGGCAATTTAGCCGGCCATCGACATTTGATCCATGCAGTGATACCAATGCATTTCATTCGAAATTCGAATAGAGGTGGCGGTGCAGACCCTGGAAATCCGTTTGTTGAACGTGTTCGACGAGATCTACAAGACGCGCAGCGTCAGCCGCGCCGCCGACAACCTCAGCCTTGGCCAGCCGGCGGTCAGTATCGCGCTGGGCAAGCTGCGCGAGCACTTCGGCGATCCGCTGTTCGTGCGCACTTCGGCCGGAATGGAGCCGACGCCACTGGGCGAGGAACTGGTGCGGCCGGTACGCGCTGCCATCGATGCGCTGGGCGCCGCCTTCGGTTACCGCAATGCCTTCGATCCGGCGACCGCCGCGCGGACCTTCCGCATCTGCATGACGGACATCAGCCAGCTGGTGCTGCTGCCGGCGCTCTGGGCGCACCTGCGCGAGGCGGCGCCGGGCGTGCGCATCGACATCGCCCATCTGTCAGCGGAGACGGCCCGGCAGCTGGAGTCCGGCGAGGCGGACCTGGCGCTGGGCTTCATGCCGCAGCTGGAGGCGGGCTTCTACCAGCAGTCCCTGTTCCGGCAGAACTATGTCTGCCTCGCCAGCATGGACCACCCGCGCATCCGCGAAACGCTGACGCTGGCGGACTTCGAGCGCGAGGAGCATGCGGTGGTCAGCAGCTCCGGCACCGGCCACCTGATCGTGGACAAGGAGCTTGCCCGGCAGGGCATCAACCGCCGGGTCGCCTTGCGGGTGCCGAACTTTTTGGGCGTGTCGTTTGTCGTTGAGCATACGGACATGCTGGTGACAATCCCGTTGCGGCTGGGGCAGGTGCTGGCCGGGCGAGGGCGCTTCCGCATCTTCGCGGTGCCCTTCGAATTGCCTGATTACGCGGTCAAGCAGCATTGGCACGAGCGTTACCACCATGACCCTGGCAACCGCTGGCTGCGCGGCGTCATTTCCGCGCTGCTGGCCGGCTTGCCGCCACCGCTGGAGGATGTCAGGAGTTGACCGGCCGTCGGCTCGTTTGCCGCCGTCCGGTGCTCTGCTTAACGTCGCATGAAGTAGTCATTTCACCGAAATTCGATACTGAAAGAATCTTTTTGGGCGAAATTTATTCGTATGGGGTGCAGTCGCCGCTTGTCGGCCAATGTGCTTCTACGGTGAGGAAAGCGTGATGTACTTCGCGCCCTCGTCCGCCTGAGGTATGGATGATGAGCCGGCAGCACGAACAACCGGCACGGAGAGAGACGATGATGGCTACGCAATATGGCGGTAACAGCCGCATTCCTGCGGCTTACCGGGGCGATATCTACGCCCTCGAGCCGGATCGGGAAGAACTGGTCAATCTGGGTGTGGAGATCGGCAGCTTCAATAGCAATATCGAGTGCTTCGAAGACTGCCGCCTGACGCCCCTGGCCCTGCGCCGCCTGCAGTTCCTGTCCGGCAAGTACCTCTGGGACCTGTCCCCTTCCTACAACCTCGATTGACCTCAGCTGGCGGCGGCTTCGCCGTTCAGCCACGGCCGCGCCCCGCCGCCCAGCAGGGCGGCCAGGCGGTCGGCCTCCAGCGGATGGCTGAAGTGGAAGCCCTGGACGAGGTCGCAGCCCAAGCGCTTCAGCTTGTCCAGCTGACCGGCGTTCTCCACGCCCTCGGCCACCACGTTCAGCCGCAGTTCATGGGCGAGGGCGATGGTGGCGGCGCAGATGGCGGCATCTTCCGGGTCGGAGTCGATGCCGCGCACGAAAGAGCGGTCCATCTTCAGGCTGGCCACTGGCAACAGCTTTAGATGGGACAGTGACGAATAGCCGGTGCCGAAATCGTCCAGCGCCAGCGCCACGCCCATTCCGTTCAGCCGGGTCAGCACCTGCGCCGCGTTCTCCGGATCGCGCAGCGCGGCCGATTCGGTGATCTCCAACTCCAGGTGTGAAGGCCTGAGGCCGTGGCGCTCCAGCGCTTCGGTGATGGACTGCGGCAGTTCCCGCGATTCCAGCTGGCGGGCGGACAGGTTGACCGCCATCTTCAGCCAGTCCAACCCCTGGCGATGCCATTCGGCAAGCTGGCGCAAGGCTTCGTCCACCACCCAGGCGCCGATGGCGTCTATCAGCCCGCATTCCTCGGCGAGGGGAATGAAGCGTTCGGGCGGAATCAGCCCTTCCACCGGATCGTTCCAGCGCACCAGCGCTTCCACCCTGCGCACCTCGCCGCTGTCCAGATCGATCAGGGGTTGGTAGTGCAGCAGCAGCCGGCCGGCGCGCAGCGCCTCGCGCAGACGGTTCTCCTGCAACAGCGCTAGCGCGGAGGTGGCGTCCAGCCCGAGCGCGAAGCGTTGCAGCCGGTTGCGGCCCTGGGCCTTGGCGTGCTGCACCGCGGTTTCGGCATGGCGCAGCAGCACCGCGGCGTCATCGCCGTCTTCCGGGTAGCGGCTGAGGCCGATGCTGGCGGTCAGCTCGAACACCTCGCCGCCGACCAGGCAGGGCGCACGCAGCCGCTGCAGCAGCGTGTCCGCGAGTTCCTCCACTTCTTCCGCCGGGTGGGCGCCGGCGACCAGCACCGCGAACTCATCGCCTCCCAGGCGGGCCACTGCGCCGCGGCCATGGACGCAATCCGCCGCCCGCAGCGACAGCTCGACCAGCAGCTGATCGCCCACCGCCGGCCCACAGATGTCGTTGATGCGCTTGAAGCGGTCGATGTCGATCTGCATGAGCGTCAGCGGCCGGCCCTGGATGCGTGCCGCGCTCAGCGCCTCGGCCAGGCGGGCGACGAAGGCGCGGCGGTTGGGCAGGCCGGTGAGGGCGTCGTGATGGGCGAGGTGGCGGATGCGGTCCTCGGCCTCCTTGCGCTCGGAGAGGTCGTGGAAGCAGGCGATGTGGTGGGAGATCTCGCCGCTGGCGCCACGCACCACGTCAATGCTGAGCCACTTCGGATACAGGCTGCCGTCCTTGCGCCTGTCCCAGATCTCGCCTTCCCAGTGGCCCTTGCGATGAAGCTCGTGCCACATGCCATGGTAGAGCGCGGGCGGCGTGGTGCCCGAGGAGAGCAGGCCGGGGTCGTGACCCAGCACATCCTCGGGCTGGTAGCCGGTCAGCGTGGTGAAGGCGGGGTTGACGGCGACGATGCGGTTGCCGGCGTCGGTCACCAGGATGGCTTCCCGGCTGTGTTCGAACACGCCGCCAAGCATCCGCAGGCGGGCATCCGCGCGGCTGCGCTCGGCGGTGTCCAGGGCGAAGCAGAGCAGGTGGATGCGGCCGCCGAGTACCGCGCGGTGGGCCGAGAACTGGAAGGGCACACGGCTGCCGTCGCGCTGGGTGAGGGCGGTATCCACCTCGGCGTGGCCGGTGCTCAGCGCGCGGTTCAGCGTGGCGGTGATCTCGGCGCCGTCCTCCGGCTCGAACAGGTCGGCCAGCAGCTGGCCGGACAGTTCGTTGGCGGTGCAGGCGGTGTAGCGCTCCAGGTTGGCGTTCCAGCGCCGCAGCCGGCCGCTTTCATCGACCACGCAGTAGATGCCGGGCAGGATGCCTACGAGTTGTTCGTGCAGGGCCTGCTCGTCGCCCAGTTGCTGCTCGGTACGGCGCTGTTCGCGCAGATCGTGGTAGATGGACACGATGAGCCGGGGCAGGCCCCGGCCGTCGCGCAGCAGGAAGGCCTGCTCCTCCACCGGCACCCGGGCGTGGGCGCCGCACAGCAATTCGAATTCGCCCTCCCAGTGGCCATGCTCCACCAGGCAGGGGAGCATTTCCTCGTCCAGCCGGCGTTGCTGGGCTTCCGGGTAGTAGACGCTGATACGGCGGCCCACCGCGTCCTGCGGTTTGTCCTCGCCCACCAGCCGGGCGAGCGCCGGGTTGATGTAGCGCACCCGGCCGTGCAGATCCACCAGGCTGAGGCCGAGGGCGCTGCGCTGGGCGAAAGGTTCGAACTGGCGCAGGGCGGCGGAGAGCGTGGTGCTGACCGCCTTGGGAATGGCGAAGAGCCGTACCAGCCCGAGCGTAGAGGCGGAGAAGGCCAGCAGAAGGCAGACCAGCAGAGCACTGGTGGGCCAGCCCGCCAGCGGACCGGAGGCCGCCAGCCCGGCGGCGGCCAGCAGGCCGAGGTTGGCGAAGATGCAGATCCCGTACAGGAGACGGGTGCGACGGGCGGAGTGCACGATGTTCGCGATGGCCTGGACGAGAAGACTTCCCATTCTGGTCAATGAATGGCGACAGGTAAATACAAGCGGGTATCCCGTAAGAAAATGTCAGGTAATGCGCCCTTCCGGCGGCGGTATTGGCTGTCGCCGGGGGAGGGCGGCGGCGCCGGCCGGACAAGAAAAAAGCCCGGTGGATCGCTCCACCGGGCTTTGCTATGGCCGGACAGGTGCCGGATCAGGCGACGGCGACCGGGATCTTGCCGATCTTGGCCTGCCATTCCTTCGGGCCGGTGTTGTGCACGCTGGTGCCGCTGGAATCCACCGCGACCGTCACCGGCATGTCCTGCACGGTGAACTCGTAGATGGCTTCCATGCCCAGATCGGCGAAGCCGACCACCTTGGCTTCCTTGATCGCCTTGGACACCAGGTAGGCGGAACCGCCGACCGCCATCAGGTAGGCCGACTTGTTGTCGCGGATGGCGTCGATGGCGACCGGGCCGCGCTCGGACTTGCCGATCATGGAGATGAGGCCGGTCTGCTCCAGCATCATGCGGGTGAACTTGTCCATCCGGGTCGCGGTGGTGGGGCCGGCCGGGCCGACGACTTCGTCACGCACCGGATCGACCGGACCGACGTAGTAGATGACGCGGTTGGTGAAGTCCACCGGCAGCTCTTCGCCCTTGGCCAGCATGTCCTGGATGCGCTTGTGGGCGGCGTCGCGGCCGGTGAGCATCTTGCCGTTGAGCAGCAGGATCTGGCCCGGCTTCCAGGCGGCGACTTCTTCCTTGGTCAGCGTGTCCAGGTTCACTCGGGTGGCGACGTTGGTGTCGGCGGTCCAGGTAACCTGCGGCCAGTCTTCCAGGCGGGGCGTTTCCAGCTTGGCCGGGCCGGAGCCGTCCAGCTCGAAGTGCACATGGCGGGTGGCGGCGCAGTTGGGGATCATCGCGATCGGCAGCGAGGCGGCGTGCGTCGGGTAGTCGAGGATCTTGACGTCCAGCACGGTGGTGAGGCCGCCCAGGCCCTGGGCGCCTATGCCCAGCGCGTTCACCTTTTCCATCAGCTCCAGGCGCAGTTCCTCGACGCGGCTCAGCGCAGCGCCGGAGGCGGCCTTCTCGCGCAGCTCGTGGATGTCCACCGGCGCCATCAGCGATTCCTTGGCCATCAGCATCGCCTTCTCCGGCGTGCCGCCGATGCCGATGCCGAGGATGCCAGGCGGGCACCAGCCGGCACCCATGGTCGGCACCGTCTTCAGCACCCAGTCCACCAGGGAGTCGGACGGGTTCAGCATGGCCATCTTGGACTTGTTCTCCGAGCCGCCGCCCTTGGCCGCACAGGTGACTTCCACATGGTCGCCGGGGACGATCTCGTAATGGATCACCGCTGGGGTGTTGTCCTTGGAGTTCTTGCGGGCGCCGGCCGGGTCGAGCAGCACCGAGGCGCGCAGCTTGTTGTCCGGGTGGTTGTAGGCGCGGCGCACGCCTTCGTTGACCATCTCCTGGACGCTCATCCTGGCGTCCCACTGCACGTTCATGCCGACCTTGAGGAAAACCACGGCAATGCCGGTGTCCTGGCAGATGGGGCGGTGGCCTTCGGCGCACATGCGCGAGTTGGTGAGGATCTGGGCGATGGCGTCCTTCGCCGCCGGGCTCTCTTCCCGTTCCCAGGCCTCGCCCAGCGCCTTGATGTAGTCGAGCGGATGGTAGTAGCTGATGTACTGGAAGGCATCCGCGACGGACTGGATGAGGTCTTCTTCGCGAATCACGGTCATGGCGAGGTCTCCGGGGTGATGGGAACGAAAAGAACGTACTGGGGGCAAACCGCGGGATTTTAGCACCGGCGGCCTAGGGGAAAACCCTTGCCGACGATAGGGGGCGCATGCGGACGTGGGGCACGGGGAGGGCGCAACGATGGCGCTCGTGCCCAGGCGCAATGGGCCATACGCACTCAGGCGGCGGTGAGGAGCGCCGTAGGTGCGGACCGGGAGCGGGCCCGGGGCCGCTCCAGTCGAAGCCTTGTCCTTCTTCGGCCAGGGCTTGCATTGAGACGGCGTGCGGGTGCGTGGCGGCCGGCTGAGTTCATGGTGTACCAGCGCTTGCCAAGGCGTTCCGCTTCCGGCTTCTCCGGCGCGGTGTGCGGCGAAGACGCAAGGCCGGGGCTGACTGGCCTGAAGGAGGAGGGAAGCCACGGTAAGTGACTGGCGTTTCTGCTATTCTTCCCGGCTTTCCTCACGAAGCACGCCCCTTCCGCCCCATCATGCAGTCCGCTCTTTCCCAGGATGTTTCCGCTCCTGCGCGTCCGCTGACGCGCGGCGACTACAAGACGCTGTCCCTCTCCGCTCTGGGTGGCGCGCTCGAGTTCTACGACTTCATCATCTTCGTTTTCTTCGCCACCGTCGTCGGCAAGCTCTTCTTCCCGCCCGACATGCCGGAATGGCTGCGGCAACTGCAGACCTTCGGCATCTTCGCCGCCGGCTATCTCGCCCGTCCGCTGGGCGGCATCGTACTGGCGCACTTCGGCGACATGCTGGGCCGCAAGCGGATGTTCACCCTGAGCATCTTCATGATGGCGGTGCCCACGCTGGTGATGGGCATGTTGCCCACCTATGCCCAGATCGGCATTGCCGCGCCGCTGCTGCTGTTGCTCATGCGGGTGGTGCAGGGGGCCGCGATCGGCGGCGAAGTGCCGGGCGCCTGGGTGTTCGTGGCCGAGCATGTGCCTTCCAAGCATGTCGGTTACGCCTGTGGCACGCTCACCAGCGGCCTCACTGCCGGCATCCTGCTGGGTTCGCTGATGGCGACGCTGATCAACACCGTATTCACCGCCGAAGAGGTTGCCGCCTACGCCTGGCGTATCCCCTTCATCGCCGGCGGGGTGTTCGGCCTGCTGTCGGTGTATCTGCGGCGCTGGCTGGAAGAGACGCCGGTATTCGCCGAGCTGAAGCAGCGCGAGGCGCTGGCCGAGGAAATTCCGCTGAAGACGGTGGTACGGGAGCATCGCGCCGCAGTGGCGGTCTCCATGCTGCTTACCTGGGTGCTGTCCGCCGGCATCGTGGTGGTGATCCTGATGACGCCCACGGTGCTGCAGACGGTCTATCACTTCGACGCCGCTACCGCGCTGCAGGCCAACAGCCTGGCCATCGTGCTGCTGAGCATCGGTTGCACCGCCTCCGGCGCCATTGCCGACCGGGTTGGCGCCGGGCGCACCTTCATCGTCGGCAGCCTGCTGCTGGCGGTCGTTTCCTGGCTGTTCTACACCCGCCTCCACGCCCATCCTGAACTGCTGTTTCCGCTCTACGCGGTCACCGGTTTGTGCGTGGGCGTGATTGGTGCAGTGCCATATGTAATGGTGAAGGCTTTCCCGGCCAAGGTGCGCTTTTCCGGGCTGTCCTTCTCCTACAACCTGTCCTACGCCATCTTCGGCGGCCTGACGCCCATGGTGGTGTCGCTGATGCTTAAGGCAGATCCGCTGGGGCCGGCGTATTACGTCGCCGCGTTATGTGGCTTGGGTTTTCTGGTCGGCATCTATCTCCTTCGGCAGGAACCGGGGAAGGCCTGACCGACGTATCGATCCAGCATCGGGAAGACCGGCCGTGGCCGGTCTTTTTTTGCCCGCTTTTGGTGCGTCAATCCATTTGGCATTGTGCGCTGCGGGGTGAAAAACCGCTGCGATGGCCTGTAAGTCCTGTGTAAGATACCTGTTCTTCAATGCCCTCCATCCCGCACCCCGGTGGTGCGGAGTGCAGCCGGAACCGACCGGTCGCGGACGGGAACCGCCGAGTTCCGCTGCCGACAGAACACGGTCTAAATCGACCATCAGTCACGTTGAGGAGAGGTGAGCATGTCCAACGAACAGCAGGTACGCATCTACAACCCCTCGGAAGAAGTGGTGAAGAATGCTGCGGTACCGGGTATGGACGCGTATCGCGCCCTGTGCAAGGAAGCGGCGGATGACTACGAAGGGTTCTGGGCCCGCCGTGCCCGCGAAGCGCTGACCTGGCACACGCCGTTCACCCAGGTGCTGGACGAGAGCAACGCGCCCTTCTTCAAGTGGTTTGCCGACGGCAAGATCAACGCCTCCTACAACTGCCTGGACCGCAACGTCGAACGCGGGCTGGGCGACAAGGTCGCCATCATCTTCGAGGGCGACGATGGCCGGGTTACCCGCGTCACCTACAAGGAACTGCTGGGCCGCGTGTGCAAGCTGGCCAACGGCCTGCGCGATCTGGGCGTGAAGAAGGGCGACCGCGTCGTCATCTACCTGCCGATGTCCATCGAGGGCATCGTCGCCATGCAGGCCTGCGCCCGTATCGGCGCTACCCACTCGGTGGTGTTCGGCGGCTTCTCCGCCCAGGCGCTGCGCGATCGCATCAACGATACCCAGGCCTCCATCGTGATCACCGCCGACGGCCAGTTCCGTGGCGGCAAGGGCCTGCCGCTGAAGCCGATCGCCGACGAGGCGCTGGCGCTGGGCGGCTGCGAGTCGGTGCAGAAGGTGGTGGTGGTGAAGCGCACCGGCGCCGAAGTCGGCTTCACCGCTGGCCGCGACATCTGGTACACCGACCTGATCGAAGGCAAGGCCGATACCGCCGAGCCGGAATGGGTGGAGTCCGAGCACCCGCTGTTCCTGCTCTACACCTCCGGTTCCACTGGCAAGCCGAAGGGTGTGCAGCACTCCACCGGCGGCTATCTGCTGCAGGCGGTGCTGTCGATGCAATACACCTTCGACATCAAGCCCTCCGACATCTTCTGGTGCACCGCCGACATCGGCTGGGTCACCGGTCACAGCTATATCGCCTATGGCCCGCTGGCCTGCGGCGCCACCCAGGTGGTGTTCGAAGGCGTGCCGACCTACCCGGATGCCGGCCGCTTCTGGCGCATGATCCAGGACCTGAAGGTCACCATCTTCTACACCGCGCCGACTGCGATCCGCTCCCTGATCAAGGCCGCCGACAACAACCCGTCGCTGCACCCCACCAAGTACGATCTCTCCAGCCTGCGCATCCTGGGTTCGGTCGGCGAGCCGATCAACCCGGCGGCCTGGGAGTGGTATTACGAGAATGTCGGCGGTGGTCGCTGCCCCATCGTCGATACCTTCTGGCAGACCGAGACCGGCGCCCACATGATCACGCCGATGCCGGGCGCGACGCCGCTGGTGCCGGGTTCCTGCACGCTGCCCTTCCCCGGCATCCAGGCTGCGGTGGTGGACGAGACCGGCACCGAAGTGCCGAACGGCCAGGGCGGCATCCTGGTGGTGAAGCGCCCGTGGCCGTCCATGATCCGCACCATCTGGGGCGATCCGGACCGCTTCAAGAAGTCCTACTACCCGGAAGACTTCAAGGGCAAGCTCTACCTGGCGGGCGACGGCGCCATCCGCGACAAGGACACCGGCTACTTCACCATCACCGGCCGTATCGACGACGTGCTGAACGTCTCCGGCCACCGCATGGGCACGATGGAGATCGAGTCCGCGCTGGTCGCCCACGAGAAGGTGGCCGAGGCGGCGGTGGTCGGCCGTCCGGACGACGTCACCGGTGAAGCCATCGTTGCCTTCGTCGTGCTGAAGGGCCAGCGCCCGACCGGCGAGGATGCCAAGGCGATGATCAAGGAGCTGCAGAACTGGGTGGGCAAGGAGATCGGTCCGATCGCCAAGCCCAAGGACATCCGCTTCGGCGAGAACCTGCCCAAGACCCGCTCCGGCAAGATCATGCGCCGCCTGTTGCGCCAGCTGGCCAAGGGCGAGGACATCACCCAGGACACCTCCACGCTGGAGAACCCGGCCATCCTTGAGCAGCTGAAGCAGAGCGCGGGTTAAGCCCGGGCCTGCGGGGCCGGCCGGCGCAAGGCCGGCGGCCCCGGTACCGTCTTACGGAGAAAGCCCGGCCATGCAGCCGGGCCGGGAGGGGGAGCAAAGAAGGCGCACGCCAAGATGCGCTTCTTTTCGGGGTCGTCTCCGGCATTGGCCGGAGGCGACACCACCTATAATCACGGACCGCCATCATCACCGGGGCGAATGATGCGCAAAGGTCTCGCCGGGCAACGCCTGGTCGCCGTGTTCATTGCCGGCGTGCTGCTGTTCAACTATCCCTTGCTGTCGCTGTTCGACCGCCCGCTGCGGGTGTTCGGGCTGCCTTTGTTGCACGTCTATCTCTTCCTTTGCTGGGGCGGGCTGATCGCCCTGGTGGCCTGGATCGCCGAACGGGGCGCACGTTGACGGGCTGTCCGCGATGATTTCCGGCGCGGTCATCGTCGGCGCTTCCTGCGCCTATCTGCTGGTCCTGTTCGCCATCGCCTACCTGGGCGACCGCAGAGCCGACCGTGGCCGCTCGCTGATCGCCAACCCGTGGACCTATGCGCTGTCGATGGCGGTGTATTGCACCGCCTGGACCTATTTCGGCAGCGTCGGCCGTGCTGCGTCCGGTGGTGTCTGGTTCCTGCCCACCTACCTCGGGCCGACGCTGGGGCTGACGCTGTCCTGGCTGTTGCTGTTGAAGATGATCCGCATCGCGCGGACGCAGCGCATCACCTCCATTGCCGACTTCATCGCCTCGCGCTATGGCAAGAGCCACCTGCTGGGCGGGCTGGTGACCATCATCGCGGTGGTCGGCGTCGTGCCCTACATCGCCCTGCAACTCAAGGCCATCTCCAGCGGCTACACCGTGCTGCTGGGTTCGCAAGATGGCCTCTTCAGCTCGTCCGCCGGGGCCAACTGGCTGGAGGATGGCGCTTTCTTCATCGCCTTGGCGCTGGCGGTATTCACCATCCTGTTCGGTACCCGCCACCTGGATGCCACCGAGCGCCACGAGGGCATGGTGGCGGCGATCGCCTTCGAGTCGGTGATCAAGCTGGTGGCCTTCGTCGCCGTGGGCGTGTTCGTCACCTACGGCTTGTACGACGGTTTCGGCGATCTCTACGAAAGAGCTGCGGCGCAGCCGGAGTTGGCCGGGCTGCTGGTGTTCGACGGCGGCAGCGCCATCGGCCACGGCGGCTGGTTCGCCCATGTGCTGCTGGCGATGCTGGCACTGTTCTTCCTGCCGCGGCAGTTCCAGATCGCGGTGGTGGAGAACGTGAACGAGGCCCACCTGCGCCGCGCCACCTGGCTGTTTCCCGCCTACCTGCTGGCGATCAACCTGTTCGTGATCCCCATCACCCTGGGCGGCCTGCTGCATTTCGGCCGCGGTACGGTGGACCCGGACACCTTCGTGCTCACGCTGCCGCTGGCGCACGGTTACGAGGGGCTGGCGCTGTTCGTGTTCATCGGCGGGCTGTCGGCCGCCACCGGCATGGTCATCGTCGAAACCATCGCGCTGTCCACCATGGTCTGCAACGATCTGGTGATGCCGGTGCTGCTGCGCTGGCGCCACCTCGGCACCGGCGCCCAGCGCGACCTCACCGGCCTGCTGCTGGGCATACGGCGTGGTGCCATCGCCGGCATCCTGATGCTGGGCTATCTCTATTTCCGGCTGGCGGGCGAGGCTTACGCGCTGGTCAGCATCGGTCTAATCAGCTTCGCCGCGGTGGCGCAGTTCGCGCCGGCGATGCTGGGCGGCATGTACTGGCGCGGCGGCACCCGCGAGGGCGCGCTGGCCGGCTTGCTGGCGGGCTTCCTGGTATGGACCTACACCCTGCTGCTGCCGTCCTTCGCCAAGTCGGGCTGGCTGGATGCCGGCTTTCTCGAACACGGCCTGTGGGGGCTGGGCTGGCTGAAGCCGGAATCCCTGTTCGGCCTCGGCGGGCTGGACAACATCAGCCATGCGCTGCTCTGGAGCCTGCTGGCCAACATCGCCTGCTACGGCGTGGTGTCGCTGCTGCGCGAACCCTCCGCCGCAGAGGCCAGCCAGGCGACGCTGTTCGTGGATGCGCTGCGCCAGGGCGAGGCACCGCGAGCCAGCTTCTGGCGCGGCGGGGTGGAGGCGCGCGAGCTGGTGCCGCTGGTGGCGCGCTTCCTCGGCCGCCATCGTACCGAGCAGGCTTTCCATGCCTATGCGCAGGCGCGCGGCGTCAGCGATATCGACGAACTCGAGGCGGATGCCGAACTGGTGCATTTCGCCGAGACCCTGCTCGCCGGCGCCATCGGCAGCGCGTCGGCGCGGGTCATGGTGTCCACCGTGGTGCAGGAGGCGCCGCTGCGGCTGGAGGAGGTGATGGACATCCTGGACGAGGCCTCCGAGGTGCGCGCCTACTCGCACCGGCTGGAGGAGAAGTCGCGCGAGCTGGAGGCGGCCACCGCCGAACTGCGCACGGCCAACGAGCGGCTGACCGAACTGGACCGCCTCAAGGACGACTTCATGTCCTCGGTGACCCACGAACTGCGCACGCCCTTGACGTCGATCAGGGCCTTTTCCGAGATGCTGCACGACGATCCCCGCATCGGTCTGGAAGACCGCCGGCGCTTTCTCGGCATCATCGTTTCGGAAACCGAGCGGCTGACACGGCTGGTCAATCAGGTGCTAGACCTGGCAAAGATCGAATCCGGCCATGCCGAATGGCACAATTCCGAAGTGGATATGCGTCAGCTGGTGCTGCAGGCGGTGGAAACGACCGCGCAGCTGTTCCGTGAGCGGCAGGCCGAGGTGGAGCTGGATCTGCCCGACACGGTACCGTCACTGTTGGCGGATCATGATCGCCTGCTGCAGGTGATGTTGAACCTGCTGTCCAACGCCGCGAAGTTCCTGACACCGGGAGAGGGGCGTGTCAGGGTGACGCTGCGGACGGAGGCCGGGGGCTTCCGGGTGGATGTGGCAGATAACGGCCCCGGCATCGAACCGGGGCTGGAGGCGGTGATCTTCCAGCGCTTCCGCCAGGGCGGCAACGAGCGCTCGCGGCCGCAAGGTACCGGCCTCGGCTTGCCGATCAGCCGGCAGATCATCGAACACTTCGGTGGCCGCCTGTGGATGAACTCGGTGCCCGGAGAAGGCGCCACGTTCTCGTTCACGCTGCCGCTCGCGCCGGCTACGCCGGCGGCCTGAGGGGCGCCGATGCCTGCGGGCGCGGGGCTTCACATAGAATGCAGGGGGAGGGGGAAGGATGACGAAGAAAATACTGATCGTGGATGACGAGCAAAACATCGTCATCTCGCTCGAATTCCTGATGAAGCGCGAAGGCTTCGACGTGCTGGTGGCGAATGATGGCGACGAGGCGGTGCGCCGCATCCGCGCCGAGCAGCCCGACTTGGTGCTGCTGGACGTGATGATGCCGAAGAAGAGCGGCTTCGAGGTCTGCCAGGAGATCAAGGCCGACCCGAAGACCCAGGCCACCTGCATCCTGATGCTGACCGCCAAGGGCCGCGACACCGAGGTGGCGAAGGGGCTGGCGCTGGGCGCGGACGCCTATATGACCAAGCCCTTCTCCACGCGTGAGCTGGTTGCCCGGGTGCGCAGCCTGCTGGGCATGGAGGCGTGAGCCTGCCGATGAGCCCCCGCGCCCGGCTGACCCTGGCCACCATCGCGGTCCCGCTTTTCCTGCTCCTCACCCTCGCCGCGGTTGGCGGCATCCTGTGGGTGGATCTCTCCGCCGAGGAGCGCGATGCGTTCGCCGGGCTGCTGGCCCCGCGCGTCGGCCTGATGTTCGTGTTCGTCGCCCTTGCCGCCTCGTGCGCCATCGCGGCGGTGAGGCAGCTCCACCGCAGTTATGTCGCCATGCCGGCGCGTCTGGCCGAAGAGGCGCGGGTACTGCTGAGCACCGGCGCCGCGCGGCCGGTCGGCGTCGCCGGCAGCCCGGAGGTGCGGGCCCTGGTGGAGACCATCAATGCGCTGGCGGAGCATCGTCGTAGCCTGGAAGACGACGTGGCCGAGCGCATCCGCGCGGCGATGAACTCGGTGGAGGAAGAGAAGAATCGCCTCGCCGCGCTGATGTCGGAGCTGACCCAGAGCGTCATCGTCTGCAACCTGGAAGGCCGGGTGCTGCTCTACAACGGCCATGCGCGGCAGCAGTTCCGCGCCCTGTCCGAAGCGCCGGCGGCGGCGGGCGGCGGCGAGCTGCTCGGGCTGGGCCGCTCCATCTACACGGTGTTCGACCGCGCCCTGGTCGATCACGCGCTGGAAACCGTGCGGCACCGGCTGCTGCGGGGCATACAGGCGGTCACCCACTTCGTCACCACGACACGCAGCGGCCAGCTGCTGCGGGTGCAGATGGCGCCGGTGCTGTCTGGCGGCGAGGGCGGGGTGGTGGCGGGCGGGCGCGAGGTCAGCGGCTTCATCCTGCTGCTGGACAACATCACCCGCAATTTCGAAACCGAGTCGCGTCGCGACCAGATGCTGCACACGCTCACCGAAGGCAACCGGGCTGCGCTGGCCAATGTGCGCGCAGCCGCCGAGATGCTGGACTACGCCGACCTGCAGGAGGAGTTGCGCGAGCGCTTCCGCAAGGTGATCCGCGACGAAGTCCAGGCCATGAGCCAGCTGCTGGACCGCACCGCCACCGAGTTTGCCGATTCGCTGAAGGCGCGCTGGCCGCTGGAGGAAATGCTGGGCGCCGACCTGGTCGCCGCCGCGCAGCGCCGCATCGAGCAGGTGGTGTCGCTGCCGACCAAGCTTGAGGAGGTGGACGAGCACCTGTGGCTGAAGGTGGACAGCTTCTCCCTGCTGCAGGCGCTTACCTATCTGGCGCACCGGTTGTCGGACGAATTCGAGGTGCGCGAGGTGCGCTTCCGTCTCCTTTCCAACGGCCGGCTGGTGCATCTGGACATGATCTGGTCCGGCCAGGCGATGAGCACCGAAACGGTGATGAGCTGGGAACTGGAGGCGATGCAGTTCGCCGGCGAGAGCAGCCCGTTGTCGGTGCGCGACGTCATCGAACGCCACGATGGCGAGATGTGGATGGAGCGGGAGAAGGTGCGCCACCGCGCTTTCTTCCGCATCACGCTGCCGGCCGCGGTGCCCCAGGTGGCGCTGGAAGCGCCTGCCTGCCCGGCGGGCGAGGGGCGGCCGGAGTACTACGACTTCGACCTCTTCAGCTGGTCCGAGCGCTCGCGCGCGCTGGACGACAGGCCGCTGGCTGAGCTGGCCTACACGGTGTTCGACACCGAGACCACCGGCCTCAACCCCTCCCAGGGCGATGAGATCATCCAGATCGGTGCGGTGCGCATCGTCAACGGCAAGCTGCTGCGCGGCGAGGCCTTCGAGCAGCTGATCGACCCCGGCCGGCCGCTGGACCCGGAGTCGGTCAAGGTGCACGGCATCACCGCCGACATGCTCGCCGGCCGGCCGGCCATCGCGACGGTGCTGCCGGCGTTCCACGCCTTTGCAGCGGATACCGTGCTGGTTGCCCACAACGCCGCCTTCGACATGCGCTTCCTCCAGCTCAAGGAGGCAGCGACTGGCCTGCGCTTCGACCAGCCGGTGCTGGACACCCTGCTGCTGTCGGCGGTGATCCACCCCAACCAGGAGTCCCACCGGCTGGAGGCCATCGCCGACTTGCTGGGCGTGGAGGTGGTAGGCCGGCATACCGCGGTGGGCGACGCGCTGGTCACCGCCGAGGTTTTCCTCGCACTGGTGCCGCTGCTGGCGGCCAAGGGCATCGTCACCCTGCGCCAGGCGCGCGAGGCGGCGGAGCAGTCCTACTACGCCCGGGTGCGCTACTGATGGCATGGGCCGTGGCGCGGCGGACATGAAAGGGCCGACGACTTTCGCCGGCCGGCTGCGGCGCTACTACGTCTGGTACACCGTGGCTTTCGTCTTCTTCGTCGGCCTGCTGGGGATGGCGGAGCAGCTCGGCCTGTCGCAGCGCGCCATCGGCCACGTTTTCCTGTTCGTGACGTTGGCCATCTACGCCAGCATCGGCGTCATGAGCCGCACCAGCGATGTCAGTGAGTACTACGTTGCCGGCCGCCGGGTGCCGGCGGTATTCAACGGCATGGCGACCGCCGCCGACTGGATGAGCGCCGCCTCCTTCATCGGCCTCGCCGGCACGCTGTACTTCACCGGCTTCGAGGGCCTGGCCTTCGTCACCGGCTGGACCGGCGGCTTCGTGCTGGTGGCGCTGCTGCTGGCGCCCTACCTGCGCAAGTTCGGCCAGTACACCATTCCGGATTTCCTCGGCGCCCGCTACGAGGGCAACGTCGCCCGGCTGGTCGGCATAGGCGCCACCATCCTGGCGAGCTTCGTCTACCTGGTGGCGCAAATCTATGGCGTTGGCCTGATCGCCAGCCGTTTCGTCAGCGTCGAGTTCGAGATCGGCCTCTTCGTCGGCCTCGCCGGCATCCTGGTGTGCTCCTTCCTCGGCGGCATGCGGGCGGTCACCTGGACCCAGGTGGCGCAGTACGTGATCCTGATCATCGCCTATCTGGTTCCGGTCGGCATCCTGTCTTACAAGCTCACCGGCGTGCCGATTCCGCAGGCGGCCTATGGCGCGGTGCTGAGCCAGCTTTCCCAGCGGGAGGAGATGCTGTTCGACGCGCCGGAGGAGGTGGAGGTGCGCAGCATGTACCGCTACCGGGCGGAAGATTACGGCACCAAGATATCCACGCTGCCGGAGTCGCTGGATGCGGAGCGGCGCGGCCTGATCGAGCGCCTGCACCAGCTGCGCGCGGATAGTGCTCCGGCGCGCGACATCGCCCTCACCGAGCGTGCGCTGCGAGACCTGCCGCGCTCGCCGGAGGAGGCGAGGGTGGCCTGGGAGCGCGCCCGCGCCGAGGCGCTGGAGCGCGCCAGGCCGCCACCGCGCCATGCCGAGGCGCATCCCGGGGCAACGGAGGAGGAGTCGGTCGCCAAGCGCAACAACTTCCTGGCGCTGGTCTTCGTGCTCATGGTCGGCACCGCAGCGCTACCCCATGTGCTGGCGCGCTACTACACCACGCCCGGCGTGGTGGATGCGCGCCGCTCGGTGTTCTGGTCCATCGTCTTCATCTTCCTGCTCTACGTCACCGCGCCGGCCTACGCGGTGTTCGCCAAATGGGAGGTGTACACCAATGTGGTGGGCTCCAGCCTGGCGGTGCTGCCGGGCTGGGTGGCATCGTGGGGCAAGGTCGGGCTGGTGCGCATCGACGACATCAACGGCGACGGCATCCTGCAGCTGGCGGAGCTGAGCCTGAACACCGACGTGATCCTGCTCGCCACGCCGGAGATCGCCGGCTTGCCCTACGTGTTCTCCGGCCTGGTCGCCGCCGGCGGGCTGGCGGCGGCGCTATCCACCGCCGACGGCCTGCTGCTGACCATCTCGAATGCGCTGTCGCACGACCTCTACTACAAGGTGATCAACCCGCGTGCCTCCACCCACCGCCGCCTGGTCATCTCCAAGTCGCAGCTGCTGGTGGTGGCGGCGGTGGCCGCCTGGGTGGCCTCGCTGCGGCCGGACAACATCCTGTTCATGGTCGGCTTCGCCTTCTCCATCGGCGCTGCCGCCTTCTTCCCGGCGTTGGTGCTGGGCATCTTCTGGAAACGTGCCAACCGCCCCGGCGCGGTGGCCGGCATGCTGGCCGGGCTGAGCATCACCCTCTACTACGCTTTCCGCACCCATCCCTTCTTCGGCGGCGCGGCGGCCAACGCCTGGTTTGACATCAACCCCATTTCGGCCGGTGTGTTCGGCGTGCCGCTGGGCTTTGCGGTGATCGTGCTGGTCAGCCTGTGCACCAGGCCACCGCCGCGGGAGATCCAGGATCTGGTGGATTACGTGCGCTATCCGCATCTGCCGGAGCAGGAGGAAGGAACGGTGAAGAAAGCCTGAGCCGGCGCTCGTGGCAGCGTCGAAGCAGGGCTTCCATATCGCCCGACTTGCGGCTACAATGCGCGGCTTCCACGGAGAGGTGGATGAGTGGTTTAAGTCGCACGCCTGGAAAGCGTGTTTAGGGTAATACCCTAACGCGGGTTCGAATCCCGCCCTCTCCGCCAGAATTCATCGAGGCCCGCAAGGGCCTTTGTCATTTCCAGCCTCCGGATGAATCTGGCTTCGATTTCCGCATGAATGTCCATTCAGTTGTGTCGTGGGTTTGGTAGCGGCGCAGCTTCCGAGCGCGCCGGCAGTCCTGGGCTGTTTTAAGGAAATGCCGCGTTGGGTCGTAACTAGCGACGACAAGGGATACCGCTCCATTCCGGGTTGATGCAGAGGGCGGCATACCGGATTTCCCTTTTCGCGTCCGTCGGGAATGGGGCTGTACCGCTGCGTGATGTTGCGGGCTTGCCACCGGCATGGCCTGGGCGCGCTTTTGTCTTTTATACTCTGAATGACTGGCGGCCGGATCCTTCCTCGCGAAGTGGGTAATTGCACCCGGCCGGGAATGGGGCCGGTTTTCGGCTTGCAGGCGGTCGGGCCTAGCATAATAGGAGAGGGACATTGAAGAGGAACAACCTGCCGGTAACGACTTCACTGCTGGGGCTGTCCCTGGCTGTCCTGGCGCAACATCCGGCTCAGGCCGCGCCCTGCGGAACCATTAATACAGCGGTATTCGATACCAGCGGGGTTGCATGTGATGGACCGGCTTTCGTCGGCAGCGGCCTGACCAGCTTGGCTATTGCCGTGAGCTCCACCATCTCGGGTGGAGCGATAGGTCTTCAGAGCAATTCGTCCATCCTCGACTCCCTGATCAATGACGGCCTGATCAGTGCGAGCGACAGGGGTCTTTTCAACGCAGGTGGCAGCATAGGCACCCTGTCCAATGCGGGGACCCTTTCTGCGTCGGCTGCACTGTCGGCCGGTATCCACAATGTGGCGACTATAGGCCTGATCCACAACCAGATTAGCGGAACCATAGTCGGCCAATACGCTGGCATCAGTAATAGTGGTTTCATTGGCGACGCCACCAGCGGCACGATAGGCACCATCATCAATGCCGGCCTGATTACCGGGAGTGGCTCCGGCTCTTTGACAAGCAACGGTATCGTCAGCAGCAATGGCGGGTATATCGGCCTCATAGAGAATCAGGCGAGCGGAACCATAACCAGTAATTCGTCGGGTATTTTCAATTACGGCGGATCTACGATTGGAACCGTCACCAACTCCGGGATGATCAGCGGCCCCCTATACGGGATCGGTAACGAAGCCACGATAATCAGCCTGGAGAACACCGGAGGAACGATCTCCGGTGATCAGGCGGGAATATGGAATTCAGCTCAAGGTCATATCGATTCAATTGACAACGATGGCTTCATCGTTAGTTCCAGTGGCATAGGTATTTCCAATTCCGGCAGCATCGGTACGCTGACCAATAGCGGCACCCTTAGCGCCGCAACAGCAATCCAGAATGACGGGGCAGGCACCATAGGCTCCGTGGTCAATTCAGGTTTGATCGCGGGCAATATCGGCAATACTTCCGCCAATGCGCTCACCATCGTTGGCGGAAGCGGCGGCACTATCGGCACCTTTACCGGCGTCAGCGGCGGAACGGGATCCGCCGACAAGGGAACGATCACCAGCACCACCGCGAATGTCGTCTTCAGTGGTGGTGCGTTGCTGCTGAATGACAATATCGTTGCCACCGGCCATACGATTGCCAATACCGGCGCCCAGTTGCTGCTGAGCAATCAGGTGACGATGACGGGCACCTATCTCCAGACGACGGGCTCGCTGCAACTCGATTCTTCATCCGCCGGGCTGACGGTGACCGGTGCGGCCAATATCACTGGCGGTGAGATCGAATTGGGCGGTTTCTCCGCCAGCGCCAATAACCTCGTCAATCAAGGCAGCGTGCTCGCGGTGAGCGGTGGTTCCGGCTCCACCTTTACCGGCCTCAGCTATGCCTCGGATGTGGAAGGGCTGGAGCTTGCCGGCTCGGTGACGGGAAACAGCCTCTCCCTCACCGGAGGCAACAATTACATTGGCGCCTCGCTGGCCTCGCTGGATAACAGCGGCATGCTGAATGCTTTCAATCCGGTATATGTCGCTTCCACCGGCTCCCTGGGCACGCTGACCAATTCCGGCGCCTTGATCGGCACGGGGGCGGGCGTCAGGAACCTGGGCAGCATAGGTACCATCAGCAACGATGGTTCCATCGTCGGCGGCACGATAGGCATCTACAACTACGGTTCGGCCTCCAGTATTTCCGAGTTGAATTCCTCGGGGACGATCCAGGGGCAGCTCGGTGTCGTGAATGACGGCACCATCGGGCTGCTTCATAACCAGGGGCTGGTGACCGGCAGCGTCAATGCGATCTTCTCATCCGGTCAATTGGGCACTATCCGGAATGCCGGCGTGATCGCCGGCAACATCGTCAACACCTCCACCAATGCGTTGAGTATCACTGGCGGAACCATCTCTGCACCGGGCACGTTGACCGGTTACGGCGGGGGTATCGGCACCATCAGTAGTACCGCGGCGAATGTGCTGTTCCTCGGAGGAGGCGTGCAGTTGCTGAACAGCAACATCAACGTCGGCTCCAACGCGGTCGTGAATAGCGGCGGCGTGCTGATGGTCAATGAGGCGATCAGCATCACCGGTAACTACACCCAGAGCACCGGTGGGCTGATTGTCGGCGTTTCGTCATCCAGCTACGGCAACCTGCTCGTCAGCGGCAATGCGTCGCTGACCGGCGGGTTCATCAACATGCAGGCATTGGGCGGCGGCAGCGTACAGGAGGGCACCTACACCATCGTTTCCGCGGGCAGCGGCCTGAGCCTCGGCAACCTGTCCTACTACGCCAGCGGCTATGTGGTCACTGGCAGCCTGGTCACGGTGGGCGGCAACACCCAGTTGGTGCTGACTGTGGGAGATGGGGGAGGCGTTCCGACCACGGAGTACACCCGTATCGGCCAGCAGCAGGGCGGCTTCGCCACTGGCATGGGCGTGGCGCTGGACAGGATTGCGGCAATCGCCTCCAGTAGCGGCGTCACCCCGGCTGCCGCTGCCTTCCAGTCCGACGTGCTGGCGCCGCTGGGTGCCTTGTCCGAGGGCGAGCAGCAGGTGGGCGTAGCACAGTTGGCCCCCAATCAGCTGACGCCGCAACTGATCTCCACCGCGGTGAAGCCGGTGGCGATGGCGATCGGCCAGCATCAGGAGATGATCGCTGGCGTGATGAACGGCAGTGACCGCAACGCGGTGGCCCAGATGGCGGGTCTCACCGGGCAATCTTCCGGCGACGGCCTGCTGGGCCAGCGGGGCGCGTTCTGGGGCGAGCTGGTGGGCGGTGTGGCCGATCGCGACAACTCCCGCAAGGCGGCCGGCTACCGCGCCAGCAGTGCTGGCTTCGTGATTGGTGCGGATTGGTACGCCAGCCCCAGCTTCATGGCTGGCCTGGCCTTCAGCTGGATCCGGAACGATCTCGACGGCAGGGGTGTTTCCTCAGGCAGCAAGACGCAGGCCGACACTTACCAAGTGACCGCCTACAGCCTGTGGCTGCCGGACTGGGCAGATGGCCGGCTGTCGATCGCCGGGCAGCTCGGCATCGGCGTCAACCGCTATGACCAGAGCCGCCGCATCGACTTCCTCGGGGTCAAGGCCAAGGCCGACTACGACGGCGAGCAATACCTCGGCCAGGTCACGGTGGGCTACGACTTCCCGCTCAACCAGAACCTCACCCTGACACCGCAGTTCAGCTTGATGGCCGCGCGGCTGGAGAACGACGGCTATACCGAACACGGCGCCGGTGCTGCCAATCTCAAGGTGGATCACCTCAGCACCGACGTGCTGACCCAGGAACTGGGCGTGAAACTCTCCGCCAGCTTCGATACCGCAGCCGGCCGGCTTGCACCCGATGTGAAGGTGGCCTGGCTGCACGAGTACGAGGACGGAGCGATTCGCACCAGTGGCGCGATGGGTGGCGTCGCTTTCACTTCATCCTCCACCAGGCTGAGTGCGGATGGCGTCACCGTGGGGGTGGGCGCGACGCTGGACAAGAAGAACGGCGTCAAGCTGCGTCTGGAGTACAACGGCGACTTCCGCCATGCCTACCAGGCTCACACCGGGGTACTGCGCGCCAGCTGGGATTTCTGATCCCGCCTCTTCCCCGCGTGCCGGGCGAGCCGCGGCCGCGGTGATGCCCGGCTCGGCGCGGGCAGCCCGGCCCTCGCGATGCCCCCTGGCCACCTGTCGGTCCCGCGCTGTCGGGAAACGCAGGTGGCCTGTGTTTCCCGTGGCAGACCTGTCTCGGTCGCCGGTCCGGTGATCTATAGTCACACGCTCCCATTCCGCCCAGCCCAGCCATGACCTCACCTCAGCAACCCCAGCAGATAACCGTGGAACAGGCGCTGGGGCAGGCCCAGGCGCACTGGAACGCAGGCCATGCCGACCAGGCGGAGCGGCTCTGCCAGCATGTGCTGGCATTGTGGCCCGGGCAGTCCGACGCCCTGCACCTGATGGGCTTGATGGCGCATGCCTACGGCAATCTCGACCTCGCCATCGACCACTTGCGCAAGGCCTGCCTCGCGCCCCGGGTGCCGGCCGCCTTCCTCAGCAACCTGGCCGAGATGTGCAGGCAGAAGGGGCTGCTGGAAGAGGCCGAGCAGGCGGCGCGGCGGGCGGTGACGCTGGAAAACACACTGGTGGCGGGGTGGAACAACCTCGGCATCATCCTGCAGGAGGCCGGCAAGCTGGAGGAAAGCCTGCATTGCCTGCAGCGGGTGGCAGCCCTGCAACCGGGCTCGCCCGAAGCCCACAACAACCTCGGTAACACCCTCAAGCGCATGGGCAGGCTGGCGGAGGCCCGCCGTTGTTATGAGGCGGCGCTGGCCCTGGCGCCGGCCTATGCTGAAGCCTTCAGCAACCGGGCCAACCTGCTGACCGAACTGGGGCTGTTGGACGAGGCCCTGGCCGACGCCCGTCGTGCCATCGACATCAACCCCCGGCTGGCCGACGCCTACATCAACGCGGGCGCTGCGGAGCTGGCTGCCGGCCGCTACGAGCAAGCGCTGCGCTGGGCAGACGCCTTGACGAATTTTGCCCCGCTGCATGTCGGCGCCATGGTGGTAAAGGCGAAAGCCTTGAGCTATCTGAACCGGCTGGACGAAGCGTTGGTGGAAGTCCGCAGGGCGGTCGCCAGCCTGCCGGACAACGGCGAGGCCCAGAACGCCCTGGGAGAAGTGCTGCAGGCCCGTGGCAACACTGCCGAGGCTCTGGCCGCTTTCGAGCGCTCGGCGTTAGCCCTGGGTTTCGCGCCGGAAAAGGCGCTGCTCAACCGTGCCAGCCTGCTGATGGAATTGGGCGAGCGGGATAAGGCGGAACAGGCTTTCGACGCGTTGCTCGCGCGTTTTCCGCGTGCGGCGGGGGCCTGGTTCAATTTCTCCGACCTGCACCGCTTCACCGCGCCGGACGACCCCGCGCTCGCCGCAATGGAAGCGCTGCTGGCGCCGGATGGCGTGCAGGTGCTCAGCGACCGCATCGCCCTCGGTTTTGCCCTGGCCAAGGCCTGGATGGACCTCGGCGAACCGGAGCGGGCCTTCGCCTACCTGGACGAGGCCAATCGCAGCAAGCGCGCTACCTTCTCGTACGACAGCGCCGCCACCGACCAATGGATGGCATCCATCGCGACGGCCTTTTCCGCCGAAGCGATGGCGCGGCCGCGCGCCGAAGTCGCCGGCAGCGAAGCCGCCTTGTTCGTGCTCGGCATGCCGAGGTCGGGCACCTCCCTGGTGGAGCAGATACTGGCGTCGCATCCGCAGGTGTTCGGTGCCGGGGAACTGGCGGACATCCATCACCTGACGCAGTGCGGGCTGTCCTATCCCGCCGGCGCGTCCCAGCTGCCGCTGGAAACGGAGGCCGCGCTGGGCCGGCGCTATCTGGAAAGCCTGCGCACGAGGGCGGGCAGCCACGCGTACATGGTGGACAAGATGCCCTCCAACTTCTTCCACGCTGGCTTCATCAACCGCATCCTCCCGGGAGCCCGCATCATCCATGTGCGGCGCAACCCGGTGGACACTTGCCTGTCCTGCTATTCCAAGCTCTTTACCCGCGAGCAATTGTTCGCCTACGACCAGACCGAACTCGGCCTGTTCTACCGGGCCTACGAGCGCCTGATGGCGCACTGGCGGGCGGTGTTGCCGGCAGACCGCTTCTTCGAGATCGAATACGAGGAACTGGTCGCCGACCTGGAAGGCTGCGTCCGTCGCCTGCTGGCGTTCTGCGGGCTGGCGTGGAGCCCGGCCTGCCTGGACTTCCACCAGACCCGCCGGCTGGTCAGAACCGCCAGCGTCAATCAGGTCCGCCAGCCCCTGTTCAACAGCAGCGTAGGCCGGTGGAAGCCCTATGCCCGGCAACTCGGGCCCCTGCTGGCTGCGCTGGGTGTTGAAGGCGTGGAGGGGAAGCCCGTGGAAGCAAGCCGCATCGCTTGAGGTCCTGGACACGGATGAACGCTGCCCCCATCAATCTCGCCGCTGTCGAGCCGCAACTGCGCGCCTTGCTGGCAGCCGGCCGTGGCGCCGAGGTCGAGGCCTGGATCAAGCCGCATCTGGCCGGCGGCTCGGGGCCGGCGCCGCTGTGGCTGCTGCTCGCCCACGCCCTGCGGGTACAGGGCAGGGCGGCGGAGTCACTGCCGATACAGCAGATGGTGGCGGACCAGATGCCCGGCGATCTCGCCGTCCGCTTCGATCTGGCCGAAACCCGGCTGCTGCTGGGCGATTTCGAACGGGGCTGGCGGGAGTACGCCTTCCGCTACAGCCTGCCGCACACCAGCCGCATCGAGCGCAAGGTGCAGAAGCCGCGATGGGACGGCAGACCCATCCCCGGCAAGACGCTGCTGATCCACGACGAACAGGGTTACGGCGATACCTTCCAGTTCATGCGCATGGTGGCCTGGGCCAAGGCACGCAGCCAGGCGCGTGTCGTTTTCGATGTCAATCGTGAAACCGCCGGCCTGGCCAGCCGCATGCAGGGGCATGACGCGATCACCCTGCGCGGCGACCTGCCGCCGGCCTTCGACTTCCACTGCGAGCTGATGAGCCTGCCGATGATCATGGGGCTCAAGCTGGCCGATCTGCCCGGCGAGCCCGTACCCTACTTGCAGGCGCTGCCCGAACGGCGCGCACTGTGGCGGGAGCGGCTCGCGCCCTACCCGGGGATGAAGGTCGCCTTCCTCTGGGCCGGCCGCCCCTCGCACCCCAACGACGGCAACCGGTCGATGACGCTGGAGATGCTCAAACCGCTGGCGCAAGCCGGCGTCAGCCTGTTCTCCATCCAGAAGGGTCCGGCCGAAGCCCAGGCGCTGACGCCGCCGCCCGGCATGCCGGTGGTGAGCCTGAGCGGCGACATCCGCGATTTCGAGGACACCGCCGCCATCCTGTGCGAGGTGGACCTGCTGATCTCCATCGACAGCTCACCGGTACACCTCGCCGGTGCCCTGGGCCGTCCCGCCTGGGTGCTGCTTCCTTTCCTGCCCGACTGGCGCTGGCTGCTGAATCGGGACGACACCCCCTGGTACCCGGCCACGCGACTCTTCCGGCAGAGAGAGTGGGGTGGATGGGGAGAGACCGTGGAGCGGGTCGCAGCGGCTCTGGCGGAGGCCGGACAGCGCCTGTGACAGGCGCCGGGCTGAAGCGCCGTCGGCGAAAAATGGGCAGGGCGGCGGGGGCCGGGGATAACCCGGTGCTGAAGACAATGGCGCGCATCTTGCTCGCCCTCGGGGATTCAAGCTTCCGGTTCCCCTCATGTGCGCTGACTTCCTCCGTGGCCTTCCCGAGCCGCCGCCCGCCGATCCTGGCCTCAACCTGATGCGGCTGGCGGCGCTGACAGCGGGCGACGGGGCGGGCATGGATGGCGAAACCCTGGGCCTGATGCGCCACGCCGTGGCCGACGGCGCGCTGCTCACCGCCGGCGATGCGGCGCTGTGGGCCGAGTTCGAACGCGGGCTGCTGGCTGCGGCGCCTTCGCGCATGCTGCGGGTGCTGCGCGATTGTGGTGCGCTGGCGGTGTTCCTGCCCGAGGTGGACGCCCTGTTCGGTGTGCCACAAAGCGCGGACGATCCGGCGGAGGTGGACATCGGCGAACACCTGCTGCGGGTGGTGGACGAGGCGGCGCGCTGCGGAGCGCCGGCGGCGCTGCGGTTTGCCGCGCTGGTGTTCAACGTCGGCAAGTCCGATTCGCCGCGGGAACACCTGCCGGCGCACTACCGCCACATGGAGCGCGGGCGCCCCCGCATCGAGGCCATCTGTGAGCGCAACCGGCTGCCGGCCGAGTATCGTGACCTGGCCTTGCTGGCGTTGGCGGAATGCGAGCGGGTGCACCGGGCGGCGGAAATGCGCGCCGGTTCCATTGCCGCCCTGCTGGAGCGGGTGGACGCCTTCGAGCGCGAGGAGCGTTTCGAGCGCCTGCTGTGCCTGTGCGAGTGCGACTTCCGCGCCTTTCCCGGCCGCGCCAGCCGCCGCTATCCCAAGGCGCCGATGCTGCGGCTGGCCCTGCGCGCCTGTCGCGAGGTGGATGCGGCAGCCGTGTTCTCCGACCAGGATGACCCGGAGGAGGCCGCTGCTGCCCTGCAGCAGGCGCGGGCGATGGCGGTGGCGGCGGCGCTGCGCTCCGAACGCTGGGCGCCGCCGGCGGCGGATGGCCTCTGATCCTGCGCATGTCGCGCCGCGGCGCCAGCCTGTACCATGCCGGCCGCCGCGCTCCGGCCGCGCCCTTGCCTCTTTCTCCCTTCACTCTCACTGGAGTTGTCATGAGCGATTTCCAACCGGGCATCCTGGCCCCGGTTCCCTCGATGGCGAGACATCTGTTCTTCCGCATCGCCCAGGCGGATGCACTGGGTACAGCCGTGCAAGCGCTGCGCGCGCTGCAGATCGACGATGGCGTGGTGGTGGGCCTGGGCCTGCCGCTGGTGCAGGCGCTCGGCAAGGAGGTGGCAGGTCTGCGCGTCTTCCCGGAAGGCTCCGCGGGGGAAGTCGCGGTGCCGTCCACGCCGTGGGACTTGTGGGTGTGGCTGCGCGGCGATGACCGCGGCGCGCTGTTCGAGCGCGCCCGCGGCATCGAGCAGGCGCTGGCGCCGGCGCTGTTGCTGGAGCGCGGCACTGACGCCTTCCGCTACAAGGAAGGCCGCGACCTGACCGGCTACGAGGACGGCACCGAGAACCCGGAAGGCGAGGCGGCGCTGGCCGCGGCCTTCGATGCCGGCGGCGCCAGCTTCGCCGCCATCCAGCACTGGCGGCACGACTTTGCCCGCTTCGACGCCATGAGCGGCGAGGACCAGGACAATTCCATCGGCCGCCGCCGCTCGGACAACGAGGAACTTGAAGACGCGCCGGAGTCAGCCCACGTCAAGCGCACCGCGCAGGAGGACTTCGACCCGGAAGCCTTCGTGCTGCGCCGCTCCATGCCCTGGGCGGAGGGCCGCAACGCCGGCCTGCTGTTTCTCGCCTTCGGCAAGTCCTTCGACGCCTTCGAGGCCCAGCTGCACCGCATGAGCGGCGCCGAGGATGGCGTGGTGGACGCGCTGTACCGCTTCACCCGACCGCTCACCGGCGGCTACTTCTGGTGCCCGCCGGTGGCGGAAGGCCGGCTGGATCTGTCTGCCATCGGCTGTTGAGGCCGAGGCAGCTGGCGCCGCCCCCGGCAGCGTCAGCCCGGCTCGCGCGCAAGCGACAGCCAAAAAAAGCGCCGACGGCCATCGAGGCCGCCGGCGCTTCTTCCTTGCCGCCGCTCAGAGACGGAAGCGGCGCACCGTTTCCCGCAGCTGCTGGGACAGGCCGGCCAGTTCGCGGGTGGCGTCGTCCACCTCCTGGGTGGATTCGCGGTTGCGGCCGCTCATGGCGGCGATTTCCTCGATGCCGCGGGCGATCTCGGTGCTGGTGGTGGCCTGCTCGTCCAGCGCGGAGGAAACGTCGCTCACCGTAGACACCACCTGCTGCGAGGAATCGTTGATGCGGGCGATGGCCTCGCCGGCCTCGCCGGCCAGGGCGACGCTGCGCTGCACGCCGCGCACCTGCTCGTCCATCGCGCGAACCGCGGAATCGGTGCCGGTGGTGATCAGGCCGACGATGCGGGCGATGTCCTCGGTGGAGGCAGCGGTGCGTTCGGCCAGCTTGCGCACTTCATCCGCCACGACGGCGAAGCCGCGGCCCTGTTCGCCCGCGCGGGCAGCCTCGATGGCGGCGTTCAGCGCCAGCAGATTGGTCTGGTCCGCCACCTCCTTGATCACGGTGACCACGGTGGCGATCTCCTTGGACTGCTGGCCGAGGTTGCGGATGGCTTCGGCGGACTGGTCCACCGACTGGGCCACACGCTGGATGTCGCCCACCACCCGGCGTATCACCTCGGCGCCGTTCTGCGCAGTGTCGCCGGACTCGGTGGCGATCTTGCGCGCATCCGCGGTGAAGGCGGAGACGTGGGTGATGGAGGTGGTCATCTGCTCGATGGCGGCGGCGATGGACTCCGCCGCGCCGGATTGCTGGGCGCTGGCGGTGGAGATGGCGCCGGTGTTGCCGGCCAGGTTCTCGCTGGCGGAGGCGATGCGCTCGGCGTTGTCCTGGATCAGCCGCACCATGTTGCGCAACTCCTGCTGCATGCTGCGCAGGGCCATCGCCAGGCTGCCGATCTCGTCGTCGCGGTGGATGCGGATCTCGGTGGCGAGGTTGCCGCCGGCGATGTCGGTGGCGAAGCGGCGGGCATCTTCCAGCGGCCGCATGAGGAAGTTGCGGGCGAAGATGAAGCCGCCGATGCCGGAGATGGCGGCCGCCAGCAGGATCATCGCCAGCATCACCACCACCGCCTGCTGGAAGGCGGCCTGCTCCTGTTCGTACTCGTGGCGGGCGCTTTCGAGCTGGGCTTCGATCAGCTCGCGGATCACCGCCGAGATTGGATCCATGGTGGGGTAGAGCACCCGCTCGGCCACCGCGTGGATCTCGCTCAGGGCACCGAGCTTGAGCTTCTCGATCATCTCGGTGACCAGTTTGTCGCCGGTGGCCATCAGCGGCTCGGCGGTCTTCACCAGCTCCTGCTCACGCGGGGAGAGCTGGCCGGCGCGGAAGGCCTGCCATTTCTCGCCGATCAGTTTGTGCGCCTTCTCCATCGCGGCGGCGCCGTCCTCCGGCGTCAGCGTGCCGTCGCGCACCTTCTGGGTGGCATTGACGATGGCGACCGCGTATTCGTCCGAGATGACCTTGAGGTCGCGCAGCGGAATCACCCGCTGGTTATAGACGCCATCCAGCCCGCTGAGGGTGGAATACATGCCCTTGATGCCCAGCAGGCCGAGGACGAGGGCGAGGCCGATCTGCAGCAGGATGGCGAGGTAGAGCAGGGTACGGACGGCCAGGCTCTTGCCCGCCGCGCGCGAGGTGGGGCGCGTCATAGTCTCCTCCGGCCGCCTTGCTGGCGGCATCGTTGTGTCGTTTGCGTGTTGCGCCGGAGGGCCTTGCCGAGCCGCCCGCCGGTGCAGGCGGACTGCCCTGCGTGGGGAAAGATACCCCCTTAGCGGTACGGCCGGGGTATTCCTTTAGCGTTTTATGAGGACTTCGACACGGTCCGGCGGGGCGCAGGGGCCGTGGCGGCGGGGATGCCCGCCGGGGTGGCGCCGGCCACCAGGCCGCTGGCGGTTTCGGCGATCAGCTCCAGCATGGCCTGCTGCGTCAGCGTCGCCGGCCGGCGCGAGCTGATGGCCAGCATCAGCTTGCTGCGCACCGAGGGCGAGACGATGGGATGGACGTCGAAGGCATCCGCCTTGCCGGAGGCGGTCACCGCGTTCATCGTCAGCACCGCGCTGCCGGCGCCGTCCGCCACCAGGTCGAGGATGGCGGCCACGCTGTCTATCTCCAGCGCGATGCGCGGCCGGCAGCCGATGTTGGCCAGCTCGGATTCGATCAGCATGCGCATCGCGTGCGGCCGGCTGGGAATCACCAGTTCGCGGGCGGCGATCTCCTTCAGGATCACCGGCTGCGGGCCGGCGCCGCTCTTGCGCTCGATGAGGAAGAGCTCTTCTTCCAGCAGCGGGATCAGGTCCACGTCCGGCGAAGCCACCGCGTTGTACAGCACCGCGATATCCAGCCGGCCGCTCACCAGGGATTCCTGCATGGTGGTGGACAGGCCTTCGGTGATGGACAGCGAGGCTTCCGGCAGGCGGGCGCGGAACTCCCGCGTCAGCGGCACCGTGAGCACCTTGGACAGGCTGGGCGGCAGGCCGAGGGCGACGCGGCCGCTCAGGGTGCCGCGCACCCGCGCCAGTTCCTCCTTGGCGCGCTCTATCTGGTGCAGCACGCCGCGGCCATGCTCCAGCAGCAGCTTGCCGGCCTCGGTGGTGGTCACGCCGCGGCCGTTGCGGATCAGCAGGCTCTGGCGCAGCTCCACCTCCAGCAGCCGCACCTGCCGGCTCAGCGCCGGCTGGGCGATGTCCAGGGCGATGGAGGCGCGGGTGAAGCTGCCCAGTTCCGCTACCCGGACGAAGTATTCCAGCTGCTTCAGATCCATGCTGCGCACTGCCAAGGAGAGAATAACTGCAGCGATGATATCGCAAAAAGGAATAGCTGATAGAGCGGCCCGCCCCTGTCGAACCGGGTTGGCGGCTCCCATAATCATCCCATGCAAACCCCTATCCCGACCCTGTTCATGCGTGGCGGCACCTCGCGCGGACCCTTCTTCAAGGAGTCCGACCTGCCCGCCGACATCGCCACCCGCGACCGTGTGCTGCTGGCTGTGATGGGGTCGCCCGACCGCCGCCAGATCGACGGCCTGGGCGGTGCCCACCCCCTCACCAGCAAGGTCGGCATCGTCCGCCGCAGCGAGGTGCCGGGCGTGGATCTGGATTTCCTCTTCGCCCAGTTGCAGCCGGAGAAGGACACGGTGGATACCACCCCCAACTGCGGCAACATGCTGGCGGCGGTGGTGCCCTTCGCGCTGGAGACCGGCCTGGTCCAGCCGCAGGGCGAGACCTCCACCTTCCGCGTGCTCACGCTGAACACCGACATGCAGTGCGACATCACCGTACGGACCCCGGGCGGCGTGGTGGAGTACGAGGGCGATGCCCGCATCGACGGCGTTCCCGGTTCGTCGGCACCCATCACCATCAACTTCCTGGATACCGCCGGCTCGGTGTGTTCCGGCCTGCTGCCCACCGGCAAGGTGCGCGACGTGATCGACGGCGTCGAGGTCACCTGCATCGACAACGGCATGCCGCTGGTGATCTTCCGCGCCGCCGACGTCGGCCGTACCGGCTACGAGACGGTGGCCGAGCTGAACGCCGACACCGAGCTCAAGGCCCGCATCGAGCGCCTGCGCCTGGCCTGTGGCCACGCCATGGGGCTGGGCGACGTCAGTGCCAAGAACTACCCGAAGATGACGCTGATCGCCGCGCCGCGCGATGGCGGCAGCCTTACCACCCGCAGCTTCATCCCGCACGTCTGCCACGACGCCATCGGCGTGCTCGCCGCAGTGACGGTGGCTACCGCCTGCGTGCTCGAAGGCTCGGTCACCGAGGGCATCGCGGTGGTGCCTGAGGGCGACGCCAAGAAGGTTTCGGTGGAGCATCCCACCGGCGAGTTCTCGGTCGAGCTCGCGCTCGATCCGGCGAACCCGCAGAACGTCACCCGTGCGGCGTTGTTGCGCACCGCGCGCCTGCTGATGCGCGGCGAGGTGATGGTGCCGGCCTCGGTCTGGAAACCGTAAGCGGCCCCGTTTCAAGTTAATCCACCCAAACGGCGAGCCGGAGCGCCTTCCCAGCGAGGCTGGCGCATCCGGAAACGATCCCCTTCAAACGCCAGAGAGCGTCCCATTCACTCGCTCATCGGAGACACGCAATGAGCAAGCAGCAGCCTGTGGACGTGCAGGCGTTTATCAACGGGCAGCCTTTTTCCCGGTTCCAGTGGGCCATCTTCGGCCTGTGTTTCTTCATTGTGCTGCTGGACGGCTTCGACACTGCCGCCATCGGCTACATCGCGCCGTCGCTGATCCAGGAATGGGGTGTCAGCAAACCCGAGCTGGCGCCGGTACTCAGCGCTGCGCTGTTCGGCCTCGCCGCCGGCGCGCTCTCGGCCGGCCCGCTGGCCGACCGCCTCGGCCGCAAGCGCGTGCTGGTCGGCTCCGTGCTGGTGTTCGGCCTGGCCTGCCTGGCCTCGTCCTTCGCCACCGATCTGAAGATGCTCACCGAGCTGCGCTTCGTCACCGGCCTCGGCCTGGGCGCGGCCATGCCGAACGCGGTCACGCTGATGAGCGAGTACTGCCCGGACAAGCGCCGCGCCATGATCACCAACGCCATGTTCTGCGGCTTCCCGCTGGGCGCGGCCTTCGGCGGCTTCCTGGCGGCGTGGATGATTCCGCAGTGGGGCTGGCGCAGCGTGCTGACGCTGGGTGGCATCGCGCCGCTGCTGCTGGTCGTGCTGCTGGTTGTGCTGCTGCCGGAATCGGTGCGCTACATGGTCGCCAAGGCGCAGCCGGCCGAGCGCATCCGCGCCGTGCTGAGCCGCATCTCCGCCACCGCGTCTTCGGCCACCGCCTTCGTCATGAGCGAAACCAAGGCGGTTGCTGACGGCAAGAGCGGCCTGGGCGTGGTGTTCTCGCGCGCCTACGCCGTCGGCACCGTGATGCTGTGGCTGTCCTACTTCATGGGCCTGGTGATCTTCTACGCGCTGATGAACTGGATGCCGGTGCTGTTCAAGGACGCTGGCCTCGCCCCCGGGCAGGCGACCCTGATCGCCGCGCTGTTCCCGCTGGGTGGCGTGGGCGCGGTGTTCTTCGGCTGGCTGATGGACCGCTTCAACGCCAACCGCATCATCGCGGTGGGCTGGCTGCTGACCGCCGTCGCCATCTTCTCCATCGGTGAAGTGGTGGGCAGCGTCGGCACCCTGGTGGTGGTGGTGTTCGTCGCCGGCACCATCATGAACACGGCCCAGTCCTCGCTGCCGGCGCTGGCCGCCGCCTTCTACCCGACCGCGGGCCGCGCCACCGGGGTGTCCTGGATGCTGGGCATCGGCCGCTTCGGCGGCATCGCCGGCTCCTTCCTGGTGGCCGAGCTGTCGCGCCGCCAGCTGAGCTTCAGCGAAATCTTCATGGTGGTGGCAGTACCGGCGCTGGTTTCCGCGGTGGCGCTGCTGATCAAGCAGTTTGCCCATCCGGAGCCCTCGGGTGCGGCCAAGCGGGTTGCCGAAGAGGTTCACGCCCACTAATAGTTGGCATTGAGGGGCGGCCCGCGCGGCTGCCCCGCAAGGCCGGTTACGAGCACGACGACAAAAGGACAAAACGATGATCATCGACTGTCATGGTCACTACACCACCGCACCGAAAGCGCTCGAAGAATGGCGCAACCGCCAGATCGCCGGGCTGAAGGATCCTTCCGCCACGCCCAAGGTTTCCGAGCTGCAGATCAGTGACGACGAACTGCGCGAGACCATCGAGAAGAACCAGCTCCGTTTGATGAAGGAGCGTGGTTCCGACCTCACCATCTTCTCGCCGCGCGCCAGCTTCATGGCCCACCACATCGGCGATTTCAATACCAGCTCCACCTGGGCGGCGATCTGCAATGAATTGTGCTATCGCGTCTCCCAGCTGTTCCCGGACAACTTCATCGGCGCCGCGATGCTGCCGCAGTCGCCCGGTGTCGATCCCAAGACCTGCGTCGCCGAGCTGGAAAAGTGCGTCAAGGAATACGGCTTCGTCGGCATCAACCTGAACCCGGACCCCTCCGGCGGCCACTGGACCAGCCCGCCGCTGTCGGACCGCCAGTGGTACCCCATCTACGAAAAGATGGTCGAGTACGACATCCCGGCCATGGTGCATGTGTCCACCAGCTGCAACAGCTGCTTCCACACCACCGGCGCCCACTACCTGAACGCGGACACCACCGCCTTCATGCAGTGCCTCACCTCCGACCTGTTCAAGGATTTCCCGACGCTGAAGTTCGTGATTCCCCACGGCGGCGGCGCGGTGCCCTACCACTGGGGCCGTTTCCGCGGCCTGGCGCAGGAGCTGAAGAAGCCGCTGCTGAAGGACCACCTGCTGAACAACATCTTCTTCGACACCTGCGTCTATCACCAGCCGGGCATCGACCTGCTGACCCGCGTGATCCCGGTCGAGAACGTGCTGTTCGCCTCCGAGATGATAGGCGCGGTGCGCGGCATCGACCCGGAGACCGGCCACTACTACGACGACACCAAGCGCTACATCGAGGCTGCCGCGATCAGCGCCGAAGACCGCTACAAGATCTACGAGGGCAACGCCCGCCGCGTCTATCCGCGCCTGGACGCCGCGCTCAAGGCCAAGGGCCTGTAAGGAGAGAACGAAGATGAGCCAACCGATGAACCAGCTCGGCATCGTCAAGCGCAACATCGTCCGCGCCGACAAGGCGGCGGTGGAGAAGCTCGCCCAGTTCGGCGTCGCCACCATCCACGAGGCCATGGGCCGCGTCGGCCTGATGAAGCCCTACATGCGCCCGGTGTATTCCGGCGCCAAGATCTGCGGCACCGCCGTCACCATCCTGCTGCAGCCGGGCGACAACTGGATGATGCATGTGGCCGCCGAGCAGCTGCAGCCGGGCGACGTCGCCGTGGCCGCCTGCACCACCGAGAACGAAGACGGCTTCTTCGGCGACCTGCTCGCCACCTCCTTCCAGTCCCGTGGCGCCAAGGGGCTGATCATCGACGGCGGCGTGCGTGACGTCGAAGAGCTGGAGAAGATGGGCTTCCCGGTGTTCTCCAAGGCCATCCATGCCAAGGGCACCATCAAGGCCACCCTGGGTTCGGTGAACATCCCGGTGGTGTGCGCCGGCGCGCTGGTGAATCCGGGCGACGTGGTGATCGCGGATGTGGACGGCGTGGTCGTGGTGCCCGCCGCCATCGCCCAGCAGGTGGCGGACGCCGCCGAGAAGCGCGAGTCCTTCGAAGGCGAGAAGCGCGCCAAGCTGGCCTCTGGCGTGCTCGGCCTGGACATGTACAAGATGCGCGAGCCGCTGGAAAAGGCTGGCCTGAAGTACATCGACTGAGGCCGCGGCGCAGCCCGCCCGCTTCCGCTCCGGCGTCCTCCGCAGGGCGCCGGGGCAGTCGCCCCCCCAGCAGCAAGAGCCAACTCGACGAGGTAGATCGAGCGATGTGAATCCCGCAGCGGCGTCGCCACCGCGCGCCGCTGCAGCCATGCCGCAACGCGGCTACAGCAGAAGAGGGGCACAGCCCCCATCACCCCCGGCCCGGAGGAGACAGAGAGCATGAAGGCGAACGAGATCGACACCCAAGGCAAGCAGTCCCTTCCACCCCAGGCCGACCCGCAGCGCCGTGCGCTGCTGGCTGGCCTGGCCGGCTTTGGCGGCCTCGCCGCCGCCGGCCTGGGGCTGCCTGCCTGGGCGCAGCAACCGGCGGCCGCCGCCAATGGCACCCGCATCATCCTGGTGGGCACCAAGGGCGGCCCGCGGGTGGGCGGAGAGCGCTCCAACCCCTGCACCGCGCTGCTGATCGATGGCGTGCCCTATGTCATCGACTGCGGCCAGGGCGTGGCCCGCCAGCTGGTGCAGGCCGGCATCTCGCTGCGCGACCTGCGCTACGTCTTCCTCACCCATATGCACTCCGACCACAACCTGGAGTATGGCGGCCTGCTCTACAGCGCCTGGGCCACCGGGCTGAAGGACAAGGTCGCCGTCTATGGGCCGCCGCCGCTCGAAGAGATGACGCAGGCCTTCTTCGAGTACATGAAGTTCGACATCGACACCCGCATCGGCGACGAGGGCAAGCCCGATCCGCGCCAGCTGGTGGAGACGCGCACCTACGACCGCGATGGCGTGATCCTGCAGAACGCCCAGGTCAAGGTCAGCGCCGCGCGCAACATCCATCCGCCCATCCACCACTCCTACGGCCTGCGCTTCGATACGCGTGACCGCAGCGTGGTGGTGTCCGGCGACACCAACTATTCCGAAGCCATCGTCAAGCTCGCCAGCGGCGCCGACGTGCTGGTGCACGAGGCCATCTACGTGCCGGGCGTGGACGCCATGCTCAAGCGCGTGCCCAACGCCGCCACCCTGCGCGAACACCTGCTCGCCAGCCACACCACGACCGAGGACGTCGGCCGCGTGGCCGCCGAGGCCGGGGTGAAGAAGCTGGTGCTGACCCATCTGGTGCCGGGCGATGATCCCGGCATCACCGACGAGATGTGGCTCGAAGGCGTGCGCAAGCACTACAAGGGCGAAGTCGTCGTCGGCAAGGACCTGATGGTGCTGTGATGGACCAGCCGCTCATCCTGCGTGTCGGCCTCATCGGTTACGGCGAGGTGGGCCGCATCCTGGCCGAGGATCTGCGCGCGCTCGATGTTGCCGTGTCCGCATTCGACCTCAAGCTGGCGGACGAAACAGCCGCCGCGCCGCTGCGCCGGCATGCCGCCGCGCAGGGTGTCACGCTGGCCGCCTCCCATGCCGAGGTCGCCGCCGGCTGCGAGCTGCTCATCTCCGCAGTCACCGCCAGCCAGGCGGTGGCCGTGGCCCGGGCCTGCGCGCCCGGCCTGGCCGCCGGCACCTTCTTCCTCGATTTCAACTCCGCCTCGCCCGGCGCCAAGCTCCGCGCGGCGGAGATCATCGACGGGGCAGGGGGGCGCTATGTGGAAGGCGCGGTGATGACCTCGGTGCCGCCTTACCGCATCCGCGTGCCGCTGCTGCTGGGCGGGCCGCACGCGGCGGCGCTGGCGCCGGCGCTGGCATCCCTCGGCTTCGAGGCGCAGATCGCGGATGTGCGCCTGGGCGTAGCCTCCGCCACCAAGATGTGCCGCAGCGTGATGATCAAGGGCATGGAAGCCCTGGTCATCGAAAGCCTCACCACCGCCCGCCACTACGGCGTGGAGAACGCGGTGCTGGCCTCGCTGTATGAGACCTTCCCTGGCATCGACTGGGAAAAGCAGGCCGCCTATTTCTTCCAGCGCGTCATCCAGCACGGCCGCCGCCGCAGCGAGGAAGTGCGCGAAGTGGCGCAGACGGTGCGCGAGGCCGGCCTCGTGCCCTGGTCCGCCGCCGGCACCGCCGAGCGCCAGGCCTGGATCGCCGACCTCGCCGATGCCGGCCTGTTCGGCGACCGGGCCGCACCCGAATTCGCCCGCAGCGCCGACTGGCGCACCGAGGCCGACCGCATCCTGGGCAGCCTGGGGAAGGGCGGCGAGTGAGCGTGGCGCAATGGCAAACCGATTTCAGAAAGGCACATGCCCGCCCAGCACGGCATGGCCAACACAACCCAAAGGAGACCGTGAGATGAAACTGAAGAACCACCTGGGCAGCGCCATCGCCGCTGCGCTGATTGCCTTTTCCACCACCGCGGCGCATGCCGCCGAGCCGGCTGCCGCAGCCCCGTCCGCCAGGGATTTCAGCGTGGTGCTGCTGGGCACCGGCACGCCCAATCCCAACGCCGAGCGCTTCGGCGGCGCGGTGCTGGTGCAGGCCGGCGGCCAGAACCTGGTGTTCGACGCCGGCCGCGGCGTCACCATCCGCCTGTGGCAGCTCGGCCTGCCGCTGAGCAGCGTGGATCATGTCTTCCTGACCCACTACCACTTCGATCACACCAACGGCCTCGTCGACCTGTGGCTTACCGGCTGGGTATCCACAGCTTATGGCGGGCGTACCACGCCCTTCCGCATCACCGGCCCCAAGGGCCTGGGTAATCTCACCAGGGGGCTGGAGGCCGCCTATGCGGACGACCTCGCGGTGCGTGTGGCGGACGAAGGCCTGCCGCTGTCCGGCGTGAAGTTCGACGTCACCGAGTTCGATGAGGCCGGCGGCGTGGTGTACGAGCAGGGTGGCGTCAAGGTCACTGCCTTTCCCAATGAGCATGGCGAGAAGATCCACCCTTCGGTGGGCTACCGCATCGACTACGGCGGCCGCTCGGTGCTGATCTCCGGCGACACCCGGCCCTCGCCCGGCGTGCTCAAGTACGGCAAGGGCGTGGATCTGCTGATCCACGAAGTCGCCGCCGCCCGCCCCGGCCTGCTGGAAGAGAACCCCAAGATGCAGCCCATCATGGACCACCACTCCACCCCGGAGCAGGCCGGCAGGATCTTCGCCGAAACCCGGCCGAAGCTGGCGGCCTACACCCATTACGTGCTGCCCGCCACCAAGAAGTACCCGCCGATGTCGGTGAACGACATCAAGCAGGCCACGCAGACGGTCTATGACGGTCCGCTGGCGATGGGCGAAGACCTGATGCGCTTCGACATCGCCGACACGGTCAGTGTGGTGCCCTGGAAGCCCGCCAGCCGATGAAACCCGCGCCGGGCGTCCCCGCAGGCCGCCCGGCCTTCTACCGACAACAACTTGCCTTAGTGGAACGCGACATGGAATTCACCAAGACCCCCGGCTGGCTCGACTGGTATCAGGGCCCGACCAAACCTCAGTTCAAGCTCCCTGCCGGTGCGGTGGACGCGCATTGCCATGTGTTCGGTCCGGGGGCGGAATTCCCCTACGCGCCGGAGCGCAAGTACACCCCCTGCGACGCCAGCAAGCACCAGCTCTACGCCTTGCGCGACCACCTCGGTTTCGCCCGCAACGTGGTCGTCCAGGCCACCTGCCACGGCGCCGACAACCGCGCCATGGTGGATGCGCTGGTGCATTCCGGCGGCAAGGCCCGCGGCGTGGCCACCGTGCGCCGCAGCGTCACCGACGACGAGCTGAAGGCGATGCACGAAGCCGGCGTGCGCGGCGTGCGCTTCAACTTCGTCAAGCGCCTGGTGGACTTCACCCCCAAGGACGAGCTGCTGGAGATCGCCAGCCGCATCGCCCCGCTGGGCTGGCATGTGGTGATCTACTTCGAGGCGGTGGACCTGCCCGAGCTGTGGGACTTCTTCACCGCGCTGCCGACCACGGTGGTGGTGGACCACATGGGCCGGCCAGACGTGAGCAAGCCGGTCGACGGCCCCGAGTTCGAGCTTTTCCTCAAGTTCATGCGTGAGCACGAAAACGTGTGGAGCAAGGTAAGCTGCCCGGAGCGCCTGTCGGTGACCGGCCCGCGTGCGCTGGACGGCGAACGCAACGCCTACCGCGACGTGGTGCCCTTCGCCCGCAAGGTGGTCGAGAGCTTCCCCGACCGCGTGCTGTGGGGCACCGACTGGCCGCACCCCAACCTCAAGGACCACATGCCGGACGATGGCCTGCTGGTGGATTTCATCCCCCACATCGCCCCTACCGCCGAGCTGCAGCAGAAGCTGCTGGTCGACAACCCGATGCGGCTGTATTGGCCGGAAGAAGTCTGAGCGCGGCGCGCCCGGCATAGAAGGAGAAGCACCATGGCACTCGACAAGCCATACACCGACGTTCCCGGCACCATCATTTTCGATGCCGACCAGTCGCGCAAAGGCTACTGGCTCAACCAGTTCTGCATGTCGCTGATGAAGGCGGCCAACCGCGAGCGCTTCAAGGCCGACGAGCGGGCCTACCTGGACGAGTGGCCGATGACCGAGGAGCAGAAGCAGGCGGTGCTCGCCCGCGACCTCAACTGGTGCATGCGAACCGGCGGCAACATCTACTTCCTCGCCAAGATCGGCGCCACCGACGGCAAGAGCTTCCAGCAGATGGCGGGCAGCATGACCGGCATGACCGAAGAGGAATACCGCGACATGATGATCAAGGGCGGCCGCTCCGCCGAGGGCAACCGCTACCTCGGCGAGAACGGCGACGCCCAGCCGCAGAACCAGCCGCAAGGCGCCGCCGGCAAGAAGAAGGACTGACCATGGCCAAGATTTCCGCCTCCGTTTACACCTCGCACGTACCGGCCATCGGCGCCGCGATCGACCTGAAGAAGACTGGCGAGGCTTACTGGCAGCCGCTGTTCGCCGGCTACGAGTACTCCAAGCAGTGGATGAAGGAGAACACGCCCGACGTGATCTTCCTCGTCTACAACGACCACGCCACCGCCTTCAGCCTGGACTTCATTCCCACCTTCGCCATCGGCACCGCCGCCGAGTTCATCCCGGCGGACGAGGGCTGGGGGCCGCGCCCGGTGCCCAAGGTCATCGGCCATCCGGAGCTGGCCTCGCACATCGCCCAGAGCGTGATTCAGGACGATTTCGACCTCACCATCGTGAACAAGATGGAAGTGGACCACGGCCTCACCGTGCCGCTGTCGCTGATGTTCGGCGAGCCGGACGCCTGGCCGTGCAAGGTCATCCCCTTCGCCGTCAACGTCGTGCAGTACCCGGTGCCCTCCGGCCGCCGCTGCTTCCAGCTCGGCCAGGCCATCCGCAAGGCGGTCGAGAGCTACGACGACGACATCAAGGTGCAGATCTGGGGCACCGGCGGCATGAGCCACCAGCTGCAGGGCGCTCGCGCCGGCCTGATCAACGCCGAGTGGGACAACCGCTTCCTCGACCGCCTGATCGCCGACCCGGCTGACCTGGCTCAGATGCCGCACATCGACTACGTGCGCGAAGCCGGCTCCGAGGGCATCGAGCTGGTCATGTGGCTGATCGCGCGCGGCGCGATGGCCGACGTCAACGGTGGCGCCAAGCCGACCGTGAAGCACCGTTTCTTCCACGTCCCGGCGTCCAACACCGCCGTGGGCCATCTCATTCTGGAGAACAACTGACATGAGCAAGACGATCAAAGTGGCGCTGGCCGGTGCCGGCGCCTTCGGCATCAAGCACCTGGACGGCATCAAGAACATCGACGGCGTCGAAGTCGTGTCGCTGGTCAGCCGCGACTTGGAAAAGACCAAGGAAGTGGCCGACAAATACGGCATCGGCCACATCACCACCGACCTCGCCGACAGCCTGGCGCTGCCGGAAGTGGACGCGGTGATCCTGTGCACCCCCACCCAGATGCACGCCTCGCAGGCCATCGCCTGCCTGCGCGCCGGCAAGCATGTGCAGGTCGAGATCCCGCTGGCCGACTCCCTGGCCGACGCCCGGGAAGTGGTGCGCCTGCAGCAGGAAACCGGCCTGGTCGCCATGTGCGGCCACACCCGCCGCTTCAACCCCAGCCACCAGTGGGTGCACAAGAAGATCGAGGCCGGCGAGTTCAACGTCCAGCAGATGGACGTGCAGACCTACTTCTTCCGCCGCACCAACATGAACGCGCTCGGCCAGCCGCGCAGCTGGACCGACCACCTGCTGTGGCACCACGCCGCCCACACGGTGGACCTGTTCGCCTACCAGGCTGGCAGCCCCATCGTGAAGGCCAACGCGGTGCAAGGCCCCATCCATCCGCAGCTGGGCATCGCCATGGACATGTCCATCCAGCTCAAGGCCGCCAACGGCGCCATCTGCACGCTCAGCCTGTCGTTCAACAACGATGGCCCGCTCGGCACCTTCTTCCGCTACATCGGCGACACCGGCACCTACATCGCCCGTTACGACGACCTGGTGAACGGCAAGGAAGAGAAGATCGACGTCTCCAAGGTGGATGTGTCCATGAACGGCATCGAGCTGCAGGACCGCGAGTTCTTCGCCGCCATCCGCGAAGGCCGCGAGCCCAACTCCAGCGTCGCCAAGGTGCTGCCGTGCTACGAGGTGCTGGCCCAGCTGGAAGAGCAGCTGAAGGCCTGATGGCCTGAGGCCGCGACGGCGGCCCGGCGGGCGCGCCGGCGGCAAGGGGAGGGCCCGCTTTTCCCCCGGCCGCCGGGTGGTCCGCCGCCGCTGCACCGCCTCACGGAGCCGCCCCGGCCGGGCTGCTCCGTTTCTGTTTCATGCTCCGCCGGCCCCGCGCCGGCGCAGTCATTTCCAAGGAGCTGCGCATGCATCAACGCAATCTCGGACCCTTCCCGGTCGGCGCCATCGGCCTGGGCTGCATGAACCTCAGCCACGCCTACGGCGTGCCGCCGGCGCCGGAAGTGGCCGAACAGGTGCTGCTGCGGGCGCTGGACCTGGGCATCACCCACTTCGACACCGCCGCCCTCTACGGCTTTGGCGCCAACGAAACCCTGGTCGGCCGGGTGCTGTCGCCTTATCGCTCGCGCTTCACACTGGCGAGCAAGTGCGGCATGACCGGCGTGGACGGCAAGCGCGTCATCGACGGCCGGCCGGAAACCATCAAGCGCACCTGCGACGAAGCGCTCGCCCGCCTGCGCACCGATGTCATCGACCTCTACTACCTGCACCGCTGGGACAAGAAAGTACCCATCGAAGACAGCATGGGCGCGATGGCCGAGCTGGTGGCCGCGGGCAAGATCCGCGCGGTCGGCCTGTCCGAAGTCTCCGCCGACACCCTGCGCCGCGCCCATGCGGTGCATCCGGTGGCCGCGGTGCAGACCGAATACTCGCTGTGGACGCGCAACGCCGAGATCGCGGTGCTGGATACCTGCCGCGAGCTGGGCGCCGCCTTCGTCGCCTTCAGCCCGGTGGCGCGCGGCTACCTGGCGGATGCCTTCCACACGGTGGAAGACGTGGCCGCCTTCGACGCCAAGGACATCCGCCGCGCCATGCCGCGCTTCCAGGGCGACAACCTCGTCGCCAACCTCAAGCTGCTGGACGACTACCGCGCGCTGGCGCAGGAGGCCGGCTGCACCCCGGCCCAACTCGCGCTGGCCTGGCTGCTGGCACAAGGCGGGCATGTGCTGCCGATTCCCGGCACCACCAGCGTCGCCCACCTGGAAGAGAACCTGGCCGCCGCCGACCTGAAGCTGGACCCGACGCTGCTGGCGCGCGCCGGCGAACTGGTCAACCAGCGCACCGTCACCGGCCCGCGCTACAACGCGCCGACCCAGACCGAGATCGATACCGAGGAGTTCTGATTCCGCCGGCGGGAATCGAACCCGAGTCTGCTGAAGCCACAACTCCGCTGAAGCCGCAGTAAACCAGGCGCGCCGCGTGCGCGCACCGATGCAGGGCCGCGTCCGCCGCTTGCCGGGGGCGCGGCCCTGCGCACGCCCGGAGAACCATCTTGCTCGACATCCTGGCCATCGTCGGCCCGATCTTCCTCATCATCGCCCTCGGCTACACCTGCGTTCGCAGCGGCCTGTTTCCGCGCCAGGACATGCGGGTGCTGGGCGCCTTCGTCATCAACATCGCCCTGCCGGCGGTGCTGTTCCGCGCCCTGCTGCAACGCAGCTTCGGCGAGGTGATGGACCCCAACTACGTCGCCGCCTATCTCGCCGGCTCGCTGCTGGTCTTCCTGCTGGCGCTGGGCGCCGCGCGATACCTGCTGAAGAAGAACGCCCAGGGCTGCGCGCTGGTGGGCATGGGCGCGGCGATGTCCAACAGCGCCTTCGTCGGCTTCCCGGTGGCCTGGCAGCTCTTCGGCGAAACCGCCGGCGTCGCCCTGGCGCTGTGCATGCTGGTGGAGAACCTGCTGCTGCTGCCCTTCGTCATCGCGCTGGCGGAAAGCTCCGGCGGCCAGGGCGCCAGCCTGCGCACCGTGCTGGGCCAGACCTTCCTGCGCCTCACCAGGAACCCCATCGTGATCGCCATCGTGCTCGGCTTCGCCGGTTCGCTCGCCGGGCTGCGCCTGGGCGGCGTACCGGCGAAGGCGGTGGACATGCTGGCCACCGCATCGGCGCCGGTGGCGCTGTTCGTCATCGGCGGCGGCCTGGTCGGGCAGAAGGTGAAGGGCATGGCGGGCGACCTCGCCGCCATCTCCCTCGGCAAGCTGGTGCTGCACCCGCTGGCGGTGGCCGCCTTCGTGCTGGTGTTCCCGCCGGCCGACCCGACGCTGCGCAGCGCGGCGGTGGTGTTCGCCGCCGCGCCCATGCTCACCATCTACCCCATCTTCGGCCTGAAGTATGGCCAGGAGGGCATGTGCTCGGCGGCGCTGGTGGTGGCGACGCTGTTGTCCTTCGTCACCCTGAGCGTGGTGCTCGGCTTCATCGCCTGAGCACGCAGGCGCCGGGCTGGCGCATGCGTGAAAGCCGAGCCCCCGCGGCGGGAACCCGCCGCGGCCGGTGATACTCTGGACAGCCTTCCCCGCACGCTTCCGCCCTCCGCCCAGCCGATGAAGTTCCGCCTCCTCCTCTGCGCCATCGCCGCCTTCTTCCTGCCGCTCGCCGGCTCGGTGGCGGCTTACTACGCCGGCGACAACGCCCGCGACTGGCGCAGCGCCCGCCGCGACAGCACCGGCCTCGCCCCGGACCCGGCGAAGACCAAGGAGGCGGTGATCCAGGTGTACTCCGCCCGCGCGGTGCGCTGGCGCGGGGCTTTCGGCGTGCATACCTGGGTGGCGGCCAAACCGCGTGGCGCGGGGGAATACACCCGCTTCGAAGTGATGGGCTTCGGCGTCGGCAACGGCCGCCAGGCGGTGCGGGTGCGCGAAGGCATTCCCGACGGCTACTGGTATGGCAACGAGCCCACGCTGCTGCGAGACCTGCGCGGCGGCGCCGAGGTGGACGCGATGATCGCCCGCCTGCACGAGGCCGCAGGCCGTTATCCGCACGCCCACGAATACCGCATCTGGCCCGGCCCCAACAGCAACACCTTCGTCGCCTACCTGGCGCGAGCGGTGCCGGAACTGCGCCTGGAACTGCCTTCCACCGCCATCGGCAAGGACTACCTGCCCGACGGCGCCCTATTCGGCGCCGCCCCCAGCGGCACCGGCGCCCAGTTCTCCCTGCTCGGCCTGCTGGGCATCACCGTGGCGGCGGAGGAAGGGCTGGAGCTGAACCTGCTCGGCCTCAGCCTGGGCGTGGACGTCTGGCCGCCGGCGCTGAAGCTGCCCGGCATAGGCCGCGTCGGCGTGCCGGAGCATGTGCCGGGCAGCGCAATGTGGGGCGTGCGGCGGCTGGAGGGGGAGGGCGAGGGTGGCGCGCTGGCAGGCGGCGCAGCTGCGCCGGTTGCGGCGGAGGCGGTCAGGCCTTGATGGCTTGAGGGGCGGCAGCCTCTTTCTTGGTGTTCCGGTTCCAAGGCTCGCCGAATGAGGCGCCGCGGGTTTTCTCC
>Ga0075032_1000147_pt1 | contig 51699 bp, 67 predicted proteins | sample SynthPrep_1_END__FD_71386 | JGI IMG/M metagenome (GOLD analysis project Ga0075032, IMG submission 71386) | Synthetic microbial communities from Ohio, USA - SynthPrep_1_END_DS7_MetaG | ecosystem: Engineered > Bioreactor > Aerobic > Activated sludge | place: USA: Ohio, Columbus | collected 2014-04-10
GTACCGGTGGCGCGAGCTCTGGGACGCAAAAGAAAAAGCCCCAAGCAACGAATTGCTTGGGGCTCTTCAATATGGAGGCCGATGTCGGAATCGAACCGGCGTACACGGATTTGCAATCCGATACTCGATGCCTTGCCGTTCGGGCGCTTTAGGCGGTTTTGCGTCCCAAAACATAGCGGCGAAATGCGCGCTGCAGGCCGCGCACTGTCTGGCTGTTCTTTTCTGTTTTAGCACTCTTTTACGCCCCCCTCTCGCCCGTTCTGGGCACCACCTCTCCCTACGAAATAAACCTTGGGGACTGGCGTTTTGACAGCCCCGAATCTACCGTTGCGAAACCACCTCGCAACCATGAGACAACGATGAAACGGACTCTCACAATCGTAGCGCTTTCGCTGGCGGCACAATCGGCCGTCGCTGGATGTTTCGGCAACGGATCGTTCAAGACCTGCACCGACGACAGCGGCAACACCTACAACATCCAGCGCTTCGGCAACACCACGCACCTCGACGGTTACAGCACCAACGGCTCGCACTGGAGCCAGGACAGCAGCACGATCGGCAACACCACCTACCACAACGGTTACTCGGCAGACGGCAATAGCTGGAACGGCACCACCACGACCATCGGCGGCAGCACCTTCCATTCCGGCACCGACTCCAACGGCAATTCCTACCAGTCCACCTGCAACCAGTACGGCTGCTATTGATGGATGCGACCGAGATCGTCGGCGGCATCATCGGCTTTCTGGTGCTCGGCGGCCTGGTGATGACGCAGATGCCGCGCGCCTGGCAGACCACGGGCGGTTGGCTGACCGTCAGCCTGGCGGGCATTCCGCTGTTCATCATGCTCATCGGCCTGCTGATCAACGTGCCCGCCCTGCTCTTCGGTGCCCTGGTGCTGACCGGCCTGTATGCCGGACAGCCCAGGCGTCGGCGCTGATCAGCGCTTCGCGCGCATATCCTCCAGCCGCTTGCCGGCCATCTCCGTCAGCCGATTCTTGATCACCAGCAGGCGATCCAGCTCCCGGCGCTTGGTGTCGGCATCGAGTTCGCTCAGGCGCACCGCATCCATGCGGCCGTTGATCGCGGTCAGCCGACGCTGCACCTGGTTGAGCTGCTTTCGCGCCCCCAGAACATCGCGCTTCTCGCTGATCACCTCGCGCGCCTCATTCATGCGCCCAAGCTCCTGCAGCTCCTTCACGTCGGCGTAAGCCTTGCCGGCCTCGCGCAGCCCTTCATAAAACAGGGTGCTGTAGCGGGTGTAAGCCGCTGGCGTGTCGAGGTCGCGGTAGAAGCGGCGGATCGGCTGGTATTCGTGCCAGTGCTTGGCCGGCTCGCTTTCGCCATTGGCTGAGCGCCACAGGGTATCGACCATGCCCGCGCCCCACGCGCCGACCTGCCCCAGGTAGCCCGCTATCAGATGGTCTGCCTGGATCGGCGACACCGCCAGCGGAAACTCATCACCGAACGCGCGGCTGACGGCCGATGCCGCGCGGGCCGGCGCCGTGGTGGTTGCCCGGGTGCGCAGCCCCTTGCTCAGGCGATCCATGCCGGCAGACTCGATCGGGCGACCCGTGAAGGCGTCCACGTTCGAGTAAACGTCCAGCACCGGCTGGAACATGTGCGGTACCGGCGAAAAGGAGAAGGTCTGCGTCAGGGTGTGCCCCAGGCGCTGCGCGAAGAGCTTGCCCGTGGCCTTGTCGTCGATGCCCTGCTGTAGCAGGCGCTCGGCCATGGTTGCGATAGCGCCGACCTCGAACGGCTTCGGGATGAAGAAGGCTTTGCCGCCCAGCCGAACGAACCAGTAGGTGTCCTTCTGCCATTCCTCGAGCTTGCGGTACTCCTCATCGTCGTTGTTCACAAGCAGCAGCGCCATGCTCGCCAGCGACAGCGCGCCGACCACCGCCATGAAGCGCGCGGCGGCCTGCTTGTCCGATGCGGTGCCCTGGCCGAACGCGGTCAGCAGCGAGGGCTTCACGCCTGCCCGATACAGCTTGTCCAAACCCTGCAGGCGCGCATTAAGGAACGGCACCACGCGGATCAGGAAGCGCACCGCCGGCCAGGCGCCGTGCATCGAGAAGTCCATGAGGTCGCGTGCCTCGAAGGCCGCGGCCAGCTTCCCGCTGCCCTGCTCGTTCTGCTCGAAGATCGCCGCCCGGTTGGCGTTTTCCGCCGTGTTGGCCACCGCGTTCCATGCGTCCCAGCCAGCCTTGAGCGCTTGCGGTACGAGCTTCGGCCCATCGATCAGCTTGGCGCTGCGCAGGTTGCGGGTGATGTGCGCCTTTACCTCGTCCGGGTCGTTGCTATAGATGTGGCCGAAGCTGAAGGCGCCGCCGCTGGCGAGCATGCGCGCCCGCTTGCGGGCATCGGTCCAGTTGCTCCCGCCGACCGCGATGTTCTTCAGGAAGTTCTTGCTCACCGGCGAGGTAGCCGTGGCGGACATCGAGTCGCGCAGCAGGTTGGCGATGATGAACTGCGGCGTCACCGTGGTCATGTTGGTGAACAGGCGCTTGAAGAAACTCATCGCCCGCACCGCGGTGTTGTTCAGCCCCGCATCGCTGAGCGAGTTCAGCGCTTCGAATACCAGCGGATCGGCGATGTTGTACCACTGCTTTTCGCCGGCCTTCAGCACGAAGGTGCTGGCCTTCTTGTCCCGGGCCGCCTCATTCACCGGCTGCGCGATGCCCAACTGCTCGGCATTCTCGACCGCCTGTGCGGCAGCCTGGTTCCGGAGGCTGGCCTGCAGCAGGTGATTGAAGTTCAACAGCGTGTTCTGCAGCAGGTCGTTCAGGTTCTGGCTGCCACCCTTGAGCTTCTTGTAGGCCTCCTGGCGGGTCAGCCCCTTGGATGCCATCGGGCCGGCAGACCCGTCTTCATCAATCACACGGTAGAACGGCACGTAGAACTCGTCGCGCCAGAGTGCGCGGCTTTCAGGCGTGATCACGCCTGTCTGCTCGGCGATCGCCAGCACGTCGTCCCGGTACTGCTGGAACTCAGTAAACACTTCGGAGTAGAGCGCGCCGCGCGCCTTGCCGTGCTCGGTTGTGCCGCGGTTGAGGGTGCGCAGCGCATCGATCTCGGCGGCGTCGAACAAGTTTTCCCGGCCTTCGGCGGCCAGCTTGGCGGAGCGGTTTCCGGCGATCCAGCCCATGAAGCGCTCGATCTCCGCTGCGGAGCCCAAGCGTGCCAGCGTCGCGCCCAGGCCGAGCGCCTCGCCGTCCTGAATGTCGATCACCTTCTGCTGCTGGTCCAGGTAGATGCGGCCGTTGTTGAGCATGGCATGCAGTGCGCCGCTGGCCGCCGACGACATGCGCGCCAGTACCCAGGCGCTGCTGGCAATGTCGGTGCTCAGCACATCCTTGCCGTGCGCTGCCTCGTCCAGCTCACGCAGTGCCGCATAGCGGTCGACAAGGCCTTGGCGGATCTTCAGTAACGCCCGGTCCGAATGATCGCGGAACCAGTCGATGGCCTGCTGCTTGGCGGTGCGGGGCGCGATCTTGTTCAGCGCCTCCTTCTGCTTGGCGGTCAGGTCGGTGAACGCCTCGGAGGTATGCTGCCGCTTGCCGCCCAGGGCATAGAGCGTCCGCTCACCATCGGCGACGCCGGCCTGGTTGTCGCGCAGCCAGCGGCGGGACTGCTCGCCCAGCGCAAGAATGTCGGTATAGGTCCAGGGCACTTGCGGAATCAGCGCGCGCAGCAGCTCGCGGATCTTCGACAGCACGCGCTGCAGCGCGGTAGGCCGCTCGCCGTCCTCGATGAGCAGCGCCACCATTTCCTCGGCGATCATCAGGCGCTGCTTGCGGGCGTCGAGCTTGCGCAGCACTTTGGCATAGGCCTCGCGAATCTGTGCGATGCGCTGGCGACCTTTGGCACTGGCGGCCTGGCTGGCATAGAGCCGCTCCATGGTGGCGTCCAGCTTGTCGCCCAGCAGGCCATGGATGCCGCGGTGGCCAACCTCTTCATGCACGGCGGTATAGAGCGCGTCGGTAACGCTGGCATGGTTACCGGCAACCACATAGGTCGCCCCGCTGCTGAAGATCCCGCGCAGCTCGTCCGGCGCAACGCCGTCACGCTTCGCCCGGATGCGTGCCGATAGCGGCAAGTCGTCGAAGGACTGCACGACCTTGATGCCGGCGAGCTCGGGGGATGCTGCGAGCGCCTGCGTGACCGCGTCAGCCTGCAGCTGGCCGCTCTCCCCGCCGTCCAGCCGGTAGAGGCTCACGCCAGAATCGGTTTCGCGGGTTTCGATGGTGGCGAACAGCTTGTCGAAGGCCTCGTTAACCGGCCCCTGCTCGTCCGGGGTCAGGTAGGGGTAGCGGTCCTGGCTGCGCGAAAATTCCTCGAGCGTGCGGACGTTCGCCAGGTAGTCGTTGCGATAACCGCGGTCCGCCAGCCGCGCGATCACGTAGGTTTCAAAGGAGCGAGCGCCACGCTCGATGATGCGCGACCAGTAGCCATCTGCCGTCCCTCTGTCCAGCACAGCAGAGCGCTTCGCCATCGGCGAACGGTCAAGGGTTTCCACCAGCTCGGCGAATGCCTTCTCGACCTTCGGCCGGACGCCTTCGGGGTGGGCGGGGTCGGCGGTCCAGTTCTCCTCGGCGTACAGGGGCGCGTTCGGGTGATTGGCCTGGTACATATCCAGCTTGGCGCGAGTCATGCGCTGCGCCGGATACTTCTTGTTTACCAGCATCGGTTCTGGGCGGTAGGTGATGTAGGAAGCCTCACGCACCTTTCCAGCGTCACTCTCGCCACGCTTGCCGGCGAAATAGTTGTCGAGCGCATGAAACCATTCGTGCGCCAGCGAGCCCGCGCCCTTGGTCTTGGTCAAGTTGATGACGACGGTGCCCGGCTCGAAGTGAGCGCTGGCACGGCCTCGCCCGCGCGACCCGAAGCCAATACCCAGGCGACCCTCAAGGCTCAGCGCCTTTGGCGGCACGCCGATCACTTCGGCCAGATCCATGAAGGAGTCGTAGGCGTCGTTGAGCATGCCCTGCCGGCCGTCGCGAGCAGCGCCCTGCGCGACCCAGTTGCCGAACTCAACGCCCCTGAAGCCGAACGCCTCAAGGAATTGCTCAGGGGTGATGTCGGCCCCGCCGCGGTGATCAGTGCCTGCGCGCACCTCATTGAGGCTGCGGCGCATGTCGGCCTTGGTCACGTTGTCGCGGTTCTTCACGGCATCCCATGCAGCGACCAGGCTTTCATGGCTGTTTGCGATGTGGTCCCTGGCCTCGGCAACAGTCTTGAAGGTGGCAAGCCGTCTGGTTTCGCGGTCGCCATTCTTCGCGATGAACACCTCTCCGGTCCCTCGGTCCGAGTAGACGTCGAACTTCATCTTCTTCTCGGGGGCAGCGTTCAGGTTCAGCGCCAAGCGAATGTCGCCTATCGCCTCAGCAATGGATTTCTTGCCGTAGAAGTGCTTGCTGCGGCCGTCGATCTCCACTTCCGCCCAAGAGCCCGGCACCATCTGCCCGTCCTGGCTGAAGCTGCCAACGGCCATGCTTACGCGCCCGATCCGGCCCCACTGCGAGCGTTCGATGCCCATCAGCAGCTCGATCTTGTCCGCCACCGACCGCAGCGAAGGGCTGAACTCGCGCATCTTCGCGACGGTCGATTCGCTGCCCAGCCGGGACAGTTCGGCGAGAAGGTCGCGTGCAGCCTTCACCCGATTGACCCAGCCGGCGACCCTGTACGAAACGCGCGGCTTGGCCGGGATGAAATCGCGCACCGTCTGGTAGGCAGCCGCGTGGAAGCTGTCTTCGATCCGGTCTATCTCGCCCTTTGGCCATAGCTCGCTGAGCTTGCTGTTCGCAATGCCCTGGTCGTCCATGTTGTCCAGGCGCTCGCGCACGCCGCGCAGCTCATCTTTGCGGGCGCCGCCCAGCTTCTCGCCGAAGTCTTCGACCTTGGCGGGCTTGGGCTCGGCGGCTGGTTTTGCAGGGCTCGGCTTGCCCTTGGCCAGTTCGGTCGCTTGCTCTTTGGCTTTGCTGGCGGGAGTGGCCGGCTGGGCGCCGAACATATCGTTCTGCCCGCGCGCGGCGGCAACGTCAGATATCCGGTCGGAGCCGGTAAGGGTGAAGTCTTCGCGGTCGCGGTCGGCCTGAACCTTCTGCTCGGCCTCGCGCTCCTGATCGGCGCGGGCCTTCTCGGCGGCAGCGTTGCGCTCCGCCTGCTCTTTCAGTCCTGCTTCGGTTTGCTGCTCGAGGTCGAACGGCGTGCCAGGATCTTCTCCTGCAGTGCGATCTTCTCGCTCATCAGCTTGCCGAATTTCGTCATCACGGCGGGCGGCTGCAGCTTCGTCAACGGGCTCTCCGTCGACGTAGGTGTCGGGGTCTGTTTGGGCATCTTCCAGGGCTCCATCAAGTTGTTCGCTGCGAGCGATGGCCATCTCGTCGAACGAGCGCGCATCAGCAGCGGCTTCAGGGCCATGCTCGGCCTCGATGCGTGCGTATTCAGCTTCGCGCAAGTCGCGCTCGGCCGCCAGCTGTTCATTGATGCGGTCGAGCATCTCCAGCTCGTATTGCTCCAGCTGCCGGGCAGAGTCTGGCGCATAGTGAGTCTTTCGGCCAGCGAGCTCGTCACGCAGCGCGTCCTGCAGCCAGCTCACGCCACCGTCCCGGTCCATCTCGCCGGCTGGCACGTAGCCGTGCTGGTCCAGCAGCGACGCCATGTCATCCAGGCTGGTCCCGGTGACGTTGCTCCAGAGCGCGCCAATACCGGGGATGTTCTTGTTGCCCTTGGTATCACCGGTGGTGTCCTGCTTCCACTGATTGGTGATGCCACCGAGCCGGATGGCTGCCTGCACCACGCTATCGCGGTCGCGATCCACTGCTCGCCGTGCGCCCTTTGGCTTGGGCTTTTCCTGCGGCTCCTTCGCTGCAGCAACGGCCGCCGCCGGCTGGGCGATTGGGCTCGGCAATGCGAGCGGCTCGGAAAGCGCCCCGCCTTTCAGCCACGACTTGAACTCGGCCACCGGCATGGCGGTGACCGGCCCCACTTTCCAGCCTTCGTCGAAGTTGGCGCTGTAGGCCTGCAGCGCAGTCGCCTGGTCGGGATAGCCCAGCATGGCCTTGTGCTCATCGAAGCTGCCATCCTGCTGGTTGATCTGGTCGACCACGAACACCTGGCCGCTGTCCTCCTGCGGCCCGACGTAGACGTCCACCTGCTCGCCATCGGCGCCGGTGGTGCGCTTGATGTAGCCATAGTGGTCGCTCATGGTTCGGCGCCACGAGGTGCCGTCTGGACCGGTGCCGCTGCGCTCGGAGCCGCGAGGGTTCTCGATGGAGATATCCAGCCCCTGCACGCGCACGCGGCCCTTCTTGTAGTTGCCGGCCTCGATCTGCGCTGGCGTAGGGGCTGGCAGGTCGTTGCTCGGCGAAGTCGCTGCCTGGTGTGCTGCCTGATCTATGGGGCGCATCTGGTAGCGCTTCGGATCTGCCGGCACGCGCACGGCAAAGCCGCCATCGACCTTGGCGACCGTCGGGTTACGGCCTGCCTTCTTGGCTTCGCGGAACGCCTTGCTGGCCTTCGCTGCGCCGTGCGCCTGGAACGGCTCGCCACTGGCGCGGTTGATGAACTCGAAGTCGTCGTCGCGGCGAATGGCGGTTGGTGCCTGCCGGTCCATCCCTCGGCCGCCTGCAAGCGGGCGCTCGAATACCTGCGGCGCCGTGGCGCCACGCTGCGCATTGCCCTGCCCGTCGACAACGATGGCCTCGGGCGGCGGCAAGGCTGCCTGCTGGGTTTCACCTTCCAGGGTCCGGCCTTTCTGCACGGCGGTTTCGGCTACCCGCTGGCGGCTCCCGTGCTGAAACTGACCCTCGAGTGGCGCTGGCTCGCCGCGTGGCACCTGGCGCTCCATGCCTTCGCCACCCACCGGGCGATCAGCGCGGTTGCGCGGATTGACCCACTGGCGCCCCTGCGGGTCTGGCTGCATCTGGCCGTCGACGTTGCGCACCGGACCGACGTCTTGGACGTTGCCCTGACTGTCGGCGTAAAAGGTCGGCTCGGGCGATGGCAGGCCCTGCAGTCCCGGCGCCGGCAGCGCCGCGGCCTGGGGGGTGTCGTCGAAGGTAGCGTCGGCTTCAGCAGCAGGATCGGCAGGGCGCGCCTGCGGCTGCGGGCGGCCCAGCGCTGCGCCAAGTGTCGCGTGACCAGCGCCACCCATCACGCCAAGCACCGCATCGCCGAAGGTGTCTTCGGTCAGATCGCGCCGCTCGCCAATCGCCCTGTTCGTCGCCGCCCGGGCAGCAACGGCTTCGCCCACCTCCTGCGCGCCTTCGGCAGGCGCATCCAGCGCAAGGCCGCCCGCCAGCCGTCGACCGACGCCGCCGCCGATCTGACGTTGTAGCGGGCCCAGTGCGTAGTTCGTCATGGCGCCGCCCAGAGCGCCAACCGGAGCCGCGCCCTGGAAGGCGGCAGCGCGTGCGGTAGCAGAAACATGGGCGCGAGCATCCGCCTCTTCCACGCCGCCTGCGCGAAGCTCGCGGTAGAGGTCAGACGCCTGCTGCAACTCAGCGTCCGGCATGGCCGCAAGGCGCTGCTCGACTTCGTTGCCTGCCGAGCCGCCAGCCTGCAGCCCGCCGATGCCAGCCATGCCGATCATGCGTGCCTGCCCGCCGGGGATGGCGAGTGCGGCAGCCTGCGGCACAAACTGGCCGACCAGGTTCGCACCATGCAGTCCGTAGCCGACCAAGGACGGATCGTCGCCCATGCTCCAGCTGGACGGGTCGAGTACGTCGCCGTGCGGGGTGCTGGCCTCCAGCGCCTGCTTGGCCGCCTCGGTTTTGGTGGCCTGGACCTGCTTGCCCGCTGCCTCGATCTGCCGGCCCGCCGGGCGAAACAGCAGGTCGCTTGGTGCGGGGATGCTCTTCAGTGCGTCGACTGCGCCGCCTGGCAGGACCGCGCGTGCGCCGCGCTCAATCGCCCCGCCTGCCGTTGTCAGCAGGTCGCCAAAGCCGCTTACGACCGAGCCGGTGCCAATCAGCGCCCCGCCGGCCAGTTCCTTGCCGAAGTCAGCGGCTTGGATGCCGCCCTGCTCGCCTGCCGCCTCGGCCGGCGCATCGTTTGCCGGCTCGACCGCCTGATACTTGGCCCACGGCCCCGCCTGCCCTGGCGCTGTCTGTTCGATGGCAGGCTGCTGCTGGTACTTCTCCCAAGGCCCCGCCATTACTTCTTCCTCCAGTTTTCCGGGCTGGCAGGATCGCCGCCAAGGAATTCGTAGCCGTCTTCCACCTGCCCCACCTTCGGCGCGGACGATGAGGCTTGCGCTGCGGGCTGTTCTGCCTGCTGCGCCGGCTCAGGTGCGCCAGCCAAGCCGAGCTGCTGAGCCATTCCTTCGCGAGCCTGGATCAGTTCCGCGCGCTGCTGACGCAATGCAGCCTCGGTGTCCGCATCCGGGAACGCTTCAAGCTGAGAGTCGATTTCCTTGATCTGGCTGGTCAGGTAGGTCACCCGGTAGCGGTCGCCGGCGCTGATGCCGTCGCCACCGCCACGCTTCAGGCGCACCAGTTCGTTGCGGGCCTCTTCGTTGGAAAGGCTGCCGCCCTGTGGGCTCATCAGCCACTGGAGGGTTTTCACGTCATTGCTGGGCGCGAAGGCTGCAGCGCCTGTGCCGTCCGACTTGCGCCCCACGACACTCTTGAGTTCGCCGGTGGCCGTGTTGCGCTGCAGAATGGCGCCGTCCGGCCCCTCGACCTGCTCCCAGCGCTCGTCTTCCTGGGGCAGATAGCCGGAACTGCGCAGATAGCCGAGCATCCTTTCGCGGTTCTGGCCGAGCGCCTGATAGATCGATTTCGCGCCCATCACCGGCGCGATCGCTTGATCGATCTCGTACTGCGCGACCTCGTCGTCTTCACCTTCCAGGCCGCGGTTCACTGTCATCGGCGCCAGGCGCTTGTTGCCCTGCTCGTCCTCGACTTCCAGTTCAAACACAAACGAGCCTTCCTTCTGCCCGGGGTACATACCAGCCAGACGCTTCTTGCCGCCGTTGCCGCGGTTCACCCGGGGCGCGTAGAAGTCGTTCATGGCGTCGACTGTCTGCTGGCTGAACAGCGAGCCTTCGCCGCCGGCCAGCTTGTCGGCGTACTGCACGGCCGCTTCGGTTTCCGGGCGAAACAGGTGGCGAGGGTCCGCCAGCTTGTTGCGCGCGAAGGCCTGCTCGAGCTCTGGCGTGATGGGCGCCTCGATGCCGCTGGCCCAGCCCGTGTAGAACTGGGCGATCTGCTGCTGATCCTGCTCTTTCTGACGGCCTTCCTGCTGCGCGGCAAACTCCTGCTCGCGCATCTCGAGGCCGCGCTGCTGCATCTGTAGCGCCTGGTCGGCGCGAGCACTGGACGCCTTGCGGTGGTTATAGGCGTCCATCATGTTGAAGCCCTGCACGAAGCCGTCGAAGGCCCCGCGGGTATCTAGTCCTGCCATGTTGCCTCCCGGCAATATGTGTGCCCGAAGGCGCTGTTACATGAACGAGCCGGCTACCAGTCCTGCGACGCCGCCGATCACTGCACCTACCGGGCCGCCTACGGTGGCGCCCATCATCGCGCCGCTGGTGGCCATGCCGACCTGCGACTGCTTGCGCTGCGACTTCTGCTGCTGATCGGCCTGCTCCTTGAACATCCGGTTCTGCTGCTGTTGCTTGTCCAGATCCTGCAGGCCCTGGAGCGCCTCGCCTTGCATCTGGTTTTTCAGGCCGAGTAATCCGTAGGACATGGTGCTTACCCCTGCTGCTGGCCGGTGGTGGGAAGGTTGGACAGGCCGAAGCCGCCGGCCAGGATCTGGTCCTGCATGTCGCGCGCCGAGATTTTCGCGGCGTTATAGGCCGAGGCGCCGTCTGCAGCCTGGCCCAGCGAGAGCTGCCGCTGCTCGGCGGTCATTTGTGCCTCGGTCAGGTTGATACCCATGCCGGCCCGCTGGGTTTGCAGGCCCTGCGCCGTGTTGGCGTAGCTGGTGTTCACGGCGGCAGCAGCGTTCGCCCCCTGCCCTGCGGCATAGGATTTGTCGCTGGCCAGATCCGCCAGCTGGTCGATGTAGGGGCTGAATCGTGTCTTCCAGTCATCCCACTGCGCCCGGTACAGCTGGCCGAGCACCTTGGATGCGCCCTGATCGCCGAGGAAGGCCTGCCCTGCGTCAACGTAAACTGCCATGGTCAGCTCCCGTACTTCAGGCCGTTGAGCGAGCCGCTGCTGAGCCCGTAGCCGTTGTCGAAGCCGGACAGGCCCACGCTCGGGCTTGTTCCGGCCGAGGGTGCGGCGCCGCTAAACTTGCTCATGCCGTAATTGGCCGCAGCACCGGCAGCAGCGCCCAGCAGCTGCAGGTTGGCACTCCGGCGGTTGAAGTTGTTTGTGGCATCGCTGCGCGCGTCGGCCGCCGAGGTGGCCGCGATATCACTCAGCCCTGCCTGCGCCTGGGTCGATTCGCCGGAGCCCATGGCGACGATGTTCTGTAGGCCCTTGACCTGCTCGGCTTCCTGCTGGAACTGCGCACGCCCCATGGTCTCGCCGCCCTGCTGCGCGTTCTGCTCGGCAAAGTCCGCCTGGGTGCCCAGCCAGCGCCCGCTGTTCGGGTTGATGCCGGCCTGCCCCAGCTGCGCGTTGACCTGTTGCAGCCCCTGACTCAAGTTGTCCATCGACGCCTGGTTGGCCTGGCCGCGGATGTAGCCCATGCGCCCAGCCGAGTCCATGTCCTCGACGTTGGCCATGTACTGATCTTCCAGCGGCGCAAGCGCGCTCTGGGCGAAGTTCCACTTCTCCGCCGCCACCTGCGCCGCGTAGCGCTGCTCGGGCGTGTCCTTGATGGTGTTGTCGCTGTCTCCGCCGCCGCTCATTGCGCCTCCTCGGTTCCGCTGCGGAACTCGTTCAGGTAGTCGTCCAGCTTGTCTTCGTGGAAGTGCCGGCGAATGTCGGCGCTCACCTGCTGCATCCAGGCGAACCCACCAACAAGGCCGGCGCACTGCACCACCAGGCCGGTCAGTTGGTCGCGCAGCACGAAGGCCAGCGTGCGGCCATGCCGATCGCCGTCACGCTCAAGTGTCACGCTGTCGCGCCAGTCCTGCAGGGCGGCCGCCATCAGCGGGCGCAGCATCGGCTCATGGGCGCGATAGAAGGCATTGCCGGGGATATCGATCATCGCTTCCCAGAAGGCGCGATAGATCGCATCGCTGGTGACGGGCTTGTCGCCGTCGATCAGGTCATCGAGGACTTGCGAGACGCGGAACAGCGCCTCGCAGAAGAGAATCGCGGCAGCGTGGTCCTTCAGCACATGCTGAAGAAACGCCCGCTCGTTGGGCTGTGGCATCGTTGTCTCCCGACAATGATTGACGCTGGAAGGATATCAAACCTACAGGCTGGCCCGGCCTATGATTCCTGGCTGGATGTAGGTGATCTCGAAGTTTCGGTACATCGATCGCGTGACATGCAGCACTTCGCCGCCGGTAAACGGCCCGACCTTGCGAAAGCTTGTGCTGTCACCGCCTGGCACGTTGAAGCGCTCGCGGACCATGGGGTTGACCAGCAGGTAGTTGTCTGGATCTGCCAGCGACGCATCGGCCGGCAGCGTCAGGAAGTGATGGTAGAACAGCCAGCCATTGTCCGAATGGCGCGATCGGTACCGCCACTGCTGGAACTGGTATTTCATGCTGATGAAGCGCACGCCGGCATCATAGAGCAGCTGGCCGTTTGACCCCCAGATTCGCAGTCCGTACTTGTCGCTCGAGTAGTGGACTCCCCACTCGCCAACCATGAACTGCCACACGCCATGGTTTCGCCCGGCCAGCCCGTGGTTGTGGTGCACATCCCCGCTCGCATGGAAGCGGAACCCGATCCAGCTTCCTGGGCCGCCGATGAACTTCACGCCCATCAGGAAGCCGCCACCTCCGCCGCGCATGAACAGCCAGGGCGGCTCTGTCGTCCGGTAGGTGCGTGAAAAGTAGATGTCGGTGTTGGCCGCGCCGCTGCCGAACTCGCCAAGCTGCAGCACCGGATAGGCATTATCTATCTGAACGACACGATCGTCATTCACCGCTTTGAATCCGAACGCCATCAGCTCGCCCTCAGTACCATGACATAAACCCCCATGTACCAAATCGTTCGGGAGCCCGACTGTGGATAACCGCGCCAGATCAGTTGAACGCCGCCCGGGGCCGGCTCAAGCTCCGGGAGAAAGCCAAGCTCAACGTCCGGGCCGTCGTAGCCCAGATAGCCGGCTTCGGCGCCAGACAAGAACGCGCCATCCACGGCGGGATTGAAACCCGGCAGGGAAAGAAACCAGCTTTGCGTCCTTGTCGCGGCAAGCTCACGGCCGGCGACGTAGGTCGAACTGGTGAGCCGCATGGTGCGATCTCGGGTGTCCAGCCTGAGCTGGCCCTGATTGTTCCAGACGCGCAGCCCGTGGCTCATGCAGTGAGATCTCCCAGCTGCACGCGCAGCCGGCCAGTTGAATCGAACACCTTGATCACGTTGTCGCGCACTTCCATGCGGCCGGTGCTGGAAGAGCCGTTGAGTGTCAGCCCGCCGTTCTTGTCGAGAATCCAGCGGCGCTGCCCCAGGCTGTTCACGGCGCTGGACTGGATCACGCCGGCGATATTGGCGTCTCCAACGCGCAGGCTGTCGACGTCCAGCATGTCGGCGCGCAGCTTGCCGGCGAGCGTGGTGACGGGCCGGCCCGCACTGTCGAACAGCTTGCCGAAGGTGATCGGGCCCAGCTTGCCCTCCTGGATCGAGGCGTCACGGATAAAGGCGCTGTCGATGTAGACCATCCCGTTGATGACCATGAACGGCTTCACCGCCGAAGAAGGAGCGCCGGGTCGCGCAATCCAGAAGCGATCGGCCAGCACAGCGAAGTCGGCCGTCTTGCCGTCGTTGTAGGCGCCGAAGCCTGCGACATAGCCGTTGACGTCCGTCTTCAGAGTGAACTGCGCAGACAGGCCGTTGATGCTGGTGGCTTGCTGCTGAATGCTCGCCGTGTTTCCTGATACGGTCGTCTGCAGGGTGGTGACCAGCTGCGCGGTTGCCTTGTCGCCCTCGACGCGCTCGGTTCGCTCGCTGGCGATGCGTGCATTGACCGAGCCGGGAGCGATCCCGTCGATTAGATCGATTCTGGCGCGCAGGTCTTGCTCGAGCTGCGACTCGCCTAGCTGGCCTGACAACTGCCCTAGCAAATAGGCGGCGTCGGGGAGCGGTTGAGCGAAGGTGCCGTTCGGCGAGTTCGGCGCGCCCTCGACGCCCGATGTCGAGCTGAAGGTGATCCAGTAGTAGTAGCCCGGCAGGTTCAGCGGGTCATCGACAACGGTCGCATCGTCGCGCACCACGTCGCTGTAGAACATCCCGGGTTCGCGCCCGATGATCTGCGCAGTGGCGAAGTTGTCCTCTTCGCTGCGGTAGATATTGGTGAGCGCGTGGTTGTTGTAGATCTCCTGCGGGCGCTCCCAGGTCAGGTGGATCATGCCGAAGAAGCTGCCGTCGGCAGCGAAGCCGGTCGGACGCGGTGGGACAGTCATGTCCTGCGGGCCGTCAGGCTGCGTCAGGCCGCCGTCAGGGTTGCCCGGCACCCGCAGCTTGGCCAGGCCGCCGTCCAGCAGGTCGCGCAGGGTCAGCTTGCGGTCGAGCTTGTCGCCGCGCACGCCCTCCCCCGTCTCTAGGATCTCGGCCATGGCGGCAAACAGCGGTCGAAGCTCGGGCGGCGCTTTCGGCGAGAGCGCCGGCAGCGTCTTGCGTCGTGGGGTCATCGGTGCCTCCCGGCAGGCGATTAAACGATCTCGCTGGGCGAGGATGCGATCTGGACGGACTGTACCTCATGCGCGGCTTCCACCTCGACCTCCCAGTCCCGGCACAACGCATAGCCTGCAGGCAAACGGAACAGATCGCGACTGGCCACAGGCAGCTCCAGCATGGTCACGCCGTCTGCGATCAGCCGCAGCGTGACCGGGTACTGCCGCGCGATGACCTTGGCGCAAGAAAATCCGCCACTTCCTGGCGCGACCTCATGCACTTTCGAGCGCCAGCGCAGCGTCATGGTGTCGCCGGTGCCCCAGGCGGTGATGGTATTCCCCTGGATCAGGCACAGCTGATCTTTCGCCAGGTCGTACCAGCCGGCGGTCGCGCTCACGCCGAAGAACTCGAACCCCTCGCCCGGCGTGAAGGCGAAGCAGCCACCCTCATAGAACGCCAGGTAGCGGCCGTCATGGCGATAGGCGTGGATGGTTTCCGGCTTGAGCGCCTTCCACTGTTCCCGCGAGATCATCGCCTTGGTCAGCAGCTGCGCAGAGCCGCCGCCGACTGCCACCAGGCCGTTCGGCGAGGCATAGACGGCGTATTCCCCCATATCCACCAGCGAGCGGCCAGCCACGCAGGGCTGGTCCTCGTCCAAGTGCATGTCGGCCATGGCTGCAGGCGACGAGCCGGTGATCATGTGCGGACGCCCGTTGGTGGCCACCACCAGACCGCCGGCCACTGCAGCGATGCCCACCACGTCCTCGCTGAACGCCAGTTGGTAGGCGATCGGCCAGGCGTGCGGGTAGAACGCCTCGCTGAAGCACAGGGTGTTGCCGAAGTAGCCAGCCAGAAAGCCGCCCGGTAGCGCCGTCAGCCCGGTCAGGCGATCATCGGGCATGTCCCACTCCAGCGACGGCAGCGAGACGCCCATGCTTTCGCTCGGCACCGTGTCGGTGAATGAGCCTTGAGCAACCGGCACATCGCCTACATGCTGGAACACGCCAGACTCGGCGCGGTAGATGCGCTTGGTGATGATGTCGTGCGCCCCGCTGGGAACGGCCGGCAGGCTCAGCACCACGGCCCCGCCAGCCGGCGCGCCCTCAACCATGTCCCAGCGGATGATCGGCGAGCTGGCGAAGCTGGGTGGGCCCTCTTCGCCGAAGCGACTGACCATCGTCACCACGTAGGACGTTTGCAGCGCAGTCAGCGGGTGCTCTTCTACGCTGACGCGATCAGATGGCGCGGAAACCACGGGCGCGTTCGCGGGCGCGGGAATGCCCAGGCGAAAGCTGCGCGCGGGGTACGGCTGAGCGCCGCCGGTGATCTCGGCGATGCCGCCCATCTTCGGCGGCCCGTCGCCCGTCCAGTAGACGCGCTGCCAGGCGTCATCCGCCAGCGGCGACTTCACCGCGTGCACGCGCTTGCCGCCGCCCCAGACCATCCAGTAGCCGGCGCCATTGTTGCCGTTCGGATAGCGGTACAGCGAAGACGGCGCGATGACGTTCGGCAGACCAGTAATCGGGCCCGGTGCGCGCTCTGGCTTGAGCGTGCCGCGCCGCAGGTAGACATTGCGCGCCACCTGAGCGTTCTGCTCGGGCAGGAGGCGCTCGTCGACGATAGGCATCTCGCCGCGGAATCCCGCGAAGGCCAGCTTCATTTGCGGCCACCGTGCTGGAGGCTGAAGTGGTTGCCGTCGTTGAAGCGCCCGCCCCAGGCGCCCCCCAGCGACTCCCAGTATTCGCCGAGCGGCCTGTAATCCTCGGTCCGGGTCAGGTACTGCCCGTCCTTGAACAGGTTGAAATCGCAGGCGAGCCGCTCCTTGTGCAGGCTGCCGGCCGAGCTGTACGACTTCTTTTCGCCGACCTGCCCATGCAGGCGCGGGTCGCGGTAGGCGTCGCCGAACGTCAGTTCGTATCCATTCTGGTACGCCCATTCGATGAGCAAGCCAATCAGGCGGGTGAAGTGGCGCTGTTTCTGGCCAAGGGTCATGCAGGATCTCCAGTCATTAAAAAACCCGCCGTGGCGGGTCTGGTTTTACGTCGACGGGTCAGGCGGCGAGAAGGCTTCCCACGAAGCCGCAGATGGCGCCCAGCGTGGCCGGGCTATAGCTGGCCGGGCTGGGCAGACCCAGCGCAGCTGCGCACCACTGGCTGCAGAACTGAGCTTTATCAGTGGAGCGGTTGAGGTTGAGAAGCTGGCTCAGTACCAGGCCCGTCCAGCCGTACCGGTGGTGGTCAGTCGCGGTAAAGTAATCCAGCGCCCGCTGATCGTCCGCCCAGGGCAGCGGCGCCACGTCCCACTTCTCCGGGTCGAGGTCGATGCGCTTGCGGCGAACCCCGCCATCCATCGCCGAGCTGGAGTAGCACCAGCCGTCGATCACCAGCTCGCAATGGCTGTAAATCGAGCCGGTCCACCATTGGATTACGCGGGCGGCGATGCGGGTGTCGCGCTTTCGCAATGCAAGCTGGACGGTCATGCGGCGCTCTCCGGCAAGGTGTAATCGATGGCGACGGCGTGCACCGCTGCGACCGAATCGGCTGCGCGGATTGCGTCGTCTGCGCCCTGCCTCAGCCCTGTCAGCCATGCGGAAGCACGCGCGAAAGCCTGCACCTTGGCCAGCGTCCGAGACAGGTACTGATCGCGGTCCAGGCCGCGGGCAGAGGCCGCCAGATCAATCCATGGCGTCGGCGCTGCCGGGTCCGCTTCCCAGGCCAATGCTTCGGCCCGCTGCCGCTCCCAGGTGGCGATTTCAGAGGCGGGATAGTCGGCCGTCATCAGGGCGATGGCGGCCTCGTACGCCGCATTGTTTGCTGCGATGGCCGCGACCTTCGCTTGCGTCAGGCGACTGGCCATCTCGGTCTCGCGAGCAGCCTCGTACTGCTCAAGCGTCAGCTCGCCAAGCACGCCAGGCGCATCCAGCGAGGCGCCGTCCTCGCACGTTCCGTACAGCGACGGCACGACGGCCGGGTACAGCGATTCAAGCGCGAAGCCGAACTGCAAGCCGGCAACCGCGGGCATTTTCGGGCCGTTGCGCGCGGCGGTCTCGCTGACTGGGCGACCCGTCACTGCATCGACGTAGGTGAAATTCAAGTAGCGCATTTACAGGTCTCCAGCGTGCGCGTAGGCGCGGGTAAACTTGGCGTCAACGGGGTGCCCGTGGCGCAGCATGAGGCGTGCGATATCTGCTCGCTCTCGGAAGGCGCCGCACTGGCGCATCAGGCCGAGGTAGCTGTTGGCGCTGCTGCGTCGGGAGTCCGGATCCCCAGCCGCGGCAACCCGGCGGATGGCGGACGGCAACATCCGGCCCCGCAGGACGCGCCGCCACGGCTTTACGACCTGGCCGACGAAATCGACGCCGCGATCGATTGGCTGCAGTACGGTCTTGGTCGGGTTGATTGCGGCCCGCAGGCGCGAGTCCAGAAACGCCTCAATGCGCCCCTTGGCCTCGGCCAGCCACTCGGTGCTTTCGTGCAGCAGGATGAAGTCGTCGACGTAGCGGATGTAGCCCTTCGGCTTGATTCGGTGCCCGATGAACTGGTCCAGGGCGTTCAGGTAGACGTTGGCGAAGAACTGCGACGACAGGTTGCCGATTGGTAGGCCGCATCCTTCTGCTGCGTGGAACAGGCTCTTGTGTCGAGGAACCAGGGCCATCAGCTCAGGCGGGCTGCGCACGTCGACCTCTGGAAGCGGATCGTGAAAAAGGATCTGCTCGGTAATGCTTCGGGTCCAGCCGCTACCCAGCTTCGGCTCGAGCAGCCCGAACAGGGTCGGCCGATGAATCGACACGAAGAAGTTCGAGAGATCCAGCTTCAGGTAGTAGGCGCGGCGAGACCAGTTCTGCGTAACGCTGCGAACCTGGCGCTCCAGCCGCTTGGCGCCGTACAGCGTTCCACGACCCGGGATGCAGGCGCAGCTTGCCGCCGAGAACGAGGCCTCGAAAGCCGGCGCGATCCGGTTGTACATAATGTGGTGGACGATTCGGTCACGGAACGCAGCAGCCCACACCTCGCGAGGCTTCGGGTTGGTGACCACGAAACAGCGGCTCGCGCCGATCCGGTACCGGCCGGACGCCAGGTCATCGCGCAGCCGGCACAGATTGCGCGCCAGGCGCAGCTCGAAGGCGATCGCGCTGTCGGTGTTGCGCTTGCCTTTCCTGCAGTCGCTGTAGGCGACCACGATTTCTTCCATGGTTGGGGTCATGTCAGCAGGCCCCTGCGGGGTTATCTGCGGACGGGGCGCACCAGATACGCATTGGTCTTGTTGTTGTTGTTCTGGTTGCCATCGCTGAAGCGCTGGATCCAGGCGTTGTTGGTGTTGGGAGCGTACTCAGTCGAAGTTGCGTCTTCACGTCGCCCAGCCGAAGGCGTGTGCCGATCAGCCGGGAAACTGCCCGTAGACCTGCCGCAATGGTGCGGAGGTTTCGCAAGGGCCTGTCGTGGGCCGAAGCCCAGGGACGCAACCAGATAAATCGCGCGGGAAGGATCACCGTGGCAATCCAGCGGCGGGCGACGCGGTAGGCCTGCTGACATGATGTTTGCGCGAGGCGTTACCGCTCGCGGCGAATTTTTGCCATCCACCCGCCTGCCGGCCGATATCGGCGGTCAGCTCTGCGGAGCGGGCGTACTGCTTCAGGCTGATCAGCTTGAGGTCGGAGGACAGCTGCAGCAGCATCTCCACCACCTGCAGTGTTTCCAGCAGCTTGCCGATGTAGGGCAGCTTGTCCTCCGCCGCATTGGCGCGATAGATCATCAGCACCAGCAGCACCGCCTCGTTGTGTAGGCGCTGACCCAGCGAAGGGCGGAAGTCGCGCGAGAAGTGGCGGATGAGTTCGGTTACCAGGCTCAGTAGCTCGTAGCTGACTCGGTAGATCGGCAGGTTTTTCGATTTGGACATGTGCAAACTGCAGGCTCTAGCCCGCGCAAGCGCGGGCATCAAAGGGTCAAAGGCTAAATTTTCAATCTGCGGACGGGGCGCACCAGAGACGCATTGGTCTTGCTGAAGTTGCTCTGGAGGCCATCGCTGAAGCGCTGGATCCAGGCGTTGCTGGTGTTGGGAGCGTACTCAGTCGAGGTCCAGTACCAGGTAGGCACTGCGAATGCCTCGGCTCCGCCCGCCTTGAACGCTGCGGCCGATGTCTGGGCCGGGCTGCCGGTCGTATACGAAGCGCCAACCGGGACGCTGTTGGCGTTATCACCATGGTTGCCGGCCTCGGCGCGCGAGCCAGTGATGTTCGCCGTAGTGTCTGGCTTGAGGTTCCGATACAACAACTCCAACTGGTCGCGCGCGGGCAGGTGCCAATCGGTAAAGCCGCCACCGTTGTAGGCGCGGCAATACTGGGCCGCCGGGTGCGTGGCGTTGTTCATGCTGTTGCTGTTCGCCAGGCCGTCGTGATAGCTCGACGTTCCAGCGGTCGCGCTGTTCGCCGTCTTGTGAGCCAGAGTGGTCTCGGCAGATTTGGGCGCGACGATAATGATGTAGTCGCCGTCGGCGTAGCGGATCTTTCCCGCATAGAACCCGCCGCCAAACGCCTGGCCGGGCACGGTCGGCAGGAACTGATCAGCCGTACGAAACGCCAGCTCTGCCCACTCGCCAGCGCCAAACGTCGCGCCAATGTGCCGAACCGCCATGTGGTAGTCCGTCGCGACGACCAGGGTGTCTTGAGGTAGCGTGATGCTCAGCTTGTTGGCTGAATTGTTCAGCGAGGACCAGACAAGCGTCCCGGTGCGCCCTGCCCCCGTCCAGATTTCCCAGTCGGTCGCCGCATGGGTGTCGGTGTTCGGCCCGATCAGGGCGAAGGGGCCGGTCGATAGCGTCGGGTTGCCCATGACGCCGGTGGCTTCCGGTGATGTGATGACCGGCGCCGCAGGGCGCTCCGGCAGGATCTCCAGCGTGATGTCGCGCCGGTAGTCGCCCGCGAATACGGTCAGCGTCACGCTGCCCGCCTCCATGGGCGCGGTGAAACTGATCGTGCTGCCGGCAATGCTGGCGGTGCCGGCCGAGACCTGCACCAGGTAGCCGCTGAACACGTCGTAGTCAGTGATCTGGAATTGCACGGTCTGGGCGATGTAGATGCCGGTCGGGCCGTCGAGGCTTACGGCAGATTCGGCAACCAGATACTGCGGGTGTGGGTTCTGGTCGGCGACATGGACATCGATGATCTCTTTTACCGCCTCGAAGCCGCCCGCCGTCAGCGACTGATAGCAGTAGCTGTTGGCGGGCCAGTTCAGCGCAACCGTCCCTTCGAGCCCCCGCTCCAGCCCGGTGAGGGTCAGACCGTCACGCGCGGCATAGCGGATGATCTCCACAGCGGCAGGCTTGCCCATGCTGTCCGCCAGCACGAGCACGCCGCCGTCAGCAGGCGGCAGCTGGTATGGCGCCTGAGCAGGCTGGAGCAGCAGGCTAAGGCCTTCAGCCGTCAACGGCCCGTCCAGCTGCGTTTCTACGAAATTGGCATAGCTCATTTGTCACGCACCTTGATCTTGAACTCGACCTCTTTAACCCGGTCCTGCTCGGTACGCACGACGCAGGTCACGATGTAATCAACGAAGTGCGTGCCGCCCCCCAACCACAGCTTGAAGCGCTGCGGGCTTGCGCCCAGCAGAACGTAGGGATTGTGCGGCGCCGGGCCCAGCACCAATGCCGGCACCGGCTCCGCTGTGCTGGCGACGGTAATCACGACCGACTCGATATCGTCGTCCGCGATATCGGCAAACCAACCGGTCAGGTCCACGTCGTAATCCAGGACGTCATTTGGCTGCTTGGAAAATACGTCCATCTCAAATCCTGATTGTGCGAGGCTCGGCCTCGATGGCGCTCACTCGGCCGGCGTAAGCGACCATCACCGTGCGAGAAGAAGGCGCTTTGGATAGGTCGTTGATCTGGTTGTAGCCGGATGCCTCGGCAACAGCTTGAGCGGTGGCGCCGCCGGCGATGACGATCCGCTGCGCTCGCCCGCTGGTAGTGGCCAAGGCTTCAGCAGCGGGTTGATTGGCAAGCATGAGATGCATCGTCCGGGCTTGCGCCTCTGCGGCCAGGACTGCACTGCCAGCAGCTCGGAACTCGGCCATGGCGCTGCCGAAGCCTTGCGCAGTGCAATTCGCCATGCCGGCCGCGAAAACGTGCCGAACACCGTAGCCGCTTGCCGTTGCGGTGACCGATGCGGGCTCGCCTTCCTGGCCGGTATAGGTCATGTCCATGTAGCCGGTCGCCTTGGCCGTGGCGATTCCTTTCCCGGCGAATCCGCGAATCTGTACGGCGCAACCGTAAGCGTGAGCGACGGCGCGCATGACCTGGGGCTGGTAGATCAACACATGGCTCAGGCTGGCCTGGGCGGTTGCCCTGGCCGTTCCGAACAGCTCGAAGTGCCGAACACCTCCTTTCGTCACGGCAGCGTCGGCATTGGCCTCTGCGATGGCCATGCCGTTGCCGGCGGCGCCGGCGATATACACCTGAGTACCGAACGCTGATGCCTGCGCGTGGGCGAACTGGCGCCCCCCGATCTGCTTTTGCGCATCACCGAACAAGGCGGCAGTCGCTTGCGCGACACCTCGCCCGACGTGGTAGGTGGTGCCCACCAGCCTTGCTCGAGCATGCGCCGGGCGACCGTAGGCCAGCACGTAGCTGACAACTTCGCCATGAGCTGAAGCGACCGCCTTGGCTGGCGGCTGAAACGGCATGCGTACACGCCGCTGCAAGCGGCCTGCCGCGTAGGCATCGGATTGCGCCGCACCTTCGCCAAAGAACGAGGCCTGCGCAACGCCCTGAGCCAGGGCGCTGACCTGCGCTACGCCGGCGGCGCGGTAGAACGCTACAGGCTGCGCAGCGGCTTGGGCGATAGCCTGTGCGGCGTTGCCCTGGGCCGAGGCGTCGCGAAGCGCTTCGCCGAAAGCGGATGCGCTGACTTCTGCAAGCCCCGCCCCCTTGTAGTGAACCTGCGCCTCGCCTGTTGCGGTGGCGCTACAGGTCGCCACTCCTGATACGGTGACATACCCCGCAACAAGCGCGCCCCCTAGTAGCGACCTACCGAACAGGTGCATGGGCTTAGCTCAGCACGACAGAGAGCGAGCCGATCGGGAAGGACACCACGTCAGTCGGGTCCAGGGTTTTCGGGTTGAGCATTGCCGAGTGGTACAGCAGATTTCCGGCAGCCTGAGCATCGAAGATGCCCCAGTGGGTGACCGTGGTTTGCGCATCCACGATGGCCGGGAAGACGATGGTGCGCGTGTTGCTGCAAGCCCCGTTCGCCGGCGCAGTGAAGCCGTCGGAAGTGACGGTGGTGTGCGCCTGCTGCCGCTGATAAGCGGAATCCGCCACTTCGGCACCCGTTCCGGCATCTGTCGGGTCAGAGGTGAAGAGGCCGATGAACACGGCACCACCTGAGTAGGTGCCGCCACGCAGCGTCACGTCGGCAAGCTTGTTTTCAAGATAATCAGAAAAAGCGGACATAGGTGGCCCTCCCGGGCTGACATGCAGGATGTGGGATGTTTCGTTGAATCAGGCGAAGCTGCGGGTTCGCATCCGGACGCTGCCTGACTGGTAGCCGCTGGCGGCCAGCGAGCGAGCGCCGGCCTGGGCGTCGAGGAACTTGCGGCGGTAGTGTTCCGATAGCTGGAGGTCGCGCCACGGGTAAGGCAGCGTCAGCAGGCGCGAGCGGGCGCCGTCCTTTATGGCCTCCTCCCAGCGGGTGAGCAGTTCGGGCGGCATGTCCCGGCCGCGTGCCGGCTTGCACGCCAGGGAGCCCAGCAGCGTACTGCTGTCGGGCGTAGCGCGTAGAAACTCGACGCCATTGCTGCCGGTCTGTCGGTAGTCCAGCCCTGGCTTCAGCTCTCGCGAGCCTTGCTGCAGACTGACGATACGCAGCGCCTCGGCACCGGAAGGCACTTCCACCTCGGCAAACGACGTATCAGCCCCGACAACAATCGGCCCATCGCTAACGATCCATGCGTTACCTTCCGCGCATAGCTCACGCTGCGCCCATCGCAGCGCATCACGCACTGTCGAAGCAGGGCAGCCCGGCGCATCCGGCAGCAGGTCATCTACCAAATCGGCAACAGTGGTCATCGAGCCCCCTCGCGTGCATTAGGGCTCGCCGTGGCGGCGCCCTGAATCTTCAGCCCCAGCGCGGCCTGCGCCGACTGCGAATGAAGCGTGGCGCGCTGCAGGTTGGCCGCGTGTTCGGCGTCCTTGCTGAATGCGCGGGCCAGCACCATGTCCAGTAGGATCGGCGCATAGCTCTCCGGCAGCCGGAGCGCCTCGGTTGAATCGGGACGTGCCTCGCTCTGCCCGTGCGGCTCAGGCACGCGCGAGTAGACGATTTCCAGCTTGGCCGTCGCCGCAGCCGGCGGGTAGACGTAGAAGCGGCGCGGATCCAGATCGTCGAAGACGAAGTGCTCGATCGCCTCGGTCTGCGGCTCGCCGTGCCAGCGCCGACGCGTTGCATCGAGCGTACCCCGGTCGATTGGCGTCACGATCAACCCCTGCGCCTTACTGGATAGGTTGCGCACCACCCCCAGCAGCCGGTCGGCCTGGGCTGGCAGTTCCTGGCGCGTACCGGCGACACAGCCAAATTCGGCATTAACGGCGTTGGCGCTCGGGCGGATCGCCAGCACAGTCGCGTAGGCCTCGTTGAGCCAGTCCAGCAGCTCGAGGCTGGTCCAGCGGGTGCCTTCCTGCGTGATCTCCTGCAGGACGGTGCGCGCCCGCCGCAGCAGGTCACCAACAGTGGTCACGGCTTATACCTCTTCCAGATCGGCCAGCGCTGCCAGTGCTGGCGTCCAGATGAAGGTGCGACCGGTGCTCTTGTTGCGCAGCAGGCGATTACTTGCTACGGGCGCTGGGGCGGGCGCAGGCGCCTCGTCCAGGGCTGGCGGGGTTACTGGCGCCTGAACAGGGACCGCGGACGGTTTGGCGGTTGCTGCAGGCGCGGGCGCGGGCGCAGCAACAGCCGCGGCGACCGTGGTGGCAGCCGGATTCTCAGCAGGCGCGCCAGCGGTGTCACCGGCACTGTCGGCCGGGCCCGAACCTTCGCCAATGGTGGCATCGCCTTTGGCGTCGCCGCCATCTGCGTCGCCGCCCTCTTCTTCGGCAGTTTCGCCAAGCCCTTTCAGAACCTCGGCGCGCAGCGCCTTCAGCGACTTGCGCTTGTCCAGATCGAGGGACAGCTCGACCTTCACCAGCGACTCGAGGGCGTCCTTGGTCGCCGCAGCCTTCACGGCTGCAATCAGTTCAGCTAGTTCCATGGATCGTTGCTCCAGATACGGCAAAGCCGCCCCAAAGGACGGCCATGCTGCAGGGTTAGCCGCGAGCGGCGTACAGGTGGCCCATGGCCTTCGGGTCGATGACCTTCGAGCCGTAGACGTTGAGGCCGCGCACCAGCTTGCCGAAGTCCTGCGGGTTGGGCAGGGTCTCCATCTGGGTCATCTGGCTGGCGAAGGTCAGCGCCTTCTTGTGGCCAAACATGATGTTGGTCGCCTTCTTCGACGCCACGGCGTCGTCGACGATGCTCATGTTGTTGCTGATGTACACCGTGAAGCGATCCAGGGTGCCCAGCTTGCCGTTGCGGAAGACCGACTGGGCGTCGCCCATGATCGAGGCGTCCTTGAGGTCGGACTTCTTGAGCATGCCGCTCATCCAAGCCGGCAGGATGATCCAGCGGCCGGTTTCTGGCACGTTCTGCTCATCAAGTACCGAGCCGCAGTCCACCAATACGTCGAGGACGTTGTCCTTGGTGATCGCGATCGGCGCACCGGCAGCGCCGAGGTTGTAGCTGGCCGACTTGACGCCCGCGGTGGCGCCAGCGTTCTCGGCGGCCGCATCGGCGTAGTGGCGCGCCAGGATGTCGGTGTCGATGGCGATCTTCATCTGCTCGCCGCCGTCGTCCGAAAACTCGTCCATCAGCTTGATGTCGGCCTGGTAGCGGTCGATGTCGTTGACCTCGAAGGCGAAGTACTTCGCCTTGTCGATCTGCAGCTCGACCTTGTCGCTGGTCGGCTTCTCGTAGGTGAGGCCGCCACCGATCTGGTAGTCCTTGATGGTGATCGACGGCACGGTGCGGATCTGCACGGTATCGCCCTTGTTCTTGATCTCGCCCTCGTAGTCGGTGTTGGCGATCTCGCCGAAACAGGTGGAGGCGTAGAGCTTCTCCACCAGCTTGCCGGACCAGATCTCCGGAATGAAGCCGGCAGAGCTGGACGAGCTGTAGTTGGGTACGCCAGCGGCGCGGGTTGGACCTGCCATGTTGTGTTACTCCTGAGCGTGACGCCTCACGGCGTTACAGGGCGCTCTCAGCGGATGCGGCCCTGGGCCTGAGCGGCAAAGATGTCGGTTTCGATTGCGGCGGCCTGATCCTTGGGATAGCTCGCCTTGTTCCGGTAGAACTCGCTGATTTCAGCGCGCGACCAGACCTTGCCCTGCTGCGGTTCTGGCGCAGCGGAGCGGGCCTGGCGCGGCTGGACCAGCTCGCCCGGAATGGGTTCTTGCGATGCCTTCGGCGCTACGGCGGCGAAGGACTTGAAGACCGCAGCCACTCGATAGGCATCGAGCGCTTGCTGAGCCCCGACCAGCAGTTGCTGGCGAGGCTGGCCACTCAGCGGATCGATCTCGGCGAGCCACTGATGGAACGCCGGATCGGCGTTGACGGCGCGGAAGTTCGGCACCTGCGCTTCGAGGTCGGTCCAAAAGCGCGCTTCGGCGTCCTGTCGCTTCTCTTCACGTAGCTGACCCAGCTCGCTCTTGATCTCCTGCAGGTCGCCGTTGTTGCTTGGGGCGGCGGCGCTGCCGGCGACACGCTTGATCAGGTTAACCAGATCCGGGCCGTACTCTTCGATCTCCGCTTCGGTCAGGTCGGACATCGCCTCTTGGGCTCGCTGAACCGCCGACGCCGGTTGTTGCTTGTCGGCGGCAGCCAGCTGGTCTTTCAGCGTGGCGATTTCCTTGCGCAGCGCGGGAACCTCGGCGTTGTATTTGCCTTGCAGCACATCGAAGCGGTGACGCCAGTAGGTAGCGTCCCGGGTTTCGGGCTGGGGTTCAGGTGCGGGTTGCGCGGCAGGCTCGACGGGCGTTGGCTGCTGCTCGGACTCGGGAGCCGCTGCGGGAGCGGGGTTCTCGTTGCCTTCGGTGGCCGGCTGATTCAGCTGGTCCTGCAGCGCCTTGGCGGCGTCCGCCTGGTCTTGCACTGAGCGGGGTAGCATTTGCGGTCTTCTCCAAACAGGGTGAGCCAGCGGCTTGCTGGGGTTCACATGGCGGGGTTCTGGATTCGCCTATGCCTGGCCGAGGCATGGCGAGCAGTCGCCCATAAAAAAACCGCCTCGAGGGGCGGCTTTGTTATGAGTGCTGTCTGGCGATCTCCCTGCTGGCCTCGATGGCTTGCAGGAGTTCGCGTAAGGCTCCGGCGCGTCCCTGCAGCCGGTATAGGGTTTCGGTGGAGCTGGATTGCTCCAGGGCGTCGCGCTCATCCTTGATAGCCTGGCGCAGCGCCTGCTTGAGGCATTGCCAGTCCGGGCTGTTGTTGGACTCCAGCCGGGCCAGCGCCTTGTATTCCTCCTGGGATAGGTCCACCCATTCCTCCGAGTGCTTGCAGTTGCCCCATCAGGGCTTGGATTTCCAGCATGATCCGCTGGGTTTCGGCCTGACTCTTGCCGGCGTCGGCCTGCTTCTTTGCTGCGTCTGCCTGAACCTTGCCGGCCTCCAGCTGCATCTGTTGCGCTTGCTGCTCGCCCTGCTGCTTGTTCTGCTGCTCGACGCGACCCTTGATCTCGTCGTCTTCTGGAACCAGCCCCGGCATGTCGAGCTGATCGGCGATGCTGCGCAGCAATCGCGCGCGGCCTTCCACGCCGATGATCTGCATGTCCGCCTCGTTGCCGGTGGCGGCCAGGAACTGCTGGCGGGCCTGCTGGGTCTGCTCGCGCAGCAGCATGGCGCTGGCTCCGCGCGGCACCACGCGGCAGTCACCCTTGATCGACATGTCGGGGCTGTAGCGCATGTTGAACAGCCAGAGCGCGGCGATCACACGGCTGGTCACGCCGCGGTCGATATGCCGGATGGCGTCCTTGATGCCCTTGTTCGCGCTCTCCAGCAGCATGGACAGGCCGCTGGCGGTGTTGCCCGCCCCGCCGACCTTCTCGTTGCCATAGGAGTAGCGCGGGATGTTCGTCGCGTCGTCCGCGCGCTGCTCCCACTGGGCGTACACCTGCATCAGCTCGCCCGCGCGGCTGTCAGGCTGGTAGAAGCGAATGGCCGGCTGCTGCGACCCGGTACCGGTGCGGTCGCTCTTGGTCCGCCAGCGCTTCATCGGGAAAATCTCGTTGGGATTCTCCTCCGGCATCAGGCGATCCATGGATATCTCGATCTGCGGGCCGCTGGCGAACGCCATGTTGTTCGCTTGCGCCCGGGCGACGGCGCAGCACATATCCTGCACGTCGGACATCAGCTCAGGAATACCGATGCCCCAGAAGGAGCCCGGTACCAGCTGGAACGACGCCTTGTGGTAAGGGCGCGCGCCCATGGGGTTACGGTTGATCACGCAGCGGATCACATGCCGGCCGATCAGGATGGCGTCGATCTCGTATTCGCCCAGCGGGTCGTCAACCTGTTCGGGCGTCATGCCCCACTGCAGCAGGATCAGGCCTTGGGCGCTGCCCCAGTAATGCAGCCCCTCGATGGTCTCGCCCTGGTTGGTCATCCAGTCGTGGCTGCGGTCTTCCAGACGCGCACGCTCGGAGTCGGTGGCCAGCCACTCGCGCAGGCCGCCGCGGCCATGCTCGACCAGCACCTGTTCGATGGCGTCGTCCTTGTAGCCCGGCACACCGCGCAGTCGGTTCAGGTGTGCACGGGTATAGCGCTCGCGCTCGATCAGGTAAGCGCCGTCGTCGATATCCGAAGAATCCGGCGAGGGGTACAGGTCATACGGCGAGACGCGGGCGAACTGAGGCTTGATCGCCTCCACCTCGATCATCTGCCAGCCCTCCTTCCAAGCGAACTCGGGCACGCGCTGCAGCAGCGGGCCGCGCAGAAAGGCCGCGGGATAGGTCACGAAGTCGTCGATGAACGCTTCCAGCGCCTCACTCCAGCCGCCCTCTTCCAGCTGGTCGTTGATCACCTCTTCATGGCGGTCGGCGATCTGCCGGGCCTTGTTCTGCACCTCGCGGCGCAGCAGGTCTTCCAGCTGCTGCTTGTCCATGCCCTGCGCCCGCTCACCGAGGCGTTGAGCAAAGGCGGTCAGGTAGTCCGGCGGGATCTCGGCAACCGGCGTCGGGTCCAGCCCCCACGGTCTGCCGTTGGCGGGCATCAGGATGTCGCGGATCCAGGCCGCTGCAGCGCGGCATTTGGTGGTGGTAAGCTTCGGGTACAGCTCGCTGCCGCCTTCCTCACGGATCGCGCGCAGCTTGTCCGCGTCGTACTCGCCCTTCTGCCGGCGAGCGCAGTCCAGCAGGCGCCGCTCAATGGATTGCTTGGCCGTCTTCGCCGCCTCGAAGGCGCCGCGAATGTGACCGGACAGTGAGCTTTCCACCGCCTGCATGCGTCGGGCTTCTTCCTGGCGCAGCTGTTCGGCTTCTTCCTCGGCTTTCAGCTCGCCAGCGGATTGGAAACGCAGCAGACCCAGGCTCATCGTGCGACCTCCATCTGCCGGTAAACCTGAGCCACTTCGGCCCGGCGGTCATTGCGGCGCTGCAGTGCGGCAATGCGAATGCCCTGCACGTTCTCCATCAGCTCGCGCATGTACCCGGCAGGGTTGGCGGCGAACTCGGCCAGCTTCACGCGCACCTCGAGCCCCATGCCGTCGGTGACGTCGAACTTGAACTGGAGGGCCGGGTGCTCGTCGTGGTTCTCCACCACCAGCACCGGGTCCACCTGAATGTTGGCCACGTCGTTGCGCACCTGGTGGGACGGCACAGCCAGCGGCGCCAACTTGGACGCGATGAAGCTCGCCACCTGTTGATGCTCAACGGTGATGAAAAGGTTGCTGCTCATGTGTGTGCTTTCCAGTTGCGGCGTCCGCGCTCGGTATTGGGCGCAGTCGGCGTGCTATTCATGCCGATGGACAGTTCAAACAGTCCGCTCCGGGCGAGTGTTTCGAATGCTTTGGCGCCGTGTGACGCCCAGTCGTGACGCGGAGTCGCCCGGTACACGCCCAGCCGGTCGTCCCACTCCTTGCGGTAGTTGTCGAGGCAGTCAATCAAGCGATCAACGCCGACCACCTTGTCATCGCCGCCCGCCTCGACCTGCTCGGCAAACCAGCACATCGGCAGGAACTGGCGCACTGCCTCGATGCCTTCGGCGTGGTTGCTGATCCGCGGCACGATCTCGAAGCGGATGCCGAACTGCGCAGCGGTATCGACGCGGCTCTTGCCGGTCCCGAGCTCGCGCACCGCCAGGTCGTGCGGCCCATAGTGCTGGCCGTAGGTGTAGCCCTTCTCACGCAGCTTGCGGGCGTAGTACTCCAGCCCTTCGCCGCTGTGCTCCAGGTAGTCGATGATCCGCACTTCGCGCCCAAGTACCTGGCAGAACACGATGGACATGGCGTCCGACATGCCCAAGTCCCACGCCGTGATGACCGGCAGCGATGGGTTGTAGGCCGCCTTCGTCGTGATGCGACCGTTCTTGCGCAGCCAGCGCATCTGCTGCATGTAGTAGGCGCCGTCGATGCTCTGCGCGAAGGCCTCGTCCGGCGTGGACGGGTACTCGCGCTTCATATCGTCCTTCAGCACCTCGGCCTTCTTCGCGTACCACGCCTGCTGCGCCGCATCGGTCTTGATGCGGTACTTGGCGTCCAGCTCGGCGAAGTAGTCGTGCAGCCAGCTCGGTATCACCACGCCGGCAGGGTCCAGGCGATAACCCGGCTCGTCCCACCACGGGAAGAAGTGAAACTGGAAGTCCATCAGCGTCGGCAGCTTGCCGGCCTCGGACAGCTTCTGCGCCGTGGCGCAGTAGTCGTGAAAGTAGCCCTCGCGCCCTTCAGCCGTGCTTTCCAGCGTCACCTGGTTACCGAGGCCGACCGCCTCGAAGGCGCCGGTGACGATCTCCTGCGCCTTATCCGGGTACTTGCGGCAGATCTTGCCGAACTCACTGACGTGCAGCCGCTGCAGCGTGCCGCCCCGGTAGCTGGTCGAGACGCGGATGCTCGAGCCGTTGTCGAAGACGTAGCCTTCGCCGCGGTCGCTGGTCGGCGCCGGCAACTTGAGGTCCAGCGCCTTGAAGATCGCCATCCACGCTGATTGACGCAGCTGGTCATAGGCGAACTTGATCTTGTTCCGGAAGATATCTTTCGCGTCTTCCAGCGCGTGCGCGATGCAGCCTGCCGAGAAGTTCTCGGTGAACAGGCAGTCATCCAGCGCATCGATCATCTCGAAGGTGGTGAAGCCCAGCTGTCGCGCCTTCAGGATCACGTTGCGGCAGTGGCCACGGATGAACCGCTCGCGCTGCTGCTTGTTCGGCCGGAAGGTGCGGACCTTGCCGTCCTTGTCCTTGATCTTGTAGAGCGTGTTCAGCCGGTACCACTTGTTGTCCAGCGCACGCAGCAGGTCGGCCGGATCGGTCAGCTTGCCCTCGCGATGCAGCCGCAGCCACTTTTCACCCTCGAGGACAACGGCAGCCGGCGCCCTACTCTTCGACACCTGGCGCCACCTCGGCCAGCAGCTCCTTGAGCGTCTTGCCGATGTTGTCCTTGTCCTCGGCGTCGAGGCCGTAGCTCTGGCGCTCCATCTTCACCACACGTTCCAGCGCCATGGTGGCGTTGCCCAGCGTCTTGCCGGCGTAGTCCAGAGGCACGTCGATCTCGGCCGCCTCGCCGCTCTTGAGCTGGACGGTCATGGTGCCTTTCTCCAGCTGCTCTTCCAGGCGCTGCATCAGCGTCTCGGCGAGCCCCTTGGCCTTTCGCAGCAAGCGCTGGTGGCCGCGAATGACCTCCGCGCCAGCCTCGGCTGCCTGCTCGATGATCAGTTCGTCAGAATCAGCCCGAGCGACTTCCTTGGTCACGGCGAGGGTGGTTTTCTCCCGCACGCGCTGGCGGATCTGCTCGGACAGGTCGCGCTGCCAGCCGTGATCGGTGGCGCGCTTGCGGATGGCGCCTTCGGACGGGCCATGCAGGCGGCTCAGCTCACGGTTGCTGTACTGGCCGGTTCGATAGTCGCGCTCGACCGCAGCCCAGTCGTAACGGGCCCCTTTCTTTGCGGTCATGGTGTTTCTCCAGATAAAGCGCGGGCGCCTCCCGGCGTGCCGCTATTCGATGGCTGCGGGCCGATGACAGAACAGGCGCACATACGCCTGCAGGCCGCGCAGCTTTGCCTCGTCGAGCGTCACCTGCTCTCGGTGGGCGAAATAAGGTTGTCGAGCGTCTGCAGCGAGCTCGGCGCCTCCATCATCCACGCGGCCGGCGCCGGTATCGGCGGGCACTGCGGGGCAGGAGGCGCGGATGAGCAGCCGGCGACGGCCAGCAGCAACATCGGCAGCAAGGCGCTGGTTCTCATCGCGTGCATTCTTCAGCTCCAGGGTGGCCTGTTGGTCGTGCCGGTCGCGCTCGGCGAATGCCGCCTCGGTCAGCCGGATTGCCTCTTGCAGTTGCACGACGCCCTGCTGTGACAGCTCCAGCGCACCGGCCAGCCGGTCACGCTCGCCGCCCAGGTAATCCAGTCGCAGCCAGACGGCCAAGACGATGGCCAGCAGCACCGCGCCTGCCAGCAGGTACAGCCTCACAGCCCGACCTTGCGCTTGGCATCCAGCACGGCGTCGACGATCTCGCCGATCTGTCGGTCCTTCTTCGCCTCGCTCCAGGCGAACAAGGCGCGCACCAGCACCCAGGCAGGCAGGCCACAGACGAAGATCAGCCCGCCGATGGCGACCATGCCCACGTCATCGTTCGCCCAGTCGCCGATCTCCAGCCAGCGCACCACGAAGGCGCCGCCGCAGAGGCTCGAAACAGTGGTGCTGATCATCGCCACGACGAACTCGCGCACGGTCTTGGGCAGCGTCATCGCCATGACGACAACGGCCGCAAGGATGGCGATGAAACCGAAGGCGCCCAGCTTGTACAGCGCGATGCCGCCGGCGGCGGTCAGTGGGCCTGGCTCGGACATTGAGTAGATACCTGTGTGCTTCACGCGGGCACTCCCGGCACTCGGCCTGGTGGTGTCATGTAAATCCCGACGCTCGCGCGCTGCGATCCGCCAGAGAGCAAAGACCCAGGCCGAGCGCCGGAAAGAGGTGCCCAGCCGAAGCCGGGCGGCTTGTGGCAACGTCTCCCGACGTGACCCTGGCAGCGCCTCGCGGCGGGGCCAGATACGAAAAGGCCCCGCACTTGGCGGGGCCTTGAAAGTTGTGCACGTCTTTCCGCGCTGTCTGCCAAAGAGCTATCTGCCGCTGGCACCCCAATGCACCAGTCTCAGCTGATCGCCCTCGCGCCGAGCCCCCGTAGGGTAGGAACTGGCCCGCGCGGGCTGCCGGTGTTTTTCAATGACCACCCCACCGCCGGCTGGGAATGTCCAGGCTCTCCCAAAGGCCGCCCTGGCTGCGGACACAAACGCCACCAACAAAAAAGCCCGACACGATGGCCGGGCTTTCTTTGGGGTGCTGCTTTACACAATGAGGAAAATGTACGCGAATGCTCGACATGGCGTCAAGCCACCTCCCTCTCCCCTTCAATCGCCAGCTCCACCGGCTCCAGCACCCGCTGGTCGATGTCGCTGATCGTCCGCTGCAGGCCTTCCCAGATCGGCGCCCAGTCACGCGACCACTGGCTGACGCTGATCTTCTCACCGTACCAGTCGGCCACGAACTCGGCGATGCGGCCGGGCGTCCACTCGTCACGGCCACCTGTCACAACGCCTTGATAGGAGATCAGCGCAGGCAGCACCAGGCAGTAGGCGCGCGACTCCTTCACCTTCGTCATCCCGGCAGGCTTGTCCCAGGTGAACCACACCAGCGTCCGCGCAACGTCCTGGTCCCGCACGGTCGCCAGCGGCGAGTACAGGTGATGGCCGAAGTGCTGCAGCGGCTTGGTCAGCGAGGCGATCGCGTGCTGGATGCGCCCCATCGTCGCCATGTGGGCGCAGCGCGAGCTGGATGCGTTCTTCGCCCGCGGCCGCTTGTCCTGCTGGAACATCACCGAGTCGCGCGATTCATATTGGCTGTCGTGCCAAGCCTGGCGTGCCGAGATCAGTCGCATATTCCCTTCCCCTTACTACGCAGTGCGTAAAAATTGCGCACTTTGCGTACGCAGTGCATTAGTGTTTGTCTTCTGCGTGCCGCGCGCCGCCTGGTTTTGCGCAGCGTTCGCATGTGCGTAGTTCATGCGCAGTTGGCCCCGTGCCTCGCGATCAGGATGGCGTCAGCCACGGCTTGGCCTTTCCCCTTCAGATCGAGGATCCGCAGATCCGGATAAAGCTGGATGGCGCGGCTACGGGCTGCATCCTTGTCGGTGCCTACTAGGCCCGCGCGCTTTTTCCAGGCCTGCGGGGTCACCAGCGTGTACGGGATAGCCATTCCCTGCAGAATTCCTTCCACCACACCGGCGGCATGGCCGAAGGTGAACATCGACGACGCCCCGCTCTTGCGCTCGCCGCCCCCTGGCATGGCTCCAACCTGCTCGAGATAGGCGTGCGCGTTGAGCTCGCCGATGGTCTCGCGGATGAAAGCGGCCACCGCAGCGCCGTTCACCCGGCTTTTCGTGCCGACCTTCACTGTAGGCATGTTCAGGTGCGCCACGTAGTTGCCGCCGTCAGTCATCACGACAAGAGCACCGGTACAGCCTGGATCAATCCCTAGAATCACTGCGTAGCTCCAATGTCGATGTTGATTACGCGCAGCACTTCTTCGCGGCTGCTCACATAGGCCAGCGGAGCATTGCCGCCGGGCCTGGTCACCACGAATCGCTGCTCAGGCAGTCGGCAGATCGCCACGGTGTAGCCGCCATCGGTCACCCAGCAGTCCTTGATCGGGTCGCCGTCCCGGTTTTTCTTCTGCGCCCACTTCATGCAGCTGCTCCCTTCACCACCAAAAGCCCGGCCCCTACTAGGGACTCATGTGTCTCTGCGATAGCCCGCGGGATGTCCTGCCAGTCCACCTGCCCCTTGCGGCGGCCGTCGAGCACGTCATGGCACGCACTGCAGGCATAAACCGCCACGGTGTCGAAGCCCTTCATGCCCATGCCTGTCTGGCCGCACGGGATATGCGCAAGCACGGTCGTGGCGGGGTCGAAGTTGCAGATGCCCGGAATCCGGACGGTGCAGTCCTTGCCGCAGGCGCTATCGCGGACCTTCTTGCTGGCGATCTTCATGCCGCACGCTCCCGATCCATCAGCTCGGCCATCTGCTCGATCTGCTCCTGGTCGCAATCGGGCCAGTAGCGCTCGGCCAGGTGCTGGCAGATCCCCGCGTAGAACCGCTCGAATTCGCCCTGCTCCATCCGATCAAATGCCAGGCTCTGCGGTGCCAGCACGTCGATCTGCTTGATTTCCGGCAGCACGGCCTTGAGCATCCGCGTCGCAGCGGCGCCAAGCATCGTCTCGGCTGCAGCCAGGATCGCGGTCACCACCGGTGCAGCATCGATCTGCTCTACCTCGCAACACACGCCGGATTCGCGCTGCAGGCGCTTGATGGCGGCGTGCTGGTCCAGCCCCTCGAACCCTTCGAGCTGAGCCACTGCCAGGCCCCCAAGCAGATGCGCCCTGCGATGCTGGCCCAGGTGCCGCGGCTTGCTCAGTTCGGCCCGCAGGTCATCGCCCATCCGGTAACCACGGTCACGCATCAGTCGGCGATCGGTTGCGAAGCGCGGCACCAGAGCACCAACCACTTCCCCAGTGCTCTCGATCACTGCCCGCTCCACGCGAAACAGGATGTGCCGGCGCTCCTTGCGCTTACGGCGTGTGGCGAGCTTGTCAGCCATGGGCAGCACCTCGCACCGCCTGGCGCAGCCCGGCCAGTGCGGCGCGGCCAACCTCCGGCGTACGGACAGTCACCGTCTCCGGCAGCGCCTTGGGGATCTCGCGCAGCGGCTCGCCGGCCAGCAGCATGCGTACCGTCGCCACGTAGCTGCGCTCGAACAGGCGGCGGCTCACTTCCTCGCTCAGGGTGCGCAGTGCGTGGAATCCGGCCTCACAGGCTGCGTGGTACACCCCGGGGTGCGACCACTGCCCATCGGCAGCAGGGTGCGAGTTGCGGCAGGCCTCGGCATAGGCGCGCTCCAGCGGCGGCAGGCCGAGCATTTCGGGCGTCGGCTGGCACCACTTCACGAACCGCCCGACGCTCGGGGCGAAGTCACCGCCGTGCTGGCGGCATTGCTCGATGCCAAGGCGGATCTGCTCGATGGTGCTGATCCGTGCCGACATGAAGCCCTTGATCCACGACCGCTTTGCCGCATCCAGCGCCCTGGTCGTCGGCCAGGCCTGCTTCCACGCCGGGAAGATCGACTGCAGCTCGCGGAACAGCGCGTTGACCACCTCGGCGGTACCCGGGTCGACATCACGCGCCGGAGCCGGTGCAGCCGGCAGGCTTGCTGGAAGGTTTTCCGGCGTGAGACCGGCGACGATGTCCTTGGCGTTTTTCATCACAGCTCTCCCAGATCCTTGGCCCACTCGGTACTTTCGAAATCAGGCTCTGCCGCTGGCGCTCCGCGGCGCGAGTTGGCCCGGTCCTGCTCCTCGAGCACCCAGTTGCGCCAGGCGGCCACCCAGTCGACCTTGGTCTTGCCGTTGCCGCGCCAGTAGTTCACGAACTTCTCGGTCGCCAGGCTCAGGTTCACCCCTGGCGCCCGGTCTCTCGCCCAGCGAGCCATGTCCGTGGTCAGCAGGAAGGTGTCCGGCAATCGGGTGCCGCGCTTGGCCTTGGTCGCCGGCTTCGGCTCTGGCTGCTCACCCTGACCAGGCGAATCGTCCTGCGCGCCGCCCCCGGCAGGGGGGCTTAAGGGGGTATTGCTTTTACTCTTCTCTACATCTTCTTTAGGTAACGCATCGCTAACGTTCGCAGCGTTACCCTTGGCGTTACCTTTACCGTTAGCAGCCTTGTGCGCAGCGACCCGTTTAGCCGTGAGAAGCCTGTTCTTGGCGGTTTTGCCGTTGTGGCGGTCGAAATTGGGCAGACTGATCGTGCCGTCGGCCTCGACCATCCATCCCACCGATTTCATGTGTTCACAGAAACCGGTAACGCCAACCATCCGATCCAGTAACCGCTTGCTAACGCTCGGAGCGTTACCGTCTGCCGTCTGCTGATCGAACCAGCCCCACACGCGCAGCAGCTTGCCCACCACCGCATCGCAGTCGATGTCGGCGGCGTCCGCGATCTGGCAGACCTCAGGCTTATCGAGGGTGATCAGTTCGAACTTGATCCAGTCACCAGCCATGATTGAAACCTCGCAGCAGGCCCTTCTAGGGCCTTCGAAGGCGCCCCCGAAGGGGCGCTGTTATCCCTTGACCAGCTGCAAGCGCTGACCCATCAGCGGCAGCGCGTACAACTGCTGCTGCAAGTTCTCCAGCGCCACCTGCAACATCGCCTCGTTGATCGAGCAGGCGCGGCGTGCGGCCTCCTGCTGCAGGGCGTTCTGCTCTGCACGGTTCAGCCGCCCAATCGCCGCCTCGCAAACCTCATTCGTGAACATTGGCATTCCCCTCCCCTCGCCCTTCTCAGGGCCTTTCAGGCTGATTTGGTATCGCCCACACTGAGCTGGAGCGATTGCTTGGCGAGGCCGAACACCAGCTCGCTCAGCTCTTCCTGGCTGATTGGTTCGCCTCGGAACAGTGCGATCAGCAGATGGGCCTGTTGCTGCAGCAGCATCGCGGCCAGTACCTGCTCCTGCTGGCCGCCCTGCTGCAGGCGATGGCCGATGAACATGCAGTCGCGCGCGTAGCCGGTCAGGTTCTCCGCATGCGCCAGGCGCGAGGCCTGGATAAGTTCTTCATGGTCCTCGCTGCAGACGCGCACCTTGATCTCCTTGATCAGGTGCGTACCTGGTGCGCGGCGACGACGGTCCTCGTAAGGCTTGGTTTGAGTCATGACGTATCTCCGGTTTTGTTGGGGTAGCAGTAATAGCGGTGAATCAGTCCTTGGCGATGCGCTGGAGCGCGCCGGCGAGCTTCTCGGCGCTCTCCAGCAGTTCGCGGGCTTCCTGGGTGGATAGGTCGGTTTCGCGGCGGCCGCGGCGGTCTGCGGGTTTGCGAGGGGTGCGGCGGTTGTCACCTGCAGGCTGAATCGCTCCGTCCGCGCTCGACTCAGCTACATCAAAGCGCTCTGGATAGAGCACATGGATCTCGGTGAGGTCTCCCTCGAAGACGCGGCACAGGTTTTCCGCCAGCTGCGCAGAAGCGCGCTGCTTGCCCCGCTCAACTCGGGACAGGTTTCCGGTGTCAGTGGTGTCGCCAAGCTCTGATAGGCGAGCAGCAACATCAGCAAGGCGCCAGCCCTTATCGAGGCGAGCTTTTTTCAGCGGAGACATTGCTTGTCCTTTCCATATTGGATCGGCCAATTCTGCGCAATGCGCAGATTTACTGCAACCACAAACTGCGCATTGCGCTTTGCGCCAAACGCAGAAAATCCGGACGATGCACCCCATGGATATAGGGAATTCAATTCGTCAGGCGCGAAAAGCGCGCGGCTTGACGCTCGAAGAGCTAGCGCTCCAGGTCGGAACTGACACTGGCAACCTGTCACGCCTGGAACGAGGAAAGCAGGGCGTCAGCCGAGAGCTTCTGGCCAGGATCATGCTGGCTCTTGGATTGTCGCTAGGCGAAGCAAGCGCAGAACCCAGCAACGTCACGATCGCAACGCAGCCTGGCCGGCTGTTCAGGTATCCGGTGGTGAGCGCCGTGGAAGCTGGCGGCTGGGTCGAGGCGGTTCAGCCCTACGAGCCCGGCGCCGAAGATTCGTTCGAGCTCACCGACTACCAGGCGCGCGGCCCGGCATTCTGGCTGCGAGTCAGCGGGGACTCCATGACCTCGCCTTCCCCGCCAAGCATCCCCGAGGGCCATCTGATTCTGGTGGACACCGGCCTGGTGCCAACGCCGGGTGACCTAGTGGTGGCCAAGTTGGATAACGAGAACACCGCTACTTTCAAGCGGCTGGTCAGTGACGCGGGCCAGCTCTATCTCAAGCCGCTAAATCCCTCGTACCGAATGATCCCCATCGACGGCAACTGCCGGCTGATCGGTGTGGTGAAGGAAGCGAAGGTGAAGCTGTAACCAAAAAGAGGCACGGAAGCTATGAAAGCTCAATCGAAACCGGCGTTTCCCTTCGTTGCCGGGCTGACACTTGGTGCGCTTGCGGTAGCGGCCATTATGGGCGCCAGGGCTCCGGCCACTTGGGAAGAGTGCTTCATCGACCGCATGGAAGACTCACGAATCGATCTAGCTGGCAGTCTGTTGGCGCGGTATTGCCAGGCCAAATATCCAGCCTCAATCCAACAAAAAAACTAAGGAGTGCAACATGAAAATAGCCAGCACAGTACTAGCAATCCTGCTCGCCGTAGCATCCTTCAGCGCCACAGCCCACGGAGGTCGCACCAACTCCCAGGGCTGCCATAACGAGAAAGCGACAGGGGGCTACCACTGCCACCCTTAAGGCTCTAGCGCCGCCAAGCCTGGCAGGCTGGGAGCCTCCTGATCTTCTTGAGGCTCGCAGTCAGCCAGGCAGGGTTCCCATGACAGCGCGTTATTCAGCGAGCGCACCAGCTGCACGCGCTGGGCGTTCAGTTCGGGGGTGGCCTCAACGAACTGGATCAGCAGCCGCAAGGTTCCGAACACGCGCTGCTTGGGAGTGAAATTAATGAGGTCTTCAAGTTGTCGTCCGCCGGTTTCGGCGGGAGACTGGATCCGGGTCGGCGAATTCAATTGCGTGGTCTCCGCAGTATATGAGGCTGGCTACCCCTTCGGGGATTGCGGGGTAGTGCTAAATCCTACCAGCCCGCGCAGCGATATCGCGCGCTGGGACGGCGAGCAGTGGCTGTTTGTGGAGGCGCCGGGCTATGGCGGCAGAGGTGACGCCCCGCGCCTCAAGCGCTACGTTGAGATACTGAGGCGCGGCCGCTGACCGGTTCCCGCAATGCGCTCCAAAAGTTGTCATGTGGCAATCTGCCATCACTGCCTCATGTTGATCCCGGCATATCCCGTGGATACTGTGTGGACATACAGCAGTCATGGAGCAGTACCCCCATGGATCTCATGCCCTCGCATCACCACGCTGACACCTACCTCGCCCTCTCCTGCCGCGTCGCCGCGCTGATCAAGTCACCACGCGCAACCTACGAGCACCAGGCCATTATCCGGCGACACCCAGAAGATCGGCCCGCTGACTGGGAGCGCCTGCTCGAAGAGATCGGAAACGCCGAAGGCGTCACGCTGACGCCGCAGCCCTGCGGCGCCGTACACATCGCCTGGTACGTCAATCGCGACTGACCCTCTTCTCCCAACGCCAAGCCCGCCGCTGAGCGGGCTTTTTATTTTCTGAGATTCTGCGCTTGACGCAGATTTTCTTCTGCGCATAATACACACAACTTCTGCGCACAACGCAGATTGTGGAAGCCCTATCAGGGCCTCCATCGCTCTTTACCAATGCCGAACCCGCCAGCAGTCCCGACAGGCGTTTGCCTGAGCGACGGCGGATAAAACGACTGCTACCGATGGGTGAATCCCGTCCCACGCATGGCTCTGGTGACCATGCCGGCTCGACCTGTTGATGCAACTGGAATCAGCAGCCCCCCGAGACGCGCGGCGAGCACTCCCTGCCGGAGCCAAGATGAGGCGCAACACCGGGACAGTGCAAAGCAGCGAAGTTGAGCCCAGCCGGAGGTGGCCTGTAACCCCGGCCTGACAACCAGAACGACTAGCCGCGCAAGAGCCCAGCAGGTGAGCGCGGCAATCACCTACCAAAGCGCCCATCGAGACAGTCGCTTCCATCCCCGAAAACTCAATTGCACTGGTCCTGTGATGAGGGAGGCGGCTGCCTGATTGGCGCAGACAGCGAGGGAACTGCAATGAGCAATCAACAGCACGTATATACGGCGCGTAACCGCGACCGCGCGAGCGCGGGCAACTATGGGGCTGCGGCCAAGTATCTGAGCCAAACGGAAGAGCGCACCCTTGAAAAGCGACTGCAAGAGTCGCTCCGCAAGGCCAAGGCTGTGCGCGTCGCGAACCGGCTCGCTCAAGACATGCGAGCCAGGACCAGCGGCAACCCGGCCGAATGCGGGTTCTCCCGGATCGCGTTTCAGCTCCATGCCATCCGTGAGGCCGAGAGCTTCGACGCTCTGCTGTATCGGGATCGTTTCGCTGACGGAATGATCACGGCGGCGCTGGTGTTCGGCGTCATCGGTTATCCCGCATACGACCGCCTCACCAATCTACGACACAACGCATTCACGCATCGCAACCGGGAGCTGCAGCCATGCACGCTGTGAAGGAAATCGCGGGCGGCGCCGGCCTGCTGTTCGTCGTGGTCCCCTTCCTCGCCTACCTGGTCCATGTCGGCCTACTGGGGGGCGTATGACCCGCTACCAGCGCGCCAAGCGCTACGCCTTCTGGCGCGGATTCGCAATTGCCCTCGCCGTGTTCAGCGGCTGGGTCTACCTGAGCTCGCTCGCCGGGGAGATCACCGGATGACCGAGCGCGCCCTGCTGCTCTGCTGCGGCTTCGCCGCGGCGAGCCTCTTCAGCCTGGCGCTCGCCGGGCGATTGATCATCGAAAACACCTTTTCCTGAACGCACCCAACTTAACCGATGCGCCAGCCCGTAGGGGGCTGCGCACTTGGAGAAACGCTATGACCGCAATGACGGAAGTCACTCACGAAACGTCGCTCAACACCCTGCCGCACGCCGCCACCAGTACAAGCGCGCTCGTTCTGGATGGCAACAGCCTGGACAAGATGATGAGGCTGGCAGACGTCATGGCCACCGGCCGCGCCACGATGCCCAAGCACTTCAATGGCAACCCGGCCGACTGCCTGGCGGTGATCATGCAGGCGATGCAGTGGCAGATGAACCCTTTCGCAGTAGCGCAGAAAACGCATCTGGTCAACGGCGTGCTCGGCTACGAGGCGCAGCTGGTCAACGCCGTTATCAGCAGCTGCGCGCCGGTCAAGGACCGCCTGCACTACGAGTGGTACGGCGACTGGACCAAGGTGGTCGGCAAGTTCGAGATCAAGAACGGCGACAAAGGCCAATACCGAGTGCCGGGCTGGAAGCTGCAGGACGAAGAAGGCCTCGGCGTGCGCGTCTGGGCCACCTTTCGCGGCGAAGAAGAGCCGCGCGTGCTCGACCTGCTGCTGGCCCAGGCCCGCACCCGCAACTCGACGCTGTGGGCAGACGACCCCCGCCAGCAGCTGGCCTACCTGGCGACCAAGCGCTGGTCGCGCCTGTACTGCCCGGACGTGATCTTGGGTGTGTACAGCCCTGACGAGCTGGAAGAGGCGAAGCCAGGCGTCCGCGACATGGGCGCTGCGGATGTGGTGAAACCGACGCCGCCGGCCAGCCAGACCGGCCTCCCCGCCTACGACGACACCGAGTTCGCCACCAAGCTGGCCGACTGGAAAGACCTGATCGAGGGCGGAAAAACCACCGCCGATCGCATCATCAAAATGTCCGCCTCCAAGGTTGTGCTGACCGAGGAGCAGAAACAAGCCATCCGCGACCTTGAGGTAACCGACGCATGAACATGACCATCCACGACGTACAGCAGGGCTCGCCAGAGTGGCATGCCCTGCGCGCGGAGCACTTCACTGCCTCCGAAGCGCCGGCCATGCTCGGCGTCTCCAAGTACCAAAGCCGCAGCGACCTGCTGCATCAGAAGAAAACAGGCCTGGCGCCTGAGGTCGACGCCGCTACCCAGCGGCTGTTCGATAACGGGCATGCCACTGAGGCCGCGGCCCGGCCCATCGTTGAACGCATGATCGGCGAAGACCTCTACCCCGTGGTCGGGACGCGCGGCGGCCTGCTGGCGAGCATGGACGGCATGACGATGCTCGGCGACACGCTGTTCGAGCACAAGGCGCTCAACCAGTCACTGATCCAGCAGATCGCCGCCGGCGAGCTGGAGGCGCACTACTGGGCCCAGCTAGAACAACAGCTGTACGTCTCCGGCGCCGAGCGTGCGATTTTCGTCTGCTCGGACGGCACCGAGGACAACTTCCATCACCTCGAGTACCGCCCGGTACCAGGCCGCATCGAGCAGATTCTCGCCGGCTGGAAGCAGTTCGAGGAAGACCTGGCCGCCTTCGAGCCCGGGGCGCCTGCCGCGCCCAAGGCAGTCGGCCGCACGCCGGAAACGCTGCCGGCGCTGCGTATCGAAGTCACTGGCATGGTCACCAACTCCAACCTGGACGCCTTCAAGGCCCACGCGCTGGACGTGATCGGCGCGATCAATCGCGATCTGGTAACCGATCAGGACTTCGCTGACGCTGAGCAAGCCGTGAAGTGGTGCGGCGAGGTCGAGGACAAGCTGAAGGCCGCCAAGCAGCACGCCCTGAGCCAGACCGAGAGCATCGACCGGCTGTTCAGCACCCTCGACGACATCACCGCCGAGGCCCGCCGCACCCGCCTGGAGCTGGACAGGCTGGTCAAGGCGATGAAGGAGCAGCGCCGGCTAGAGATCAAGACCAGCGCCGAAAGCGCCTTCGCAGCGCACATCGCCGCGATCAACAAGCGCCTGGGCAAAGTGCAGCTGCCTGCCATCCGCGCCGACTTCGCCGCCGCGATGAAGGGCAAGCGCACGATTGCCACCCTGCAGGATGCGGCCGATACCGAGCTAGCCCGGGTGAAGATCGAAGCCAACGCCATCGCCGAGGCCATCGAAACCAACCTGGACAGCCTGCGCGAGCTCGCCGTGAACCATGCGTACCTGTTCACCGATGCCCAGCAGCTGGTCTTGAAGGACAACGAGGCGCTGGTTGCCATCGTTAAGGGACGCATCGCCGAGCATGAGGCGGAAGAGCGAACCAAAGCCGAGGCCCGCGCCGAAGCTGAGCGTGAGCGGATCCGCCAGGAAGAGCGCCAGCGCCTTGAAGCCGAGCGAGCGGCGGAAGCAGAGCGGCTCGCAGCCGAGGCGCCCGCGCAAGCCCCGGAACTGCCTCAGGCGCAACAGCCTGCGGCCGAGCCCATCAGCGACGCGGCATTCGTCGCCCAGGTGTCCGAGGCGATCAACCTGCGCCCGGCGGTAGCGCCCGCTCCCGCGCAGCCGGAAGACGACGGCCAGCGCATCAAGCTGGGAGACATCAATGCCCGCCTGGGCTTCTCGCTGACCGCCGACTTCCTGCGCAGCATCGGCATCGAGTCGGTCGGGCGCGACCGTGCTGCGGTGCTCTACCGCGCCTCTGACTTCGCCCGCATCTGCGCCGCCCTGATCGCCCACATCGGCAGCATCGACCAACGCATCGCCGCCTAACCTTCAACCCGATTCGGCGCCCGCACAGGCCGCCTTGACGGAGCCCCCAATGCACCACCTCACGACACTCAACCTTCCGACCCCGCCGGGCCGGGAAACGGAACGCCGCGCCCTGCTGGTCCATGTCGGCGCCTTTCTGGCCGGCGGCGGCACGATCACCCGACTCGATCACGCCGAGCGTGCACCGCAGAAACCGTCCTGCTGGAACACCAGCATCACCCGCCAGGCAAAGGTGCGCCGCGAGCAGGAGCGGCAACAGGCCGAGCTTGCCGGGCGCATCGCCGACCTGGCTGTCACCGAGACGGAGCACGGCCCCATCGGGCGCACCTCCTACGAGATTTACAAGGCCCTCAAAGGGCAAGGCTTCAAGCTCAACACCGTGATGGTGGAGCAGATCGCTGCCAAGTACGGCATAGAACTGCGCGACGACGGGCGGTGCCGCGCATGACCGCCAAGACTGCCGCCGACCGCCAGCGCGAGAAGCGCGAGCGCGACAAGCTTGCCGAGGAAGAGCGGCTGGCGCGCCTCCTCTCGCGTTCGATCAAACTCGACCTGTTCAAGGGCACCGACACCAAGCTGGTCGAGATGATGCAGCAGGCGGGCATCGAAGAGCCGCAGGACTTCATAACCCGCTTGATCCACGGGGCGTACCGGCTAAGCCAGCAAACGCCGTCCGTCCATGCCGACCTGATCAAAACACCCTAGCCGTCACGCCAATACGTCACGCACACCATTTTCACGCCAGCAAGGAATCTGCCGCATGAGCCGCCTCATCGAACTGACCGCAGGAAACACCAAAATCACCACTGACAACCCGGAGCTGATCAGGGGCGCGCTTGAGATCGCGATCTCCAGCGCGACCCGCGACTGCCCGACCACCCCCTCCCCAGGGCAGATGTGGCCAGAGCAAGGCGGCATCTACGCCGGCGTGATGCATGACAACGGCGAGCGCTGGCATCTCATCGTTCCCGTCGGGCATGAGGATCCAGAGCTGGAATGGGGTGGCTACGGCAAGAAGTCGAACGCCTCAAGCCTGCGCGACGGCGCCAGCAATACCCGAGCGCTGCTCGCTGAAAGCGATCACCCGGCTGCCGAATATGCCACTGCCTTCAAGCAGGGCGATTTCGATGACTTTTACCTGCCATCCAAGGCAGAGCTCGCGCTGGCGTGGATCAACGCCCCGGAGTCATTCAAGGGTGACGAATGGTATTGGTCTTCGACTGAGTACGCTCCCGGCACCTACGGCGCCTGGATCCAGCGCTTCAGCGATGGCAGCCAGGGCAACTTCCTCAAGACCAATGCGGCTCTGGTGCGCCCCGTCCGCAGATTGAAAATTTAGCCTTTATGAATTTGCCCAGCGCGAAGCGCTGGGCGGTTTTTCTCATTCCCGCATCCCGAGGCAAGTCATGCCGATCCGCCACGCAATCATTCACCTCATCGACAAGAAGCCCGACGGTTCGCCGTCCATTCTTACCGCCCGCAGCTCTGAAGTTGGCGACTCGAGCGCCATGGATAACCTGCTGGCCGACCTTAACGAGAGCTACAATGCCAAGCCTGGCAAGGCCTGGGGCTTGTTTCACGCAGAGTCCGGCGCCTACCCACTCAGCGGCTGGCTGAAAGACTACCTCGACGGCGGCCGTGATTTCGCCAGCTTCAGCCATGACGCGGTCGAGCACCTGCAGCGGCTGATGGAGGAATCCAACCTGGCCACCGGCGGCCACGTGCTGTTCGCGCACTACCAGCAGGGCATGACCGACTACCTCACAACCTGGAAAGCGACCGGTTCGTCGCCGCGGTGATGCCGATGCGCGACGACCAACCGCGCGGCGACCTGATCCCCGCGGCGCTCGCACCGAAGCCGAAGCAGAAACCGCGGCTGCAGTTCAGCAGCAGCGGTGCCCTGCTCGACACCATTGACGCGCCCGCCGAGGCGTAAGCGCCATGCGCGCCGCACGCGAGCGGCGCAGCCCGGCCGCCGTGGCTGCGGCGCCTGCCACCCTCCCTTTTGCGCAACTGCCGCACGGCAAAGAAGCCTGCGACAAGGCGCAGCTTTGCCTGTTTCGAGAATAGCCCCATGACCTCACTGAAGAAGTCTGCCCCGCTCGACTTCCGCACCCAATACGCCCTCCCGCTTGCCGAGCAGGATGAGGAAATCAACGTCGACCTGTTTGCCGGTGGCGGCGGCGCCAGTACCGGCCTGGAGATGGGCCTGCAGCGCCCGGTGCACATCGCCATCAACCACAACCCGGCGGCGATCAGCATGCACGAAGCCAATCACCCCGGTGCCCTGCACCTGCAGACGGACGTGTGGGAAGTGGACCCGGTGCGCGTGCTAGCCGGGCGCAAGATCGGCTGGTATCACGCCAGCCCCGACTGCACCCATTTCAGCCAGGCCAAGGGCGGCCAGCAGCGAAGCGCCGAGATTCGAAACCTGAGCTGGGTGGTGATCAAGTGGGCTGGGATCGGCCAGCCACGCATCATCAGCCTGGAAAACGTGAAGCAGATCCAGCAATGGGGGCCGCTGATCGCCAAACGAGACAAGGCCACCGGCCGCGTGGTGCGCTGCGACGGCTCGGTCGCAGGCCCCGGCGAGCGCGTGCCGCGCAGTGAGCAGTTCCTGGTGCCGGACCCCAAGCGCAAGGGCCGCACCTGGCGCAAGTTCCTCGGACAACTGAAGGCGCTGGGCTACGTCGTCGAGCACCGCATCCTCAAGGCCTGCGACTTCGGCGCGCCGACCAGTCGCGAGCGGCTGTTTCTGGTCGCCCGGCGCGACGGCGAGCCGATCGTCTGGCCGGAACCTACTCACGCAGCCAGGCCCGCCAAGGGCCAGAAGCCCTACCGTACCGCGGCAGAGTGCATCGACTGGTCGATACCGGGCCAGAGCATCTTCGGCCGCAAGAAGCCACTGGCCGAGGCCACCCTGCGCCGCATCGCCAAGGGCATTCAGCGCGAGGTGCTCGGCAAGGCCCAGCCCTTCATCGTGCCGATTGCCAACTGGTCGCGTGATGCCGTGCAGCCGATCGACCAGCCGCTGAATACCGTCACGGCCTGGCCGCGTGGAGGCTCGTTTGCGCTGGCCACGCCGAGCCTGATTCAGGTGGGCTATGGCGAGCGAGCCGGGCAAGCCCCTCGCGTGCCGGGCGTCGACAAGCCGCTGGGCACCGTGGTTGCTGGCGGCATCAAGCACGCCCTGGCAACCGCCTTCCTCGCCCAAGCCAACGGCGGCTTCAACACCACGCACTCCAAGCCGATGGCCGAGCCCATGACCACGGTGACCAACACCGGCAGTCAGCAGCAGCTGGTGACGGCCAATCTGGTGACCTTGCGCAACAACTGCAACGGACGGGGAATGGGCGAGCCGGTGGCGACCATCACCGCCGGCGCCGAGCATCACGCCCTGGTGCAATGCACGCTCTCGCCAGAGGTTGAGAAAGGCGCCCTGCGCTGCGCGGCCTTCCTGATGAGCTACTACGGCACGGACAACCTGTCGTCACCTGGCGCGCCACTACCCACCATCACCACCAAGGATCGCCTGGCACTGGTCACTGTCTGGATCGGCGGCGACCCCTACGTGATCGTCGATATCTGCCTGCGGATGTTGCAGCCCCATGAACTGTACGCAGCCCAAGGCTTCCCGCCGAACTACATCATCCAGCGCGGGCACGACGGCCGGCTGTTCACCAAGAGCGAGCAGGTGCACATGTGCGGCAACAGCGTAAGCCCGCCGCCGATGGCCGCCATTGCCCGCGCCAACAACCCCTGGCAGATGCAGCGGCAACAGTCGCTCGCCGCCTAACGCCCGCGGAGACAGCCATGGAATGCAAATGCGGCGCCGCCATGAAGGATGCGCAAGCCGTCAACCGGAAGGCTGGCGCCGTCTTCGACTACCAGGTCTGCCGGGGCTGCGGGCGCAACGACTACGGCACCCTGACGGTCGCCGGACGGGTGATCGCCACCGGCAACGAGTCGCAGCGCCTGTTCCTCGCGATGACCGAGGATGTGCCAGCGGAGCCCGCTGCACCGGCAGCCGAGCCGGACGCCTGGACGACGGCCACCCGCCGGCCGATTGGCGACGGGCTGGTCAAGGTGCGGTTCGCCGCTGGCGGTCACTTCATCGAGCGGCCGTCCTTCTTTGTCGATCGCTGGGAGCTGGTCGAGGCCTGGCAGCCCTACGACAACGGACCGGCGCTGGCCGCCTCCTTCAACCCGCCACCGATCCCGCCCGCGCTGCGCGTCGGTGAGCCGGTACCTGAACCCAAGCGGGCCGCACGCCCGATACCCATCCCGCCGCCGCAGCCAGACGTGCAGCGCGGCATGACACTTAGTCTTTTCTGAGGAAACCCACATGAGCATCGCAGAGAAAATCGCAAGCAGTGACACGCCTTCCGCCGAGTTCCGCTACTTCATCTTCGATCCGCAGAACGGGGACTTCGCCTACTTCCGCACCGCCGAAGACCGCGATGCAGCGGCGGACGGGATCATCCAGAGCTACCTCGACGATGGCTGGGACGAGGAGGTCGAAAACGTCATTGCTGGGGAAGTCACGCACGCCTGCGTAAGAACGGACGTGCGTAAGCGCCCGCCGGAGCACGAGATCGACGAGGACGGCATCGACGGCGAGGGCACTTATTGGGCCGATGGGTGGGACTGCATGTGCAACTACGAGCTGAAGCCATTCGCTCAGCTCGACCCCGGGCAGGAAGGCTTCTCGGCGGTGGACATGGCAACGGCCGCGGCGAGCGGCTTTCGTGATGGCGAGGCGGCTGCGCGCCGGGCTGCTGCAGGCCAGGAGGGGGCCGGCAATGCGTGAAGCCCTGCACCGCGCAATAGTAATCGGCGCCGGTCTTGGCCTAACTTCGCAGATCGCTGCGCTGTTTCCAGAACAACGGCCAGGCCGACAGCAGACACCAGCCGGCCTTGAGCGCCTGGCGGCAGCCGAGCAGAAACGTGCGCGGCGCCGGCAGCGGCTGATCGATATCACCGAACCGGTCATGGATCACCCTCGCCCCGAGTACCAGACCTTGTTCTGGCCCGATATGGACGCCTACTACGAGGCGGAGTGGCGCCAGGAAGCCGCTGCCATGCGCGAAGTCCGCCGCCTTGTCCGCCCCAAGGTCTATCGCGACATCCTCAAGTACATCGAGGATTGCGAAACCACGACCGAGTTCTCGATCGTCGCCGAGCCCGGCGCCGACAGGGACAAGCAGGACGAGCGGGGCTATGCGTTCGGCTATGCCTATGTGAACCAGTATTGCAACGGCGGCTGCACGGGCGACAGCTATGCCGGCTTCGTCCGCATTCCTCTGAATGCTGGGAAGTTCTTGAAGTTTCACTACTCGATGTGACCCCGGCCCAAGCCTCAGCTATCACCGCCATACCCTGCGCGGCACCACCTGCCGCGCCCACCGAACACAGGACAGCAATGAACCGCCCCACCTACTGCCGCACGACAGGCCAACGCATCGGCGAATGCGACTGCCTGCGCTGCACACCACCCAAGGAGAAGCCCCATGCAGCAAAGAGCCATGACGGCCTACCACGCGCTCGGCAATGACGGCGCACCGCGCACCGCGATCTACGGCCTGCCGACGCTGGGCATCACGCTCAGCCCCGCCGAGTTGCGCCAACTGGCGCGCCAGCTCAACACCATCGCCAACGACGCCGATCAGGGCGTCACCGGCCTGATCAACTACGGATGCGAGGACGCAGCCGCATGAACCTGCTCAAGCACCTGACCCGCATCGAGGGCACGACCACGGCGGACATCGCCAAGGCAACGGGCCTGCCCATCGCGCAGATCCGCGCGGAACTGGCGGCATTGGAGCGCGAAGGCAAGGCCGTGCGCGAGCGCGGCAGGGTCGGCTACCCGCATCTGTGGTGGCGCACCGACCGCAAGCCGCTCGGCGACCGGGAGGTCGTGCTCTGCATGGGCCTCGCCGCGGCGATCCACAAGCACACCGGCACCCTGCGCAGCGTGCTCGCCCGCCTCTCCACCCGCGCCGCCGACCCGAAGCTGCGCTATGTGCTGGGCCTGGCGCAGACCTCAAGCAACCCGCACGCCGTGGTAGCTGGCACGCTGCAACTGTCCTAACACTTATCATAAAGCGCAGCCGCCCACCGCTGGGCGGCGACGGAGAACTATTGCCCATGGAAAGTGAAATTCTTTCTGACGAAGAGCTGGCCATGATCACCGGCTACAAGGCGCGTGCATGGCAACGCCGTTGGCTCAACAGTCACGGCTGGCATTACATCGAAAGCCGCGGAAGGCGCCCGCTCGTTGGGCGGCAGTACGCAAGACAACAGCTTGGCGCGCCTACCGCTGAGCCCCCACCCTCGGCTCCTGCCAAACAGGTATGGACCCCCGATTTTTCCAAAGTGAGCTGATATGCGCCCGCGTAATCCAGAGAACCGCAACCTTCCCATCAACATGTATCGCCGCTCTCGGTTGCGCAAGAACGGGAAAGTCTGGGTCAGCTATTTTTATCGCGGGCCGGATGGGAAGGACATTTCGCTGGGCGGCGATCTGAACAAGGCCCGACTGCGCTGGGCCGAACTGGAGGCTCGCGACGCACCTGGCGATCTGAAGCTCATGAAATCGATCCTAGACCGATATGAGCGAGACATTATTCCGGGTAAAGCGCCTCGCACACAGCGAGACAACAAGGCCGAGCTAAAGCAGCTGCGGGCGGTTTTCGATAACGCCCCAATCGAAGCGATCACCCCGGCCATGATTGCCCAATATCGCGACGCGAGGTCCGCTAAGACTCGCGCGAACCGGGAAATCGCCCTGCTCTCCCACGTCTTCAACATCGCCCGCGAGTGGGGTCTATGCGAGCAGGCGAACCCCTGCATGGGCGTGCGCAAGAACAAGGAGAATCCACGCGACTACTACGCCAATGATGCCGTATGGGCCGCGGTCTATCAGCAGGCCTGCCACGAATTGCGCGACGCCATGGACCTGGCGTATCTCACTGGGCAGCGTCCGGCCGACGTGCTCAGCATGAGGCGCGATGATGTTGTCGACGGGTACTTGTTGGTAAGTCAGGGCAAGACAAATAAGCGCCTTCGCATCCAGACGCAGCATGAGGGCCAGCCGAACTCTCTCGGCACCTTGCTCGAGCGAATCGCGACTGGCAACGCCGGTCACCCATCGCCATTCCTGATACTCAATCGCCGCGGCCTTCGAGTGTCGAGGGCGATGTTGCGCAACCGCTGGGATGATGCAAGGGCCGCAGCGGCCTTGGCAGCCGATAAACAGGGCGACCCTGACCTGGCTGGCCGCATCCGCCAATTCCAGTTTCGCGACATCCGGCCGAAGGCCGCCAGCGAGATTCTGGATCTGGCAGACGCCAGCAAGCTGCTTGGCCACACAAAAGAGCAGATCACCGAGCGGGTTTATCGCCGGGTTGGCGCCATCGCGAAGCCGTCGAAATAGCCAGAGTTTTGGGACGCGACCACAAAAGTTTTGGAACGCGGTCATTTCCGGCAGGCGTAAAAAAACCCCGGAGGCTAGAGCCTGCGGGGCTTTGATACTGGAGGCCGATGTCGGAATCGAACCGGCGTACACGGATTTGCAATCCGCTGCATAACCACTCTGCCAACCGGCCTCAAAACGAAGGCGCCGCATGATTTCTGCGGCGCGATCTTACAAAC
>Ga0075032_1000157_pt1 | contig 49754 bp, 45 predicted proteins | sample SynthPrep_1_END__FD_71386 | JGI IMG/M metagenome (GOLD analysis project Ga0075032, IMG submission 71386) | Synthetic microbial communities from Ohio, USA - SynthPrep_1_END_DS7_MetaG | ecosystem: Engineered > Bioreactor > Aerobic > Activated sludge | place: USA: Ohio, Columbus | collected 2014-04-10
GGGGTCGGGTCGGGCATGGGCATTCCGCGAACGGTCAGCGCGCGCCATCGCGGGCGGCGGGCCGGCGTCATAGATGTGTTGTGGAACGGGCTCAGGCCTTGTGCGGCGGGGGGAAAGTCCCGGGGTATGCGTTTCGCAAGGCGGTTTTGAAACATAGGTAGGCGGGCTGGCGGCCGGCATCCCCCAAACGGGTTAGGGTCACTGCCGGCGTGGCGCGTCCGCGGCATGTGAGCTGCGGCGCCGACTGGAGAGCGGGGAGGAGAGGGATGACGATGTTTGCGGTGCTGGGGCTGCTGCTGGGGTTCGCCGGACTGATTGCCTTCGGGCCGGTGGGCGGCGTGTTTCCGGCGGTGCTGGCCGTCGCTTTTGTTGTGCTGCTGCTTGGTCTTTCGCGCAGGCGCAAGTCGCGTGGCCATGGCGGAGATGCCTCGGGCAACGCCGGGATGGCCAGCAGCGGCGGCGACTCGATGACGGACGGTTGCCACGCCGCGGATCACGGTGGCGCGAGCTGCGGAGAGGGAGGAACCGGCGGCGGTGGAGATGGGGGCGGCGGGGGCGGTGACTGAGGTGCTGACCGAGGCCGCCGGCATGCGCTTCATGGCCTAGCGGAAAACGCCGGATTTGGCCCTGTGATGGCCTGGTCGCCGGGGCCATCATCTTCTCCGACACCTGCCGGCTGCCGCGCCGATCGCCCAGGCGGCGGGTTTTCCAACTGAACGGAGCGTGCCATGAGCCAACGTATGAACTACTTCCAGGTTTCCGCAGAATTCGCCAAGAAGTACATGGACTTCAATCTTGCGTTGAAGAAGAAGGCCGTCATCCAGGAATTCGAGTCCCTGGTCACCATCCGCGCCTCCCAGATCAACGGCTGCGCCTTCTGCCTGGACATGCATGTGAAGGAGGCCAAGATCCACGGCGAGCGCGAACTGCGCCTGCACCACATCGCCATCTGGCGCGAATCCGGCCTGTTCAATGCCCGCGAGCGTGCCGCGCTGGAATGGACCGAGGCGCTGACCACGCTGCCGCCCCACGGCGTGCCGGACGAGATCTACGAGCGGGTGCGCGCCCAGTTGAGCGAAGAGGAGCTGTCCGACCTCAGCTTCCTGGTCATCGCCATCAATGGCTGGAACCGCCTGAGCGTCGCCTTCCGCGCCGAGCCGGGCTCGGCGGACGCTGCGTTCGGGCTGGACAAGGCGGGCCTCCACTGAAGGCTGAAAGGGCAGGCGCAGGCGATGCGCCTGCCCGAGGGCGCAGACCGCGGCCCTCTGCGGAACTGGCCTCCTCCGCCACCCTCCTGCGCAAAAAGCGCTTGCTCCGGCGATACGCCGGGCGCCATCGCGGGACAGCCCAAAACCAGCCCTGCCGTTTTTGCAACCCACGACCCTGCCCGCAGTCACACCTTTCGCGACGCGGCCCCGAAGCGCGCCGCGGGCCGCCGGCGCAAGCCCGCCCGGTTGCCCTGAGGAAGCCGGCCTGTTAAACACCGGCTTCGCCCGGCGCGCGCGCCGCGGCCATTTCCCCAACTCCGAGAGGGTCAGAACAAATGTCCGACACCCCCTACACGCCGCCGAAAGTGTGGCAATGGGAAACCCCCAGCGGTGGCGAGTTCGCCAGCATCAACCGGCCGATCGCCGGCCCCACCCACGACAAGGACCTGCCGGTAGGCAAGCACCCGCTGCAGCTCTATTCGCTGGGCACGCCCAACGGCGCCAAGGTCACCATCCTGCTGGAAGAACTGCTGGCCGCAGGCCATGCCGGCGCCGAGTACGACGCCTGGCTGATCCGCATCAACCAGGGCGACCAGTTCGGCAGCGGCTTCGTCGAGCTCAATCCCAACTCCAAGATCCCGGCGCTGCTGGACCACAGCGCCAGCCCGCCGATCCGGGTGTTCGAATCCGGCTCCATCCTGCTCTACCTGGCGGAAAAGTTCGGCGCCTTCCTGCCGACCGAAGTCGCCGCGCGCACCGAGTGCCTCTCCTGGCTGTTCTGGCAGATGGGCAGCGCGCCCATCCTCGGCGGCGGCTTCGGCCATTTCTACGTCTATGCGCCAGAGAAGTACGAGTACCCGATCAACCGCTACACCATGGAAGCCAAGCGCCAGCTCGACGTGCTGGACCGCCGCCTGGCCGGCCAGCGCTATGTGGCCGGCGCCGAATACACCATCGCCGACATCGCCATCTGGCCCTGGTACGGCGCGGTGGTGCTGAACGAGGTGTATGGCGCGGCGGAGTTCCTGGACGCCCAGCGCTACACCAACGTGCTGCGCTGGGCGCGGGAAATCGCCGAGCGCCCGGCAGTGAAACGCGGCCGCATGGTCAACCGTACCTGGGGCGATCCCGCCGGCCAGCTCCACGAGCGGCACGACGCCAGCGACTTCGAACTGCGCACGCAGGACAAGCTGGCGCCCAAGGGCTGAGCGCCCAAGGCGTGGGGGTGGGTGTCAGGGGCGGTCGGTGACAGGTGCCGCCCTTCCCGCCGCAAAAGAAGACGCCGCCGCCTGCCGGTCGGGCGAGGCGGCGGCGCGGATGGCGGCGCTTCAGGCGGAACGCGCGCCGGTGCGGATGAGGCTGCCCACATGCCCGCCGCGCAGCGCGGCGGTGAGGCGGCCCGGCACCAGGCCGTTCACCACCTGAACCTGCTGGATGTGGCGGGCGGTGGCCATGACGTCCAGCAGCGCGCGGTCGAAGGGCAGGGGGCCTTCGGTTTTGGCCAGCTCGGCGGCGCTGGCCTCGCGCAGCAGCTGCGCCTTGTCGCCGTCCGGGCCCTTGGGGTCGGCGGTGTAGACGCCATCCACGTCTTCAACGATGGTCAGGCCGGCGGCGCCCAGCGCATCCGCCAGCAGGAAGGCGCCGGTGTCCGCGCGATGGGGCGGAATGCGCGAGCCGGGGAACTCGTGGTGGTGGTAGGGCGGGAAAGCGCTGCCGACCACCGCGCGGGCGGCCTGCAGGTGGATCGCCAGCTGGCTCGCCAGCGTCGGGTGCTCCACATAGGAAACCCCTTCCGGCGCCAGCATGGAGGCCAGGATGTGGCCGTTCTGGCCGGCCTCGCTGGCGGCCAGCGGCGCCAGCGAACCGACCGGCAGTCCCAGATCCAGGCCCACGCTGTACAGGTGGCGGGCGCGTACGCCGGCACCAGTGAGGATCAGCAGGCGATGCTCCGACAGCAGCTGGCGGAGCTCATCCACGATGGGCAGGATGGCCTCGGCGCCGCGGTCCATGATGGCGCGGCCGCCTATCTTCACGACCTGCAGCCAGGGCAGCAGCCGGATGGGGCGCACGCCGGCGACCGGGCGGGTGAGGGAGCCGTCCTGCAGCGTCTGGCGCGCGAGCGGCGAGGCAACATGCTTGATGGTGTTGGTGGTATCGGCCATGGCGGTAGTCTCAGCTCGCGGTGATGAGGGTGCCGACGTGCTCGCCAGCGAGCGCGCGGGTCAGGTTGCCGGCAACCAGGCCATTCACGACCTGCACCTCGCGCACATGCTGGGCCGACTTCATCAGGTCCAGCACCGGGAATTCCAGGATGGAGTCCTGCAGCCCCTTGGCCTTCATCTCGTCCACCGAAATCTTCGGGATCAGCGTGGCGTGCTTCGACGTCTTCGGGTTGGCGGTGTAGAGGCCGTCCTCGTCCTTCACGTAGATCATCGCCTTGCAGCCGAACTGCTCCGCCAGCAGGAAGCAGCCGGCGTCGGTGCGGTAGGGCGGGATCACGCTCTCCGCCGCCGGCCGCATCCACAGCTTGTAAGGCGGCATGCCGCTGAAGATCACCGCATTCACCTCGGCGAGGTAGAGCGGCACCGCCGACAGCCCGGCGCCTTCCACCATCGAAATCCCGTGCTTGGCCAGCAACTGGCCCAGCATCGCCGCGTTCTGGTCCGCCACCGAGGCGCCCAGCTGCGCCAACACGCCGGCCGGCAGGCCCAGCCCGGCGGCAATCGAGTACAGGTGGCGCGCCCGGGTGCCGGCGCCTGTGCCGATCAGCAGCTTGTGGTCCTTGCGCGCGGCAACGATCTCATCCACCAGCGGATAAACCGCCGCCCGGCCGCGGTCGATCACGCTCTGACCGCCAATCTTGATCACCGTCGCATCCGGCAGGATGCGGAAATCCGCCGCCTCGTCCGCCGCCGCCAGCAGCTGCGCATCGGTCAGCGACCGCTGCATGAGGAGCTCTTCCAGCTCCGCCGTCGTATGGGCCATGAAATTCCTTTCGTCGTTGTGCTGCACGCCGGGCGGCCGGTATCGCCGGGGGCGAGCCGCCTGGAGTACAGCGGGGTAAGACGCTGGGTTTGCCGCGGACCGATGGACTGGCAAGGCCGGCTATGCCAAGTGAGACCGCGTCATGGCCTCGAGCTTAGGTAATAGCGTTCTGTAGATGCAACCGCAGGGGGGAATAACGGGGCGGGGGCGGCTTCGAGCTCGCTGCCATCTTGTTCATCGGGAGTTGATCCATGAAAAAAGGCTCCAGAACTGGAGCCTTTTTTCAATCAGATATTCACGTCGGGCGACAGATAAATTTTCATTTCAGCACTATTAAAATCAATTCCTTACAGACAAAAACGACATCAGCCCACCCAAGACAGCGACACATAATCTTTCAGGCCGAAGCATCCAAACCCTGGGGAGAGGATGGCCGACGCAAGCTCACCGAGGCTGACGTACTTCAGTTCTTGGAGGGCTGTCTCGGTTTTGACTGCCCGCTGGTCGCCGCAGCCATTGGTCAGTTTCTTTTCGGGGCGACTGGGCTCAATGATGAGGCGATTGGAGCGCTAAATGCGTTCCAAAAGTCCTTGGCCTACGGCCTACCGAGCAAACTGGCCGTCTCGACGTATGAGTCCGGTTTTGCTGACCGGCACATCGCGCAGAACGTAGCGATCGACATTCGGCTGGCAGGATACGAAGGGGGCCATTTCCGCGCCGCTCTGCCCGAATATCATGAGGTGGTTGCCGGCGTACTGGCTGCCTACCCATCCTACTTCGGCGCGGTGCTTGATAGTCTTTGATTCGTAGGCTTGGCTATAGGCTGCTTTGGCAGTGCAATTCAAGATTGCGGGTTGACGTGGCAACTGTCAGCCAAACCCAGCGAGTAATGAAGGGGCTGCCTAAGCTCACGCTGTAGGCGGGCCCATACATCGCTGATGGTTTTTCCCCAGCGGCTCGTTAGCTAATAAACCATGACTTGAGGCGCGACCAGATACCCGGATAAGGTTGAACCTTACCTTGCGCAGCCGTTGTAGACAGGTGTTCCTGCACCTGCTCTTTGGTCATACCGTAATGCGCCGCTTTAGCCCTCTTGTCTCTAATGCGCTCCGCTTCAACTTGCACGTTCGACCAAGATCCTGCCTCCAGCACACGATTTTGCTGGATCACGTAGTGCGAACGACACTTCTGGTTCCAGTTGCCCACAGATGGGTGAAGCGAGATGGATTCACCATCAAACGTCATGCGCCAGTCTGTCGGCGTGAACGGCGTCACCACCCGGTCTCCGCAGCCGCAGCAGCACGAATGAACCGCCGTAGCGTAGTCCATCGAGATGTACAACACGCCCGGGGCCAATTCGCGCGGGATGTTGCGCACAAAGCGATGCTCTAGGGTTTGGTGACGCATCATGTCTGATCTCCGTTGAGCAGCATGCCGCCGTCGGTCGTGTACGTGCTGTGATACTCGTTTTCCAAGTCGCGGTAGAACCCACAGAGCTTCTTCCACTTCACAACCGCCAAGCACGCATTCAGAGCGTTCAAGTCAGCCACCTGGATGTTGGAAGCGTACACATCTTGGCCGCCGCCCTCGAAGGAGATACGGCCTGCGTGAACGTGATCGCGCTTCGCGGACGTGCTCGTTGTCACCCGCAGGATGCCGCCGAGACTACCGTTGGAGAGCTCTAGCCCCATCCCGACGTCGATAAACGAAACACCGAGTGCTTCCAGCTTGGCGACCACGGCGCGCTTTTCCTCGCCCGCGTCCATGCTGATGAACGCGAACGTGATGCCGTCGAGCAGCCCTAGCGTCTCCGCCTTCAATTTCACCGCATGCGCCACAATGCCGCGATGCATCCGTTCGTAGATGCCCTTCAGGTAGTGCACCTTCTTCGGGGCATCCCGTAGCTCCTCCAGGGAGGGGGCCCCAGGCGCACGAAACGCATTGTGGGAGAGGAAATCGTCATCGTCGAACAATCTGATTTCCTTAACCGGCGTTTTCGCGACAAGGTCAAGGATGTAGCCGCCGGTGCCTCCTGCACCCAGGATGCCCACCACCTCGTTCTCCAGCTTGCTTGCGAGCGCACCCAGACCGGCCCGGCTCGACGCGGTATCGAGGTAGTTGAAGACGCTGGTTTCTTCCTCGTCATCGGTGCCGCGGATCACCCTGGCGCTGATGCCGGGCTGCAAGACAGCGGCCGGGCCCGCCAAGATGGTCGCGTAGGTAGCCATCTTGGCGTAGTAGTCCGGGTAGCCGTCCTGGTTGGGCTTGCTGGAGAAGCTATGTTGTGCCGTGAGCCCATGCCCGAGGTCGGTATTTGGCGACGCGTGAGAAATCCCTGGTAGAGGTGTTCCATCCGCGTTGCACGGGAAGTCTCCATCCCAGTGGATGACATGCGTCTCCGGCTTGCGCGTCTGGTCACCGGCCAAATCTAGGGCGGAGACCAGTGTGCCGGTACGCACACGGCGCTGGGCATCGACGTAGGGAACCTCCCGCATCACTAGGAGGTTGCCCTGGATACGGACGAAATACCCCTCCGACCGCAGTCGGGCCAAGTCGGGGTTACGACTGAACAGTTCGCGTGACATTGAAGATGGTCCCATGTTTCTTGACTTCAACAGAGCCGCCCTCGCCGAGTTCACCGGCGTGGGGGAGCGAGGCCGCATTGCGGTAGGTCATGGAGAACTTGGCGTTGGTCTCCGGCGGTGCGTTCGGGTGCGACAGCGCGACCACTTGCTCGAAGGTGACGTGCTTGTCCGGTACCGTCTCCTCGACGGCATTGACCACGATGACGTAACCCTTGTTCGGCCGCGACGCCGTGATGAAGCGCTCGATGCCCGGCTCATCGAGATTGATACTGTCGTCCGCATCGATGAGGCGGTCTTCACCGCCCCGGACCTCGAGGAAGATGGCCTCTTCGGGCAACGGGTCGGCCAGGTCGTACAGGACACTGCCCAACAGTTCTGCATGGCCCCAGGCCATCTGGCGGTCGTTCAGCTTGAACTTGAAGTCACGATCGGACTTGAACGCGATGAAGCGTTCGGCACCCTTGCCGCGCAAGTCCACCGTCTCGTCGAGTCGAATGTCCTCAAAATCGCCCGAGTCCAGGAGAGCGAAGAGCAGGTAGTCAGCGCGACGGTCGAGACCCGCACTGTCGAGAATCTGCCGACCGGTGGGAACCGGGTCTGGCACGTCGATGTGACGGAAGGTAAGGCCCTCCAGGCCGAAGCGGATGCGATAAGCAGCAGCCTCCCGCAAAGGGCGCCCCTCACGGATCGCATCGCCAACGTCGTCGAAATCAAGATTTTTCATAGGGTCCTCATGGTTGCTGTAGCGAGGTTTTTCTCGCCTACAACCCTCTAATCGGACCCACCGGATGTCGCCGGTAAACTTTCTTCAGAAGTTTTTCGAGAGAGTGCCTGGCGGCACCGCGCCGCACACGAAGAAGGCCGGGCAGTTAGGGCACGTCATGTCCGACGCCTCGGCCCGGAAAGTGCCCCCGCTGATATCGCGCAGGATGTTACCCAGCTTGACCTGCCGGTTACTCAGCTCCTTGGCTGTCAAGGCCAGGGGCTTTGCTTCGGAATCGGCCAAATACACCAGGTCCACGACTGCGTCTGGAAACGCAGCACGGGCCGCCAGGACGAACACCGCAGCGCCTACGTCTTTGCCTTCCTGGCTCGAAGCGTGCCCAGTCTTGATCCGGCGCAGCGTTCGAACGCCGTCGCGAACCAGGACTTCGTCGGGCCTGACCTCCACTTCGTGGTTGTCGAAGGTGATGCGCAGCGCAGTGGGCGCCTCAATCTGGGCTCCGGCCCGGGACTCCAAGAAGTAGTCCAACATCTTGGTGGCCATGGCCCGGTAGTCCTCGACGTATCCGTGTTCGTGAAGCCCATGGGTGACGAACGCCTCTGCGAGAAGCGCTTCACATTGGTCGGTCGACGCTGCCCCCTCGGCGACAACCTTGCGATAGACCTCCCGGATCGCCTCATGCATCAGCATGAAGGCGCTCATGCGTCGACGGCCACCAACCTGCAGCAAATGCGTGTACAGGAATCGCCGCCCGCAGGACTCATAGAGCGCGACCGCCTCGGAACTGAAGCGGGGCGTCCCGGAAAAGGCTACAGGTATTTGCGCACCATCTGGGGCTAGAGGCAGGATCGGCAAAGGCGTGACCGGTCGCCGTCCGACGGCGCCGATGCGGTCAAGGAACTTCGACAGAGGTCTGGAAGCGCCGTTGGACTTCCCTGTGGCGCCGTAGAACAGCAGACGGTCTCTCGCCCGCGACATCGCCACGTAGAAGAGGCACTCCTGCTCCTCGTTATGCGCAGCCCGTGTGATTCCGTCCGAGCTGCCCTCTCCGCCGGTGACCATACCGGTCGGCGGGGGGCACTTGGAGGGACGGATAGCGCCGGGGATGGAGTCCTGGTTCACACCCACCATGTGGACCACGGGAAACTCCAAGCCCTTGGAGCCATGTATCGTCATCAGACGCACGGCATCAATGCCCTGGGCTGCGGCGGGCAGTTGCCTGAGGTCCCTGTCGTCCCGGAGGCGGAGCAGCCTGCGCACGCGGTCGGCCAGCCGCTGGATCGGAAGGCCCTGCCCGTTAGGCTGGACTCGCGCGAAGTTCATGAACTGCCAGATGGCGATACCTTGAGCCTGGTCGGGAACGCTGGACGACGAGGCGATGCGCGCCGCCAGCCTGGTTCGGTCGAGCAGGAGAGTCGCGAGCACAGTCCACGGCTGGGACGAGGCGTCGAAGCCATTCAGCGCTGTACTCAAGGTAGCCAGCGCGGCCTGCCCGGCCGGGGTGACATCCGGCGCTCCTTGCCGCCAAGCACCAAGCTGAACTTCGGTGTCGCGAAGGTGTTCAAACACCCGAATAGCGTCCTCCAACGTCATCGCAAACTCGGGCCAGCAGGCAGTACGAATAAGGCCCATGGCGCGCTTGTCCACGAGGAGCAAGAGAACCGCAACAAGGTCCTTTATCTCGGTGCGCTCGAAGAGGCTGCCCAGGAACAGAACGGGCACGCCGGCACGCTCAAGCTCCTGCCCGCTGTCGGACAGCCTGTCGTTGCCCCTGCACAGAACTGCCTGGTCTCTGTATCGAAAGCCTGCTGCCCGGAACTGCTCGATGCTATCGACCAGCGCAGAGGTCAGGAGCGAGCCGTCGGAAACCGTGATGATTTCAGGAGGCGCGCCGCCGGGGCCACGGTCGGCCTCAAGCTTGGTGGGTCCATCAGCAGCGCTCATGGTCGCTGCAAAGGCAGAGAAGGTGCCAACGATTTCTGACGTCGAGCGGTAGTTGATATCCAGGTTGTCTCGGACGCCTTCAGGGAAGTCCTCTCGCCCGAACCGAGACATGTTGAACGACGAGGCCCCCCGGAACCGGTAGATGGACTGCTTGACGTCCCCAACCACCCACAGGTTCTCCCCGGTGGGTTTGAGTGCCGCCAGGAGCCGCACGCTGCTTCGGTTCACGTCCTGGTACTCATCGACCAGGACGTGATCGTAGTCGCTCTGGAGTTGGGTCCTAACCGCTTCATCGCGTTCCAGGAGGAGAACCGGTTGCATGACCAGGTCCCCGAAATCGACGCGCCCCGAGGTGGCTTTGAGTTCCTCGTAGCGCGCGTAGACTTTGGCCACCTCCGCTGCCTTCTCCGCGGCTTCCACTGCATTCGCGTCGGCTGCCTCGGCAAGCATGGCGTCAGCGAGTGCTTGATAGCCTTCGACATCGACGACCTCGTCTTTAGCGCGCGAGACCGCGCTCAAGATGTCAGCTGCTACCTGTGATGGATCGTAGAGGTTGCGGTAGTGAAGCAGACCGAGTCGTGGGAACTCGTTCTCAAGGAGTTCGACAGCTTCGGTTCGATCCATCAGTCGAGGATCGGCCGGCAGACCACATCGGTCGTTGAACCGTCGCAGGATGTCCAGGCCGAAGCTGTGGAAGGTTCCAATGCAGAGTGCGGCAGCCTCCTTCGGTCGCTTCCGTGCGATCCGCTCGGTCATTTCCCCTGCGGCCCTGTTCGAAAAGGTCAGAAGAAGGATGCGCCGCGGATCAACGCCACTGTCTAGCAAGCTCTCGACTCGTGCCACCAGTGTTCGAGTCTTTCCGGTGCCAGGGCCGGCTTGGAGAAGGAATGCAACTCCGCGATGCTGAGCCGCGTTGCGTTGCTTGTCGTTGAGGGGTATTTCAGATGCAGGTGCCTCCTCAGCAACGGAAATCGCCGGCAGTAACAGCGCATCGAGCATCTGCTGTGCGACGACTTCGAACGGTGCGCCCAGCCGACCTGCGATGTCGGAACAGGTCCAACCTTGGACTACATGAAGGTCGATGACCGAAGGTCTCGGAAGGAGGAGCTCTCTAGCGAAGAGGTCCATTTGGACCTCCCGCCGCTGACGTTGGCTGTAGTCAACAACTCGATCCATCCCTACGGGGCTTGCCTCGGGCGTACGTACCGGGTCGATGTGCGCCGGAGCATCGTCCCCCCCCTCACCGTCACCCAACTGGGCATGTCCAATCTCGTGAGCCACCAGGAATGCCTGTTCGAACGGGGTCCCACAGTTCTCGTGAAGAATCAGTGGAATCTCGCCAACGAAGGCTGCACGCCCACCATCAAGGAGAGCCGCTCCGGGAATGCAAGGCTCTACGGTGATACCGAGCTCGTTGGCGATTGCGACCGCGAACTGATAGGGGGACCAAGGGTCGCAGCCACGCAGGACTGCTTGATCGTGCAGCCGCTTGGCATGCTGTCGAGCGAGCTCTACAGCGTCCATGGCTTACTCTTTGTTGATTAGCTTAGACAGGGTTGCTTCGTCGACGCCAGCCTCCCTCAGAATCCTTTCGAACGGCACCTTTTCTGCTGCCGTCGGCTTGACGTTGGACTTATTCGCGCGGAGCTGAGACACCTGTGGTGGTAAAGCCAGGTAGGAATTAAGCACCGCAACTGATGCTTGCAGCGCCTGCGCCAATACCTCAAGAATGCGAACCGGTATTGTTGATGTCTCTACTCGACGTTCACGCAGGGCTAGGGCAACTTGCATCGGTAATTCCGATGCTTTGGCTGCTTCAATGAATATCTTGGCAGGCGCATCCTGCAAAGACTGAAGCGTTGCCATGCGCCTCTGAAGCTGATGCATGCCTCGGTTTACAGTCGCAAGTTCATCGGCACTCAAGGGCCTGTCCTCATCAATCTCTCGGGACAGCTCTCGGGATAGGTCCACAAGTTGTAGCGAATACTCGGGGTACTGCGAAAGGTATCGCTCCAGCACTCCGGATTTCCCCGGTTCGAAGTCCATAGCGAACGCACCTAGAACATCTTCTCGGGTAATCGGCGAATTCTCGGCCATTATCTTCTCCCCTTGCGTTCGAGGTGCGACCTCAACGTAGCGAAAGCTTTGTCTCGGTGCGTGCGGATGGTCTTCTCGGTCTTGCCCAAAACCTTGCTTATGGACGAAATCGATGGGTCCTTCGACTCAATGGGAATTTCTTGGCGTAACATCTCGACGATTCTCCGTTGGAATTCAGGCAAGCTGTCAATCGCATCGTCGAGCCACAACCGGTAATATTTTTTGTCGAGTTCGTCGGCCTCAAAGGGGTCGTAGTCCCCAGCTGCTGCATCCACTCGGTCGGAAACCTCCACCTCGTCAGAGCCTAGTTCATCGTTCCGATTCTCGTGTGTCCAATGGCGAGTGCTAGCGTCTTGCCGATCCCAAGCTATGGCCGAGTTGAAGTTAACTTCGTAGTAGTCAAGGCGGTCGTCATACCCATCCCGGTCGCTCAGCAGAAGATCAACAAAATGGTCAACCACATCCTCCCGGATGTTCATTTTGGTGAGAGACATTGCATGACCACCTGCGTCCGTAGCGCTCGGTACTCGACGAACTACTCGGTTTAGCAGCTGCTCCGTCAATTTGTCCCGATAACTCCCATCCGACAGGTTTCGAGCGAAGTAAACCAGCGCCTCAGGAGAAATGAACCCCGGTACGGTGCTTGGCCAGAGGGTTAACCGGCGCTCCAGTTCAGCAGCGCTTAGGGCAACAAGCTCCTGAATCTCAGCCTCAACGGAGTGGCGCCTATGATAAGGCGTACCATCAGGCTTGGTTTTACGTAGGGGGGTTACCTGCACCACGCTAATTCCCGAAACAGGCCCGCCTTAGTGACGGACCTATCAGCAGAGCAAAATCCATAGATTTTGTGTTTCTACCTTCAGATTTCGTGCCGCCTAGCTTTATAAGCTCCAATTGCGGCGCTTTTTGATGGCAACACAATGAAAAATTATCTGTCGCCCGACGATTCACCTCAATCCCAACTCAGCGCGCCACCCGTCTGGTATTCCGTCACCCGGGTTTCGAAGAAGTTCTTCTCCTTGCGCAGGTTGGCCTGTTCGTCCAGCCACGGCAGCACGTTTTCGGCGCCGGGATAGGGCTCGCTCAGGCCCAGCTGGCGGGCGCGGCGGTTGGCGACGAAGCGGAACTGGGCCATGTGCTGGCTGGCGGAGTAGCCGAGGATGGGTTCGCTCAGCAGGAAGTTGGCGTAGGCGCTTTCGCAGGCTTCGGCTTCTTCCCACAGGCGGCCGATGGCCTTCGGGTCCAGTTCCAGTTCTTCTTCGGCGATCAGGGTGCGAACGACGCGGATGCCGAAGGCGCAGTGCAGCACTTCGTCGCGCATGATGTATTGCAGCTGTTCGGCGGTGCCCTTCATCAGGCCGCGGCGTTGCAGGGCGAAGATGGGGGAGAAGCCGTTGTAGAACCAGCAGCCTTCGAAGATGCCGGCGAAGAAGAGGTAGGAGAGGGCGAATTCGTGCAGGTTGTCGCGGTCGGTGAGGTCGAAGTCCGACTGCATGACGCGGTTCAGCTTGCTGTTGGCGAACGCAATCTTGCCGTGGATTTCCGGCACCACGCGGTAGCGGTTGTAGATTTCCTGCTGGTCGAGGCCGATGGTTTCGATGCAGTGCTGGTAGGTCCAAGTGTGCAGGGCTTCTTCGTACACCTGGCGGGCCTGGTAGATCTGCAGTTCGGGCGCCGTCATCTTCTCCATCACCGCCAGGCCGATGTTGCGCATGGCGAGGATGTCGGAGGTGGTGAGGTAGGAGAGCACGTTCTCGAACACGTGGCGCTCGGCCGGCGTGAGCTTGTGGTGATAGTCGTGCACATCCTGGGCCATGGAGATTTCCAGCGGCGTCCAGTGGTTGCGGTTGGCGTTGAGGAAGAATTCCCACGCCCAGGGGTATTTGAAGGGGGCGAGCTGGTTGATGTCGCCCTGGCCGTTCACCACGCGCTTGTCGGAGGCGCGCACCGGGGCAAGCGCGCCCGGCCGCGCGCCGGCGGAGATCATGTCCGGGTTGCGCGCGGCGGCGGCGTCCAGGCCGGGGCGGCCGCCCAGGGTGGTGCCGCTGCCGAAGCCACCGACCGGCGTGGCGCCCGCAGCGCCGGGCTGCGGGGTGGAGCGGGGCGCGGGGCTGTCCCAGTCATTGAAGTTGAAGGCGCTCATTATTGGCAGGCCTCGCATTCAGGATCGAGGATGGAGCACGCCTTGGGGGCGGTGCTGCCGTAGGTGGCGGGCGAGGCGGCGGCGCTGCTGGCGCCGTTGCTCTTGCCCGGCTGGGCGCTCTCGCTGCTGCTGCCGGCGCCGGTCTTTTCCATGGCGGTGGCGCCCAGGGTGCGCAGGTAGTAGGTGGTCTTGAGGCCGCGCAGCCAGGCCAGGCGGTAGAGCTCGTCCAGCTTCTTGCCGGAGGCGCCGGCGACGTAGAGGTTGAGCGACTGGGCCTGGTCTATCCACTTCTGGCGGCGGGAGGCGGCTTCCACCAGCCAGCTGGGTTCGATTTCGAAGGCAGTGGCATAGCGGGCCTTGATGTCGGCCGGGATGCGGTCGATGGGGCCGAGCGAGCCGTCGAAGTACTTCAGGTCGCCGACCATGACTTCGTCCCACAGGCCGAGGGCTTTGAGGTCGCGCACGAGGTGGGCATTGACCACGGTGAATTCGCCGGAGAGGTTCGACTTCACATAGAGGTTCTGGTAGTCCGGCTCGATGGAGGCGGAGACGCCGACGATGTTGGAGATGGTGGCGGTGGGGGCGATGGCGACGCAGTTGGAGTTGCGCATGCCGTGCTGGGCGATGCGGGCGCGCAGGGCGTCCCAGTCCTGGGTGGCGGAGCGGTCGACTTCGACCAGGGCGCCGCCCTCATTTCCGTTGGCGCCCAGTTTGCCGCGGCCTTCGGCCAGCAGCTTCAGGCTGTCCAGCGGCAGGATGCCCTTGTCCCACAGGCTGCCGCGGAAGGAGGAGTAGCGGCCACGCTCCTCGGCCAGCTCGGTGGAGGCCCAGTAGGCGTAGTAGCAGACGGCTTCCATGGAGCGGTCGGCGAATTCCACCGCGTCGTCGGAGGCGTAGGCCAGGCCCATCACGTGCAGGGCGTCGGAGAAGCCCATGATGCCCATGCCCACCGGGCGATGGCGGACGTTGGCGGCGCGCGCCTTGGGCGTGGCGTAGTAGTTGATGTCGATGACGTTGTCGAGCATGCGCATGGCGGTGCGCACGGTGCGGCGCAGCTTGTCGCCGTCCAGGCTCCACTTGCCTTCGGCATCGCGCACCAGGTGGGCGGGGATGTTCACCGAGCCGAGGTTGCACACCGCGGTTTCGTCTTCCGAGGTGTTCAGGGTGATTTCGGTGCACAGGTTGGAGCTGTGGACCACGCCCATGTGCTGCTGCGGCGAGCGCAGGTTGCAGGCGTCCTTGAAGGTGATCCAGGGGTGGCCGGTTTCGAACAGCATGGTGAGCATCTTGCGCCACAGCTGGAGGGCCGGAATGCGCTTGAACAGCTTGAGCTCGCCACGGGTGGCCTTGTCCTCGTAGGCCACGTAGGCGGCTTCGAAGTCCTTGCCGAAGCGGTCGTGCAGGTCGGGCACATCCACCGGGGAGAACAGCGTCCAGTCCAGGTTCTCCATGACCCGCTTCATGAACAGGTCGGGAATCCAGTTGGCGGTGTTCATGTCGTGGGTGCGGCGGCGCTCGTCACCGGTGTTCTTGCGCAGTTCGAGGAACTCCTCGATGTCCAGGTGCCAGGTTTCCAGGTAGGCGCAGACGGCGCCCTTGCGCTTGCCGCCCTGGTTCACCGCCACGGCGGTGTCGTTCACCACCTTGAGGAAGGGGATGACGCCCTGGCTCTTGCCGTTGGTGCCCTTGATGCGGCTGCCCAGCGCGCGCACCGGCGTCCAGTCGTTGCCCAGGCCGCCGGCGAATTTCTGCAGCAGGGCGTTTTCCTTGATGGACTGGTAGATGCCTTCGAGGTCGTCGGCGACGGTGGTGAGGTAGCAGGACGACAGCTGGGAGTGGCGGGTGCCGCTGTTGAACAGGGTCGGCGTGCTGCTCATGAAGTCGAAGGACGAGAGCAGGTTGTAGAACTCGATGGCGCGGGTTTCGCGGTCGATCTCATTGATCGCCAGGCCCATGGCCACGCGCATGAAGAAGGTCTGCGGCAGCTCGATGCGCACTTCGTCCACATGCAGGAAGTAGCGGTCGTACAGCGTCTGCAGGCCGAGGTATTCGAACTGGTGGTCGCGCTCCGGCTTGAGGGCGGCGGCCAGGCGGGCGATGTCGTACTCGCCCAGGCGCGGGTCCAGCAGCTCGGCCTTGATGCCGCGGCGGATGGCCTTGGGGAAGTAGTCGGCATAGCCCAGCAGCGGGTCGGACATTTCCGCCTGGGAGGTTTCGCGGCCCAGCACTTCGACGCGCACCGCGGACAGCAGCAGGCGGGCGGCGACGAAGCCGTAGTTGGGCTCGCGCTCGATCAGGGTGCGGGCGGCCAGCACCAGGGATTGACGCACGGCGGCGATGGGCACGCCGTCGTACAGGTTGTGCATGGCGTGTTCCAGCACCGTCTCGGCGGAAACGTCGTCCAGCCCGGCGCAGGCTTCCTGGCATACCGCGCGCAGGGCGGCCACGTCCAGCGGGCGGCGGATGTCGCCATCCACCACATGCATCGCCGCCTCGCTGCCGGCGTCGCCGGCGTGGGCCATCTTCTCGGCGGCGCGTTCGGCGGAGCGGCGCTCGCGGTAGAGCACGTAGGCGCGGGCGACGTCGTGTTCGCCGGAGCGCATCAGCGCGAGCTCGACCTGGTCCTGGATGTCTTCGATGTGCAGCATGCCGCCGTCCGGCATGCGGCGGGTGAGGGCCAGCACCACGGTTTCGCTGAGCTTGCCGACGATGTCGCGGATGCGGGCGGAGGCAGCTCCCTGGCGACCTTCCACCGCGAGGAAGGCCTTGGTCATCGCCACGGCAATCTTGCTCGGGTCGAAACTCACCACCGCGCCATTGCGGCGAATGACCTGGAAGGCGGCGAGTGCGGGGTCGATCGGGAGTCGGTCCATGGTTGTCGGGTCCTTGGGCGAGTTGTCGGAGGTTACGTTCTGGTCCGGGCCGCGGTCTTGCGGCTCAGAAACCACGCCGCCGGCATGGGCCGGCAGCTTTGAAAAAACAAAAGGCAGAGCACGCAAGGCTCTGCCGATGGCGTTGAAGCGGTGGGCGAACACGGTATTTGTCCATAAACCTCACCAGGAAAAGCCCCGCTCCGGTCCGGTGTGAAAGGAACTGCGTCGCGGCCGGTTTCCCTGGCGCCCGGGTCCTGGGCTCGCCGCTCACTTCCTCGGGAACATGCTCCCGGCGAAGGGGGACGATGGACTCGGTGATTGCTGGGCGGGGGCAGGGCGTGCGCGCTAGCTGCAGCGCCGGCTTCCCCCGGGTCCGGGCAGGGCCGAACCGGTGCGACGAGGCGTGAAAGTTAATGGTCCAGGGTGGGGGCTGTCAAGGCTAAGGGTACAACCTGTAGTGTTTCAATCTGGTTGATCCACTATATGTTGTTCGGCGGCGTGTTCCGGCTGTGGATAAAAAAGGCCGCCCCCGTTTCCAGGGGCGGCGCGGCTTTCAGGGGATTTCGGGGGGATTCGGATACTTAGCGGGAGGCAATTACCAACCGGTTATCCACATCTTTTACACCCTCGACCGAGCGCGCGATGGCGCTGGCGTTGGCCACCGCGACCTCGCTGGGCGCCTGGCCGGTGAGCACCACCACACCCTTGTCGGTCTCGACCGAGATGTCCAGGGTCTTGAGGTTTTCCGCCTGGACGATCTTGGCCTTCACCTCGGCGGTGATAGTGCTGTCCTCGGCGGCCTGGGCGATGGCGTCGGCCTTCTGTTCCAATTGTGCGCCGGCCTGTTCGCCCTTGCGCTCGGCTTCGGCACCGGCGTTCTCCATCTTGCGTTCGATCTGCGCCGCCTGTTCCTTGGTGGCGTCGATGGCGCTGTCCAAGCGCTGGCCCGGCGTGGGCGGTTCCGGCTCGCCGCAGGCGACGAGCAGGCTGGTGGAGGCGGCCAGAATGGCGGCGGTGAGCAGGGACTTGGTGGTCGGCTTCTTCATCATAGGTCTCCTTCTGGTCGAAGCGTTTGACGCGGTCAGGTGTGGCCCGGGCTCAGGCCGACACGCTTGTCGTCACTCTAGGGAACCCGGCCGGGGCGGACTGTAGGCAGGCCGCCAAAGTGCTTGTAGGAAAAGGAGAAGTCGGCCGCTGGTGTGCTACCGGTTGTTACAGGTGGCTGCAAGCGGGCGGGACACTGGCAGCATGTTTATGTGCGGCTGGCATGCGTGTCGGACCTCCGCGCGATCAAACACCAAGACCACTTTCTCCTGTGCGAGGCTTGCGGGAATGGCTGTGAGGCTCCCGGATGAAGCCGGCGGAGACTTCCGGGCTGCGGTGTGTGGGCGCGCGCTGCTTCTTCATTGCCCCACTTCTGGCCGGGCCGCACCCCCCTTCGACTGGTCGCGGCGGGAGCGCAAGCGCCGCCGCGCGAGGAGATCGTCCATGCCCGAAATCACTTCTGCCCAAGCGCAAGCTCCAACCCGGCCCGGCCAGGTGGCGCGCCCCCTGCACCTCATCGCCAACCGGGCCTCCGGCTCCGGCGAGGGGCCGCGGCTGGAGGAACTCGCCGCCGAGCGATGCCGCGAACTGGGCCGCGAACTGGTGATACACGTGCCGGACAGCCCGGCCGGCCTGGCGCAGGTGGCGGAGCGGGCGCGGCGGGCCGCGCAGGCCGACGGCGGCGTGGTGATTGCCGCCGGTGGCGACGGCACGGTGCGCACCGTTGCCCAGGTGCTGGCCGGCAGCAAGGTACCGATGGCGGTGGTGCCCATAGGCACCTTCAACTTCTTCGCCCGCAACTACCGCATTCCGGAGGACATGGAGGGTGCGCTGGAGGTGGCTCTCCACGGCCAGCCGCAGGCGGTTAACCTCGGCCAGGTGAACGGCCATGTCTTTCTCGTGAACGCCAGCTTCGGCCTCTACGCCAAGGCGATCGCGGAGCGCGAGCGCAGCACCTCCCGCTTCGGCCGCAACCGGGCGGTGGTCATCGCCTCCACCGTCATCAGCATGCTGCGCGGCCATCCGGTAATGGACGTGGAACTGGAAACCGCTGGCGTGAGCCAGCGGGTGCGCACGCCCATGGTCTTCGTCGGCAACAACGCGTTGCAGCTCAAGGACGTGTCGCTGGACGTGGCGCGCTGCATGGGCGATGGCCGGCTGGCGGTGGTGGTGCTGCGGCCGGTGGGCTGGTGGGGCATGCTGAAACTGACCTTGAACGGTTTGCTGCGCATGCTTTCCCAGGAACAGAGCCTGGAGAGTTTCTGCGCCCACCGCTTGCTGATCCGCCGCCGCCGCGGCCGGGTGCGGGTGGCGCTGGATGGCGAGCTGCTGCGGCTGGAGACGCCGCTGGAGTTCCGCGCCTGGGACGACGCGCTGCAATTGATGTCGCCGCCGCCGGCTGCGGAAGCGGCCGAGGAGGATGCGACCGTAGCGCCGGAGACAGCCGCCGCCCCGGGCGGCCTGGTGATGAAGGAGGACGTGGTCGGGTGAGCGTGCGCCTGCTGCACCTGTCGGACCCGCATTTCGGCACCGAGCGACCGCCCGCGGTGGCGGCGCTGCTGCGCGCGGCCGAGGCGCTGGCGCCGGATCTGGTGGTGATCTCCGGCGACATCACCCAGCGCGCCATCGCCGGGGAATTCGCCGCGGCAGCGGACTTCGTTCGCCGCCTGGCGCCGTTGCCGCTGCGGGTGGTGCCGGGCAATCACGACATTCCGCTGTGGAACCTTGCGCAGCGCCTGTTCAAGCCGCGGGCGCGTTTCGACCGCGCCTTCTTCACCCCGGAGCCGCCGCCCTGGTGCGTGGGCGGGGTGGAGTTGCTGTGCTTCGATTCCACCTCCCGCTGGCGGCACAAGAACGGCGCCCTGAAGCCGGCGGAACTGAGCGCCCGGCTGGCGGAGGTGAATTCTCCCGGCCTGCGCGTGGTCGCATTCCACCATCCACTCGATTGCCGCAAGGACGTGGATGAGGAGAACCTCGTCCAACCCGGGCCGGCGATTGCCCGCGCGCTGGCCGAGGGCGGAGTGGACCTGGTGCTGGGCGGCCACATCCACGACCCCTATGTGGCGCTGGCGGCCGAGCGCTTTCCCGGCGTGTCGCGGGCCCCGGTGGTGGCGCTGGCCGGCACCTGCCTTTCCCACCGGCTGCGGGCCGGCGCGCCCAATTCCTTCAACCTGGTGGCCCTGGATGCGGCACGGGCACGCATGGTCATAGAGCGCTGGGATCTGATCTCCGACCGCGATTTCGCCTGTGTCGGCAGCCGCAGCTATGGTCGCTCAGCGGACGGGGAGTGGCAGCGGCTGGACTCCGGGCAGCAAGTGCCGCAGCCGGCCAGCGATCCGATCACCGGCGGCAATGCTGCTGCGCTGACGGACCGCGCCGCGGGTATTGCCTTGTTGCCGGAGCAGGGCGGAACGGCGTCGGAATCGTCCGACAGCACATTAGGACGCGACCGATGAGGCGGTGCCGGGGCGGCGCGTAAAGTTCAATCGCACGCCCGGCACTTCCGCTGCCGTGCCTCCCGCCCCAACTCAGGAGGAACCCGTCATGCTGCACTACGCCGTAGTCTTCTTCGTCATTGCGCTGATCGCGGCCGTCTTCGGTTTCGGTGGCATCGCCGCCGGCGCGGCCGAGATCGCCAAGCTGCTGTTCTTCGTCTTCCTGGTGATGGCGGTGGTCAGCTTCGTCATCAACCTGATGCGCGGCAAGGGCTAGCGCCGCGGCGCTGCCGACCGCACAGCTCCGGCATAGAATCCGGCTTGCGGGCCCGCGCCTGGGGCACAAGCCGGATTCCGATCAGAGAGACAAGGAAAACTCAAATGCTCGACATCGCCATCGTGGACGACCACCAGATCGTACGCGCCGGATTCCGGGAGATGCTGGCGGATGAAATCGACATCCGCATCGCCTTCGAGGCCGCTTCGGGAGAAGCGGCCTTGGAACATTTGCGCGAGTCTCCCTGCCGGGTGTTGCTGCTCGACCTCTCCCTGCCCGGGCAGAGCGGCGTGGATGTGCTGCGCCGGGTGCGCCAGCGCTACCCCGACACCCGGGTGCTGATGCTGAGCGGCTTCCCGGAAGACCGCTATGCGCTGGCGATGATACGCAACGGCGCCGACGGCTACCTGTGCAAGGACTGCGAGCGCGGTGACCTGGTGGCAGCCATACGCGCGGTGGCGCAGGGCCGGCGCTACCTGAGCCCGCGCACCGCCGAACTGCTGGCGGACGAACTCACCGGCGGCGGCAGCGGGCTGCCGCACGAGAGCCTTTCCGAGCGCGAGTTGCAGGTCTTCCTGCGCTTGGCGCAGGGCGAGTCGGTCTCCGACATCGCGGATGCGCTCAAGCTCAGCGTCAAGACCATTTCCACCTATCGTTCCCGGCTGCTGGAGAAGATAGGCGTCGCCAGCAACGCGGAACTCGCCACCTACGCCGTGCGCAACGGCCTGATCGTCGAATGAACGCCACCGCTGCCCCTACGCCCGACGTGCTGCCGGCGCTGCGTGTGGCGCTGGTGGAGGACTCGCCCCTGCTCGGCCAGATCCTCTCCGGCATGCTGGAGGAAATGGGCGTGGAGTTGGTGGGCCGCGCCGAGGACGAGCGCGGCGCGCTGGACCTGCTGGCGGAGCGCCAGCCGGCGCTGGTCATCGTGGACCTGGAGCTGCACGCCGGCAGCGGCATCGGCGTGCTCCGCGCCTTGCACGCCGAGCCTGCCCGCTTCGGCGCGCCGCGGGCGGTGGTGCTATCCAACTACGCCCATTCCACCGTGCGGGAGCACTGCGCGGCGCTCGGCGCCGAGGCCTTCTTCGACAAATCCATGCAGATGGACGAGTTGCTGGATTTCGTCGCCCGCGCCCAGGAAGGCTGAAGGCCCCTCCGCCCCGGGGTTGCGCTTTCCGGCCATCCCCTCCGTACGCTGCCGGGGCGGCGTAGCGCCCTGGCTTCAGGCGCTGATCAGGCTTGACCCGGATCGTCGGGGGAACGGTGCTTCTTTCCCTTTGCGAAGAAGCGGTGGGAGAGGACAACAAGGAAGGCCGCGGCGCACGCGCGCATGAGTGGGGGAGCGGCGGTATTTTCGGCCGGCTCGGGCCACCCCATTGCGATCAGGCCAGCGGAATGCGGACTACGATGCGGGTGCCTTTGCCGGGGCTGCTGTCCAGCACGAAGCTGCCGGAGAACATCTGTACCCGGTGACGCATGCCGGCGAGGCCGTGGTGGCCGACCGTGCTGCGCTTGGGATCGAAGCCCACGCCGTCGTCCGCCACCCGCAGTTCCGCATGGCCGGCGGTGAAGCCCAGCTCCAGTTCCACCCGCTGCGCCTGGGCATACTTGCGGATGTTGGTGAGCGCCTCCTGGGCGATGCGGAACAGCGCCAGCGCGCGTTCGCCGCTGAGCTCCGGCGTCTCCGCGCCGTCTTCCTCCGGCAGCTTCATCACCACCTTCTGTTCATGGCCGAGGGCGAAGTCGTCGCCCAGCGCGCGCAGCGCGGCGACCAGGCCGAGGTCCTGCAGCAGGGGCGGGCGCAGATCGTCGATGATGCGGCGCTTGAGGGCGATGCCGCTGGAGAGGGTGTCGCGCAGGCGGTCCAGGTTGGGCTTCAGTGGCGCCAGCGCTTCCGGCGGCAGTTTGCGGGCGATGGCGCCGGCGTCCATCTTGGCGGCGGTGAGCAGGGCGCCGAGCTCGTCGTGCAGTTCGCGCGCCAGCCTGGCCTTCTCCATTTCGCGGCTGTTGGTGAGGTAGCTCGCCAGGTTGCTGAGCTCGGCGGTGCGGGCTTGCACCAGCGCATCCAGGCGTTCGTTCTCGGTCAGCAGCAGACGGCCGATTTCCTCGCGCAACTGCAACTGGCGCAGGATGGTGTTGAACAGCATCAGCAGCAGCACCAGCGCGCCGGTGGCGAGGGCGATGACGGCGAAGCGGGTCTGGTGGAAGCGCAGCACCGACTGGTCGATGGAGCGCTGGCTGGCGCTGCCCAGTTGCTGGCGCAGCCCGTCCAGGGCGTTGCGGATCTGGTCCATCAGCTGCTTGCCGACGATGTCGCCCGTGGGCTGCTCGGCCATGGTCCGCTGCGCCACCGCTTCGGCCATCACCCGCAGCTTGTCGGCCACCAGTTCCTGCAACTCCGCGATGGCCGGGGCCGACGCGGGCAGGTCGGCGAAGTCCTGGCTGATGAGGGTGAGCTTCTGGTCCAGCCCGGTGATGGCGGCTTCATAGGGTTCGAGGTAGATGGGCTCGCCGGTGAGCAGGTAGCCGCGCACGCCGGTCTCGGCGTCCACCAGGCGCAGCTGCAGGCGGTCCAGCCGGCCGTTGCGCTCGCTCTGCGCCTGCACCGAGGACACTGCCTCCAGCCCCAGCGAGGATTGCCAGAAGCTGGTGATGAGCAGGGAGATGATGAGCGCGCAGCCGCCCGCCAGCATCAGGTGTGGCCAGGCGCGAAGACGCCCCAGCGGACGGGGCAGCGGCAGCGAGGAGGAGAGCGCCGGGCCGGCGGCGGTGGCGGGTTCGGCCAGGGGGTCGAGCGGCGTTCTGGAGCCGGAAGCGGTGGTGGGAGAGGGCCGGGTCATGCGCTTGTCCTTGAGTCGCGTCGCGGGAGGGCGTGGCCGGGAAAGCCTGCGGCTGCGGGGCAGTCTAGCAAGCGGCCGAAGGAGTAGGATAGGCGCCGCGCCGCACCGCCTTGCGATCCCGCAGCCGCGGGGGCGGCGCGCAACCTGTATCCGGGAGACAGACAATGAAAGCGATCATCGCCCTCATCGCAGCTGCCTTCGTAATCAGCGGCTGCAACACCGTGGCCGGCGCCGGCAAGGACATCGAACGTGGCGGCGAAGCCATCCAGAACAAGGCCAAGGAAGTGCAGCGCGGCTCTTGAGCGGCCGAGGCCGCCCGCTGCCGCGTTTTGAGGCAGTGGGCGGCGGTTCTTATGTTTCAAGTGCTTGCCCCTGTTTTCCACAGTTTTTCCCGGTAGCTGTGCACGGCGGCTGGGGAAAACCCCGGCCGGATGCCATGCGGCGCGGTGACGAGCATTCCGCGTTCCCGGGGTCGCCGTTTTTCCGCCGCGAGCCGGCAAGCCGCGGCCTCAGTCCAGTCCGCTGGCGACGAAGTGGGGATTGGCCAGCCCGGGTTTGCCATAGCCGAGCTCGGTACCGTGCAAGGTGCGCACATGGCCGCCGGCAGCGCGTAATACCGCATGGCCGGCAGCGATGTCCCATTCCATGGTGCGGCCCAGGCGCGGATAGAGATCCGCGTCGCCGCTGGCGAGCAAGCAGAGCTTCAGCGAGGAGCCGGCGCTGATGGCGCGCGCGACCCGGCGGCCGGCGAGGAAGGCGGTGAGGGCGTCGTCATCGCCGTGGGAGCGGCTGGAGACCACGGTGCAGCCTTCCGCCGGCACTGCCCGGCAGCGGAGGGGGCGTATTTGCCCGGCTGTTGCCAGATGGGCGCCCAGGCCTACCGCGCCGGCGTATAGGCGGTCGAGCACCGGTGCCAGCACCACGCCCAGCACCGGCTGGCCGGCTTCGATGAGGCCGATGTTCACCGTGAATTCACCGTTGCGCTGGATGAACTCCTTGGTGCCGTCCAGGGGATCCACCAGCCAGAAGCGTGCGCCCGGCTCCGGCAGCCGGCCGGCGCAGGCGGCTTCCTCCGAAATCACTGGAATCTCCGGGGTGAGCCGCGCCAGCCCGTGCAGGATCAGCGCTTCCGCCGCGTGATCGGCGGCGGTGACGGGCGAGGCGTCCGTCTTGTAGGCCACTGCCGGCGCCGCGCCGTTTTCCTGTCGTGCATACAGTTCGAGGATGGCCGCGCCGGCGCGCCGGGCGAGGGCTTCGACCTGGGGCAGCAGCTCGGGGTAGTCGTCTTTCACGGGCGTCTCGTGCTGGGGGCGGCTGCGGATCATAGGCGCGGGGTGGCGCTGCGGTCAGCCCCCGGTTTGCGACTGCCAGCGCCGCCAGCGCCTGCCGCTTTTTGAGGCACGGGAGCTCCGTCCTTTGCTTTCAAGCGCTTGCGCAGTTTGTCCACAGCTTCTCCCACGGGCTGTGCACCTTGGCTGGGGAAAACGGTGGATTGTTTTGTTTATTACTGGATTTCTCCACAGGCACTTTTCCCCGCGGGGTTCAAGGCAGGTCCGGCCGTGCGCGCTGCAGCAGTGCGGCCGCGTCCAGCGCGGCGCCGCCGCCGAAGGCATTGCCGCCGGCGCCCTGCTGCAGCCGGCCCAGGCAGAAAGCCTCACCGGCAATCCCGTTGTCCTGCAGCAGGCGGGCGGCGGACACCGCCAGCGCGATGGCTTCGGCGAGGCGGCGGGCGTCCGCCTCCTGCGGCGCGGCCAGCAGCTTGCCGAGGCGGTCGAGGTGGCGGTCGTAGGCGGGGTGCCGGCCGCGGGCGGTGGCCAGTTCGGCGGCCAGCGCCTCGCCGGCGCCCTTGTCGCGGGCCAGGGCGCGCAGCACGTCCAGGCACATGATGTTGCTCGCACCTTCCCAGATGGCGTTGAGCGGCGCCTGGCGGAACAGCCGCGGCATCGGGCTTTCTTCCACGTAGCCGTTGCCGCCCAGCACTTCCATTGCCTCGGCTACCAGCGCTGGCGCGCGCTTGCACACCCAGTACTTGGCCACCGGCGTGAGCAGGCGCTTGAGCGCGGCTTCGGCGGGATTGTCGTGCTGGCGGTCCAGCGTGGCGGCCACCCGCAGGCACAGCGCGACATGGCCCTCGACCTCCACCGCCATGTCGGCCAGTACCTGCGCCATCAGCGGCTGGGCGATCAGCGGCTTGCCGAAGGCCTGGCGGTGGCGAGCGTGGTGCAGGGCGTGGGCGAGGGCGGCGCGCATGATGCCGGCGGAGCCGTTGGCGCAGTCCAGCCGGGTGTAGCTGGCCATTTCGATGATGGTGGCGATGCCGCGGCCTTCCTCGCCCAGCGGCAGGGCGAGGGCGCCGTCGAAGCGCACTTCGGCGCTGGCGTTGGAGCGGTCGCCCAGCTTGTCCTTGGCGCGCACCAGGTGGAGGGCGTTGAGGCGGCCATCCGGCAGGAAGCGCGGCATGAAGTAGCAGCCCAGGCCGCTCGCGCCCTGGGCGGTGATGAGAAAGGCGTCGCTCATGGCGACCGAGAAGAACCACTTGTGGCCGGTGATGCGATACCAGCCATCGCCGGCCGGGTCGGCGCGGCTGATGTTGGCGCGCACGTCCGAGCCGCCCTGGCGCTCGGTGAGGCCCATGCCGATGAGCAGGCCGCGCTTGCCGGCGGCGGGGATGAAGCGTGGATCGTAGGCCGGCGCCAGCGCGAGGCGCAGCCAGGGCTCGGCCAGCGCGGGTTCGCGCATCAGCAGCGGCAGCGCAGCGTGGGTCATGGTGGCCGGGCACAGGCTGCCGCATTCGACTTCGGCGAAGAGCTGGAACAGGGCGGCGCGCTTCACCTGCGCGCCGGGTTGTCCGTCCGCCCAGGCGGCGCCGGCGACATGGTTGCGCTTCAGCCAGTCCAGGCAGTCGTGCCAGGCGGGGTGGAAGTCGAAGCGGTCCAGCCGCCGACCCTGGGCGTCGTAGAGGCGCAGCTCGGGCGGATGGCGGTTGGCGAGCTCGCCGCGGGTGATCCAGTCGATGCCGGCGAGCTCCTCGCCGAGGCGGGCGAGCGCCGGTTCCATCGCCGCGGCCGCCGCCGGGCCGCATTCCCGCGCCAGCGCATCGCGCAGGGCGGCGTGGCCGAGGTAGCGGTTGTGGCCCTGCAGTGGCGGCGCCTGGTTGAATACGCCTTCGGTGGCTTCGAGATCGGTGGCGCGGGTCATCATGTGAGCCTCCCGGGGCGTTGAGCAGGGAAGGGCGGGCTTTCCCCGCTTGCTCCAGTATGGACGGCGGCAGGCATCTTTCCCGCCGCAGCCGGTCTACCGGCGATGAACAGGAATGATGAGACGAGGCTTATGGACTTACGCTGGCTGATCGCCTGTCTGGCGCCCCTGCTGCTGAGCAGCGCGGCGGCGCAGGAGACGCAGGTCTACCGCTGGACCGAGCGCGACGGCCGGGTGAGCTACGGCTCCACGCCGCCGCCCGGCGTGAACGCGCAGCCCATAGGCGGCCGGGTGTCGGTGGTGCCGGCGCCGCCCAAGCCGACGCCGGAGCAGCTGGAGGCGCGCCGCACCGACCAGCGCCTGCGCGAACTGGAGGAGCAGCTGGACGATGAGCGCCGCCAGCGACAGGCCGGCGAGGAGCGCGAGGCGGCGCGGGCGCAGGCCAAGGCAGACTGCGAGGCGCGCTACCGCGAGGATTGCGATGACGATGGCCGGCCGCTGGGGCGGCGGGTGATCGTGGTGCCGCAGCGTCCGCCCTGGGCCTATCCCCCGGCCCCGCACCCGCCGGTGCGGCCGCCGCGGCCGGACAGGCCGGATCGCCCTGAGCGCCCGGAACGTCCCTCGCAGCCGAATCGCAGCGAGCGGCCGTCCCGCTCACCGGCGGCGGTGCCGGCCGAACCGCGTACGCCGGCGACCACACCCCGGCCGGCAACGCCGCCGTCCGCATCGACGCCGCCCACCCCGCGTGGCCCGGCATCGCTGCGGGGGCCGGAGGTGGCGCCGGGCGAGCGTTGACGTCGGCAGGCCGGTTGGCCTGGCCCGGGCGGGGCTGAGCTGTTCAAGCGCTGGCCGGCCGTTCCGCCGGCGGTTCGGTTTCCGGAGCGGCGGGCTTGGTGTTCCCGGCGGGGAGGATGGGGTGCGCGAGCCGCTTGCGGGTCCGCGCCTGGTGTGCTGCCGGGCGGCTCCCGGTTCTTTCTGGCCCCCGCTTTTTCTCGCTTTTTCTTACTGCCCGCGCATAAAGAAGCGGTCCAGATCATTCATGGTCAGCTGCGTCCAGGTGGGGCGGCCGTGGTTGCACTGGTCGGCGCGCTCGGTGGCTTCCATGTCGCGCAGCAGGGCGTTCATCTCCGGCAGGGTGAGTTGGCGGTTGGCGCGCACCGCGCCGTGGCAGGCCATGGTGGCGAGCAGCTCGTTGCGCCGGGCGGTGGCGACCTCGGTGGCTGGAAATTCGCGCAGTTCCTCCAGCAGCTTGCGCATCAGCTCAGCCACCGGGGCGGAGGCGAGCAGCGCCGGCACGGTGCGCACCGCCAGCTCCTGCGGCCCGGCGGGGGCGACTTCGAAGCCCATGCGCAGCAGTACCTCGGCGCATTCCTCGGCGGCCGCCATGTCCTTGGGACCGACCGAGAACACCGCCGGGATCAGCAGACGCTGGATGGACGGCGTGCCGTCCAGCACCGTCTTCAGGCGTTCGTAGAGGATGCGCTCGTGGGCGGCGTGCATGTCCACCAGCACCAGGCCGGCCTCGTTCTGCGCCAGCACGTAGATGCCATGCAGTTGGGCGATGGCGTAGCCCAGCGGCGGGGCGGCTTCGCTGCGCGGCAGCGGCGGAGGCGGCGCCCAACTGCGCGGCTCGGCGGTGGCCACGCTGTCGCCGCTGCTGCTGGCGCGCGCCTGCGGCAAGGCGTCGGCCGGGCGGGCGCTGCCGACGAAGTCGAAATAGGAGCGGCTGGCGGAGTCCATCGCCAGCCGGCCTTGGCTGCTGCCGGCCGGCGGCCACTGGCGGGCGGCGGCCGGCGTGGATTGCGGCGCGGCGTCCATGGCGTCGATGGCGGCCGGGGTCACCGGCGGATGGATCACGCCATCCTCGTCGGCGACCAAGCCGGCGCGGCTGGCGCCGGACTCGGCCAGGGTGCGCTTCACTGCATGGAAGACGAACTGGTGCACCGCGCGGCTTTCGCGGAAGCGCACCTCGATCTTGGCCGGATGGACGTTCACGTCCACGCCCGCCGGGTCCAGTTCCAGGAACAGCACGTAGGCCGGGTGGCGGCTGCCGTGCAGGATGTCGGCGTAGGCCTCGCGCAGCGCATGGGTGAGCAGCTTGTCGCGCACGTAGCGGCCGTTGATGAAGAAGTACTGGGCGTCGCGGCTGGCGCGGGAATAGGCGGGCAGCGAGGCGAAGCCGGTGAGGCGCAGCGGGCCGCCTTCGGCATGGACCTGGCGGGCGTGGGCGAGGAAGTCGTCGCCCATCAGCGCGGCTACGCGGCGCTCCGCCTCGCCGGCGGGCAGGCGGTGTATCACCCGACCGTTGTGGGAGAGCTGCATGCCGAGGTCCGGCCGGGCGAGGGCGACGCGGCGGAACATCTCGTCGCAGTGGGCGTATTCGGTGCTCTCGGACTTGAGGAATTTGCGCCGCGCCGGGGTGTTGTAATAAAGGTCGGCTACGTCCACCACCGTGCCTGCGTTGAGCGCCGCCGGGCTGAGGCTGCGGTCGTCGCCGTCTATCTTCCACGCATGGCTGGCGCCGGTGGCGCGGCTGGTGATGGTGGTGCGGGCGACGGCGGAGATGGCGGCCAGCGCCTCGCCGCGGAAGCCCATGGTGCCGACGCGCTCCAGGTCGTCCAGGCTGGCGATCTTGCTGGTGGCGTGGCGCTCCAGGGCGAGGGCGAGGTCATCGCGTTCTATGCCGCAGCCGTCGTCGCTGACGCGGATGCGCCGCACCCCGCCTTGTTCCAACTGCACCTCGATGGCGCGGGAGCCAGCATCCACCGCGTTCTCCAGCACCTCCTTGAGCACCGAGGCCGGGCGCTCCACGACTTCGCCGGCGGCGATCTGGTTGACGAGGAGGTCGGGCAGGCGGTTGATGACGGGCATTGTCGGCTGCGGAGGAAAGGCGGATGGGCTGGCAATTATACGGGCTGGCCAGGCCGGGGCCGGTGCGGGGCGTTGCCGCCGGCAGGGCATGGCAGGCACCCGTGCAGCGGAGACGCCGCTGGCGCGCGGGCTTGGTTATTATTTGCCCAAACTATTCTGAGGCCCGAGCAACGGGGGAGGCATGCATGCGGCGTGGGGGAGGCATAGGTGTGCGCAGGGGCTGGGCTGCCGGCGTGCTCGGCATCACGCTGATGGCGGCCTGCTCGTCGCCGGGCACGGCGCCGCGCGAAGGCCGCCTGCCGGCCTGGGCGGTGCAGCATCTGGTGAAGTCGGATGTGAACCGCTTCGTCGAGGCGGACCAGCAGCGCATCTTCATCAGCCTGCGGCGGCTGGCGGTGAAGCTCTACAAGCGCAACCCGAAGGAGTGGCGCAAGTCGGCGCCCACGCTGGAGGCGGCGGTGTCGCGCATCTTCGACGACAAGCACGGCTGGCGCTTCGAGGAGCTGGGCTACCGCCGCGGGGTGGATGCGATACAGGTGGCGCTGCACCCCGGCTACCGCGGCGACCGGGTCATGGCCTATATCGTCGGCATGGCGGGCATGGTGCAGTTGGCCTTCGGCGACCGGGAGGAGTTTTACGTGCTGGATGATCTGGACGCCCAGCACCTCTACAATGCGGCCCGCAACGTCGAGATCGCGGCCTGGAAACTGGCCAGCGCGCGCGACGAGCGCGGCGAGTTGCTGTTGCTGTCGAACGAGATCGGCGACATCAGCAACCTCAGCTTCGAGCGCGAGTTCGGGCGCATCATCGGCCTGCTGGAGCTTCTCTCCGACGTGATCGAGGAGAAGACCGAACGTACGGTGACCCGGGTGGTCCAGAGCATGGCCACCGCGGTGTTCCTGCCGGTGCATTAGCGCCGGTTTCCGCCCGCCAGGGCGCCGGCGCCTGCCCGGTAATTTTTCCCGCAGCCTTTCCTGCAAGCCTCAAGGATCATGAAGTCCATCGTCATTCTCGTTTCCGGCCGTGGCAGCAACATGGAAGCCATCGTGCGCGCCGGCATTCCCGGCGCCCGCATCGCCGCGGTGATCAGCAACCGGCCGGATTCGCCGGCGCTTGCCTTCGCCGAGGCGCAGGGCATTGCCGCGCTGGCGATAGACCACAAGGCCTACGCCGACCGCAGCGCCTTCGATGCCGCGCTGGCCGAGGCGATAGATGCGCGCGATCCCGACCTGGTGGTGCTGGCCGGCTTCATGCGGGTCCTGACCGATGACTTCGTGCGCCGCTACGAAGGCCGCCTGATCAACATCCACCCCTCGCTGCTGCCGGCCTTCCCCGGCCTGCATACCCACCGCCGCGCGCTGGAGGCTGGGGTACGGGTACACGGCGCCACGGTGCATTTCGTCACCGCCGAGCTGGACAGCGGACCGATGGTGATCCAGGCGGTGGTGGCGGTGCGCGACGACGACGACGAGGCCAGCCTGGCTGCCCGGGTGCTGGAGCAGGAGCACCGCATCTATCCGCAGGCGGTGCGCTGGTTCGTCGAAGGCAGGCTGCAGCTGGGTGCAGACAAGCGGGTGAGGGTCGTCGGCGCTGCAGAGGCCGGCGCCAGCTGGACCGTGCCGGCGCTGGGAGCCGGCTGAGGGCAGGCGGCCATGGCCAACCGCCGCCTGCTCCTCGCGCTCGGGGCCTCGCTGCTTGCCCACGGCGCCTTGTTCGGCAGCGATCTCTGGCATTTCTCCCTGGTGCCTCCCGGGCAGACCGCGCCCGAGCCGGTGCTGACGGCCACGCTGCTGCCGGCGCGGCCGGTGGCGCCCCCGCCTGAGGAGATCCGGCCCGTGCCGCCCCGGCCGGTTGCCGCGCCGCCCCGGTCCAAGCCCGTCCGCCAGGCGGAAGCGGCCGCTACCAAGGCCGAGCCGACGAGGCTGACGCCGCCGCCGCGGCAGTTGATTCCGGACGTGGATGCGCCCGAGGAGTTCGCCTCACTGGCGCCGGGCAACGGCGGCGCGCTGCCTGTCTCCACCCCCTTGCCGGTGGCGGAAAAGGACGGCGCGGTGGACAATGCGCCCCCGGCGGAAGCATTCAGCATCGATGGCTGGCCGGCCCAGGGCAGCATCAGTTTCCGGGTGTTCCTCGGCGAGAAGCGCCTGGAGGTGGGTGAGGCGAGTCACAGCTGGTCGCATGACGACGACAGCTATCGCATGGATGTGAACCTGCGCACCACCGGGCTGCTCGCGCTGGTGCGCGGCTTCCAGTATTCCCAGCACAGCGAGGGCGGGGTGGGGCCGCAGGGCCTTCAACCCCGGCGTTTCAGCGTGCAGCAGCAGGGCAAGGAGCCGGAGACGGCGCTGTTCGACTGGCAGGCCGGCAGGGTGAGCATCCGCCGCGGCGAGCGCGAGCGGCGCAGCGCCGGGATCCAGCCCGGCGACCAGGACGTGCTCAGCCTGTGGCACCAGATCGGCATCGTCGGCACCGCCGGCCTGCCGCGTCCGCTGACGGTGGTGAGCAACAAGGAAGCCAAGATCGCGCTGCTGGAGGCGGTGGGCGACGAGGGCCTGCGGCTGCCGATAGGCCGGGTCGATACCCTGCGGCTGCGCGCCCAGGCGGAGGATGGCTCGCTCACCATAGACATCTGGCTGGCGCGCAACTACGGCATGCTGCCGGTGCGCATCCGCATGACGGACGACAAGGGCGAGGTGCTGGACCAGCAGGCCACTCACCTGCGGCTGGCGCAGGCGGACGGGAACAAGGGTGGCGAGCGTGAGCTGGCCGCCGTGCAGAAAATGGTAGAACTCAAGGAAGAGAAGAGCGCGGAGGCCCCGAACGGCCTCTTCGCCAACTGAAGGCGCTATGCAGAAACAGACCAAGACGAACGAGGCCGCCATCTCCCGCGGCTTGCTGATCCAGGCCACCCAGGTATTGGGCGCGGTGCTGGCCTTCGAACACCCGGCGGATGCGGTGCTGTCGCGCCACTTCCGCGACAACCGCGAGCTTGGCCACCGCGACCGCGGCTTCATCGCCGAATCGGTGTACGGCATCCTGCGCCGCCTGCGCTGGCTGCGCCGCGTCGCCGGCGACGATGCCACCCCGCGCCAGCTGCTGCTGGCCTGGCTGGCGCGCGGCGAAGGCTGGCCGATGCGCCAGTTCGAGGGCCTGGCCTCGCCGACCGAGCGCGACTGGGTGGCGGAGGTGAAGGCCGCCCCCATCGATGGCGGCAGCCTGGCCGAACGCGCCGACTTGCCCGACTGGCTGGCCGAGCGCCTGCTCGCTACCCATGACGAGGAAACGCTGCTGGACCTCGCCCGCAGCCTCAACCAGCCGGCGCCGCTGGACCTGCGGGTGAACCTGCTGAAGGGCAATCGCGACGAAGTGCTGGCCCGGCTGAACGCCGAAGGCTTCAAGGCCGAAGCCGGCGCCTGGTCGCCCCAGGCCATCCGCCTCGGCGGCAAGCCGGCGCTGCAGAAGCACCCGCTGTTCCTCGATGGCACGGTGGAAGTGCAGGATGAAGGCAGCCAGCTGCTCGGCCTGCTGGTCCAGCCCAAGCGCAGCGAACTGGTGGTGGACTTCTGCGCCGGCGCCGGCGGCAAGACGCTGCAGTTGGGCGCGATGATGCGCTCCACCGGCCGCCTCTACGCCTTCGACGTCGCCGAGAAGCGCCTCGCCAAGCTCAAGCCGCGCATGGCGCGGGCCGGGCTGTCCAACGTGCATCCGGTGCTGATCGCGCATGAGAACGACGCCAAGGTGAAGCGCCTGGCAGGCAAGGCCGACCGGGTGCTGGTGGATGCGCCCTGCAGCGGCCTGGGCACCCTGCGCCGCAATCCCGACCTGAAGTGGCGGCAGAGCGCCGCCGGGGTGGACGAGATGGTCGCCAAGCAGCGTGCCATCCTGGCCTCCGCCGCCCGCCTGGTGCGGCCGGGCGGGCGGCTGGTGTACGCCACCTGCAGCCTGCTGGCGGAAGAGAACGACGCGGTGGTGGATGCCTTCCTGGCCGCTCACCCCGGCTTCCGCCAGATCGACGCCAGCGCGGTGCTGGAGAAACAGGGCGTGGCCCTGCAGACCGGCGAACGCCTGCGCCTCAGTCCGCGACTGCATGACACCGACGGCTTCTTCGCGGCAGTGCTGGAACGGAGCGCCGATGCCTGAGCGCTGTCCTGGTCCCCGGCACCGTGCCCGGGGACTGCTGGCTGCGCTCGCGCTGGCCGCCTTCCTGGCGCCAGCCTTTACTCCTGCCGCCGCCAGCCAGCGCATGCCGGCCAGCGGCGAAGTGGAGGTGGCCTTCACCCCGCGCGACGATGCCGAGAAGCTGCTGCTCAAGGTCATCGGCAGCGCCCGCCGCAGCCTGCAGGTGCAGGCCTACGCTTTCACCAGCCGGCGCATCGCCGATGCCCTGGTGGCGGCGCAAGCGCGTGGCGTGGCGGTGGAAGTGCTGGCCGACGCCAAGATGAACCAGCGGGAGAAGGGCAACGCCCTGCCGCGCCTGCTGGCCGCCGGTGTGCCGGTGGCGCTGGAAACCCGCTACGCCGCCGCCCACAACAAGCTGCTGATCGCCGATGCCGATGGCCCGCACTGTGCGGTCGCCACCGGCTCCTACAACTTCACCTGGTCCGCGCAGAACCGCAATGCGGAGAACGTGCTGGTGCTACGCGACAACTGCGCGCTGGCCGGTGCCTATCGCGACAACTGGCAGCGCCACCGCGCGCAGGCCACGCCCATCACCCGTCTGCCCTGGAAGCCCTGATCGAGGAAGTCCTCCGTATGGAAGCCATGTCCACTGACGCCGCCGGAACCGAGTTCGCCGCCCTGCTGCAGCACATCTGGGCAGACCTGCACGACCCCCGGGTGATCTGGCAGGTGGCGGCGCTGGCGCTGTGCCTGGGGGCTGCCTGGATGGTGCAGCGGCTGGCTTCGAAGCGGGCGGCGGGCGCCAGCACCAGGGAGGCCGGGATGCCCGCCAGCGCCGCGCGCCGCTTCGGCCAGCACGGCGTGCGGCGGGTGATCTTCCCGCTGTCGGCGCTCATCCTGGTGGTGGGCGCCCGCGCGGTGCTGAACAAGTTCCAGAACGTCTATCTGCTCGACCTCGCGGTGCCGCTGCTGATGTCGCTGGCGGTGATCCGCTTCGTCGTCTTCGCGGTGCGCCAGGCGGTGGGCCACTCCAGCTGGCTGGGCGGCTTCGAGCGCAGCTTCGCCGCGCTGGCCTGGATCGTGGTGGCCTTGCACATCGTCGGCTGGCTGCCGGAAGTCATCGACGGGCTGGACGCCATCTCCTTCACCATGGGCAACCAGAAGCTGTCGCTGTGGATGGTGATGCAGGGGGCCGCCATGGTGCTGCTGACCGTGCTGGTGGCGCTGTGGATAGGCGGGGTGGTGGACCGCCGCCTCTCCGCCGCCGCCGGGCTGGATGCCAACGTGCGGGTGGTGATGGCGCGGGTGGCGAATGCCCTGCTGCTGCTCATCGCCGTGCTGGTGGCGCTGCCCATGGTGGGCATCGACCTGACCACGCTGTCGGTGTTCGGCGGCGCGCTGGGCGTCGGCCTCGGCCTCGGCTTGCAGAAGATCGCGGCCAACTACGTCTCCGGCTTCATCCTGCTGCTGGACCGCTCGCTGCGCATCGGCAACCTGATCACCGTCGGCAGCGAGCGCGGCGTGGTGCGGGAGATCACCACCCGCTACACCGTCATCCGCGCCGGCAACGGGGTGGAGTCCATCGTGCCCAACGACACCCTGGTGGGCTCCATCGTCAAGAACGAAACCTACAGCGACACCAATGTTTCCGTGTCGCTGGATTTCCAGGTGGCCTACGACGCGGACATCGAGAAGGCGATGGCCATCCTGGTCCAGGTGAGCGCGGGGCAGCCGCGGGTGCTGAAGACGCCGGTGCCGCGCGCCTACCTGGTCAGCTTCGGCGACAACGGCATCAACCTGCGGCTGGGTTGCTGGATCGCCGATCCGCACGAAGGCACGCTGGGCATTTCCTCCGCCATCAATCTGGAGGTGATGCGCCGCTTCAAGGCCGAAGGCATCGGCTTCCCCTATCCGCAGCGCGAGGTGCGGCTGCTTCCTGGCTCCGAACTGAACGCCGTCTTGCCTGTCCCAGACTCCGTGGCCAAGGATTGACAAAGGCGTGTGTTTTGTGGCGATTTCCCGCCAGGCCATCACGTAGAATCGGCACGGCTTTTTCCCTGCAAGGACTCTTCTGCACATGATCTCCGGGTTGTTCGATCTTCCCTGGTGGGGCTACGTCCTCGTCGCCCTGGTGCTTACCCATATCACCATCGCCTCCGTCACCATCTTCCTCCACCGCCACCAGGCCCACCGGGCGCTGGATCTGCATCCCATTCCCAGCCATTTCTTCCGCTGCTGGCTGTGGCTGACCACCGGCATGGAAACCAAGGCCTGGGCGGCCATCCACCGCAAGCACCACGCCAAGTGCGAAACCGAGGAAGACCCGCACAGCCCGCAGACGCGCGGCATCCGCAAGGTGATGTGGGAGGGCGCCGAGCTGTACCGGGCCGAGGCGAAGAACGCTGAAACCCTGGCCCGCTACGGCCACGGCACGCCGGACGACTGGCTGGAGCGCAATGTGTACCGGCGCTCCACGCTGGGCGTTTCCCTCATGCTGATCATCGATCTCATCGCCTTCGGCCCCATCGGCCTGACGATCTGGGCGGTGCAGATGGTGTGGATTCCTTTCTGGGCCGCCGGCGTGGTCAACGGTCTTGGCCATTACTGGGGATATCGCAATTTCGACTGCACCGACGCCTCCACCAACCTGGTGCCCTGGGGCCTGATCATCGGCGGCGAGGAACTGCACAACAACCACCACAGCTTCGCCACCTCGGCCAAGTTCTCCGCCCGTTGGTACGAGTTCGACATCGGCTGGGTGTATATCCGCACGCTGGAGCGGCTCGGGCTGGCCAAGGTGAAGAAGGTCATCCCGACGCCGAAGTTCGGCGAGGCCAAGCTGATTCCCGACCTGGATACCCTGCAGGCGGTGATCACCCATCGCTACGACGTCATGACCCACTACGTCGCCTCGCTGAAGCGCATCTGCGCAGAGGAGATCGACAAGCTGGTGAAGAGTCATCACGCCGGCAGCTTCGATGCCAAGGCGCTGAAGCGCTGGGTGCTGTCCGGCGAGGAGCGCCACCTCGCCGAGGGCCAGAAGCGGCAACTGCAGGTGGTGATGAAGGACAGCACCGCGCTCAGCCTGGTGGTGTCCATGCGCGAGGAGCTGTCGGCGATCTGGGCCCGTTCCGCCGCGACCCACGAGCAACTGCTGAAGCAGTTGCACGACTGGATGGTGCGCGCGGAGGAGAGCGGCATCCAGCAGCTGCAGGAGTTCTCGATGCGGCTGCGGCGCTACGCGGCCTGAAAAGCCCGGCGCCGGACGTGAAAAAGGGAAGCCGCTGCTTCCCTTTTTCATTGCGGTGCGCTTGCGGGTCAGCCCGGGTTTTCGTCCCGCAGCGCATCGGCCCAGCAGTTCGGCGTCTCGTAGAGGCGGACGCGTTCCAGCCGCAGGTGATTGCCGTAGATGTCCTGGTAGGCCGCATCCAGGATGCGGAAGGCGACGGCGGCGAGGTTCTCGGCGGTGGGTACCACATCCAGTTCCACCGTCTTGTGGCCGGGAACCGTGGCGAGGAAATCCACCACCAGACTGTCGCCGCGATAGACGAGAAAAGCGTGGTCCCAGCGGCTGACGACCTGTTCGTTGGCGATGCGCTTGACGTCGGCGAAGTCCATCACCATGCCGTTGACCGGCTGCCCATCGGCCTTGATGATGTCGCCCGACAGGGTGACCTCCAGCACATAGCGGTGGCCATGCAGGTGGCGGCACTGGCTGGCGTGGTCCGGTATCCGGTGGCCGGCATCGAATTCCAGGCGGCGGGTGATGCGCATGGCGAGTCTCAACAGAAGGGCCGCGGATTATAGCACCGGCCCTCTCCCCGCCGCCCTCGCTGCGGCGCCTGTCTTTCCCTGCAACCCTCTGAGTCGATGATGATTTCCCCTGTCCGCCCCCTCACCATCCGCAACCACGACCGTGATCTGGCCGGGCTGACCTATGTCTATCCGGTGCTGTCGCGTCGTGCCGGGGGCGTGTCCATCGGCATCAACCTGAATCCGAACAACGCCTGCAACTGGCACTGTGCCTACTGCCAGGTGCCGGACCTGGTCCGGGGCAAGGCACCTGTCATCGATCTGGCGCAGCTGGAGCAGGAACTGGGAGGCTTCCTGGACGATCTCGTCCATGGCGACTGGCTGCAACGCCATGCGCCGGAAGGCATGCGCACGATCCGCGACCTCGCCTTCTCCGGCAATGGCGAGCCGACCAGCGCGGCGGTCTTCCCGGAAGCGGTCGAGCTGGCGGTGCGCCTGCGGGAACGGGCTGGCCTGGGACGCGAAGTGCCGATCCGGCTGATCACCAACGGCAGCCTGATCGCGCAGGCACATGTCCAGCAGGGCGTGCGGGCGCTGGGCGAGGCCGGCGGCGAGGTGTGGTTCAAGGTGGATGCCGGAACGGCGGAAGCCATGGCGCGCATCAACGGCGTGCGCATGGAGCCGGCAGTGGTGGCGAAGCACCTGGCATTGAGCGCTTCGCTGTGCCCGACCTGGGTACAGACCTGCATGTTCCGCTGGGATGGGGCACCGCCGTCTGGCAGTGAGCTTGCAGCCTACCTGGACGTGCTGACCGCGGCGGGCGTGGACACGCTGCAAGGGGTACTGCTCTACGGCCTTGCTCGCCCTTCCATGCAGGTGGAGGCGAGCCATCTGACGGCGCTTGCCGCCGAGGAACTGGAGGCGCTTGCCGCCCGTATACGTGAAAAAGGGCTGACGGTACGCGTCAGCCCTTGAGATTGCCTACTGCCGGCACGGATCAGCTGCGCTCTTTCTTCTTGGCGCGGGCTTCCTTCTTCAGCGACTTGTAGAGGTCGGGGTTGGTCGCCTTCAGGTACTCGGCAACTTCCACGTCGTCCTTCTTCACCTTGCTGATGTCGATCTGCTCGATGTGCACCAGGCGCAGCAGGGCCTGGACGGGGCGCGGAATGTTGCGGCCGCTCTCGTAGCGGGAGCCACCGCTTTGGGTTACACCGATCTTGGACCAGAACTGGGACTGGTTCAGACCAAGCTTGCGGCGGATCTCGCGAACATCAATGGTTTCAGCGTTTTTCATGATTTAGCCCTGTGTTGGGTAGCCAGACTTGATATGTGACCTGGCTGGGTTTTAAGAAGTTCCTACGACTTAAGTTGTAGGGTGAATCAAGTATAGATCACTATTCTTCATACATACAACCGGGATGCCGCCCAGTTCCGGGTTAACCGTAACCAATATTTGCGGTTCTCCGTGCCAAGATTCTCACTCCTGCAAAAACCTCCGCCTTTGGATAGAATTTCGGGCTTTATCCACAGGCGCTTGGATCGATGGCTCTGATAGTTCAGAAGTATGGTGGCACCTCCATGGGCAGCCCCGAGCGGATCAAGAACGTTGCCCGCAAGGTGGCCAAGTTCCGCGCCGAGGGCCATGACGTGGTGGTCGTGGTTTCGGCGATGAGCGGCGAGACGAACCGGCTGATTGCGCTGGCCAAGGAAGTGGCGGCGACGCCCGAGCCGCGCGAGCTGGACGTGGTGATTTCCACCGGCGAGCAGGTCACCATTGGCCTGCTGTGCATGGCGCTGCAGGACATTGGCGTCAAGGCGAAGAGTTATACCGGCAGCCAGGTACGCATCCTCACCGACTCCTCCTTCACCAAGGCGCGCATTCTGGAGATCGACGAAGCGCGCGTGCGCCGCGACCTGCAGCAGGGCTCGGTGGTGGTGGTCGCCGGCTTCCAGGGCGTGGATGCCGAAGGCAACATCACCACGCTCGGCCGCGGCGGTTCGGATACCACCGGGGTTGCACTGGCGGCGGCGCTCAAGGCTGACGAATGCCAGATCTACACCGATGTGGACGGCGTCTATACCACCGACCCGCGCATCGTTCCGGAAGCCCGCAAGCTTGACACCATCACCTTCGAGGAAATGCTCGAGATGGCCAGCCTGGGTTCCAAGGTGCTGCAGATCCGTTCGGTCGAATTCGCCGGCAAGTACAAGGTCAAGCTGCGTGTCCTGTCCAGTTTCCAGGACGGAGGGGAGGGCACGCTCATCACAGTTGAGGAAGACAGCAACATGGAACAGCCCGTTATCTCCGGCATCGCCTTCAACCGCGACGAGGCCAAGCTCACCGTTCTCGGCGTGCCAGACAAGCCCGGTATCGCCTACCAGATCCTCGGTCCGATCGCGGACGCGAACATCGATGTGGACATGATCATCCAGAACGTCGGCCACGATGGCACCACCGACTTCTCCTTCACCGTCGGCCGCGGCGACCTGGACAAGGCGGCCAAGATCCTCGACGGCGTGAAGGCGCATTTCGGTGCCCGCGAGCTGAAGAGCGACAAGACGATGGCCAAGGTTTCGGTGGTCGGCGTCGGCATGCGTTCGCATCCGGGCGTGGCCTCCAAGATGTTCCGCACGCTGGCCGAGGAGGGCATCAACATCCAGATGATCTCCACCTCCGAGATCAAGATTTCCGTCGCCATCGAAGAGAAATACCTTGAGCTGGCGGTGCGCGTGCTGCACAAGGCTTTCGGCCTGGACGGCGGCGAAGCTTGAAATTGACCCGTTGGCGCGAACCAGCTATAGTCGCGCCCTCGTAACGGAGACGTGGCCGAGAGGTCGAAGGCACTCCCCTGCTAAGGGAGCATGCGGGCTAAAACTCGCATCGAGGGTTCGAATCCCTCCGTCTCCGCCAGATACGAAAAGGCCCCTGGAATTCCAGGGGCCTTTTCCATTTCTGTGCGCCCTTCTGCACGCCCTTTCCGGGCGTTTTTTTGCGCCCCGGCGAAATCTCCCGCAACAAAACGGCATGCCCGTGTCCGCCGGGCCGGGCCTGCTGAATATCCGCATGGTGTGGCTACCCCTGCCGCGCCGATGTATCGCTGGCCATGGCCGCGTTCGCCCTGCGCGAAGTGACTTTCCGAATTTGCGGTGGATCAAGGATTCCGCTGTCGCGGACTTCGAGAATCGACCCCGACAAAAAGGTCATCCCATCGCAAACGGAGTCACGCAACATGAGCCGAGAACACAACAAGACGCCCGAGGAGCAGCTGGATCCGAGCCGTCGCAGATTCCTCAACACCGCGGCGGTAGCGGGGCTTGCGGGGGCCTCGATGAGTGTCGGCCTGTCCGCCTGCAATCAGGACAGCAAGCCGGCCAGCGCTGCGCCTGCCGCCGCGGCCGGCCATGCCGACGCCGCCCACGAAGGCCAGAACCCGCACCTGAAGCCGGGCGAACTGGATACGTATTACGGTTTCTGGAGCGGTGGTCACACCGGCGACTTCCGGGTGCTCGGCATGCCTTCCGGCCGCGAACTGCACCGGGTGCCGTGCTTCGTGCCGGATGCGCTGGTGGGCTGGGGCATCACCAATGAGTCCAAGGCGGTGATGGGCACCAAGGCGGACGGCAGCCTGAAGTACACCGTGGCCGACACCCACCACACCCACGCCTCCTACAAGGACGGCAACTACGACGGCCGCTACGCCTGGATCAACGACAAGATCAACAGCCGCATCGCCCGCATCCGGCTGGACTATTTCATCTGCGACAAGATCACCGAGCTGCCCAATGTGCAGGGCTTCCACGGCATCTTCCCGGACAAGCGCGACCCGGTGGACCCGGCGATCAACTACACCACCCGCGTGTTCTGCGGCGCCGAGTTCCACGTTCCGCTGCCGAACGACGGCCGCGACCTGGAGTCGCCGGAGAAATACCGCTCGCTGTTCTCCTGCGTCGATGCGGAAACCATGGAAGTGCGCTGGCAGATGCTGATCGACGGCAACTGCGACCTGGTGGCCACCTCCTACGACGGCAAGCTGGCGGCGACCAACCAGTACAACACCGAAGGCGGCTATCACTATGAAGGCATGATGTCCGCCGAGCGCGACGCCTGCCTGTTCGTCAACATCGCTCGTGTCGAGGAAGCGGTGAAGGCCGGCAAGACCACCACCATAGGAACCTCCAAGGTGCCGGTGGTGGATGGCACCCGCGCCGCCAACCCGGACCCGAAGACCGCGCTGGTCGGCTACGTGTCGGTACCGAAGAACCCGCACGGCGTGAATGCCACGCCGGACGCCAAGTACTTCATCTGCGCCGGCAAGCTCTCGCCCACCGGCACGGTGATCGAGCTGGCCAAGGTGCTGGACTGGTTCGACGGCAAGCTGGACGACATCGACAAGGCCATCGTCGCCGAAGTGGAACTGGGCCTGGGGCCGCTGCATACCGCCTTCGACGGCCGCGGCAACGCTTACACCACGCTCTTCCTCGACAGCCAGATCGTGAAATGGAACGTGGATGCGGCGATCAGATTCCACGCCGGTGACAAGAGCGCGCAGTACGTCGTCGATCGCCTGGACGTCACCTACCAGCCGGGCCATGTGAATGCCTCCCAGTCCGAAACCCGCTTCGCCGACGGCAAGTGGCTGGCGGTGGGCTGCAAGTTCTCCAAGGACCGCTTCCTGCCGGTCGGCCCGCTGCATGCGGAAACCGAGCAGTTGGTGGACATCTCCGGCGAGAAGATGAAGCTGGTGGCGGACCACCCGGTACGGCCGGAGCCGCACGACTTCATCATCTTCAAGCGCGATCTGCTGCGGCCCAAGCAGGTCTATGACATGAACGAATTCCCGCTGGCGGTGAAGGATCAGAAGGAAGCCGGCGTGTTCCGCGACGGCAAGAAGGTCACCGTCAGGATCGCCTCGCTGGCGCCGGCTTTCGAGCCGCGGGAGTTCAAGATCAAGGTGGGCGATGAAGTCACCATCATCCTCACCAACCTCGACAAGGTGGAGGACCTGACGCACGGCTTCGCCATCCCGAAGTACAACGTCAATTTCATCGTCAATCCGCAGGAGACGAAGTCCGTCACCTTCAAGGCCGACAAGCCGGGCGTGTTCTGGTGCTACTGCACCCACTTCTGCCACGCGCTGCACCTCGAGATGCGCTCGCGCATGATCGTGGAGGCCTGATCCCTTTCTTTTCCCGGGTTGCATGGGGTGCGATTCGAGGGGCCTTGCGCCCCTCGCTTTTTTTCCGCCGCACGGTCCGGCGGCGCACCTGGCGGAAATTGACCCGCAACAAGTACAGCCTGAGCCGCGCTTCCTAGACTGCGGCCATGCCGTCAAGACGGACCGTACCATGATGATCCCCCAGGCCCTGCGTGGGCTCCTTCTTCTTGCCGCGCTGCTGTTCGCGGCCCCCCTGGTGCGGGCGGATGCCTACGAGGCCAAGCTGCCCGCCGAACTGAACACCGCCCCGCGCTTGTGCGACTACGTGCCCTGTGCCGAGGTGCTTCCGGGTGCCACGATTTTCTCCGAGCGCAAGGGAAGACCCTTCTATGTCGAAGGTTATGTCGAGGAGAAAAACGGCAAGCGTCTGGCGGGCTATGTGATGCTGTCCACCGACATCACCGACATCCCCGCCTATTCCGGCAAACCGGTGGTGACGCTGATCGGCATGGACGCGACTGGCCGCTTCACCGGCAGCCGCATCCTCAAGCACTCCGAACCCATCCTGCTGCTGGGTATCCCGGAGTCGGCGCTGGTGCGCTTCAACCAGCAGTATCTCGGCAAGTTCGTCGGCGACAACATCGAGATCGGCCAGTCGCGGCCGGAGGAAGACATCATCGGCCTGGACGCCATCTCCGGCGCCACCGTCACCGTGATCGCGCAGAACCAGGTGATGATGAGCTCCGGCGCCGCGGTGGCGCGCCAGGTCGGCATCCTCGAACGCACCGTGCGGCCGCAGGCGCGGCTGCTGGAAACCGGCGCCACGCCGGACTGGGCGACGCTCGCCACGGAAGGCAGCGTGAAGAAGCTGACGGTGACGCCGGAGCAGGTCGGCCTGCCGCGCGCCGCCCAGCCCTTCATCGAACTCTGGTACGGCTACCTCAACCAGCCGGACGTCGGCCGCGCGGTGCTGGGCGAGGCCGGCTGGCAGAACCTGCTGGCGCGGCTGAAGCCGGGCGAGCACGCCATCTTCGTGATCCGCAGCGGCGGCAAGGAGTCCTTCAAGGGCTCCGGCTTCGTGCGCGGCGGCCTGTACGACCGGGTGCAGGTACGCCAGGGGCAGGATGCCTTCACCTTCCGCGACCTGGACTACCTCAACCTCTACGGCCTGGCGGCGGCCGGCGCGCCGCGTTTCGACGAGTCGGCCATCTTCATCATCCGCTCCGATGCTTTTTCCGCCGCCTACCCGTGGAAGTTCACCTTCCTCGGCAACCGGGTGGACCGCGAAACCGGCACCCGCAGCTTCGCCAACTTCGACAGCGAATACTGGCTGCCGGCGCAGTACCTGGACGGCGGCCGGCCGGAGGTGAAGAAGCCGGCGCCGCCCTGGCTGCGGGTGTGGCAGACGCGCCGCTACGAGATCGCCGCCTTCGCCGCGCTGCTGATCGCGGTGGCGGTGGTGTATGCCCAGCGCGACCGCCTGACCCGCGCCGCCACCCGCAACAACAAGTGGCCGGTGAATGGCTTCAAGTACAGCTTCTGGCTCATCAGCATCGGTTTCGTCGGCTTTCACCTGATGGCGCAGCCTTCCATCACCCAGGTGCTCACCTGGTTCCATGCGCTGCTGTTCCAGTGGCGCTGGGAGCTCTTCCTTACCGATCCCTTCATCTTCCTGTTCTGGATCTTCATCGTCGCCACCGTCTTCCTGTGGGGCAGGGGGCTGTTCTGCGGCTGGCTGTGCCCCTTCGGCTCGCTGTCGGAGCTGCTGTACAAGATAGGTGGATGGGTCGGGCTGAAGCGCTTCCAGTTCAAGCTGCCCAAGGTCTGGCACCACCGCCTGAAGTGGGTGAAGTACGGCGTGTTCGGCGGATTGCTGGCGGTGTCGGTGTTCTCCATGGGGCTGGCGGAGATGCTGGCCGAGGTGGAGCCGTTCAAGACCACCTTCCTGGTCGGCCTGTTCAACCGCAGCTGGCCCTACACCCTGTTCGCCACCGGCCTGCTCGGGCTGTCGATCTTCACCGAGCGGCCGTTCTGCAAGTACCTGTGCCCGCTGGGCGCCTCGCTGGCGATGCCGACGACCTTCCGCTGGTTCGGCCTCAAGCGCAAATCCGAGTGCGGCAGCTGCAAGGCCTGCGCGGTGGGCTGCGGCTCCCAGGCCATCGACGAGCACGGCCGCATCGACCAGCGCGAATGCCTGCATTGCCTGGACTGCATGGTGCTCTACACCGACGACCACGCCTGCCCGCCGCTGGTGCACGAGCGCAAGCGCCGCGGCAAGGCCGGCCAGCCGCTGACGCCGATAGGCGCGGACGGCTACTACATCCCGATCAAGCCGGTGCCTGCCGCTGCCAATGCGGCCAGCGCAAACGCGGCCAGCGGCATGGCGCCGCAGCCCTGAGGCAATGGAGAACAACAACATGGTCGATCCGAGAATGCTCACCGACCCGGTGCAGCCGCCCTACGCGGCGGAAGGCGGCGGACTGCGCCGGCTGGCCGCCGAGCTGTGGGACCACCTGTGGCCGTGGAGCCGCAGCGGCTTCCGCCATCCGCGCACCCAGTTGCGCGCGCTGCAGGGTGCCGGCTTGGCGCTTGCGCTGGCGGTCAGCGTGGTGTGGGTACTGGCGGCCGCCGGCCGGCTGGAGGCGGGCGCCGTCATCGGCTGGTGGTTCGGCTGGAGCGTGTTCGAAGTCATCGTCCGCCTCGGCGCCAAGCCTTATGTGAAGGAAGGGCCGTGGTGGGGCCGGCGTTACCGCGCGGCTTCGCTGATGGACATGCTGTGCTACGTCGGCTTCAAGAACCTGCTGACAGGCGCGGCGCTGTTCCTGGCGCTGAAGTCCCTCGGCCTGCTGGTGGTGTGAGCATTCCCGCCATGACGCTCCCCACCGCCCGCCGCCTGCTGATCCTCATCGCCGGCATCGCGCTGGCAGCGCTGGCGCCCCTGGTTGCCGCCGCCACCCTGCGGGTGGCGCCCGGCGAATCCATCCAGGCGGCGCTGGACCGTGCCGAAGCCGGCGACGTGGTGGAAGTGGCGCGCGGCCGCTATGTGGAAAACCTGCGCATCACCAAGCCGCTGACGCTGCGCGGCCTGGACCGGCCGACGATCTCCGGTGGCGAGCGCGGCGACACCCTGCGCGTCACCGCGGTGGACGTCGTCATCGAAGGGCTGATCGTGGCCGACTCCGGCGGCAGCCTGCGCGAGCAGAACGCCGGCATCTACATCCAGCCCGGCGCCGACCGCGCGGTGGTGCGCAACTGCGAGCTCACCTACAACCTGTTCGGCCTGTGGGTGGAGCAGGCCAACGACGTGCTGATCGAAGGCAACGTCATCACCGGCAAGCGGGATTACCAATCCTCCCAGCGCGGCAACGGCGTGCAGCTCTACAACACCCGGCGGGCCCGGGTGCTGGGCAACGACATCAGCTTCGTGCGCGACGCCCTCTATGTAGACGTCACCCACGACGCCGTCTTCCGCGGCAACCGCCTGCACCACAGCCGTTACGGCACCCACTACATGAACTCCTACCGCAATCTGTGGGAGGACAACGATGTGTGGATGAACCGCGGCGGCCTGGCGCTGATGGAGGTGCGCGACCAGGTGGTGCGCAACAACCGCGTCTGGGCCAATTCCGACCACGGCATCATGCTGCGCACCATCCAGGACGCGGTGGTGGAGAACAACATCGTCGCCGGCAACTCGCGCGGCTTCTTCATCTACGACGCCGAATACAACACCTTGCGCGGCAACCTGCTGGTGGACAACCTCGTCGGCGTGCACCTGTGGGCCGGCTCCAAGAACAACCAGGTGGAACGCAACGACTTCATCGCCAACCGCGAGCAGGTGCGCTACGTCGGCGCCCGCGACGAATTGTGGGGGATCAAGGAAGGCAACCACTGGAGCAACTACCTTGGCTGGGACCGCAACGGCGACGGCGTGGGCGATGTGCGCTACGAGGCCAACGACCTGGTCGACCGCCTGAGCTGGAAGCATCCGCTGATCAAGCTGCTACTCGCCAGCCCGGCGGTGCAGACCCTGCGTCTGGTCGGCCAGCAGTTTCCGCTGCTGCGCGCCCCCAGCGTGGTCGACCCCAAGCCGCGCATGCGGCCCGACAAGGGAAACTGGAGAGACTGGCGTGGCAAGACCTTCCCTGGCGTACGCTGAAATGCCGAACGCGTCGTCCGGCGCAGGCGCCGCGGGCGCCGAACCGCTGGCTGCCGCCGCGGAACATCCGGCCGCCGAAGCGGTGATCACCGTCCGCGGCGTGCGCAAGCACTACGGCGCGGTGCATGCGGTGGATGGCGTGGATCTGGACATCCGCCGCGGCGAGCTGTTCGGCCTCATCGGTCACAACGGTGCCGGCAAGAGCACCCTGTTCAAGATGATGCTGGGCCTGGTGCCGGCCACCGCCGGCGAGATCCGCATCGGCGGCGTAGCCGTCGGTGGCCGCGACTTCCGCGCCGCCCGCCGCGCCGTCGGCTACCTGCCGGAAAACGTGGTGCTCTACGACAACCTCACCGGCCTGGAAACGCTGCATTTCTTCGCCCGCCTCAAGGGCGCGGCGGCGGCCGATTGCGCGCCGGTGCTGGAGCGTGTCGGCCTCGCCCATGCGGCGCGGCGGCGGGTGCGGGAATACTCCAAGGGCATGCGCCAGCGCCTCGGCTTTGCCCAGGCCCTGCTCGGCAAGCCGCGGCTGCTGTTCCTGGACGAACCCACCACCGGGCTGGACCCGGAAGCCATCCGCGACTTCTACGCCACCCTGCGCGAGCTGCGCGCCGAGGGCGTCACCATGGTGCTCACCTCCCACATCCTGGCCGAAATCCAGGAGCGGGTGGACCGCCTCGCCATCATGGCCGCCGGCAAGGTGCAGGCGCTGGGCACGGTGCAGGCGCTGCGCGAGCGCATGGACCTGCCGTTGAACATCGACCTGCGGGTGGCCGAGGTGGACATCGCCGCGGTGCGCGCCGCGCTCGCCAGCCTGCCGCTGCTGGCGGTGGCCGACTGCGAAGGCGGCCTGGCGCTGCAATGCCGGCGCGAGCTCAAGATGGCGGTGCTGGAGGCGCTCACCATGCTGGCCGGCAGGGTGAGCGACCTCCGGGTGCGCGAACCCTCGCTCGAAGACGTGTTCTTCGGCTTCGCCGATTGAGGAGGGCGACATGGAAATCCGACAGATCGCCACCATCGCCGGCAAGGAATTCTGGGACCGCCTGCGCAACCGCTGGGTGCTGGCGGTGGCGCTGGTGTTCACCGCCTTCGCCCTCGTCATCGCCTACTTCGGCGCCGCCCAGCAGGGCGCGGTGGGCTTCCGCTCAATCGAAGTCACCATCGCCAGCCTGGTCAGCCTGGTGATCTACCTGATCCCGCTGATCGCGCTGATGCTGGGCTTCGACGCCATCGTCGGCGAGCGCGAACGCGGCTCGCTGGACTTGCTGCTGGCGCTGCCCATCACCCGCTTCGAACTGCTGCTGGGCAAATACCTCGGCCTGGCGGCGGCGCTGGCCTTCTCCACCGTGGTCGGCTTCGGCCTGGTCGCGCTGGTGCTGGCGCGCCAGCTGGATGTGGGCGCGCTGTTCCACTACTTCGGCTTCATGGGCAGCTCGGTGCTGCTGGGCATGGCCTTCCTCAGCCTGGCGGTGATGCTCTCGGTGTTCGCCGCCGACCGCACCCGCGCCTCCGGCCTGGCCATCGCGCTGTGGTTCTTCTTCGTGCTGGTGTTCGACCTGCTGCTGCTCGGCGCCCTGGTGCTGGGCGGCGATGGCTACGGCAGCGAGTTCTACCCCTACCTGCTGCTCGCCAACCCGGCGGATGTGTTCCGCATCCTCAACATCTTCAGCCTGGACGATGTGCGCACCCTGTACGGCCTCGCCACCGTGTTCCCGCCGGCGCTGGCCAGACCGGGACTGCTGGGCGGAGTGATGCTGGGCTGGATCGCACTGCCGCTGGGCGTGGCCGCCTGGCGCTTCCGCAAGTGACGAAAGAGAGAACGACATCATGAAATTCTCCCCTCTTGCCCCCTGCACCCGCCTGTTGCTCACCGCGGCTGCCGCCACGCTGCTCGCCGCCTGCGGCCCGGCCGACCACAAGGCCCAGGCGCCGGTGGTGGTCGAGATAGACCGCGGCACCGTGTGCGCGCTGGACGGCATGCTGCTGGCCGACTACCCCGGCCCCAAGGCGCAGATCCACTACCAGGACAAGGCCGAGCCGGAGTTCTTCTGCGACACGGTGGAAATGTTCTCCCTCTACCTCAAGCCGGAGCAGGTGCGCGGCGTGCGCGCCCTCTATGTGCAGGACATGGGCAAGGCCGAGTGGGACAACCCGCGCGGCCACTGGGTGGATGCCCGAAGCGCCTGGTATGTGCATGGCTCCAGCCGCAAGGGCTCCATGGGGCCGACCATCGCCAGCTTCGGCAGCGAGGCGGATGCGCAGAAATTCGCCGGCGAGTACGGCGGCAAGGTCTCCCGCTTCGAAGGCATCACCGCCGACATGGTGGTGCTGGATGGCGGCGCGCTGCACGACCAGCGGATGTAAGCCGGGATGGATGCCAGAACCCGCGCCACGGCCGCCATGCCCGCCCGCCGGCTGACCATGCTGGCCGCCGGCGTGCTGCTGCTGGGCGGCGCCATCTATGGCTGGCACACCGCCGGCGCGGCGGTGCCGGCGGGCGATCCGCTGGCGGCGGCGCTGGCCGAGGACATCTGCATCGTCCGCCCCGGTGCGCCTTTCCCTGGCGCGGTCCATCCCTACGACCCCGCCAGCGGGCTGGAGATGCTGGCGGCGCGGCCGGTGCCGGCGCTGGCGCGCTGCGCCGTCTGCGGCATGTACCCGGCGCGCCATCCGCAATGGGCGGCGCAGGTGATCGTCGCCAGCGGCGACGCCTGGTTCTTCGATTCGCCGGTGGACATGCTGCTCTTCATCGCCGACAGCCGCCGCTTCACCAACGGCCAGGGCGCCGGCGAGATTGCTGCCCACTACGTCACCGACTACGCCGGCGGCGGCTGGGTGGCGGCGGCGCAAGCCTGGTTCGTCCACGGTTCCACGGCCACCGGCCCGATGCGCGGGCCGGACCTGCCGGCCTTCGCCAGCCGCAAAGACGCCGAAACCTTCGCCCGCGCCCAGGGCGGCGAGGTGTTCGCCTTCGACATGCTGGATGTGCAGATCGCCAGGTTGCTGCGCTACGGCCATGGCCATCATGATCACTCGATGCCAGCGCCGGCCGAGCGGCAGGGCGCGGGCTAGCAGGAGGGCGCGGATATCGGGTGTCGCCCCTGCGTCAGCGGGGTGAAGGAGCCGCGCTTACCTGCCACGACGTGCATCGGCCCGCTCGGCCTGGAAGGCGAGCGGGCCACGTCATCTCGCGGATCGGGCGAGCCATGCCAGCCGAACAAGCCCTCCGGGCTGCGCTGAAGCGAGGGACGTTTCAGCGCAGCCCGACGACTGCGGCGGGCAACCGGGGGCGGGAGGCGGCGGGCAACTGGCGGGCGGGCGACCGGCGGCAGCCCTGTCGACG